>ERZ779865.1593-NODE-1593-length-16235-cov-3.201545_pt1 | contig 16235 bp, 12 predicted proteins | sample MGYA00433088_ERZ779865 | MGnify/ENA primary metagenome ERZ779865 (study PRJEB29588, sample SAMEA2151703) | human gut metagenome | biome: human gut; feature: human-associated habitat; material: faeces | place: Denmark | collected 2008/2010 ... | reverse complement strand
GCCAATAATGAATTTTGTGTATTTCTTATTCATAATTTATAGACTCCAATACATTATGATAATAATATTATGAAATAAAATTATTTTTTTTTCAAGCAAATTATTATAATTTGTGATATAACTATTAAAAGTGACATATAGAAGGAGAAAATATATGGTAGTTGACTTACAGGAATCAAGAAAACAGATAGATGAGATTGACAGACAGATAGTTGAACTTTTTGAAAAAAGAATGGATGTTGCAGCCAATGTTGCCGATTATAAAATAGCAACGGGAAAAGCTGTATTTGATAAAGAAAGAGAAGAACAGAAAATTGATACACTGAGACATCTTGCACATTCGGATTTTAACAACAAATGTGTGGCAGAACTTTTTACACAGATTATGGCAATGAGCCGCAAATTCCAGTATTCAAAGCTTGAGATGAGAAAGTCGGATTCCAGGTTAGAACCATATGACATTGTTGATGATATAAGACGTGACAATATTAAAGTTGTGTATCAGGGTGTGCCGGGAGCATACAGCCATGAAGCAATGCTTAATTTTTTCGGCAGCGATGTCAGAAATATGAATGTAGATACTTTCAGGGAGGCTATGGAAGCTGTGAGTGACGGTGTGGCAGATTATGCCGTTATACCGATAGATAATTCTTCAGCAGGAATGGTTAATGATACTTATGATCTTTTGCAGGAATTTAATAATTACATAGTGGGAGAGACTTATGTGAAGATAAGACATTGCCTCCTTGCAAAGCCGGGGGCGACACTTAAGGACATAAAGTGCGTATATTCCCATCCTCAGGGCCTTGCCCAGTGTGCCGCATTTCTTGACAGACATAAGGACTGGCACCAGAAAGCATATCTTAATACGGCAATGAGTGCCAAAAAAGTTGCCGAAGACAATGACATTCATCAGGCAGCAATAGGTTCTGCAAATTGTGCCGGTGAATATGGTCTTCAGATTCTTGAAGATGGCATTAACTCATCGGCATGCAATACCACAAGATTTGTAATTGTCAGCAGAAAAAGAGAATTTATTAAAAATGCCGACAAGGTAAGCGTGTGTTTTGAAGTTCCGCATAAATCAGGAAGTCTTTACAATGCGTTATCACATATTATGTTTAATAATCTTAATATGACTAAAATAGAGTCAAGACCTATACCTGAGCATAACTGGGAATTCAGATTTTTTGTTGATTTTGAAGGAAATCTTGCAGACCCCGGCGTAAGAAATGCTCTGAGAGGTATATCGGAAGAGTCGAATTATTTGAGACTGTTAGGAAATTATTAGGAGGCATTATAATGAACAGTTCAGAATTATTATTATACAAAAATCCGGAAAACCGCGAGGTTTTTGATTGCATGCTAAGGATAGCTTCAGAAGAATTTGAAGGACTTGACGTAAAAAAAACGGCAGGACGGATTGTGTCGCATATTCTTGAAGTATCGGAAAAAATGGGATTTAACGGAAATTTATGGCAGGACTATCTTGCATATAATCTTGCAAATGATGAGAATTCTTACAGTCTTTCCTGTGAAAGAAGGGGAAGAATGGAAGGCAGCATTAACAAAGCAGCATTGCTTGATATGGCTGTGTACAGAGAACTTTTTAATACGGATTTAAGTGGGACTGACGCTAAATACGGCACATTTTTATCCATGCTCACCGGATTTGAAAACAATAATGAGGGTGAAAAATACTATAATAAAAGAATAAGAAACAGGATAATTAAACTGGCTGAGGAACTTTCCGGGGCAGCGGATGACAATACATTTTTAAATACCGTATGTGATTTTTATAAAGATGCAGGTGTCGGATGTATCGGACTTTTTAAGGCTTTCAGGGTAGGACATGATGACAATGACAGACCTGTAATCACTCCTGTTATAAGTGTTGAGCACAAATATCTTAAAGACCTCATAGGATATGATATACAGAAAAAGAAAATAACGGACAATACGGAGGCATTTCTTGCAGGAAGTAAAGCCAATAACGTTCTTTTATTCGGTGACAGCGGAACCGGAAAATCATCCTGCATTAAGGCAATACTTAATGAATATTACGATGACGGACTAAGAATGATTGAGATATATAAACATCAGTTTAAGGATTTGTCAGCAATTATCAATCAGGTAAAGGACAGAAATTACAAATTCATCATATATATGGATGACCTTTCTTTTGAAGAATTTGAGATAGAATACAAGTTCTTGAAAGCTGTTATTGAGGGAGGACTGGAAAAAAGACCTGACAATGTACTTATATATGCGACAAGCAACAGAAGACATCTTGTCAGGGAAAAATATTCTGATAAAGAAGAAAGAGACGACGACCTTCACACAAGGGATACAGTGGCAGAGAAACTTTCACTTTCTGCACGATTCGGCGTATCCGTATATTTTGGCTCGCCTGACAAGAAACTTTTTAATGAAATAGTAAAAGGCCTTGCACAAAAGAATAACATTAAAGTTGACGAAAATACGCTTCTCATGGAAGCCAATAAATGGGAATTGTCCCACGGTGGATTGTCAGGAAGAACCGCGGAACAATTCATAAGCTATATGGTATCGGCATACGCAGATTAATTTAATGAATCACGAAGCCTATCAAGATAATCATAACTTATCATAAGGTTGCCCATTCCTGTTCCAAGACGGATGTCAGGTTTGTTTGCACCGTGAAAATCGGAACCTCCGGATTCCAGAAGTCCGGTTTCATGGGCAAGCTTTCTTACCGTAAGTTCGTCAAATCCCTTGTAGGTTGAATACATGGATTCAATTCCGGTGAGCCCGCAGTCTTTAAGTCTTATACATAAATCCTTTAATTCTCCCATTGTAAGATGGTAGAGCAAAGGATGAGCAAGGATTGCGGCACCGCCGGCTTTTTTTATCATATCAACCGCGTCATATACGGATTTATGTTCGCGGCTCACATACAAAGGACAGCCGTCACCAAGATATTTTGAAAAGGCTTCCTTGTTGTCTTTTACATAGCCTTTCTTAGTCATATAAGAAGCAAAGTGAGCTCTGGTTATAATGCTGTGGGGGAACATGTTCTCAAGAACTTCAAGAGAAACCGGAAAACCGGCTTCATTGAATTTCTGTATAAGCAGCCAGTTTCTTGCATCACGCCTTTTGATTTCTTCATATATTGCATCGTGAAATTCTTTGTTTTTATAATCAATAAAAAGTCCCACTATATGAATTTCTTTATCTTTATAACTTGTACTTATCTCTATTCCGGGAATAACTTCTATTCCGGCTTTGCCACCTGCGTCGATTGCTTCGTCAATTCCATCCGTTGTATCGTGGTCGGTAAGGGCAAATGCACTTATGCCGTTTTTGACAGCCTCCTTTACAAGCTCTGCAGGAGAAAATGTGCCATCCGAATAAGTTGAGTGAACGTGTAAGTCAATCTTTTTCATTCAAAATGTCCTCTCTTTAATGTAAAAAAATAATTATTTTTGTCATAATTTATATAGCATACATTTTGAGATAATGCTATACTTAATATGTAATGAATGGAATTACTTTATAATCCCGGATAACATCCTCGGGTAAGAGGGTTTAGATATATGAAAAAAAAGAGAATATTGACGATTGCAGGTATTGCAGCTTTTTTTGTTGCAGTAATTACTGTGATTATTGTTTTGCTGAATGTCGGAAGAACAAGTGGTGATTCCTCAGAAACCGGTATAGCTGTAGGGGATACGACTACAGGAGGATATGTTCATGTCACCACAGATGCGACAACATCTGACAGATTTCAAGAGACAATGACTACAGAGAACGGAAGAACATCTCCATCTGAGATAGGTGATATTACAAGTGATGATGATAATTTTGATACCGTTCCGGATCCGATTACGACAACAGCAGGCGCAGATAAGACAACATCCCGCCCTGATAACAATACCACAGATAATACAACGGAAAGCACAACTGCAACAGAATCAGAACAGCCGACGGCAGCAGAATCTTCAGTGGAGAGTAATATTACACAATTCTCCTTTGTTAAGTATGACATAGCAGGAATGCCGGATACATACAACTGGAGTGAGTATCTGCTGAGAAAGGGCTATAAGAATGTAAATAACCGGACTGAGCTGACAGATTATGCACAGTCTGTTTTAAATAAAATAACTGAGACCAAGGGCGTAAGATATATACTTGCACCAAGAGGTATATTTGATGATATTATAGGCGAGAATCCATCCGATGCCCATTTGTATGAGCTTTTCGGAATGGATTATCAGACATATATGTGCAAGGGTGTAGCTATATTCCGTATGCGTAAGGTGCAGGATGTGGTGAATCGTGTGACAGATAAGTCCGTGTACGCTATCTATTATTATTCTTATGAGGACTACGTCATGATGACCGAGGTTGACAATAAGATTAAGGAGATAGTTGCCGGATTCAGTGGCAGCGAATTTGACAAGATTAAAGCAGCCCATGACTACCTTTGCGTTAACGTGGAATACAAGGAGGTATCTGACGGATATGTCTCCCATACATCGTATGGTGCATTGATTAACGGACAGAGTGTCTGTGAGGGTTATGCCAAGGCATATAAGCTTATGCTGAATGCAATGGATATTCCCTGCGATATGGTTGTGAATGCCACACACGGATGGAACGAAGTATTTTACGATAATAAATGGTATATGGTTGATGTAACCAACGACGATACCTGGTCCTCGTACCGCTATTTTATGTTGGGCAGGGACGTAATGTTAAGCAGGACGGATAAGTATGTGGAATCGGAATTGATTGATGAAGAAAAGTCAGGATGTATATCATATTATAACTACGTTGACGGAATGAACAGCTCGGTTAATAAGCTGGCTGAGTTTACATATAACAGTATACAAAGAGTAACAGATAAAATCCCACAGTGATGTGGGATTTTATAAACGGAATTTGATTAATAGTATTAACGAAGGACAATAATGAATAATCTTACATTAATAGGATATCTGAAAAAACAGATAAAAAACAACGGATGCGGCAGCCTTTCAATATCAAAGCTGTCTTCTTATTCTTTAGAACATAATGAATTACTGCACCATATTGCATTATATGCTTATCTTACCGATAAGATACATCTTTGCGGTAAGAATGAAGCTCTTTATATGGAATGTATGAAGATTAAGAATAATGAAAATTACATAAGGGACTGCAAGGAATATGCCAGAATTTACGATGCATATAAAGAAGAGACCGGGGAATTCCAAAAAGAAGATGAATTCAAGGCGAAGATAAGAAAAAGAATTCTGGAACTTCAGAAAGAAAAGTCTATAAGTAATTACAGGATATATACGGACCTGGGTCTGAATCCCGGCAACGTAAACAGTTTTCTTAAAAACGGTGATTACAGAAAATTAAGTCTTAATATAGTAAGAAGAATATGGAAATATGTAGAAAGGATTTAAAGAAATGATAAAGACCTTATTAAAACACGTAAAGCAGTATAAGGCAGCATCCATAGCAACCCCTTTTTTTATGATTCTTGAAGTTGCCATGGAAATGACGGTGCCTTACCTTATGGCATCCCTTGTAGACGATGGAATCGAAAAAAGCGATATGAGACATATCCTTATAGTCGGAGGCATTATGTTTATTGCCGCTCTTGTAGGACTTTTTGCAGGACTTATGGGTGGCAAATACGGAGCCAAAGCTTCTGCGGGATTTGCCAAAAATCTGAGAGAAGGTATGTATAACAATATACAGACATTCTCTTTTTCCAATATTGATAAATTCAGTACGGCAGGTCTTGTAACAAGACTTACAACGGATGTAACCAATGTGCAGAACTCATACCAGATGATTTTGAGAATGTGTATGAGAGCTCCGGCAAGCCTTATTTTTGCCATGATAATTTCTTTTACAATCAATGTAAAAATGGCAAGTATATTTTTGATTGCGGTAATGATTCTTGGCGGAATACTTACCATACTTATGCTAAAAGCCAACAGGTATTTTAAACAGGCATTTCCTAAATACGATGAACTTAACGAAAGCGTTCAGGAAAATGTATCCGCAATCCGTGTGGTCAAGGCGTATGTCCGTGAAGAACATGAAGACAAGAAGTTTAAAAAAGCCAGCAATAACATTTACTCAATGTTTGTAAAAGCGGAAAATGTGCTGGTATTCAATAATCCTGCGATGATGGTTGCCATATATACCTGTATGCTTCTCATAAGCTGGATTGGTGCAAAACTTATAGTCAGCAGTAATGAGACAGCACTTACGGTAGGCAATCTTACAAGCCTTATATCTTACTGCATGAACATACTTATAAGCCTTATGATGCTTTCCATGGTATTTGTAATGATATCAATGAGTGTGTCAAGTGCAGAACGTATTGCAGAAGTGCTTAATGAAAAAGCTGATATAGTCAATCCTGATAAACCGGTTATGGAAGTAAAGGATGGAAGCATTATTTTTAACCATGTCAACTTTAAATATAAAAAAGACAGTAAAGACATGGTGTTAAGCGATATACAGCTTGATATAAAATCCGGAGAGACAATAGGAATTATCGGCGGAACCGGAAGTGCCAAGACCAGCCTTGTCAATCTTATAAGCAGACTTTACGATGTAACAGATGGTGATATAGAGGTCGGCGGCGTTGATGTCAGAAAGTATGACCTGGAAACACTCCGTAATCAGGTAAGTGTTGTTTTACAAAAAAATGTCCTTTTTTCGGGAACAATTCTTGAAAATTTAAGATGGGGCAATAAAGAAGCAACGGAAGAAGAGTGCATCAGGGCCTGCAGGCTTGCCTGTGCAGATGAGTTTATTGAGAAATTCCCTGACGGCTATAATACATACATCGAGCAGGGCGGCACCAATGTATCCGGCGGACAGAGGCAGAGACTTTGTATTGCGAGAGCCTTACTTAAAAACCCAAAGATTCTTATTCTTGATGACAGCACAAGCGCGGTTGATACAACAACGGATAAAAAAATCAGAACAGCCTTTAAAACAGAGATACCTGACATTACAAAGATTATCATTGCACAGAGAATATCAAGTGTTCAGGACGCAGACAGGATAATCGTAATGGAGGATGGTAAAATTAACGGAGTGGGAACTCACGAAGAGCTTCTTGCCGTTAATGATATATACAAAGAAGTGTATGAGTCCCAGACAGGAACGGGCGGAGACTTTGATGAAAATTCAAAAGGAGGCGATAAGTAATGCCTGCACCAAGAGGAATGAAACCTACAGTAAACAATCCTGCACAGGTTTTAAAAAGAATTTTAAACCTTGTATTCAAAAGATATAAATTTGCCTGCATATTTGTTGCGTTATGTATAGTGGTAAACGTTTTTTCAACATTGCAGGGAACAATGTTCATAAGAACACTTATTGATGATTTTATCATACCGCTTTTAAAACAGGATGTACCTGATTATACTGCTTTGTCGAAAGAAATATTAAGAGTTGGCTGCATATACCTTGTAGGTGTTCTTGCTTCATTCGGCAATGCCAAGACAATGGTATATGTAACACAGGGAACATTAAAATACACAAGGGACGAGCTTTTTCATCATATGGAGTCTCTTCCTATCAGATACTTTGATACGCACTCACACGGAGATATTATGTCCGTATATACCAATGACGTAGATACTTTAAGACAGATGATAAGCCAGAGCATGCCACAGTTCCTTAACAGCATAATTATGATTGTTGGAATTGTAATAAGCATGGTTTCAATAAGTCTTCCGCTTACAGGAGTAGCCTTTGTAATGGTAGCGGTAATGATTATTCTTACAAAAAAAGTATCAGGACTTAGCGGAAAGTATTTTGTCGCACAGCAGAGAGACCTGGGTGCCGTGAACGGATATATCGAAGAAATGATGGCAGGACAGAAAGTTGTAAAAGTATTCTGCCATGAAGAAGAAGGAAAAGAAAAATTCAAAGAACTCAATGACAGACTTTTTGACAGCGCATATAATGCCAACAAATACGCTAATATAATAGGACCTATTAATGCACAGCTTGGTAATTTAAGTTACGTTGTAATAGCTATTGCGGGCGGACTTTTTGCAATATACGGAATAGCCGGAGTAACAATCGGAGGACTCGTAAGTTTCCTCACCCTGAGCAAAAGCCTTAATATGCCTATTAACCAGATCAGTATGCAGTTTAACAGTATTATTATGGCACTTGCGGGAGGGGAAAGAATTTTCTCACTTCTTGATGAAAAACCTGAGGTTGACGAGGGTTATGTAACGCTTGTAAATGCTGTAAAAAAAGATGGTGTAATAAGCGAGACCAAAGACCGTACAGGTCTATGGGCATGGAAGCACTATCATAAGGAAAATAATACAACCGATTATATAGAGCTTAAAGGTGATGTGGAATTTTTTGATGTGGATTTTGGATATAATGATGAAAAAATTGTACTTCACAATGTTGACCTGTATGCTACGCCCGGACAGAAGATTGCATTTGTAGGCTCAACAGGAGCAGGCAAGACCACCATAACTAACCTTATTAACCGCTTTTATGATATACAGGATGGAAAAATCCGTTATGATGGCATTAATATTAATAAGATAAAAAAAGCAGATTTGAGAAAATCACTTGGTATTGTATTGCAGGACACACATCTTTTTACCGGTACTGTTATGGATAACATAAGATACGGAAGACTCGATGCAAGCGATGAGGATGTGTATGCGGCAGCGAAACTTGCCAATGCCCACGGCTTTATAAAACATCTTCCTAAGGGTTACGATACCATGCTTACAGGTGACGGCGCCAATTTAAGCCAGGGACAGAGGCAGTTACTTGCCATTGCCAGAGCTGCAATAGCAGACCCTCCGGTTCTTATCCTTGATGAAGCAACATCTTCTATTGATACCAGAACTGAAAAAATAGTCCAGGACGGTATGGACAGACTGATGAAAGGCAGAACAACTTTTGTTATTGCCCACAGACTTTCCACTGTAAAAAATGCTGACTGTATAATGGTTCTTGAGCAGGGACGTATCATTGAAAGGGGCTCACATGATGAACTTATTGCGAAAAAAGGAAGATATTACCAGTTATATACAGGAAATAATATCGGTGAATAATCCCGATTAAGAAAAGTGATATATATTATAGAAAAATGATATTTTATTGGTTCGCCTTTTTTGTTAAAATTAAAAGATACAAAGAAGGAGGTATTACCCAATGAAAAAATTGCGTAAATTATTTGCAATTCTTCTTGTGGCACTTATGGTATTTTCCATGGCAGCCTGCGGCAAGAAGAAGGACCAGGGATCGGTTGAGACAACAACTCCTGTAGAGACAGAGTCTACAACCGATAATTCCAACAAAGCAACAGAGCTTACTCTTAATGTCCATTATTTAAGAGAAGACGGCGTGTATGATGGCTGGAATGTATGGCTTTGGCCGGATGGCGGTGAAGAAGGTAAGGCATACACATTCGGAACAGACAAGGATGAACACGGTGTTAAGACAACAGCAGTATTTCCTGCAGGTACAACAACTATAGGTTTTATTGTCAGACTCAATGAATGGGAATCAAAGGATATTGATTCCGATCAGTTTATTACATTGAACGGTGTTATCGCCGGAACAGTTGAAGTATACATAACTTCAGGTGTTGAAGGATACAAATTAGAGCTAGGAGAAGATTGCGTGACAGGGCTTAGTGTATTAAGTGCAGAGCTGGATGGAGATTTCCAGACACTTAAGATAACATTAACAGAAGAATACAAGGACAATGAAATTAAAGTTACTGACGCAGAAGGCAAAGAATTAGCTATTGACAGTGTTGAAAAAGATTCAGGTGATGCTAAGAAGATAATTGTTAAACTTAAAGAAAAAGCAGACCAGTTTGGCAAATATAAAGTAATGCTGGGAAACGTCGGATATGATGTAACAGTACCTGATTATTATTCTACATCTGAATTTGAAGATGCTTATACATATGACGGAGATGACCTTGGAGCAGCATGGTCTAAGGATTCCACAACATTTAAAGTATGGGCACCAACAGCTAAGGCTGTTAAAGTGAATACATACAAGTCAGGTGTTAAGGGAACAGATGACCTTATTAAATCATATGATATGACACTTGATAAGAATGGCGTATGGACAGTTAAGGCAGAAGGAGACCTTAATGGCGTATTCTATTTATATGAAGCAGATTTTGGCTCATCTAAGACAGAGGCATGTGATCCATATGCTAAGGCAGTCGGAGTCAATGGTGACAGGGCAATGGTAATTGATTTATCATCAACAGACCCTGACGGATGGGATAAGGATACTAATCCTAATAAGAAACTTAATGCTACAGATGCATCAGTATATGAACTCCATATAAGAGACCTTTCGGCTGATTCATCATCAGGTATTAAGAATATAGGTAAATATCTTGGATTGACAGAAACAGGAACAACTAATGGTTCAGGACAGGCAACAGGTCTTGATCATATCAAAGAACTTGGTGTAACACATGTCCAGATCGGACCAATGTATGATTATGCAACAGTTGACGAGACTAAGTTAGATACAAAACAGTACAACTGGGGTTATGATCCTAAGAACTACAATGCACCTGAGGGTTCATACTCATCAGATCCATATAATGGAGCAACACGTGTAAGTGAAGTTAAACAGATGGTTAAGGCATTACATGATAATGGATTAAGCGTTGTTATGGACGTCGTATATAACCATACATACAATACAAGCTACTGCTTCAATGAACTCGTACCTGATTATTTCTATCGTCCGGGTGCTAATGGTTCAGGCTGTGGCAATGATGTAGCTTCAGAGAGAGCTATGGTAAGTAAGTTTATTGTTGATTCTGTAGTATACTGGGCTAAAGAATATCATATCGACGGCTTCAGATTTGACCTTGTAGGCCTTATTGATATGGATACGATTAAAGCAATCAGAACAGAATTAGATAAGATAGATCCTTCTATCATTCTTTATGGTGAAGGCTGGAGCATGACAACTAAGATTACTAAGTCAGGTGTAACACTGGCAACACAGATGTACGTTAATAAGTTAGACAGATTTGCAATGTTCAGTGATACAATCCGTGATGCAATTAAAGGTAGTGTATTTAATGCAGATGAAAAAGGATATGTCAACGGAAACATCTCTAATACAGATGTAATTAAGAAAGCAATCCAGGGCAAGACCGGCTGGTCAGAAAAGGGCTCACAGAACATTGTCTATGCATCATGCCACGATAACAGGACATTATGGGATGAAATCAATTTATCTAATCCAAATGACAGTATGGAAGATAAAGTTAAACAGAATCTTCTTTCAGCAGCTATTGTATATACTTCACAGGGAACACCATTTATCCTTGCCGGTGAAGAAATATTAAGAAGCAAGCCTAATGGTGACGGAACATTTAGCAGCGACAGTTATAATGCAGGTGATGAAGTAAACAGCATTAAGTGGAGCACATTAAGTGATGCTACATACCAGAAAGTATTTAATTACTATAAGGGAATGATAGCATTCAGAAAAGCACATGCTTCATTAAGAATAATGGACACTGCTTCAAGTTATTATAAGTTTACTGAAGACACGGACAAGGGTGTTATTGCTTATGAATTAACAGGTGTTAAGGAAGAAGTATCAGATTCAATCTTTGTTGTATATAACCCATTAAGTGAAGCAACAACAGTTACACTTCCGGAAGGTGACTGGACAATCTGCGTACAGGGCGACAAGGCAGGAACTGATTCTCTCGGAACAGCAAACGGAAAAATTACTGTAGATGGAATTTCATGTACAATACTTGTAAAAGGCGCAACAAAATAATATAGCATAATTATAGTCCCGGGAACGTCAGGTTTCCGGGACTTGTTATTTTCTGTACATAGGATAATCGCAGAAAATCAACATTTTTAGATTAGAAAATCAACATAAATGCTATTGAAAAAAGAAAACTAAAGTATTAGAATAAGAACAGTCGTAAGACACAATAATGTATTTAGGAAAGGAATAAAAAAATGAAAAAAATTGCAAAAAGAGTAATTACAGCCGTTTTAGCAATGGCAATGGTAATTGGAATGATGGCTATGACAGCTTTCGCAGCAGATGACACATACAGTGTTATCGGATCAATCAATGGTGACTGGGATAAGGACACAGATTTGGTTAAGCAGGCAGATGGAACATATTCAGTAGACATCACAGATGTTAAGGCTGGATCTTATGAATTCAAGATTCGTACAAACCATGCTTGGGATAATGGCGAATATAACCTTGAAGGTGATGCATCAAGCGGCGGAGCTAATGCAAAAGTTGATGTAGCAAAAGATGGTTCTACAGTAACAGTTACATTTGATGGAACTAAGGCAGCTGTAACAGTTAAAGAAGCAAGTGCAGCAACACCAGCAGCAGGCGATTCTTCAGTTATGGTATACATCGTAGCAGCAGTTGCAGCATTAAGCGCAGTTGTAGCAGTTGTAGCTAAGAGAAGAAGCGTAGAAGCTTAATTAGTATTTTATAGAAATGCTTACATAAAGGAATCGGTTCAGACCGGTTCCTTTTTTGTATCGGATATTCTTAGAGCTGTAATATTGCACATATATTTAATAAAATCAACATTTTTATAGTTAAAAAACAACAAATGAAATATTGAAAAAATAAAATACCTGTACTAAAATAAAGCTAGTGTCATAAGACATGAATAAAATGTATTGGAAAGGAAGAATACGAAAAATGAAGAAAATTTTAAAAAGGGTCATTGCTACAGTAGCTGCTTTTGCATTCGCAGCAGCAGGACTTGTTGTAGCACCTAAGACTGCTAAGGCAGCAGGAACAACAGTTAAAGTATATGTTGAACTGACATCAGGTAAGACAGCAGAATATTACAAAGGAAATGTTTGGGGCGGAACTGCAAGTGTAGCGACCGCTGCAACAGCAGCTAAGCCAACAGACTGGGGTACTGGAACTCTTCCTGTAGGAGATGCAGTTACAGAAGGCGGCAAGAATTACGCAGTATTTACAATTAACAATGCGGATGAAGTACAGGGCTTTCAGGTAGTTGGATATGCTGATGGCACAGCTGTTGCAGAATATCAGGAAGGCGCTTGGAATTCAGAAGTTGTAGCACAGAGCAATGGTAAAGCATATTTCGATTTAACATCAAAGAAGTTATTTAAAGATGCTGCAATGACACAGGAAATTGCACCACTTCCTGTAACTGATGTACTTTCTGTAGTAGGTACTATTACAGATACTGGATTTGATTTACCTGGTAAGGCTATGACAAAGAATGGTGATACATACACAATTACATTCAAGAATGTAGCAGCCGGCAGTTATACATATAAGTTCCTTCAGTCATCAGCTGAATATTCATGGAAATATCAGATTGGTAAGGATAATTCATTTGGTGACAATACAGCTAATTTCGAATTAGTATTGGATGAAGTCAGCGATGTAACATTCACAGTAAAAGTAACAGATGTTACAGGTGGTGCAGGACTTGATGCAAAACAGATTACAGCTGTAGAATATGCTGGTCCAACTGTAACACCAGTGAAAGACAACAAGCCAGCAGAAGACAACAAGCCAGCAGAAGACAACAAGCCAGCAGACGATAACAAGCCAGCAGGAGATAACAAGCCAGCAGGCGGCAATAACGGAAATGTAAGCGCAGGTGATTCTATGGCAGTAGCTACAGCAATAATCGCAGCAGCAGCAGCTTGCGGAATCGTTGTTGTTTCATTCAAGAAGAGAAGACAGGATGCTTAATTTTACATAAGTATTTTGAATATGTAGTAAGATAATAGAGGCTTCAGTCACAGACTATGTGACTGAAGCTTTTTGTTATATACAGAACACATTTTTTGCAAGAAATGAGAAATAGTCCTTATATCCTGCTTTTTTTACGGTAACGGAAGATTTGACATCAATAGTCCCTATAAGTGTACCATTGTATTTGTAGCAAAGCTGCCCGACAACATCACCCTCATTAACAGGGGCTTTCAGTCCATCAATAAATTCAAAATCTTTTGTAATAAGGGCTTCGTCATATTTTTCTGTGAAAAGATAAGAAAAATTGTCACTATATTCGCAGTCAAGCTCTTTAATCATGCCGCCGGATATTCCGGGAGAGGGGATATTGGGCATATTGGAATCCTTATACATCTGACATAGTGAATAACCATAGTTAAGAAGTTTGATAGAATCGGCAACACGGGATTTGCCGTCCTTGGATGCCATAACAACGGAAATAAGCTCAATATCGTTTCTTTTTGCGGTAGCGGAAAGACAGAATCCGGCAAGACTCGTAGAACCTGTTTTTAACCCTGTTGCCCATTCGTACTGCTTGATAAGTTTATTGGTATTGGTAAGGGTAAAATCGCTTTCACCCCGCCTTGTAACATGGGTTATTGTGTCCATCCAGATTGTTGAAATATTATGTATTTCAGGATATTTGTTGATAAGTTCCTTTGACATGAGTGCCACATCCCTCGCTGTGGTTACATGATTATCGGCATCAAGACCGCAGCAGTTGACAAAATTTGTGTTAGTCATTGAAAGCCCTTTGGCACGTTCATTCATATGGGCAACAAAATTTTCCTCAGAGGTGTCAATGTATTCTGCCATGGCTACACAGGCATCATTGGCACTTGCAATGGCAATGCATTTAATAAGGGTTTCAACGGTCTGGGTCTCGCCGGCTTCAAGAAAGACCTGACTGCCGCCCATTGAAGCGGCATGCTCGGATACTGTTACAGTGTCATCCATTTTGATTCTGCCGTCATGTATGGCATCAAAAATCAGTATAAGCGTCATTATCTTTGTAATACTGGCAGGGCGGAGAATTTCATCGGGGTTATGCTCATAAATGATTTTTCCTGTAGATGCTTCCATAAGAATTGCTGATTTGGAGGTTAAGCCAAGCTCATCGGCAGTCACACTGATATGGGCAGATGATAGGATAAGTATAAAAGAAATAATAAAAGAAAAAAACTTCTTCATTAAAAACTCCGGACTTTTTTGTTAGTATATTTTATGTATATAACTAAGATAATATGAGCGTACTATTGAAAAAAGAAAAATTAACGTATATAATTGTAGCATTAACCGGATGAGCGGTGATTTTACAAAAAAGAAGAAAGGATGTATAAAAGTATGTTGAGACTTATTGTTATGGCACTTCGTTCATTTTTCTTTCTGATATATGAAATTAATAAATGTAATTATATGATGAAACGTCCGGAGAAATATAGCGAACTTGACAAGTATCGTGAGGTACAGAAAATTGTTGATAAGATGCGAAAAAATTCCAGGACCACCACAAAGGTTTATGGAAAGGAAAATCTGCCGGAAACAGGTAATTATGTAATGTATGCCAACCATCAGGGACATTATGACGGGTTAGGAATTGTGTGCAATCATGACAGACCTCTTACTATTATTATCGACAGCAAGAGGGAACATCAGATGATTGTCAGGCAGATGCTTCCTATGGTAGGGGGGCACGGCATTAATCTTAAAGACGCCAGACAGCAGATGAAGACCATGATGACTGTTACCAGGGAACTTAAAGAAGGAAAAATATATCTGCTTTTCCCTGAGGGTAAGTATGGTGACAATAAGAATACCCTTCAGGATTTTAAAGCAGGTGTATTTAAGTGCGCGATGGATGCCAAAGTTCCGGTTATACCGGTGGCACTTATTGATTCCTATAAAGCAATGGATGGCAACAGCCTCAGGAAAGTGACAACACAGGTACATTACCTGAAGCCGATACCATATGAAGAATATAAAGATATGAAAAAGACAGAGCTTGCTGAACTTACTAAATCAAGAATACAGGAAGCAATTAACGAGTATGCAAAGTAATTATCTGCCGGAAGTCCTCTTTTCAAATATTCCGATAATTATATAAAGAATTACTGAAAGAATAGAAAGTAAAACAATGGAAAGAAGTACCCAGTCCATTTTAAATACCTGGCTGCCGTAGATGATTAAATAACCAAGTCCTTCCTTTGCTGCAAGGAATTCACCGATGATTACACCTACAAGGGAAAGCCCCAGATTGACTTTCATGGCATTTACGATTGTCGGCAGTGATGACGGAAAGAGAAGGTAAAACAGAACATGACGTTTCTTTCCGCCGAGGGTCCGGATTAATTTTATTTTTTCCTTGTCGGTTTCTGTAAAAGAGGTATATATACTGAGCATTGCACCGAATACGGCAACAGATACGGCGG
>ERZ779865.1582-NODE-1582-length-16333-cov-5.678155_pt1 | contig 16333 bp, 13 predicted proteins | sample MGYA00433088_ERZ779865 | MGnify/ENA primary metagenome ERZ779865 (study PRJEB29588, sample SAMEA2151703) | human gut metagenome | biome: human gut; feature: human-associated habitat; material: faeces | place: Denmark | collected 2008/2010 ... | reverse complement strand
CTGTCATATGTTCCAAGAAGCACAGGCAAGGACGAGCCAGGCAATCGCCGACGCACTTATCTTTGACAAAAAAGAAAAGCAGGGCGGCGGAAAAGCCAAATTCCCTGCTTAAAGACCATAAATTAAAATAAAGACCAAATAAAGACCAAGACCAAAATCCGTACAAAAAGAAACACTCCCAAACGGCTCTGTAAAGCCATTCGGGAGCTTCGTGGTGTGGTGACACGTACGGGAATCGAATAGAAAAATGTGGTGCAAAACTAATTTTACAGTATAATATTCTACACGCTTGAATCGTATTTCAGACACCTTATTCCATGATATTACCCTGGTAAATTAAGGAACTATAATATCATGTTTGGACAAAAATTGGACGACTTTTAACGGTAGACTGGTATGTCATACTCTGCAATCATTATTATATAAATACCCGTTTGTGTAATAATGACTGCAATGTATTTAGTCAGTCAATCGAAAAACTAAGTATATTCACAGGCAGTCATTATAAATGGCTGCCTTTCTTTTTGGTTAATTCTGCTGTGATATATTTGCTTTGCAGGTGTATGATTTCAGCAGTTTAACAAGCATAGATAGGAACGATCAACCGAACGGCGGCATGGTCAGGGTTCGTGCCGCCATCTATGCTATATCTCTCAGACATAACCCTGAACTGATTGATTGGAGAACCACAATGACCTACAATTCAATTCTCGTCTACCGGTGCTGTAAGGAAGCGAGGCTCTCATGAACCCGTTCTACCTTGTACTCAATCCGGATAACACAATCTCGTTCAACCGCCCTCTTGCCCATGCAATAGGACTCAGTGAAACGATTATCTATGGCGCGCTTGTCGCCAAATGGTATTACTATTCCGAGCGTGAAATGCTCGATGATGACGGTTGGTTCTACTCTACCGTCCCTGATTTGCAGGAAAGCACTTCACTTTCAGAAAAACAGCAGAAACGCTGTATCAAGGCGCTTGTTGACCTCAATCTCATAAAGTGTGAAACGCGCGGTATGCCTGCCCGAAGATGTTTCTACCTCATCGATGATTTTGAGAAAATACTTTCTCTTATTGAAATGGGCAAGAGCATTTCTGAAGAAATCAAGCCTGCCGCTTATGAGAAAAATCAGCTCAAAGTAATGGCGCGTGAGGAACGGAAAAGCACTGTTGAAAGTGTTGAAAACCCTATTCAAACTGAAAATGAAATTTCTTCTTTCAGCAATTCTGCATTCCCCTTTTCAGCTCAATCTCAGAAAAATCCAAGCAATTTTTCCGGAGAAAACGGCAGCAAATGAGCGGAAACCGTAGAAGAAAACCGCTCTCAGACCGCATGGCTGACCAGTTCCGCCGAAAGGTCGGAACAAGTTCTGCCAAAAGGTCAGAACAAGTCCCGCCCAAAAGTCGGAACAAGTTCCGCCGAAAAGTCAGAACAGGTTCCGCCAAAAGGTCAGAACAAGTTCTGCCAAAACGACGGAACAAGTTCCGCCCAAAGGGAGGACAAATCTAAATATAATCAATCAAAAAGAAAAAATCTTTATATGATTGAAAGGTCCACACCTGCTGAAAATTCAGCCGAACAGTTTGTTGAAAACTCGGAAGAACTGGCTGAAAAGGTTCGTTCTTCTATCGGGTATTATGGAATAATCCCTATTACCGGTCCAAACTTTGCAGATTGTGCCGTCAAGGCAATATGCGAACTGATGACAACGGACAAGCCCGTTAAATTAGGCTCCTGCGAGGTCGCACCGAATGTGATCAAGAAAACGATCAGCTATGTCAACCGTGATGTCATCATGCAGGTATCCGACAAGGTTTACAAGAAACGCGGAAAGATACATAGCCTGCCGGCATATCTGAAAACCGCAATATTCCAGCAAACCTGTGAATATCTCATGCTTCCGCAGAACGAGTTTGGTTTTGAGGGATATGCAGAGATGAGAGATTTTTGTAAGACATATCTCAGTATATAGGTTGATTATCTTAACAAATAGAAATTGAGGTGCTTATCGTGATTATGACAAAACAGCAAAAGGAACAGTTCATCTCATTAGTATGTATGTTCCTTGAAAGCATTATTAAAACGCCAGACGACATAAGCAAATCGTCCGATAGTACAATTCCGGAAATGCTTACCATTCAGGAATGTTCATCGTTGGTACATGGGATTTCGCAATATACAATTCGTAAACTTATTCGAAGTGGTGACATTCCCAGTGTCCGCTCTGGTTCAGGTCCTCATGGGAAATTGCTAATCCCTAAAAAAGCTGTTCTTGAATACTTCAATAACATGAACTCAAAGAACACCTAGGCTATATGCTCCCAAGAGCTTTAGCAAACGCATAGACGGACTAGCTACCCGACAGGCGGTGTCGGCAATCAGCCGTGTCTTCCTCGCCGCCTTTCTATGCGTATATAATCACAAAGGAAGAACAACGATTTTAGGAGGAAACCACAATGAAAATAATCGCAGTTGCAAACCAGAAAGGCGGAGTCGGCAAAACCACTACCGTTGTTAATATCGCAGCAGCTATTGCTGAAAAAGGAAAGAAAGTGCTTTGCATAGATACAGACCCGCAGGCTAATCTTTCAGATTATCTCGGATATGATTTCGAACCTAATCGCCGCACACTGCTCCACATACTCAAGGGTGAATGCGAGCCGCATGACTGCATAATCAGCAATGTAGACGAACATATCGACTACATACCTGCTGACATCATGCTCTCCAGTGCGGAGATGTTCCTTGCGCAGATGATGTGCAGAGAGCAGATACAGATACTTCGCAATGCTCTAATGAATGATAGTTCGCTTGAAATCTACGACTACATTCTCATCGACTGCCCGCCATCTCTCGGAATGCTTGTCCACAACGCGCTTGCGGCAGCGGACGGCATAATCGTACCTGAGGGAATAAGCCCGAAGGGCGTTTCTCGCAAACTCAGATGTTCAGCGTGAACGGTTTGATACAGTTTGAGCAGGTCGTCAACGCTATCCGAAAGAATACCAACAAAAATCTGACGATATGCGGAATAGTCGAAACAATGGTAGATAACACCAAAATGACCAAAGAGGTAGACGAAGTGCTTTCCAAAGAATACTCAGACCTGGTTTATTCCACAAAAATTCCCCGCCGGATCGAGGCGGCGTACAGCTCTGCTAACAGAAAATCACTTATCCGCAGCAAGAGCAGCAGTATCGGAAAGCAGTACAGAGAACTTGTCGTCGAGATACTCACAAGGGAGGGAGAATAATGCTGAACTTATCACGCAACAGCGGAACTTACGACGGAGCCGCGTTCTTTCAGGACGATTCTGGGATTGCTGAAAAGAAAATACCGCTGAACCGCCTTGTTTCATGGGAAAATCAGCCGTTCCAGCCATACACGGACGAGGCGCTTGAAAGCCTTGCGGCTTCAATTGAAGAAAACGGTCTGCTCTCCCCGATAATCGTCACTCCCGCCGGCGAGAAGTACCGTATTATCGCGGGACATAACCGCGTGAGAGCCTGCGAAAAGCTCGGTTGGACTGAAATCAATGCGGTAATCAAGGAAACCGACGAGGATCACGCACAGCTGATGATGCTTGATACGAACCTCTGCCAGCGGCACAGCCTGTCGGTGGTGGAGCTGATAAAAGCATACAAAATGCAGTACGACGTCCTCGGCAGAATAGTCGGAAAGAAAAACGGCTACGGCGTCAAGAAAATCATGGCTGAACAGTACGGTCTGTCCCGCAAGACCATTGAGCGCTATATCAGGTGCGCAAGGCTTGAGGAATGCCTGCTTGAGCAGCTAAATGACGGCAGGTTCAATATTATGACTGCCGTTTACCTCGCTGACCTCTCCGCAGGTAATCAATCCGTACTTGCCGACTGGCTTAAAGATAATCCGAAAGCAACGATAAATGAAAAAGCGGCGCAGCGGCTTATCTCCCGGAACGGTTTCGGATTTGATGAGGACGAAATCTCCGGAATCATATCCGGCAAAGTTCCGAAAGCCAAGCCACAGCCGGTCGAAGAACCCGAGAATAACGCGAGCGAACCGGAAACATCTGAGAAATTCGTTATTCCCGCTGAACCTCCAACCTCTGACAGCCATGTTCCAAAGTATGAGGTCGAATACGATGACCTGCCCGATGTTTCCGTCAGCATTGACCGCGAAACGATACGCAGAACTATCGGCAAGGTCGATGACAGTACGGTGCAGGAATATCTTAACTTCTGCTTGCAGCAGGAGGATTTGTTCATCAAGTTTCTTGACATATATAAACAAAGCTGAACAGTTCCACTTGACGAACAATCAGATTTGTGATAAAATATAATTAGGAAAGCATGGAGGTTCTATTATGGATGAAAATACCCATGAACTCAAACGGGCAAAGATAATCAGCAAAATCAAGGAAATGCGTCTTATGGACGATGACTTTATGACTGCTGTTCTTTCCGACAAGGCTTGCGCGGAGCTGGTTATAAGGATCATCCTCGACAGGGACGACATAACCGTTAAGGAAACCAAGACGCAATACACGATAAACAGCCTCAGAACTCATTCTGTCAGGCTTGACGTGTATGCCGAGGACACAAACGGCACCAAGTACGACATTGAGATACAGCGCAGCGATAGCGGAGCAAATCCCCAGCGCGCACGTTATATCAGCAGCATGATCGACTCTGATACTCTGCTGATCGGCGAGGATTATTCCAAACTTCCGGAAAGTTTCGTGATATTTATTACGGAAAGCGACGTACTCAAAGGAAATCAGCCTTTGTACATCATCGACCGCATGATAAACGGAACGGCGGATAAATTCAATGACGGCTCACATATTATATATGTAAACAGCCAGATTCAAAACGACACCAAGCTCGGAAAGCTGATGAGGGACTTCACCTGTGTTGATCCAGACGCTATCAGCTACAAGGTCCTTGCGGACAGAGCCGGCTACTATAAGAATTCAAAGGAGGGCGTACAGACTATGTGCAGAATTGTTGAAGAAATAGTTAAGGAAGAGAATGCAGCTGTCATTGCTGAAGAAAAGCGCAAAACAGCTTTGAGAATGCTTGCTAAAAAGACCTATTCCATTAAGGAAATCGCGGAGATCCTTGACATCGACGAGGCAATAGTTGAGGAGCTTTCCAAAAAGACTTCCGCATAATCAAGCCTACAACTGAACATTAAAAAGCCGATTGCAGAGATGCAGTCGGCTTTTCGCTTTTTAGAAAGGAAACCCAAATGCCCGAAATCCGAAACGAACTGCATTTAAACGGCTCACAGCCTGACATTGAAAAGCTGATAAACAGCGTTGTGACGCCGAATTATCCGATGATGGATTTTGCAAAAATCCTCCCTGTGCCGGACGAATTAGCCTCTCTTCCTGCAGGTATGTCGCGGGTAAAGATAGACTGCTATCTGACGGCGGTAAATCCTGGTACGGCAGACCATCACCTTAAAAAGCTGCCTGCCGATGAATACGACAGACTGTTCAGGCTTGTCAAGGAATATTACAGCAACAATGACGGTTTCAACCACTGTATCACCGGCAGCTATCCCTATCCCGACGTCGGCTATTTTGCCGACGGAAAAAGAATGATAGACTGCCTGCAAAAGTACGGAGCGCCGAATTGGGGCGACTGGTGCGATCAGAACTGGGGACAGTTGACTAACTCCCATATCTACGAAATTGAATACAACAAATGGAGGTTCGTCACAACCGCCAATCCGTCAATAAAGGTGATCGGAAAGCTCGCTGAACTTAATCCCGCCGTTAGAATATATCACCGCTGGGCTAGTCTTGGCGGAAGAATCGCCGGTTCATGCTTGTACGAAAACGGGCAGCTTATTGCCAAACAGGAGTGCGCTCCGTTTTCAGAGGACGCTATAAGCGTGGAGGAAGCGCTGTTCCCCGAAAGCAGGGCTGACTACTGTGAGCAGCAGGAGCCGTAGCAACGGAAAATCACCGAGCGTAGTCCTCGGTGATTTTCTGTTCTAAGTGTTAAATGCGAAGTTGTTGTTTTCTTCAATCTTAACTGCTTCGGTTTCCACCCAAGAAGCCTTAAAACCGCTGTTAATTGCGATATTTTGTGATTGAATATTCGCAGTTGCAGTGCCGTAGAACGGAACGTCACCCATATCAATAATCTTGTTCTTCAACAGAGTCACAAGATAGGAACCAATCCCCCTTGAACGGTATTCCGGCAAGATATCGATTCCAACCTGTTGCCAATGTGGTGCATCTTCCGAACAGCCTGCCATCCCCATGATTGTATCACCATCGTAGGCAACTACAACAATTCTATCAGGGCGTACCGGACAGGGTGTAGGAAACGCAATTGCATTTGGAAACCGTGGATCACCGTAGAATGGGCTGATCTCACTATCGTAAAGCCACTTTACATGGCAGCGTTTTTCTACATCAATATTGCAACAGGGTAAAAACATATGATGTGTTGGGTTCATCTGATAGCCATACTTCTTCAACTCTCTGTTTAGTTTCGTGAGATTATCAAATTCAAATAGATGGTGTCCATCCACCGTTTGGATAAAGTTTTGCAAAAAATCATGCAAACATTCATCCGCCATAATTACAGTGTTCATTCCAAGTGTCACCATTTGCAGAAGCGGCTTACCAGGACTATAGCTTCTTCTCCTCTCATTAAGTGCTGAGATTGTGATGATATTCTCATTCGCCTGTAAATCTGCCGGATTACAGTTATAATCAATAGACAACTGTTCCAGGAGCTTCTCATAGTATTCTTTGAATCTAATTTCCATACTTATTTCCTCCTTTACATATTTAATAGGTCAATTTGCTATTAATTATATCATATCCGACTCCAAAAGTCAAACAAGCCATGAAAGAGGCATTGCATGTACAAATATAGCAAAGAGGATTACATGAAACTCACCAACGTGAGCTGCTTTGACGTTGCGCTCGCGCTCGGAATGACGATTGACGAAGGCGGCAAAACCACTGACAAATCCGTACATATAAAGGACAGCGGAGGGCTGTATATCTTCCCTGACAAGAACAATTGGTACCGGCACTCGGACGGTGCCAAGGGATTTCCTGTTGACCTTGTGGCAGACGCGCTGAATTGCAGCCGTGAACAGGCTCTTGATTTTATTGCGAAATCGGTAGTAAACGGAGTCCATGCGCAGGAAAGCTATTATGTCCCCAAACCAAAGCCAGAAATAAATCGAGCTATTTTCTCCGTTCCTCCGCATAACATATCGCCGTCCAGAGTGATCGCGTACCTCATAAAAACGCGCGGCATTGATAAGGACATTGTTCTTTCAATGATACAGCGGAAAATGATAGCCGAGGACGAGATCCACCACAACTGCCTGTTCTTTGGCAGGGACATTGACGGCAACATCAGAAGCTGTGCCCTGCGCGGTACTACTCCGGTGAAATTTCGCGGAGAGGTTGCAGGCGGCGATAAATCCTACTCTTTCGTGATGAAAGGAAATTCGGATACGCTCCGCATTTTTGAGTCGCCGATAGACACTATGTCCCACGCTACATTTTCCAAGCTGCTCGGAATTGACTGGACAAAAGACCACCGTATCAGCTTAAACGGCTGCGGGAATTTCAGCGCGGTTCAGCGGTATCTTACCGAACACCCGGAAATCCATAAGGTCAGCATTGCTCTAGATAATGACGCGGCAGGTAAAAAGGCTGCGGAGGAGCTTCAGCACAAGCTGAAAGCCAATTTTCCGGAAAGGGTTTTCGCTGTCGGATTTTCCTGTTCCATATTCAAGGACTGGAATGAAGATCTGCTGAAATTCCGCAGCAGTGATATACCTGTCGAGCAGTTCATCACCATGACCGCCACAAAATTAGATAACACTCCTGATGACAACGAGCAGCAGGAGTGTTCTTTATAAACAATGGGGCATGATGTCTCATTGTTTTCATTCCCGGAGGAGTTTCAGATGTTTAATGAAGAAATCAAGATGAATAACGAACCACCTAAAGAACCTCGCAAACCTCCCACACTGCTTATTTTCGGAATCGCGATGGTAGGCGGTACTGTCCTTGTGGCTCTCGGGTTCAGAATAATGATGTCCATGACAGGCGCGTTGTAGAGGTAGAACCATGATCAAAGAAATCGCAAAATACATTGTTGACGCAGGAACCAGCAATACCGAATCCGGAAACTGGCACATCACTTTTGACGAGGTAAATTCGCTGTTCGGAACAAACCTCCCTACAGACGCGGATATGCTCGGAAAAATTCAGGATCACATCATTGAAAACTATCCGGACATGGTAGCCGACATTGACTGCTCCGAAGATTTTGACGTGATATTCTATACAGACTGCTGTCCGAACTGCGTTGACGAACATGAGCCTTAACCGGCGGAAAGGAAATCCAAAATGGAAACAAACAAATCTGCAATCCTCATTTCTGACGAACACTGCCATGAGGTTATCGAAAAAATCACCTCCATCTTGAAAAAGCCGGCGATGAGATAGCCGCAATTATGAACGGTGAGAGCAAGGAAACTCGCGAAATCGTCGTAAACGCTCTTGTAGAGAACGCTTTGATGAATACAATCGAATAAGGACAAACTATGAATTTATCAAACATAAGCAAGCACGCGAAAGCCGCAAGAAATGCGGATATCAAGCGCCGTGAAAGCATAATTAAAGAAAATCCGCAGCCGGTCGAGCCTGTTTTAATTTCGCAGGAACCCATCATTACCGGCGAAGTTCATACCGAAATCCCCGACGAAATACTCATGGATATGTCCGAGCTTGACGCACGGGAGGCAAAAGAGCGTGAGGAAAATGAACGCAAAGCCGCAGCAGAAACCGCACCAGTTCCTGCACTGCCCGTTGAGCCGGCTCATCTTCAGCAGGATTTAACCGAACCTGTACCGGAAAAGGAAGAATACATATCCGCCGAGGATCTGAAAGTATTTGTCGATAATTTCGTTGACAAATACTTCCCCGAAAAGGAACTGCGCCTTGAATTTTCGCGGCTGATCCCGTACCATGATATGATGTTCGCACCCCTCGATAAGACAGCCATGAAACGGCTTTGCGATGATGTTACCGACAACGGAATGAATGAGTCACTACTTGTTGTGCCCGCTGACGATGGCGTATACAAGATAATCTCAGGACATAACCGGAAGCAGGCGGCGGTCACGCTCGGCACATGGACAAAGCTTTATTGCAGAGTCGGCAGCAAGAGCGCCCTCACCGATGAAATCTGCCATCAGGTCATGGCTATAACCAACCTGTTTCGCGTAAGGGACATGACAGCGCTTGAACTCACAAAGATGATAGCCGTTCTTGACAACTGCGAGGAAATCGACCACAGGATAAGCTATTTCACCGGATTGTCCGAAGATGAGCTGAATAAGCTCACTGTAATTTCGGATATGAACATTACGATACTCAATCTGATAGGTCCCGTGATCCCGCTTGATGTGGCGGTCACTATCCGCGACCTTGACCGTAAATATCAGGATATGCTTGCCCAGACCCTCATAAGGACTGAACGCAGGCTTACCGAAAAGGTCGCCGCAGAAATAATGGACGCTGCCCTGCATAAGCCTTTCGACAGCAAAGACGCGATAACTGCTCAGCTAATGGAGGACATCGTGACCGAAAAGCCGAAGCCAGCGCCGAAAATCAGGATCCCTGATTCTGTCCGTGAACGCTGGTTCCGTGGAAAGACCTCGGCTTTTGCTGAACGGATAATTGCGGAGGCTCTTGAAGAATACTTTATCAGACATACAGATATTGAGGTGGAGTAATGCGCGGGAACAAAACATCTTTCATAGAAACTCTTGAAATAGTCAGTTCAGCAATGATAATCGCAGCCATTATTGTGGGAATACAGCTTTATTTCTAAACGAGGTAACATAATGTCATCAAAATACGATAAGGTCGAACAGCTCTACCGACAGCTTATTCCACGGCTCTCCCGTCCGGAATACTGGGACAAAATGCTGCGGCAGATCGCTCCGTTCTGGAAACTCGCAAACTTCACCGAGGGTATGCTCCTGACTGAACAGCTCCCCAATGCAACCGCAGTCGCTTCCTTTGAACAGTGGAAGAAGATGGGCAGGTATGTCAAGTTCCGTGAAAAGTCCGTGATGGTATTTGCAAGCGAATTTGACACCTCCGCAAAATATCTGTTCGACATCTCGCAGACTTATGGAAACGCGATAACCCCCAAGTGGGAAATGAACGCTCGTCTGGCTGACGGCATTATCGCCAAATCAGAAGAATATTTTGGTGTAAATGTAACGAATTTGCACCATCTCATAACCAAAAGCCTTGACAATAAATTAATTAGAGATTATAATTATATTTGCAAGAGCATACCGGCTGTTTCAACAGATTCCAGAGTGCGGCAGCTTATTTATGATTCTGCAAAGGTGATCTGCATGACGCGCTGTGGTATTGCTCCTGCCGAAATTCAGGCGGATTTCTCAAACATCGGATTGCTGAAAAAGGAAATATCGAGGATAGAGATAGGCAACGCCGGTTTCGAGCTTGCAAAACAGGTTTTAAGAGAAATTGACAAGGCAGTAAGGAGTGAAATCAATGAGCGAAACCATGATGAAAGTAATGTTCGCGGACGAGATCTGCGAGATACCCTGCGAGGAGAAGAACGGGATTTACTATCCGAAGGCAGACAGTTACGGCAGGAAGGACATGAGCATACTCGCCCTGAAAGCCCTCGATCTGATGGCGGAGCTGGACAGAACAGTGCTTCAGTGCATAAACATGAGCGGACTGTACCGCACGATATGGGAGGAGATAGCCCAGAAAGCGGAGCGCAGCCGCAGCGAAACTCTGGAGACGCTGAAACAGAGAACGCAGTTCAGCCCGAACACCGAAACGAGGGAGCAGCAGCTGACGGAGATATTCACAGCGGCGCAGAACTCAGCATGGGATACGATCAGGAACTGCGTGAACTGGCTGATAGCGGAAGTTCGGTCGAGGAACACGATAGCGGAACTGAGCACGATAACCCTTTCAATGATGACGGCAGCTTAACTGAAACAGCAGAATATGATAACGAGGTGGATTTTTCGGACGGAGAATCCGCCTCGTTTCTTTCAGGTGATCAGTATTCGCTTTTTGACACTGCGCCGCCAGACGCTGAAACAAGTAAGGATCAAAACAATGCTGCGCTGACAGAACTGCTCATGACAGGAACGGGTTTTGAGAACGGAAAATGGCGGGTATATACTTATTATAATAGCGAGCACCCAAGCACCGATGAATTCGCGAACTTTTTGAAAAAGGAATATGGAATCGGCGGCTCGTCCAGCGTATCCGATACGTTCAAATTTTCATGGTACGATGCCAAGGGAATTAAGATAACCATGAATTCCGGCGAAGATGTCCTGTTCAGATGGAATGTCGCTGCCAAAGCGGCTGCCGGGCTGCTCGACAGCGGCGAATACTTTTCCCAGAAAGACAATGATAATCACCTCAGAAACTGCGTTCGTCACGCAAGGGAGAGTATCCAATATGAAAATCCGTACAGCACACAGACAGGAATCGACGCTATTGCGTATCTTGATTCCATAGGGTACGATTTTTCCGTCGGACAGGAAAACGGAACAGGCTATTACCTGTTCCCTGATTCTGTATGCGTTTCCACTCTCCTGCGGACAAAGCCGGCTGACAGATATGTTATCTGCGCTCCGAAATGTACGCTGTCCGACGAATACCTGTCAGAACACAACATTACATATCTGAAAACAGATGAAGATATCAGATTTTCCGATGTTGGATTTGATTCCGATGAAAAGCTGCTTGAACAGATAAAGGCTGTCCTGCACCAAACAATGGGACATGATGTCTCATTGTTGGAGGAAAACAAACCTGACCATAAGCGCAGACTGTATTTCAGCGAACTTTACGAGGCTGTCCGCAATGGTGACGAGATACCGCTTATCGACACCCAAATGCGCAGCACAGATGATGTTTCCGTTCAGAATGCCAGTGCGATTCATTTTGAGAACTGGAAACTTGTCCCCGACGGCATGAACCTTATTCTCACCGCAGACCGCATAGCTTTCGGCGGGGAGAAAATACCCGACTGCTGCATTCAGTCTTTTTCGGAAATCGATAATGCGATAGATTATCTCTTTGAGAGAGGTCTTGAAATAGAGATTGCTGAAAAAGAAAATGATTCTGAAACAATGGGACATGATGTCTCATTGTTGGAGGAAAATCCACCTGTCGAGAAAAAACCCGAACCTGTCGATTTTGTGATCCCTGCTGATTTTGAATACTCACACGGCAAAAAAGCAAAGTTTCAGGACAACATAACCGCCATAAAGCTGCTGAATCAGCTTGAAACGGAAAAGCGCTACGCTACTCCGGAAGAACAGACCACGCTTGCCAGATACAGCGGCTGGGGCGGCATTCCGGAAGCATTCGACAAAGATAACGACAGTTGGAACAGCGAATACACCGAACTGAAAAATCTGCTGTCAGAAATGGAATACCGCAATGCACGGTCGAGTACAAATACCGCGTTCTATACGGATCCAATAATAATTCGCTCCATATACAAAGGTCTGGCGCAGTTCGGTTTTAAGAGCGGTCGCATACTTGACCCGTCAATGGGAACGGGTAACTTCTACGGCAATATGCCAGAAGAAATGCGAAATAACAGCACTCTTGACGGCGTGGAAATCGACACCCTGACAGCAAGAATAGCGCATTACCTCTATCCCCGCGCCAATATTCAGAACAAGGGATTTGAGCGTGCAAAGCTTGAAAAGCCTTATGATATCGTAATCGGGAATGTGCCGTTCGGGGATTTCAAGCCTTATGACCCGAAGTACGACAGCGAGTACCTTATTCACGATTACTTTTTCATCAAGTCGCTTGACCTGCTCAAAGCTGGAGGAATAGCCGCGTTCATTACCTCAAAAGGTACGCTCGACAAATATCTGACGCAGCCGCGCTTGGAAATGCTCAAACGCGCTGAGCTTATCGGCGCTGTCCGCCTGCCGAACAATGCGTTTGAATCGGCTGGGACAGAAACCGTCACGGATATTCTCTTTTTTCAGAAAAGAGAGAATGTCCTCACCGATGAAGAAATCGAAAGCATGGACTTGAACAAAACAGCGCCGTGGATATCAATTGGCGGCAGTCTGCGCGTCGGCGATGTGTGGTATCAGGGAAACCGATACTATGCACAGCACGTCGAAAATATCCTCGGCGAACTGAAAGAGATAACCGGTCGTTTTGGTCGGGAAATAACGGTAGTTCCAAACGGTAATTTGCAGGAGCAGCTTGACGCGGCGATTTCCCGAATGTCCGCGACATTTTCCGCAGAACCTACAATTGAAGAAATTGGCGAGGACGAAACAGAGGTATTTTCAATTCCGGACGGAGTAAAGCCGTTCACATACTATATCGAGGACAATCGGCTGTACTATGCGGATAATCATACAGCGAAACCATTCTCCGGTGATTCTAATTCTACAAGGGCGATACGCATGATGGTCGATATTGTCCAGAAATACGACCATATTATTATGAGTCAGCGCTGCGGCTGTACGGACGAAGTATTTGAAGCAGAAAGGCTTGCACTCAACAGCGCCTATGACGATTTCGTAAATAGATATGGATCCCTGTCATCGGCGGCAAACCAGCGCAGATTTGCAGATGATGTCCGCAGTCCCAAGCTATTCTCCCTTGAAATAGAATCACACGGCGCGGATAACAAGCCTATTATCAAAAAAGCCGATGTATTCCGCGAGCGTACCGTTAATCAGTATCGCAACCCCACTCACGCCGACAACGCCGTTGAAGCAATGCACCTATCCCTCAATCTCAAGCAGAAGATAGACTTGGCATATATGTCTGGGTTATGTGGCAAGACCGAGGACGAGATAATTGAGGAGCTCGGCGACCAGATTTACTGTGACCCCGCGCGAAACGGTGGCGATAAATACAGCGGCTGGGTAACTGCCGAGGAATATCTTTCCGGCAGGACCCGCGACAAGCTCGGTCTTGCGATAGTCAAAGCTGAGGAAAATCCAGAGCGTTTCAGCCGAAACGTCGAGGCACTCAAGAAACACCAGCCTCCGCAGCTGAGCATTGCAGATATAAGTTTCCGTCTTGGGTCGTTCTTCATTCCCTCGGAGATGTTCACTCAGTTCATGTACGACACTTTTGAAACGAGTATGTGGGCGCGTAATTCTGCTTTACCACGCGCGGTGATCAGCTGTGAATATATTCCCGCTACAAACGAATGGCGCATTCCGAACAAAACCTCGGAGCGCAGCGTAAAGGTCAACGAAGAATTCGGTACAAAAAGGCTGAACGCTTACGAGCTTACCGAACTTGTTCTCAATCAGCGCAAAGCCGAAGTCAAGGATAAAGTTACCTACCGTGATTCCGATGGCGTGGAGCGTGAAAAGTATGTGCTCAACCGCAAGGAAACCATTCTCGCCCGTGATAAGCAGGCAAAAATCGAGCAGGCATTCCATGAATGGATACTCGCAGACCCCACGCGAATCAAAACCATCGAGGAGATATACAATAACCGTTTCAATGCTATAACTCCGCGAAAATACGATGGCAGCTACATTGAGATTCCCGGCATGGCAAAGAGCCTTTCGCTCCGTCCGCACCAGAAAGATGTGATCGCCAGATTTGCGGCGACCGGCGGCGGGCTTATGGCTCATGAGGTCGGCGCAGGTAAAACGGCAGCTTCCGCAGCGCTTGGAATGTACCTCAAATCCATAGGTGCAATAAATAAACCACTATATGTTGTGCCTAATGCGGTTATCGGTCAATTCGGGGAGGAGTTTCAGAGGTTCTTCCCGCAGGCAAATATCCTTGTGGCAACCGAAAAGGATTTCCAGACCAGCAACCGCCGACGGTTCCTTGCGAAAATCTCATCTTGCAACTTTGACGCGGTGATAATATCGCAGTCGCAGTTTGAGAAGATACCAGTTTCCCTTGAAAGGCAGGAGGAATATTATGGACGAAAGATAGACGCTCTGACCGTATCCATCGAGCAGATGAGGCAGGATCAGGGACAGCGGCTTTCAGTAAAGAAACTTGAAAGCATGAGAAAATCCATAACCACAAAGGTAGAAAAGCTCAGAGCGGCATTCAAAAAGGATAACCTCATTTGTTTTGAGGATCTCGGCTGCGACTATCTTGTGGTTGACGAAGCACACGCATACAAGAACCTAGCGATTTTTTCAAAGATGAACAATGTCGCGGGAGTTAATGTCAGCTCAAATTCACAGCGTGCGTTCGACCTTGAAATCAAGATACGCTACATACAGGAGCTGAACAACGGCGGTGGTGTCTGCCTGATGACAGGTACACCTATCTCTAACGCAATATCTGAAATGTTCGTGTGGCAGTATCTTCTTCAATTTCCCACGCTGCGCGATCTCGGTATCGAGTATTTCGACAACTGGGCTTCGGTTTACGGAGAGATAACACAGGCTATGGAAGTCAAGCCCTCCGGCAGCGGTTTTCGTATGCGCACCAGATTCGCGAATTTCGTTAATCTGCCGGAACTTTGTAATCTGTTCGGCGAGGTCACTGACCTTGTAAAAACCGGCGATCTTGACTATCTAAAGCTGCCTCAGATAAGCGGCGGCAAGCCGGAAATGATAATCTGCGAACCCTCTCCATCGCAGGAAGAACAACGTGATGAGGGCATGGAGCGAGCAAAGAAAATCGAATCGGGCGCAGTAAAACCCGAGGAAGATAATATGCTTGCAATCTGTACTTACATGACGAAGGTAGCGCTGGACGGTCGTATCCTTGACCCCGAAGCCGAGGATTATGAGGGTTCAAAGATAAACCAGTGTGTCAAACGAATCCTTGAAATCGACCGCGAGCACCCTAAAACCGCACAGGTAGTGTTCTGTGATACCAACACCCCAAAATATGACGGTAAATTCACCGTTTATGAGGATATCAAGAAGAAACTCATTGAAAGCGGTCAGTACAAGTCGGAGGAAATCGCCTTTGTTCATGACGCGAAGAATGACAAGCAGCGCATAGAGATGTTTGAAAAAGTGAACGAGGCAAAAATCCGGCTTATCATCGGTTCGACTGGTAAGCTCGGCACAGGTGTGAATATCCAGAGAAACCTTATTGCCATGCACCATCTTGACGCGCCATACCGTCCGTCTGACATAGAGCAACGCAACGGTCGTATCATAAGGCAAGGCAACGAGTTCGGCAAGGTAGGCGTTTACAACTACGTTACCGAGAACACCTTTGACGCATATCTCATGAACATAATCGTGACAAAGCAGCGGTTCATCTCCCAGCTTATGAGTGGCAACTCTACTGCAAGAAG
>ERZ779865.1578-NODE-1578-length-16375-cov-5.631434_pt1 | contig 16375 bp, 16 predicted proteins | sample MGYA00433088_ERZ779865 | MGnify/ENA primary metagenome ERZ779865 (study PRJEB29588, sample SAMEA2151703) | human gut metagenome | biome: human gut; feature: human-associated habitat; material: faeces | place: Denmark | collected 2008/2010 ... | reverse complement strand
TAAAGCCCGGAATCGGAATAGAAAGAAAAAAAATTAAACCTACCTTATATTTATAAAAAACAATAAAAAACGTTATCTTGTCGCACTGAAAGAAGAAGACGGATACGGCTCTTCACGATAAAATAGAATAGAGATGTTTACATTTGGATTACTTTGTTTTACCTCGTTTTTTACGTTGATCAATCCGTTAGGAGCGATGCCGGTTTTTATGACCATGACGATGGAGCTGGATGAAAAAGAACGTAGAAAAGTGGCCCGCCGGGCTTCTTTGGTCTCTTTTCTCATCATGATGTTTTTTGCTATTTCAGGCGATTTGTTATTCCGTTTTTTCGGTATTTCCATCGATAGTCTGCGGATTGTCGGAGGAATCATCTTCTTGATTATGGGGATGGATATGTTGCAAGCCCGTTTGGTGAAAACCAAGGTGAAAGAATCGGAAGTGAAGAGTTATGTCAACGATATCTCGATCACGCCTTTATCTATTCCGATGTTATGTGGCCCTGGTGCGATTACCAACGCAATCGTTATGTGGAACAAAGCTACCGATTGGGAAACCAAAATGATTATGGTCATCGCCGTAGCTGTGGTGATTACTTTGGTATATCTTATTTTAAGAAGTTCCTCCCGGATTATCAAGATACTCGGCGAAACCGGCAATAACGTGATGATGCGGTTGATGGGGCTGATCGTGATGGTGATTGCTGTCGAATTTTTCTTTAGCGGGCTAAAACCGATCGTGATCGATATTTTGCGTTCGGTAGGCTGATCTTTTATTCGAAAAATAGGAAAATAACTAAAGTGTACAAGTTTTTTAAGCGTTTGCGGAGATATTGTTTTGCCCGTTGGCGTTGTGTTTTTACAGTAGATTCGGCAATTTGTAATTTTTCTGTAATTTCCCGGATGTCCATGTGCTCCGCAAGACGGTTTCCCTGCGCCGTAATATCACTGAGCAGTTCATCCACTTTTGCCTGCAGATCCGCATCTGTGATCGCACTTGCAAGTGTAAACTTGAACGAGCCGTCGCCTTCTACTGTTTTTGTGGCCTCCGGTACCTGATTGACCGCGGATATATCGTTTACTTTTATCGCCATATAGAAATCCTCTTATCCTGTTTCTCCATCCCGGACATATCCCGCCGGATATATTCCGTGATCTCCCGGATGGTTCCTTCCATATTCTTATTTATAAACCGTCGTGTGATGCCTGCCTCTGTCAGTTTTTCCTCGGAAAAATCGGCTGCATCCGCAAGAAATCTCCGGCACATTTCCTCATACTGCGGAGTTTTCTGCTGCCGCTCCCTGGCAATCGCCCGAAGCAGCCGCTCGCCATCCTCCACTTCTATATAAATCGGCACTACCTGTGAGCTTCCAAAGTATCTTTGTATTTTCTGATACCCTTCCAGTGTCACAATATACAGATAACTGTGCGCCGACAGGTCAATTCTTCCATCATCTACCGTAAAATATTTCCAGATCCCATAGACCGTGTGATATGCCCGCAGCTCGATCACCTTGCCTGCGCTTTCCAGCTGCTGTACATGTGTCTCATCTGTAAATACATATTCCCTGCCATCCGTCTCTCCCTCTCGGCGAGGCCGGGTGGTATACGGTACAATGCGTAAAAGTGCAGGATTCCCCTGCTGCATAATCCGGCTGTAGATACTGTCTTTTCCGGAAGAACTCTTTCCCATGACACAATAAATTTTGCCCATTGATCTCTTTCCTCTAGTATAATATATTTGCCGTCATTTCACAACGTTTATACACGTCAAATCCAGCAATCCCTCTACCTCCAGGCCCAGCCGGATACAATGCCGGATCGTTTCTGCGGTCTGCACGTCAATCGCTTCGCCAGGCACAAGAATCGGAATTCCGGGTGGATACAGATACACATAATCCCCGCTCACCGCTCCCGCGGCTTCCTCCAGCCGAACCGTTTTTTGTTCTGCGTCCAGTGCCTGATCTATCGTCATGACGGTTTTTTGTTCCCGATAGATCTCCCGCGGTGAAATCACTCCGGTCTCTTCCTTCTTACGGACCGTTCCGTCAATACATTCCAGTGCATCCGAAAGCCGCGCAAACCCTTCGTCCGTATCCATAATGGAAGTCATGGCAACTACATAGTTTCCGCTTGCCATCTCCATCTGCAGACCATATTCCCGTAACAATATTTCCTGAAGGGCCTGTCCGCTCATACTGTTTCCGGTCAGAATCAGAAGTTTTCCCGGATCAAATGAGAACGCCTCCTGTTTTGAAAAATCGGAGGGCTGTAATACCTGCAGTGTTTTCAGATTTTTGGTCTTATCCCGAAACTCCGCAAGCCTTCTGCTGTATGCAGCAAACAGCATTTCCCGGTCTTTTTCTATGATCTGCAGACTTTTTTCAATCCCCGCCATCAGAATGTATGACGGAGAACTTGTCTCATAAATCCCCAGAAATTGTGCGACCTTTTTCTCCGCGATCCGGTCGGAACACAGATGCAGCAATGCGGTCTGTGTAAATGCGGGAAGTGTTTTGTGTACACTCATAATCACGGCATCCGCACCAAGCCTTGTGGCATTTTCCGGAAACTCCGGGGAAAACCCGAAATGCGCTCCATGCGCTTCATCCACGATCAGCGGAATCCCATATGCATGCACGATATCCGCAATGTTTTTGATATCCGATACGACCCCGTCGTATGTCGGGGAAGTAATGACAACGGCCCGGATATCCGGTGTCTGTTTTAGCTGCTTTCGCACCATCTGTGGTGTTACCTGCCCCTGGATGCCGCAGGCGGTATCTTCCGGATACAGATAAACAGGAACCAGCTGCCGCAGATACATCGCGTGATATACTGCTTTGTGACAGTTTCTCGCCACAAGGATTTTTCCACCCCTCGGAACTGCTGCGCTGATCGCCGCAAGAAGTCCGCAGGTGCTTCCGTTTACCAGATAATACGTTTTTTGTGCACCATACAGATCTGCCGCTTTCTGCTGCGCCTCCTGCAGGATTCCGGTTGCATAGTGAAGATTGTCAAATCCTTCAATTTCCGTAATATCAATGGCATAGGGATTGGCAAAAGGCAGGAATGCACGTTTATGCCCTGGCATATGAAACGGATAGATGCCCGATTGTTCCAATTCATTTAGTTTTTGTTCCAGCATATTTCCTCCCTATCCCAAGAACCTGCCAAGTTCCGGCATCCAGTCATCAAAAAAGATCTCATTGCGGCAAAGACTCTCCCAGATCGGGGACACAAACACCAGAATCAGATCGATTGCGTCTTCCCAGGGAACCTCTGCCAGCCCATGGTTACGCAGATACTTTTCCCAGCGCTTGCGCATATATGTGTAAGCCCGGTATCCGTCCAGCTGCTTTAATCTCTGCTCTTTTCGCATCTTCGGGGATGCAGCGGTAAGCACCGTCAGTTCCTCCAGCACATAACGCCCGCTGAGCGGCTGTGTCCGGAGCAGCCGGTATGCATCATAATAACTTCCCATGCTGCCGATCAGTTCCAGCTTGTCCATGATCGCAAACAGATCATAGCTCAGTTCACTCTCCGGCGAATACACCAGATAGGAAATTTTTCTGCCTCCGCCCACTGCAATCAGTTCTTCTTCTCTTGTTCCCGGAATCTGGCTGACCGCACCAAAACTGTAGATCTCAATATTTAGCGGAACTTTCATATCAAAATACCCGGCGGTCATGCTAAGCCGGATTCCACCGCTCAATGCCGTCACCGTACCTTCCCAATGGATTTTCTGTGCATTTTCTTTTGCAAAAAGTGTTGTTTTGATATGTTCGCCCATTGCGATGGATAATCGCTGACCGGGCTGCAGTTTGTCCGGCGTGAGTTCTTCCTCACTTCCCTTATAAAAAAAGCGGATGCGCTTCTTGGCGCGCTGCCGGTATGCTTCTTCTCCCAGAAGCGGCAGGCTCATCAGCCATAAAAATTCACGGTATGCAGACGTACTGACACGCAGCATCAGATCTTCCACCGCATATCCCCACAGGAGATCCGCAAATGGAATGGAGAGCATTTCGCTTCTCTTTTTCAGTTCTGTTGCCTCACATACACCGACTTTCATTACAGCCACACTCCGATCAGACTCTGTACCTTTCCTGTTACTTTTCGCGCTCTGGCATATTCCATCAGCATGGAAATATCTTTATCATTGTCCCGGATATAGGACTGGATCGCCTCCCGGAAAATCGCCCGGTCAAGCTTTGCCTCATATTTCAGGCAGTCACAGATCATCCGTTCCTTATCATAAATCTGAAACGTCAGTCCATTCTGCTCAATCGTTGTGGAACCAAGTTCCAAAGCTTCCGGCTCTGTATAGTATGGGATTACTTTCGGATAATCCATCTTAAACCGCGACTTGGATGTATTTTTATCCACCGCTAAGTGCCATCCGTAAGGCTTTTCCCGGATATATCCATACGCATAGAGCGCACTTTCCATGCACAGACGCGCATCCGGAAACAGCCGTGCGATCAGTTCTTCCTCGGAAAAGCGGTCGATCCGGTCGGTATAATAACCGTTTTTTATCCGCACCAGTGTCCCGGCTTCCACAAATTCCAGAATCTTGCGGTAATCCACATCAAGTGCCGCAAATTCTTCCTTTTTTACGATGCCGCCTTTTTCATTAATGAAAGCGCGCAGTTTTTCCAATGTTTCTTCTGATGATTTACTCTTTTTTGTATTTGTCGACATTTTCCGCTCCATAAAAATTAACGTGGTATTTCACTTCGTATTCTACCTTTTCCTGTGGAATTCGTCAAGAAAATAGTATATAGTAAAGATAATCTGAAACTGTAACAAAGGAGATCCCATTTTGAATCAGAAAAACCAGCTGCGCAAAAATCCTTCCCGCGAGACATGCGAAAGCATCATTCGCCGGATTCTCATGACCGAACTTACCCAAAACGGAAAAAACCGGCACTTTCGAAAAGCTGCCGATTTTATGAGTTATTTTGAATCTCTGTATCCGGCATCGGATGCCCTGACCAAACAGGTGCAGCGCGCCGTCCAGTCTTTGCATATGCCGAAGGATGCCGATGGATTTTTTATTGTGGACAAGACAGCTGCACAGGTGGAACAGGAACAATGCCTTGGGAAATTATTTGCAGATGCAAATGTCTCCCTCCATCCAATGGAACAGGTAGAGACCGTTTTCCTGTCCGTACCCTCCCATATGCAGGAACTTCTGCTGCATACATTCGAACAGAGTGATCTCTTTGCCGGGCAGATTCTTACCATCGTTCGCACCTGTAATGGTCTGTTAATTTACACCGAAGACAAAAAACAGCTGCTTTCATTATTAAATCGTCTGATAAATCAGCAGTAATTTTGTAATGTCGTTTATGCGTCAATTTTATAGTTTAATGCCTTTAATTTGTCTTTGTTTCGGTTTAATGTCTTCATTTTTTGTCTTTTTGTGCATTTCTGTCCTTTATAGCTTAATGTAAAGCATGCCGGATGATCCACTGTTCCTCCGCGGATAACCGGAACAAATCCATGATTCTGCCATCCAGCCGTTTCTGGCAAGTCTCTGCTGCCTCTTTTCCCATTCCACAAATCAGCGGCTCGGTCATCGCTATAATTTCATTCTGTATCGCTTTCCCAACACGCGGAATCGGAATATGCTCCATATGCGCCCGCAATACTTTTATGGAATGGAATTCCTTCTGATAAACAAACTGAGAAACACTGGAATTTAAAATTGCCAGAATATATTTGATCTGCATTCCCTCGATCTTTGGGATCACAATGTTGCAGCTATTCAAGGAAAGCATCTGCCGGTCATCATAAGCCACCACCAGCTGATTGCTGATAAAACGGTACAACAGTTTTTCCGGTGCCCGGTATATCTCCAGAGGTGCAACCTGCTGAAACTGTTCCGGTTCAAACCGCAGATACTGTTTTGCCGGATTTATGTGGTATTTGCAAATATCTGTACCTTTCAGTACCATCTCCGAATGTTCCGTTTTCTCTGCGGAGAGAAACTTTTTGTTGTTTCCGGTAACAATGCCAAGTGCAAAATCTGCATGATCGGCCAGATAACAGACGGGAATAGAATTTTTTATTTTCTCCAGCACACGGTACTCTTCATCTGTCATCCGGAAACTGAAATTTTCCGGCACTACCGTCCGCTCCATAGCAATGGTATATGTACGTGTCCGGTCTTCTATCATCATACCTGCCGTTGACAAAGGCTTTCCGGTCGCAATAAGCTGCAACAGGATGCAGGGACACTGTACCCCGTCAAACATATCTCCCAGAAACGTAAGGGATTTTACAGAACTTCTCTGAAGCAGAATTGTGCGGATGCGCATATGTGCCTTTACATTTAAGACCGCTTCCGGCAGCACAAACGCCAGCGTTCCATCCGGAACAAGAATCTCCAGAGCCCGTTCGATAAAAACATCATAGGACTCGGTATTTCTTCCGGAAGCCGTGGCATATCTGGTCTTTAACACTGCTTTGTCTTCATTGGAAAAAGCATAGCCCCACGGCGGATTTCCAATGATGGTATCAAATCCTGTTCTGTCATATTCTGTGAGAAAATTCTTCTCTGTAATATGTTCGCAGATCTCCTCAACATCCGCGTCCGGATATTTCAGAACCATATTGAGCCGTGCGATACGGATACTCACCGCATCGGTATCCGTGCCATAAATATCTGCCAGATCCACACTTTCCGGAAGCTGAAGTAAAAAATTTCCGGTACCGCAACACGGATCTAACACTTTTCCTATATGTTCGATATCCAGATGAGAAATCAGCTTTTTTACAACTTTTGTGGGTGTATAATACGAACCGCGCGCTTTCCGGCTTCCCATATTTTTACAGGAAAGATATATAAGTCCCAGAATGTCTTCTCCCGGCTCCCAGATGTATTCATGTGCAAAAAATGCCGGATATTTCTGACAGAAATCCATTGCCCTTTGTCTGTCACCGATCAATGCATCCAGTAATATGTCATATTTCCCTATAGAAATTTTTCCCTGCAGATATTGGAAAAACAATGGTTTCTGTCCGAATAACTGCAGCGCACAGTCTGCCACAAAATAGGATATCACATCAGAGGTCAGCAGAATTTGTTCCCGTGTTATCTCGGAGAGCAGTTTCTGCAAAACGGTAAGGTTCTTGCAGTTTTGGGAAACATAAGAACGATATAACGCATTTCCGGAAACATATTTTTTATTTCTGCGGCTTTTTAATGCCACATTTTTTCCTGACCGGATTTCATTTTCTATTATTGCAATATGCTTTTTATCAAAATAGGGCACCCCGTTTTTTATATATTGTGGAGTTATCTTTCCAAGTTTTACCCAGTTACGACCGGTAGCAATCGATATGGATAACTGCTCACATAACTCCTTTAACGATTTGTCATGCAATTTCAAATTCTCCTGGTTACCTGCTTTTTAAAAATGCCCGGCAAGTAGGAACCTGCCGGGCATTTTCTTATGTACTCTGTAATTTCTATCTCGGATCCGGACGATGCTTCATATCACGGATCGGAATATTAGCGACAAGTGCCGGTACCGTTCCGTTATTGGAATCGGACTCTGTCTCGGTGATTTTTACATCAAGCGCCTCCGCATCAATATCCATGTAACGTGAGATCACTTCAATAATGTCATTCTTCATCATCTCCATCATCTCGGAAGAACAGTTGGCACGGTCAGAAACCAGCACCAGCTTCAGGCGGTCCTTTGCGACGTTGCCGGAAGTCTTCTTCTTAAATAAATCCATTATTCCCACAATAAGTACCCCCTCTAATTCTTCTTAAAAATGTCCTTCAGCTTCTCAAGTACTCCCTGCTTCTCATTCAGATTCAGGAATGGAACTTCTTCTCCCATAATACGGTGGCAAATATTGGAATATGCTTTCCCTGCCAGACAGTTGGTTCCAACCAGTGGCTCACCACGGTTTGTGGAAATAACAATCTGCTCATCATCCGGTACGGCCCCGATCAGGTTTACTGCCAGAATATCGGTTACATCATCTACCGTCATCATCTCACCGCGCTTTACCATGTCTACACGCAGACGGTTTACAATCAGGTCAATCCGTTTCATCTCGTTTGCCTCAAGGAGTCCTACGATACGATCCGCATCACGGATCGCAGATACTTCCGGTGTCGTAACAACCAGTGCACGGTCCGCACCTGCTACCGCATTCTTAAATCCCTGCTCGATACCGGCCGGGCAGTCCAGTAAAATATAATCAAACTCTTCGCGAAGCTCATTGATCAGCGCAACCATCTGCTCCGGTGTGACAGCATCCTTATCTCTGGTCTGTGCGGAAGGAAGCAGGCATAATTCCGGATATCTCTTATCCTTGATCAAAGCCTGACGGATACGGCACTTTCCTTCTATAACATCTACCAGATTATATACAATACGATTTTCCAGACCCATAACCACATCCAGGTTACGCAGTCCGATATCGGTATCAATCATTACAACTTTCTTGTTTAACTGTGCAAGACCTGTACCAATGTTTGCTGTGGTTGTGGTCTTACCTACACCACCCTTTCCTGATGTGATAACGATTACTTCGCTCATGAAACTTATTCCTCCTACGTCCCTAAATGTTATTTAATATATTTTTGGTGATTGGCTCAATATAGATATTTCCATCTCTTGCAATGGCGATCTGTGCTTCCACTTCCGGTGTCTTTGACCGGCGGAGTGTACGACGTTTCGGTTCCGGCTTGTCCGGACTCTTTGCGATCAGATCCCCAATCTGAATCTGAATCGGCTGCATATCCAGCGCAAAAATAAAACAGTTACGATCCCCCATACATCCTGCCTGTGCGTTACCTTTTAATGCCCCAAGAATCACAATGTTTCCCTGGGAAATAATTTTGGCTCCCGGATTGACATCGCCAATGATCGTGACACTCGATTCACTCGAAATCACCTGTCCCGACCTTAAAGTGCCACGATAAAACTGCTCCGGCCCGTTTCCTGCTGCGGCATTCTCATACTGCTGCTGTACGGCATCGTAAAACGCCTCGACCTGTTCTTTCATGACAGCTTCCTGTCTTGTTCCATTTTCAACGATACACAGGATTTCAATCGATGTGTTGCTTTCAATTGCTGAGATGATCTGCTGTTCTTCCTCTTCCGAAAGTTTTCTTCCTTCAAAGGACAATGCCAGTTTTGCATTTTTAAAAAATGTACTGGATGCTTTGAACTTTTCGACAACATCCTTCAATAACTCATCAAACCCAATCTCCGGGTCTAAGACAAGATTAATTCCGTATTTATTACTTTTTATCGTAACAGATTGTGACATGGTAACCTCCAATTTCATTATTAAAATGAAATTCATCAATTGTAATTATACCTGTTTGCGGCAAATACGCAAGCATTTTCGCTTTATTTGAACGATTTAAAAAAACCTGTCCTTCCTGCGATTGTATTTCTTTCGTTTCTTCTCACGAAAACGCATTTTATCATTTTTTTTCGTTTTTCTCTGATGACGGATCACATAAAAATTATCATATGCCCGTTTTGCCAGAAACAACAGAACCACTGCTGCGACAATAACCACTCCCGCAACAATGAGCCATGCAGGATCGATCCGTATGACACGTTCATTTTTCTTCTGCCCGCTATCGGTATTGACGTAATAATTATCTTTTACCTTTGCTCCGGTTTTTACTATATCCACACTGCCGACCTCATGACCGGCATATGTGTATGCAAGCCTTGCAACTTTCTTTTTTCCTTTTGCAGATTCTGTCTTTTTATAGGATACATCGGAAAACTGTGCTCCTTTTGGCATAATGATATAAGCATCCTCGTCCAGCTTTACATAAGGTTCACTGTTGTTCAAAACCCCATAATTTTTTCCGTTGTCCTTTGCCAGACCCGCATCGTTTTCCGAAATATTTAGCGCCTGGAAATTTTCAAAGCAGTAATCAAATAATTTTCTGGTATCCGTATAATGATCCGGTGTTGCCGCATCCATCACCACACACACCAGAGTAATTCCGTCTTTCTCCGCAAAAGACACCAGGGTATTATTCGCCACTGTCGTGTAGCCGGTTTTTCCGCCAGTACAGTATTTGTACAAATGAGAGCTGTCCCCGCGAAACGGGTAAATCATTTTATGGTGATTGTGACACGGATATTCTGCCTTGCATTTATTTGTCTTCGGAAGTGTATAGCTTGGACTGCCTGCGATCATCCGGAACGTCTCGTTTTTGTATGCCTCTGCGGAAATCAGTGCCATATCATACGCGCTGACCCAGTGATCTTCATCCGGCAGACCATTACAGTTATTGAAATGCGTATCCGTACATCCCAGTTCCTTTGCGCGCTTATTCATCAGATCGATAAACGTCCGGTAATCACCACCCAGTTTCTGCCCCACATGCTCCGCAACCGCATAAGCACATTCATTGGCAGACTCCAGCATAACCGCATACAGACACTGCTCCATCGTCAGTTTTTCTCCAAGATTCCGGGCAATATGGGAAGTATCTCCCTCATTTTTAAATACCGCATCCGCAGAAAACGTAACGACCTCATCCATATCACAGTTTTCGATTGCCAGAAGAACCGTCATGATCTTTGTGATACTCGCCGGATAATGTTTCTCGTGACTCTTCTTTTCATATAAAACGGTGCCGGTATTGACTTCCATCACAATGGCACTTTTGGACTGCGTTTTTACCCCGTCCGGCCAGTACTCATCTGCACGCACAGACAACGGTAACATGAGTAAAACCGTGCATACGGCAAGAAAAAATGCTGTTACACGGGTGTATTTTTTTATTTTCATAAGTCTCCCCAATTCTTGATTTTCTTACATTTATAATACCATTATTTCCATAATCGTTCAATTTTTATTTGCCGAACGGACGAAATTTGTATATAGTAATAGTATTCTTACAGTTAGCAAAACTGAATTTATCTTTTCCAAGGAGAAATTACTATGAGACTTAGAAATATACCGGGCGCCAATGAAGCTGTGGCAGCCAGCCCATATTGTATACAGGATGCGGCAGAACACCGCGGACAATGGCATGCCTTTTTTGAAAATGACCATCCGATCCATATCGAAATCGGCATGGGAAAAGGCAGATTTCTGATGGATCTTGCTGCGTTACATCCCGAAATCAATTATATCGGCATCGAACGTTACACCAGTGTACTGCTGCGCGCAGTCCAGAAAATGGATACCCTGCAGCTTCCAAATGTTCATTTTCTGTGTGAAGACGCCGCAAAACTTCCGGAAATTTTTGCACCGGAAGAAGTTGACCGGATCTATCTGAATTTTTCCGACCCGTGGCCAAAGGACCGCCATGCCAGACGCCGACTGACTTCCCATGAATTTTTAGACCGCTATGACCAGTTTCTTGCAGCCGACGGACGGCTGGAATTTAAAACAGACAATCAGGACCTGTTTACGTTTTCTCTCGAGGAAATCGAAACTTCCGACCGCTGGCATCTTAATGCCTCCACCCGTGACCTGCACCATGATCCATCCATGAATGAAGGAAATATCATGACCGAATACGAAGAAAAATTTTCTTCTAAGGGTAACCCGATATGTAAACTGATCGCCTCCCGCTAAGGAGGCGGTTTTTCCGTTATCCTATTTTTCCAAAATCCGCCTGTTTCTATACTTCCGGTACAGCCGGTAACAAAACCGTGCTTCTTCCTGTGAGATCTCTTCTTCGGAAAAGACCGCTTTCTGCACAATGCACAGATACTTCTTCCAATCCTCCGCCGGAACGGACGGATAGGTTGTCATCAGCTTTTCCAAATAGTCCCCATCCGTCTTCATGCCAAAACTCCGCGGATGTAATCCCCGGTAAATCCGCTGGTTAATCCGGCATACCGCATGACGATTCTGCCGGTTGCGCAACTCCATAAGCAATTGTTCCCGGTAAATGCGCAACCATTTTGTCACCAGAACCAGCATCAGAACAACAGCAAGCAGCGTCAGACTCACCGCAGAAAATACTTGCAGATTTCGCCTGTTGTTCTTTTTCTCATTATTTTTTACCGGCCGCTTTGTCTCCTTCTCCGTCATCTGACTTTCTGTCTGCTGCTGTGTTTCCATCTGTGTTTCTGACGGCGATTCGTTTTTCGTCTGCATTTGCGTCTGCGGATTCTGCTCCGCCGCATCTTTGTGCTCTTCATGCCGCTGTTTCCACGTATCGCGCAATTCTGGAGTCGTCGGCAGCTTTGCACTGTCATTCGTATAGCCCGGGGTCATTTCCACCGGCACCCATCCGATATTTTCCAGATAAATTTCCACCCATGCATGCGCATTGTAGTCCGGCACATCTGCCTGATAGCCTTTCTTTTCTTTATGAAATGCCGACGGTTCCACCACATATCCCGATGCATAACGCGCTGGAACTCCCAGACTTTGTAAAATCAGCGCACCCGCGCTGGCAAAATGCATACAATATCCCTCATGTCCGGTTTCCAGAAAATAAGCAATGGTATCTTTCCCCTGTGGGATGTGATTCAGATATAAGTTATAGGTATTTTCGTTCCCCAGCCAGTTGGCAACCTGTGTCGCAAGATTCTGCCGGATGTTGTTGGTTGTTATCTGTCTTTCTGCCCGTCCGGAATTGTTTCCATCCGTATCCGCCAGCCAATCCTCATCGTATAACCCGCCTGTTTCCATCTGATCCGCCACATAGGTGCCGTTTTCCTCATACACGCCATATCCGATACTTTCCAGAGCCAGCCTTCGTGTAATAAAATCTCCCACTGCCGGAACATCCGTGGCAAATTTACGGTATCTACTGTCAGCATAGGCATCATACCATTGCTGCAGATCCGTATCTGTTTCTCCGTGGACCATACAAAACCTGTCAAAAACATCGCGCAGATCCGTATTTTCATCCAGTCCCTCAAAAGAAACCTTTCCCGTTGCCCTCTTTTTACATACCACCGTATCATCCCTGAGCCAGACCTTCCCACCGGCTGTCTGCAAATCTGAAAAATAAGGCATATACGCGTTTTTTAACCCCAGTGCCCGATAGGAAATCTGATACGAAACCGTCTGTGTTTCATCCTCTGCCAGCTCACTCGAACGGATGTATTTTACAAGTTCACCGGCATTCTGCTGCATTAACATTGCAACATCACTGCGATGGTATCCCGCCTTATCCACTTCGTGCGCAAACGTTTTCCCTTCATTTACCCATGTACCGTTCTGATATGTGCCACTGGCAAATGATTTCAGATACAGTTTGCCCGCCGGGGCTTTCGATGCTTCTATCGAAAATACGGTTTTTCCGGTATAGTCCGGTGTTATATTATCCACATGTTCCCGCGATCCCTGCAAAGTTATCCCCGAAAACGTCAGGTTTTTCACACGTTCTTCCACCTGTCTCTGAAACGCATAAAACTTCGGTGACTTTTTCGGAATCTGCTTTGCCACACCGGAAAACGCATAGCTGCTCACCGAGACAAGAATCACGGCAAACACACCTGCTGCAGCATAAGACAGTAGCTGCATCCATACATGGGTACGACCGTCAGCCACCCTTACATCCATGTGCGTCCATGGTGCCGCAGACACCAGCACGATTCCCACGAAAAAGAGTGCAATTCCACTCCAGCCCAGTCTGGCATCGACCAGAAGAGCAACCGACAACGCTGTTATATCCGGAAGCAGCAAAACCAGCCGCACACCGGTCACATATCGAAACATCAGACTTAACAGCACAACAACTGCCAATAAAAACGCCAGCATATAAGTATACCGCATCTCCGTCCCGGCCCCGGTCATATAATTTGTTCCATACTGTTTATTCCAATATGACAGATATGCCTGAAACAGCATTTTTCCGCTCTCTGTCAGTTTTCTCCGATGAAAAATTCCAAACAGTACGAGTGCCGCCGGATATCCGATTTCAAGCACAACCTTGCAGACCCTCTGATATTTTCCGGTCGCAGGAACTCCCACGATAAACAGCACAAGACTTACCAGCATGGCCACCTGCAGTTTACCAAGCGCACGGATCGGCAGCTGCCATCCGAATGAACTCCGGAAAATCGCAAGCATTGCATAAAACAGCAGTTCCACAGCAACCGCCTCACAGATCAGCCGGATACCGGTATTGCCAGACAAATATGTGGTTTTATTCCCTCTCCTGTCCTTCCTGTTCACAATACCAGCTCCATTTCTTCCAGCTTCTGTCTCCAGTTATCTCCACCAAAATCCGCAAGTGTCTGTCCATCCAGCACAAGAAAAAGCTCCGGTGTCAGTTCCAGCCTGTGTACCGGATGCTCGCAGCGATACTGCTGCTCATATCTCTGTCGCAGTGAACCGGCCGTTTCCTTCTGACATTCCATAAACTGCATCAAAAACAGATACACGCTTTCCTCATCCTCGACGCGCAACCGTTTGATTTCTGTTTCCTCCTGCCATGCCACATAATGCGGGCAGCCGGCATCCATCATCGAATACACCAGATCTGCCGCAATTGTGAGAAAGGTTTCCGCATAGGCTTCCCTGCTGCGCCTCATATGCCGGCCTTTTCCTGCCATCTGTGGCAGCATGTCCAGCAAAAATACCACCGCACAGGCAAGCGGCTGACTGTCCTCCCGCACCAGAAGCCCGTCCGATTTGGCGGAGAGTTTCCAGTGTATGCGCTGCAGGCGATCCCCCGGACGATATTCCCGCACATCAAAGATCTGGCTGACATCTGTTCCCGGCTGAAAATCATCGTAGCTTTCCGCTTCTCCGAAATATCTGCGTACCCGCTCCGACACCTGTACTGCCACAGCATCCAGTTCCGGCAGCACCTGTATATCTGCAAATCTCTTTATTTTTTTATGCACATAAAACAGACCGGTCAGATCATAAATCCGTACTTTTACAAGCTCATACTCATAACTTCCCACATGAGAAAGCACGACACGCTTTTCCATGCACTGCATTCCGCGCATCAGTCCGACACCGTTCCACCAGAAATTTCTGGCATACCCGGCAAATGTATTTCTACAGCGCACACGGTAACGCACTTTTGCTGCCGGAAACAACATGGTCTGATCCACGGTAAGCTGTACCGTAACTTTTTTCCCTTTTTCCGCCACGGTAAGCGGAATCCTGATATCTGCCGTGATATGTCTGCAATAAATCAGCAGATACAAACATGCAAGCAGCATTAGTACCAGTTCCGCAAACCCAATCAGCCCAATCGCAATGCTTCCATAGATCAGCGCAATATAAAATGTGACAAGCGTCACCCCTGTTCCAATCAGAAAACTGCCCACATTTATCCCCTAAGTCTTTTGTATGTTGTTGGTTTGTCCACATCCGACAGAATTTCCTGCAGGGTGGCATCGACAGTTACATGTCCGATCCGTGCCTTTGTGTTGAGCACAATACGGTGTTTTGCCACATCCGCAAAAATGTCCGTCACATCATCCGGAATCACATAATTTCTTCCCTGCAAAAATGCCCATGCTTTTGCCAGCCGCACGCATGCGATCGTGCCACGAGGACTTACCCCCAGCTCAATGTAAGCATTTTTTCTGGTAGCCTCCATCAGCTGTACGATATATTTTGCAACATTATCATGCACATAAATCTGTTCCACATACTGCTGCATCTCCCACAGCTTCTCCGGAAGAAGAACCGGCTGCAGATCCTCCGCTTTCGTCATCGTTTTTCCCTGGGCAATTTCCATCTCACTCTGCAGATCCGGGTACCCCATGCTCATGCAGGTCATGAACCGATCCAGCTGTGATTCCGGAAGAAGCTGCGTTCCCGCACTGCCTTTGGGATTCTGCGTTGCAATGACAACAAACGGCTGCGGCACTTTTCGGCTCACACCATCCACCGTTACTTTGCCCTCCTCCATCACCTCAAGAAGCGCGGACTGTGTCTTTGGCGAAGTCCGGTTGATCTCATCCGCAAGAAACAGATTACACATGATCGTTCCCGGATGGTACACAAACTGTCCCGTCTCTTTCTGGTACATGTTAAATCCTACAATATCTGCCGGAAGCACGTCCGGTGTAAACTGTACACGGTGATCCAAAAGTCCCATGACGCGCGAAAAGGCGATGGCAAGTGTTGTCTTTCCCACCCCCGGCACATCCTCAATCAGAATATGCCCTCCCGCAAGAATTGTAGCAAAAGCTTTGGTAATACAGGCATCCTTCCCCGCAATCGCGCGTTTGACCTCTGCCAGAACCGCGGCTGCATACTCATATACTTTCTCCATATTTCCCCCTATGGTTTCTTTCTATAATTATTTGCATTTTATATAATAAAAAAACCCCCAACGAATCACATTGTTCGTCAAGAGTTCTTTTCGCTTATATGATTAAATCAAAATCAAAAAGGCTTTTAGTGCGCGATCAGGGGTTCGAACCCTGGACACCCT
>ERZ779865.1570-NODE-1570-length-16407-cov-3.282412_pt1 | contig 16407 bp, 5 predicted proteins | sample MGYA00433088_ERZ779865 | MGnify/ENA primary metagenome ERZ779865 (study PRJEB29588, sample SAMEA2151703) | human gut metagenome | biome: human gut; feature: human-associated habitat; material: faeces | place: Denmark | collected 2008/2010 ... | reverse complement strand
AAATCCCCCTTAAAATCCCCTAAAAACTTTTGGGCAACCGATGCCAAACTTTCGCTGTGTGCGCCCAACTGACTCTGAAAGCCGTCCCTCAGGGACTGCTTAAAAATACCGGTTGGCTTTTTTTGCGGCGTTTTGCATAGCGTCACCGATGTTATCCATCGCTTTGGCGGTTTTTCTCACCATCCTGCGCGGCTTCAGCTTGCCGTTGATCATCAGCACCCCCACCGTGCCCGCGATTGCCATTCCCGCTACCACACCGGCGGCGGTCATCATTGCTTTTCCCATCTTTCTACCCCCCGTTTTTTATTGGATAGGAGTAGTATCTGCCGCCGGCGCGGTTTTTATGCAGAAAAAACCTTCTTTTTTCGCGCGCAAGGCTTGATTTATGCGGCAAAACCCGATATAATGAAAACAACTGTAGGCTAGCCTGACAGGAGAACTCCTCACCCGCCTCGGGCGCGTGTGTTTCGAAATCTTTGAGACTTTTCGTCATCGGGGGGCAAAGCCCGCCTTCTTCCGAAAAGCCGCAAATCTTCCTGAAATACGCGTGCCGGAGGTCGAAGAGTTCTCGCGGGACGGATTTTTCGTCAGGCAAGGCAAAAACGCAGGGAATATTTGATATTCCCGAGTATTTTAACGCAGCATGGCGGGAAATCCGCCCGCGAGAACCGGGTTCGGATACCTCCTGTCAGGCTAACCTCACGCAACAAAAAAACGCAGGATTTCTCCTGCGTTTTTTTGTTGCGGTCAGCGGGTTTCCCCGCTGACCTTGTTTTTTTACTCTTCCGCGGCGGCGTTGCAGAGCTTTTCAAACTGCTTTCTTTGTGCGGCGGTGTAACGGCTGTATGTGCCGTCACCCACCTCGTAGCAGTATTCGTCTGTGCGCACATCGCTCACATCCAGCATCGCGGAGTACAGAACCTGCACTGCACTACGGCTGACCGCCTTCGTTGCATAGAAGTAAATGTCCTGCCCGTCATGACGGACCTTGATATAAGCAATCGCGGTATAAGTGTCTTTATAGTAGTCGCTCGACATGGTCAGCGCAGAACCGGTAAACCGCAATTTACCGTTTTCCACCTTGACACCGACAAGATTCTCGTCTACCCGGAAGTTTGCGGGAGTGTAATAGGTCTTGCCTGTCAGCACATACTCGCCGTCCTCACATCTTGTGTAAACGCCGTTTTCCAGCACATACAGACCGTTTGCAAGGTCAACCGTTTTCAGACCGGTTACGGCAACATACTCCTCGCCGACCTTTTCATAATAGGTCACACCCGCAACCGCAATGGCATTTTCCTCGCAGGCAACATACACTTCGCCGTTCTTGACATAGTACCCGGCAACACGGCTGACCGTTTTTGCTTTGGGCATTGCCGTATAGGTGCCATCCGCATTTTCGGTGTAGTAGGTCACGCCGGGCTCGGCATACGCGCCGTCCTCACACGGGGTATACTCCGCTTTCTTTACGATCACGTAGTAAGCCGAAACATCCTCGGGCAGTTCTACCACAGCCTCAACATACTCACCGATTTCATTCTTCTCATAATAAGTTACGCCTGCAACGGCTACGCCGCTTACCGCAGTATAAACTTCTTTCTGAGATCTGGTAAAGTAATCGCCAAGATACGTGTCAGCCGTAATACCGGTTACCTTCACGTAGGTTCTGTCGACCAGCTCGTAGTAGGTTTCATTTTCATCAAACTCGTCATAAATGCCGCAACGGATGTAACGATCTACCAGTTCTTTGACATAAAGCCCGTTCAAATCTGTTCCGGTATTGACATTCTCCACAGGAACGTACTCGTCGCCCTCCTGCGCGTAGTAGGTGACACCGGCAACCGCCAGCGTTCCTTCCGCACACTTTTCATAGGCATCACGGTAGGACTTCACAAAGTTGTTGCTGTTGAGCACGGTCACTGCCGAAAGCCCGGTTGCGGGCACATATGCACCTGCCAGTTCAAACGCGCGCAGATTTGCGCCGGTCGCAAGCAGAGTATCCACACGGGCAGTGATCATACCAACGCTCACATTTTCCACGCCGAAGCGGGCTTCCAGTGCGCGCAACACCTCTTCTTCAATCGTCGCACTGAAGGAAACGGTGGTCCCCTCCTCGGTGCGGTCAACCGAAGCACCCAGCATATTCACTGCCACATCCGGCAGATCCTTCTTCACGGTCTTGTATAGGTAAACCTTTGTACCGTCTGCCAAAGAAGCGGCTTCGGTAAAGTTGACGGAAGCCAGCATACCGAGCTGTTCTTCAATCAGGTAGCCCAGCGTGTTCTGTCTCGAACCGACAGACGCAATGTCCAGAATAATTTCGGGAACAAAGTTGGGGGTTTCGCTGGATCTGTTTTCAGAACCTCTGTCGCGCTTAGTCACCTTGGTGGTCTGCAATACGGAACCGATCGACCAGCTTCCGCTTGCCGAAGTACCGTAGACAAAGTTGAATGCCTGGTTCAGACCGTTGTCATTCCCGCTCATCGTCTGAACGTTGGCGTAGAAATACAGGCGATAATATTCCTGATACTCTGCGGAGTAGTAAGTTTTACCCTCCTTTGCGACCTCGTCCTTCGCGCAACGCAGGATGCGTTCTTCCACGGTCTTGGTAAAGTAAGCGGAAACATCATCCGGCAGTTCCACCTCGGCAACGGTGTAGTTATCGCCGTCTTTCCGATAGTAGGTCACACCGGCGGTCACGATACCGGCCGCGCAAGGCGTATACACATCCACCGTCACCATCGTGTAGTAAGCGGAAACCACGGTTTCGCCCACAACGATTTCGGTCACGGCGGTATAGGTGCCGTCCTCATTCTTCTGATAGTACGTTACGCCTTCTTCTGCCACGGCGTTCTCGGCGCACTGCCGATACTCCGTCGTTTCACTCTTCGTGTACAGTCCTTCGGTCAGGCTGCCGGTTTTGACAGCCACTTCGGCGTACACGCCGTCTGCATACGCATAGTAGGTCGTGCCTGCTACTGCGATTGCGCCTGCGGCGCACTGCGTGTAAATATCCATGGGGGTCTTTACAAACAGCCCGTAGGTAGAGTCGCCGGGCATTACGCCGGCCGCGGTATAGGTTCTGCCCGCGTGAGTACCGGTTGCACGGGTATAAGCCTTATTGCCGGTCTTGATGAAGTAATCCGCCACACTGATGTTTTCGTTCACCGGAATCGGGAGGAAAGTGCCGTCTTCCTGCAACTCGTAATAGTATTTGCCCTTCTCTGCCACATCCGTGTCACCGCAAAGCGTGAAGTCACGGCAGTTATCGGAGATGTAGTAACCCTTTACGGAGTCGCCGGCATTGATGATTTCGCCGAAAGTCACAAGTTCGGCTTCTTCATTCGCCCAGTTGGTCAGGGTAGTGCTGTTCAGGTAAGGATAAGTGCTCTTGGTAATCGGCACTCTGCGGACACGCAGGTCAAAAACCACGCTGTGCAGCGGGTTAGTGGTGTAAGACAGCACGTCTGCCGCGCGGACGGAAGCGTTTACGGAAACCGTGCTCTTGCGGCAAATACCGATCGAAACCGCACCGTTATTGACAAGGTTGAAAGAGGGGGTAATGCCACCGTCATTACCGACCACGGTAACGACTTTGACCTTATATTCTTTCACCGTTTCGGTCACGGGGTTGCCATTCGCGTCCAGCACAGGATTGCCGTTTGCGTCAGTCACCGTTTTCTCAACCATTTCATACTGGTTGATCACGGGGTTGCCCTGGCTTTCCCAGAAGTTACGGAAGTCCTCTACCGAGACATAATCCCGTTTCGGCGCAACGTCTGCCAAAACATACGCGTCATTGTAGTAGACCCAAACAACCACCGATTCGCCGGGCTTTACAATGCACTCTTCCGGGTTTTCAATGTATTGCAGGCGGTCATACCACTTATGATTTTTCCCTGCAGGGGTGCCTGCCATCATCGGGTTCATCGTATTCCATGTACCGGTACAACCGTAAGTCGTCGGGCTTTGGGTCAAAGCGTACTGATACAGATTGACAGGGGTTGTGCCGATGTTGGTGATTTCTACGGATTCAAAGGAGTTTCTGCCGCCGCCGCGGTCGTCCGTGGTGCCGGGGATATATTCGGTAATCACCAGGGAGGCATCCTTTTCATAGCCGTTGTTTTTCAGCTTGCAGAGTTCCTCGAAGGATTTCTGCTGTGCGGCAAGCAGTTTGCCCGCGTTGTAATCGCCCTGAGCGTCCACCGCGGCGGTCCCGGATTTGTAGGTGGTAAACACGCGGTTTTGTCTGCGGCTCATCGCCACGCCAAACTTATAGTGCGCACTGTTGTCGTTGCCGTAGAGATAGTATGCGACCCAACCGTCACCGGAGACCGATCTGCCGCCGGTGCCGTAGTCATTGCCGTTCACAGAACTGTTGTTTTGACCGAAAGTAACGGAAAGGTTGAGATCCATCAGGGATTCAATCTTGCGGTAGTCATGCGTGTAAATGTTTTTCCAATCCTCAATACCAAGCTCGTAGGTCGTGCCGTCGTAGTAGGTGCCGGTGTTTCTGCCGATCCCGTAAGTAAAGGATTCGGAATTCCACATAGCAAATGCACGGGGCAGATTTACAGGCGCTTCGTCGCCGACCTGCTTGTAGATATTGGAAGCCTGACCGATTACCATAATCTTGGTATTATCCGGCAATTGCAGCCAGGAGCGCGCCGCGGAAATGGTGTCAACCGTTTTTCCTTTTGCATCGGGTTTCGTATAGCAGTCCGCGGTTCCCCCCTCGTTCAGGGTCAGCACGACAATGCTCTCGCCCGGTTGCAGAACTGCCTCGTTCTCACTGGGGTTCATCACATAAGCATTGGGGTCTTTGTCGCAGTAAATCTTTGCCTTCTGATCGCCTTTGCCCAGCCAATCGGCAAATCTTGCCACGCGGTCTCCATCCAGCGGATCCCACGTGCGGTTATTCCCAAGGTGAGAATACGTGATGGTGCGGCCGCCCTCAAAACTGCAGGAATTGCGAAGCAACGTGTAGTCCATCAGGCTGACGGGTTGATCCCCACCGTTGGTGACTTCTATATACTCCAACCAACCAAGTCCGGTAGTGGCAGTGGTATTGGGCGTGTAAATCTTAGTACCGCCGTCGAGCAGGACTTCGGTGATATACAGGGACGGAATGTCCATATCGGAAGCGTTGGTGCCCAGCGTGTCAGAGTAGACCATGATGTAGTCGTATGCTACGGAAACGCCGGGGGTGGTTTTCAGCACAAGATCGGTGCCCTCGCTTTCCTCCAGGAAGTATGCCCAGTTGGCAAACACCTCGGAGGAAGCAACCTGTTTGGTTTCGGAAACCTCTTTGTCATTGACGTACACCGTCACGCCGTTGGTATAGCTGACTTCAATGCGCACATTCAGCGTAACCTCGGCAAGCGCTTCACCGCCCTGCAGATTGCCGGAAGCCTCTTTACCGGTCAGCTTTTCATACAGCGTGCCGGAGCCGCTCTTTGCGGACATGGAGGGTGCCCCATGTGCCGTATCCGGTGCGTCCTCCACGGACATCTGCGTACCGTTCAGATACACGCTGTTGGAGCCATAGCCGGAAATCCGGATCACCGGTGCGGCATAGGACATCTTCGCGCCGTCAAAGTGGAACAGAATTGCGCTGTAGCCGTTGCAACCGTCCGCGGAGTCGGCACTGTACGTCATGGAGTACTCAATGGTGAAGTTGGTTTTGCGGTAGGACTTGAAGATGTCATCCGACATCAGCTTCACATAATCGTCAAAGCTGCCGTTGTTCTTGATATACAGCTTGCCGTTTTTGATTTCAAAGAAACTCTCGCCGTCCTTTTCGGTGTCGGCTACGTTGTAGTTATGATTTTCGCCGAGGAAGCGGTTCTCGCTTTCCTCAAAGGTTGCCAGACCCAGCAGCTTCGCAACGGCATCTGCCCCGCTGACCGTGCCAAGCCCCTCAAAATCCTGCATGTACAGCACATACCGTTCGCTGCCCGTGTTCTTGGTCAGCGCGGTCTTCTGCCGGGGCAGAAGCTGACCGGGAGACGCTTTCCACTCCTCCGTCACAACAGAGCCGGTGAAGCAGAATCTATAGTCGTTGGACATCTGCGTCAGTCTTGCATAGGAGTAGTACGCGCCGCACTTGTTGTTGACGCCGGGGTTCTTGTTCCAGATATACTGGTAACCGACATTTTCCCCGAGACCCGGCACGCTGGATCCGGTTGCAAATACGTTGGCGGCAACCACGAAAGACTCGCAATCCGAGATCGGAATGCCCACGTGATTGACAGAGGAAACGCCGTTGCCGAATACAATCGGTTTCATCACGGGGTTGGATTTATAAACCTCGCCGTAAAAGTCAAGGTCGGCATTTGCCACAAGACCGTAGAGATACGAGCCGCTGTTGCCGAGGTTCTGGCGGAGTGCGCGACCGGAATAAGAGGTGTTGTCCGCATCCATCGCGATCACTTTAACCGAGCGGTCAAGATTGTAGTAATTATAGAAGTCATCAAACGTAGCGCCTGCAATGGCGGAATCCGAGAAGTAAGACCACAGAAGCACGGTCTCACCCGGCTCCAGCCAGCCGTTCTTATACTCGATGTTGGTAGGCACCACATCGTTATAAATGTAGCCGGGCTCCGCAGACAGAATATTACCCACATCGCCGGGGATCAGCGGGTTTGCCTTGTTGAAGAACTCATTGGAGCAAGCCATATAAGAAGAACTTCTTGCCACAAAGGTGTAGTCAAAGATATTGATCGTCTGCCCGGAGGTATTGACTACCTCCACGTATTCAAAGAGGTCGGCACCCTTGCAGTCCGGCATTACTTCCGTAATCACCAGACGCGGGGCGGAAGTTTTCTGCTTGCCGTTCGGCAAGGTGGCTCTCTGTGCCTCGGTCAGCATACCGGGGGTCACATCAAACGAAGAAACCGTGTATGCCGCACCCTCTTTTGGAGCAAGATCGGAGTCAAATCCATAGAGGAAGTTGGTGCTGGTTCTGTCCAGCTTATGAGAGACAGGAGAGTTGCTGCCGGAAGGTGCATTGTTGGTTTTTGCCAGGTTGATGGTATAGTACTCCATACCATCAATCGCCTTCCCGTTCGCATCCGCGGAAGCGGTGCCTGCCGCAAGCTGTTCAGCCGTGCCGACTTTCGGGATCAGGTAATAGCCGCTCTGCTCATCCTTATAGAAGTAGACAGTGCCGCTTGTGTTGGTCACAACGGTCACACCGGGAACAACGGAAGCACGGGACACAGCCAGGGATTCATTGAAACCGGCGTAGGCATCCCATCTGACAGAGGAAATCCAGTTGTTGTAAGAGTTGTCGATCGTATTGGTGTAATCCTTGCCGACAATACCGTATCGAACGTGGTTGCCGAGCACGATGTTGAACCCGACCGACGTATCCAGCGCAAAACCGCTGAGGTCTTTCAGGTCATTGGACTCTACACAGAGTACCATCGTGTCGCTCATATCCAGGTGGTAAGCCTTGTTTGCGGTCTCATACTCGAAGAACTGACGGAAGTAAGACATTTTTGCGCCGCAGATCTGGTCGATATCGGTATAGAACCACAGAACCGCGCACTGACCCGGTTGCAGGATTGCCGTATCCGGGTTGGTGACAAAGTACGTGCCGTCCTCACCGAACGTCTGATAGTACTCTACCCCCGTCTCGGCAGTTGCGTTCTCTGCGCAGGGCACAAAGGTTTCGCCGTTTTTGGTATAGTAGCCGTCAAGAGAAGTGCCGACTTCCAGCGCGATGCGCTCAAACCCGTCACGGCGGTAAGAAGATTTCACGGCACCGGGCTTGATCTCGTTGATACGGACGGGATTGGAGGTGTGTCTTTGTTCGTTGTACGTAGAAGAACTATCGTAAGTCAGTTTATAGTCATAGAGGTTGATCGGCTTTGTGCCGGAGTTGTAGACCTCCATGTACTGGAAACTATCATAATACTTTGCGGTGTCATACCGGAAGAAGTAAGATTCACCTGCCACCGCCTTGCTGCCGTTGCTCAGCAACGTAAAGGAAACCACGCCGTTCTCATCCACCACTTTTTTGTAGGTGTTGTTCGGCAAAGTGGCGCCCACGGCGTACTCTTTCAGAGAAAGGTAGTACGGCTCACCCGGCTGGGGGGCAGAATAAAATCCCACCTCCGCCGGCCAGTTTTTCAGCCATGCAGCGGCATTCTGGCAATAGTTGATTGCGTTTGCATAAATCTCGGTGATGACCAGCTCCGGGAAGGTTTCTGCCTCGGTCCCGCTGTCGCTCCCATCACCGTTGGCGGCGAGGGAGGAAAGCAGAAACGTGGGGCAGATGCCGATCACCATCAGCACTGCAAGCAGTAACGAAAGAACTTTTTTCATGCTCTTATGCTCCTTTTTTCCGTTGAGGTTTCAAACGTGGCATTACGCGCAGAAGCGTTGCAGGGTCTCCCGCTCCGCATCGGAATAACGGCTGTAGTGGTATGCGTCACCTATGTCGTAGCGGTATACATTGTCCTTCTTGTTGGTATAATCCGCAAGTGCCTTCGTTGCAACATCGCGCACGTTACCGGTTGCGGTTGCGGAAGACCAGTAGGTTTTCGTCGTGCCGTCAGCCAAAGTAATTTCCAGATAACCGACCGCTGTGTAAGAAGTGCCGTAATTGGCGGCATCCACTTCCATCGAGCAACCGATTACCGCAAATTCATCGGTGCGGTACAGCGCTCTGCCGACAACTTTCTTGTACGGAACGCCTGCACTCTCCAACGAGGACTGAGTAAATGCGCCACTCGGTGCGCGGGAGCTTTCCACCACCAGTGCGCCAACCTTCAGGTTTTCTGCCCCGTAGGTTGCCGCCAGGGCGTTGTAAACAGAAACCGGAATCGCGTTGTCAAACCGCAACTTAGCGGTTTCACCTACGGTGTTCAGCCCGGCACCGCTCAGCATTGTTACCGAAACAATGGAGTCATTGAAATAATAGTACGTTACGTTTCCATCTGCGTCCGTAACGGGATAGAAAGAGCTTTCCGCAAGCCCCAGCGCCTCTTTCCCTCTCACGGTACCGAGATCGGGAGACTGCATCCCATAACTGGTAACCAGAGTGAGCTTGAACGGGGCGTTGTTGCGATCCTCCTTGACGAAGTAGTTTTTATTGGAGCCGTTGTATGCCCAATAGAGCACCTTCATGCTCTTTGCCATACCGCTTGCATTCCTGAAGCTGCCAGGAATGTAATGCATACTGCCGTTTGCGGGGATATTCAGATAATCCAGCACCTGGAAAACATAAGTGGTACCGCTGACTTCCTGCTCCTCTTCGTGCAGATTATAATAGGTAGAAATCTGCCCGAGGTAAGCCACATTCTGCACATCGTCTGCGGTAATGATATTGGCAAGCACGTTTTCGCTTGCAACTGCAACGCCGTATACTGCAGCGCTGGTGTAGGAGAGATCCAACACCTTTTCGGCATTGTCGCGGTTATAGGTAGCAACCGTGTTTCCGTCCACTGCAACGACTTTGGTCATATATTCGCCGTTTGCATCTCTGACAGCGATCTGAGAATTGCCCATGTTGACCCAGTACTGACGGAAATAGTCTGTTCCGAAGTCCTCGTCGCGTGCATAGGAGGTATACGTATCATGAGTCAGGAACCAAAGCACCGCGCTCTCACCGGGGGCAAGAATGCAACTTGCCGGGTTGGAAATGTGTTCATCCACAAAATAGTAATACGCACCGTTGTTCTTCCCTTTGTTAACCGGATTGCCGGAACGCAACTCCACCGCCCGGGTAAAGCCCTTGCCGTAGCTGCAGGCGGCGCCAAGCTCGTTGCGTACGATGGCGTACTGATAAAGGTCAATGCTGTGAGAAGAAGTATTGGTCACTTCCATCGCCGAGAAAGCATTGGAATCTTCGCCTTTGAGGTTCAGCGTTCTCGGTGCGATTTCCGTAATAGCGAGTTCTTCTTTCTTTCCGCTGTAAATCGTATCAAACATAATCTGCTGATACCCGGCAAGAAGCCCCACATGGTTACTGGATTTCACTTTGTTTCTGCCGATGTAAAGGGTGCCCGCGCGGAAATCGCCGGAGGCGTCCGCCCCGTACACATATACACCGGAATAACCGCCCTCGTGCACGCCGACACCACCCAGTGAAGAGGTATCCGTCACATCCGTACCGCCATTGACTTTACCTGCAACCAGCGGAGAAACGTAATCCGCATAGCAGACCACATCGGAAAGGTCCGTCACATAGCGCTCTTTGTAGTTGATTTCTTTACCTGCGTCATCATACGCTTTGGCAACGTAATAGCGGCGGCATTCACTGTCTGTCAGGTTAAAGGTTCTCTCCGCGATCACCTTGACCGCCTGCCCTTCTTTGGTGCCGAGCCCGCGGGTCTTGTAAGTCTGGCGGAAGCTGACCTCCTCGCTGATGGTAATGTCGGAGTTCTGCCCTGCATTCACACCGAACTTCCAGCACTCCAGCTGGCTGTCCAGAATCGTGTAAATCAGCACACAGCAGCCGGGGTTGATCAGAGTATTGTTGTTATAGTTCGTATAAACGGGGTTACCGTTTTCATCATAGTTATTTAACGCGCGATAGCGCTCGTTCCATCTTTCGATGAATTTGATCTTGATCAGATCGCCATTCTCGTCCGCAACATACTTTGTACCGTCTTTTCTGTAGCGGGAGCCTTTTTCCAGATCCGTACCCGTGTCCGCAAATTTAAAGCGGGAAAGATTATCCAACTCGCCTTTTGCGATTTTATCCAGATCATCGTTGTTGCACAGCTTACGAAGTTCATCTGCCGTGTAATAAAACGAGGTACCACTTTCCACCGGCTTTCCGATCACGGTATCCAGGCGCAGGTAGTTGGAAAACTTCGTCATTCTGCCGCCGTCGGAGATTGGATCATCCGCCGTGCCGTCAAAGGTATAATCGGAGTAGCAGATGGAGTAATCTCTCAGATCAATCGGATGATCGGTGGGATTGTAAATTTCAATGTATTCGTTCCACCCGAAGCTGACCTTGTTTACCGTTTCACCAAGACCGGAGGGGGCGATCTCCGTGATCAGCAGCTCCGGCAGGTCGCGGTTTTCCGCCGCATTCAGGCTGTCGGTGGTGATGGAGATGTTGTCGATATCCGCAACCACGCCGTATTTGGTCAAAAGCGCCACAGAGGAACCGGACGTGCGGGTTACAAAATCGTTCCATGTAGAGGCGTTGGAATACTTGCTTCCGGCATTGCCGGTTGTTTCACTGACAAGAAGGTCGTTCACATATACCTTCACGCCCTCCAGGTAATGGTACTCCAGCCGGATGTTCAGCGTTTCCTCCACAAAAACATCACTGCCGGCAAGCGTGGTATCCGCCGCCTCCTGCCCTGCATCATCCAAAAACAGGCGGGCGTAAAGAGACGGATACTCCCCGGTCTTGCTGTAGCGGTTGCCGAGCGACATCCAGGAACTGCCGGGCGCATCCTCAATCAGCGCCATGGTAGAGCCGCTGGAAACCGGATAATATACGCCGTTGAAGCCGGTGCCGGAAGCACGGATTGCCACAATGCCGTATGTTTCGGCGCCCTCGGTCACGAGGTTGCCGTTTTTACCATTATAATTATAAATGACCGACGAATAGCCGTCCGTGTTGGTGGTTTCGGCACGGTAGGTCAACTGATAGGAAAGCGTAAAGTGCCCCCCACGCACAATCGACATCGGGTCGCCGTCAAAAATCGTCACAAAGCTGTCCGTCTCCAAACCGACAGGGGCTTTCGTGGAAATACGCAACACGCGGTTGGCATCATCGCCCGTTCCCACGGTCACAATGGAATAGTCCGCAATATCATCCTCCGCTTTTCCGGCAGGCACAAACCAGCCGAGCGCTTGCAGAAGGTCTTTTTTGGAGGACGACGGATCCAGAGACTCGAAGTCCTGCCTGTAAATCGAATACGTCGTTCCCGGCGTACTTCCCGATTCACCTGCGGCAAGTGCCACGATCCCGAAAACAGGAACTGCGGCAATTACCATCAGCAGTGCAAGCAGTAACGAAAGTGTTTTTTTCATACCTTGTGTGCTCCTTTGATCTTGGATTTTCGATGTGGTTACAAGATGTTCACAGCTTTATATATATATTAACATATCGCTTACAATCCGTCAAGTGTTCCGCTGTCATGCCGTTTCCCCTGCCAGCTGTTTTCCGCGTAGATTTTTTTGTCTATTTCGTTCAAAACGCATAGTTTCCGGCGCGTCCACAGGGGTGCAAGAAGGTCATTTCCCGCCCCGTCTCCGGTCAAACGACCAATCACCACATCGGGCGGCAACAATTCCAGAGCGCGCACGACAAGGTCCACGTACCGCTCCTCGGTCAGCGGAAAATACGCACCATCCCGGTACATTTCCGCAAGTTTCGTGTTTTTCAGAACGTAAAGACAATGCAGTTTTACCTCATCCGGATGCAGAGCGGCAACATTTTGCACAGTTTCAACCATCATTTCGTCATTTTCACCAATCAAACCGAGGATCAGGTGCACGCAGATCCGCACATGCGGTGCCTTTTCCCGGATGCGGCGGAAGGTTTCTGTAAAGGTTTTATACGTATGCCCACGGTTGATTTTCCGCGCGGTTTCGTCGTGTATGGTCTGCAAGCCCAGCTCCAGCGTGATCACGGCGCGCCCAGAAAGCGCTTCCAGTGCTTCCGGCAAGCCTTCCCCGATACAGTCCGCCCTTGTGGCGATGTTCAACCCCACGACACCGGGCAAAGAGAGTGCTTCTTCGTAAAGCGGCAACAGAACATCCAAAGGGGCGTATGTGTTGGTATGCGGTTGAAAATACGCGATACAGCGCTCCGTTGTCCACTTTTTACCCAGTTGCTCACGAATAACGCGGTATTGTTCCCGGATAGGTAACGCCGCAGATGCCGTAAAATCCCCGCTCCCATTCCCGGAGCAATAGATGCACCCGCCGGTGCCGCAACGCCCGTCGATATTCGGGCAGGTAAATCCCCCGTCGAGCGGGATTTTGGCGCATTTTCCGCCGAAAGTGCGGCGCAGATAGTAGTCATAGGTGTAGTAGCGCTTATTGGAATCCGAATACGGAAAGGGATTGCACTCTTTTTGCGTTTGCCTCATGATCTTTCCTTTCAAAGAGAAAGAACGGCATTGTGCCGTTCTTTCGGTTTATTTTTCTTCTGCCAGCAGTTTTTCCAGCGTTGCCATCCGCACCGCCAGGGTAAACACACGCATGGCAATCTCCAACTCCTCATCCGACGGGTACGTGGGGGCAATGCGGATATTGCTGTCCTCCGGGTCTTTGCGGTAAGGATACGTGGCGCCGACCTGCGTCAGCCGGACGCCGGCATAACCGCAAAGATCAAAGGTGCGTTTGGCACAGCCGGGCTTGGTGTAAAAGCTGACAAAGTAGCCGCCAAGCGGTTTGGTCCACCGGCAACACCCCATGTCGCCGAGGTCTTCTTCAAGAATTCTTTCCACAGTTTCAAACTTCGGGCGGATGAGATCCGCCAGCACCATCATGTGGCGGTGGATGTTTTCGGCATTTTTGAAATAACGCACATGGCGGATCTGATTGATTTTATCAAAGCCGATTGTCTGCACGCCCATAATGGGTTTGATCTGCGAGAGATTGTTGCCGGAGGCGGCAAGAATCGCCACACCGGAGCCGGGGAAAGAAATTTTGGAGGTGGAAGCAAAGTAAAACACCATATCTTCCCTGCCCGTTTTGCGGCATTCCTCAAAAATATCCAACAGCTCGTCATGCCGATCCGGATACAGGTCGTGCACGGCGTAGGCGTTGTCCCAAAAGATACGGAAATCGGGTGCCGCAGGGGTCAGGGCGGCAAAACGGCGCACGGTTTCGTCGGAATAAGTGATTCCGTCGGGATTTGAATACTTTGGGTTGCACCAGATCCCCTTGACAGCGGGGTCATGATTGACCAGCGCTTCCACCGCGTCCATATCGGGCCCGGTCGGCGTCATCGGAACGGTCACCATTTCAAGCCCCAGTGACTCACAAATGGCAAAGTGTCGGTCGTAGCCCGGCGCGGGGCAAACGAATTTTACTTTTTCCTCACGGCACCACGGGCGTGTACTGCCCCAAACGCCGTAAAGCATGGCACGTGCCACCGCGTCATACATCAGGTTCAGTGACGAGTTTCCGCACACCATAATATAGGATTCCGGCAAATGCAGAAGCGAGGCAAACATCCGCTTCGCCTCCGGCACGCCGTCCAGCAGCCCATAGTTGCGATAGTCAAAACCGTTTGCGGAACGGCAATCCTCCGCAGTGGAAATACAGTCCAGCATTCCGGTCAGCAGATCCAACTGTTTGTTGCCCGGCTTTCCGCGCGAGAGATCCAGTGAAAGATTTTTTTTGCAATAGGATTTATACTCGTGGTGCAGGCGGGCAAGCTCGCCACGCAATTCGCCCTCTGTCAGTGTCAGGTAGTTCATGCGCCCTCCCAAAATGCAATATAACGAAGTTTTGTATATGTATCGTACCCCCGAAAAGCAAAGCATCGCCGTAGAGGGCAAAAAGCATTATAGCACATTTTTGCAAGAAAATCAATACCGAATTGCATTTTTACAAATTTTTTGTTTCTTGTCACAGGAATGGTTTTATTTGTATTTTCGCTCCGTCTCCTGCCAGAAAAGCTGAACGCGACGCGCGAGGGACGCGGCATCCCCTGCCGCGCAGATATTCTGCCAATGGGATGGGTACAGATGCAGATACGGCTCTGCGGCATAGCGACTGTCAATCAACACCAGCACACCGCGATCCTCCTCGGTACGGATTACTCGCCCCGCCGCCTGCAGAACGCGGTTCATCCCGGGGTAGGTGTAGGCATACTCATATCCGTGTTCCCGCTTGATTTCAAAGTAATCCCGCAGGAAGTTGCGCTCATTGGAAAGCCCGGGCAATCCCACGCCGATCACAATCGCGCCGATCAGGCGTTTTCCGGGCAGATCGACCCCCTCCGAAAAGCCGCCGCCCAGTACGCAAAAACCGATACGCAATCGCCCCTCATCCTCCTTGAAACGTGCCAAAAACTCATCACGTTGTCGGGGATTCATATTTTTTTGCTGAACGATACACTCCACACGGGGGTACTTTTCGGCAAAGCGCTTCTGCACTTCCTCCAGATAGTCGTAGGAGGGGAAAAACACAAGATAATTTCCCGCCTTGGCGCTGACCGTAGCGGCGATCAGCGTGGCAACCTTGCGGTAGGATTTTGCCCGGTTTTCCATCGTGGTGTCTACACCCGGCACCACCGTCACGCAAAGATTTTCCGGCGCATAAGGGGAGGGCAGCTCCACGGTTTCGGCATTGGCGGCGCACCCGCAAAGGTCGGCAAAATAATCCGGCGGGGTCAGGGTTGCGGAAAACAGCACAGAGGAACCCGCCCGCCCCAGTGCGCTTTTCAGCACCCCGGAAGGGTCAAGGCAGTAGGTCTGTACCGTAAATTCACCGCGAAACAGTTGCAAATAGGTAAGAAAACGCTCGTCAAAATACTCGTTGACCAGCAGATATTTGCGGACATCCACAAACAAACGATACAGTTCCGCGGCGTGCGGATGCTCCGGTTTGGCTTTCAGAAAAGCGTCCGCTGCTTCTTTGAATTTTGCCGCTTCTTTTGCAAAATTTTCCAGCGGTGCGTGGTTTAAATAATAGCCGTTTTCGCTACCGTCCCCGGACTTATTGCGATTTTCCTTGCACAATTTAGACAGGCGCCGCATGGTCATGATAAAGCCGCCAAGCATCACTTCAAGGTCGGGCTCCTCGCCGGCATTAACCTTTGCGTACAGCGCTTCAAACGCGCCGCACTCCAATTTTGCCGAGTACATATCCCGTGCTCTGTCCGGCAGGTTATGCGCCTCGTCAATCAGAAACACATATCTGCCCCGCTCGCCGTCCTCGTCAAAATACCGGCGCAGGTATACAAACGGGTCAAATACATAGTTATAATCGCAGATAATAATCTCACATTGCTCCGACAGATCCAGTGACAATTCGTAGGGGCACACGCGGTGCTTACGGGCAACCTCCAACAGAATACTGCGCGGAAATCCGTTTTGCCGGGAGAGCAGTTCCAGCACGGCATCATCCGCCCGGTCATAGTATCCTCTTGCATAAATGCAGTCCCCCGGATTGCAATGTGAGCGGTTGCCTGCCCGACAGCCCTCCTCGCAAAGGCACATCTGTTCCTTGGCGTAAAGAATCACAGTGCGAAGCCTTGCGCCCCGCACAAACAGTTTCCCTGCCGCGGCGTATGCCTCCCGCCGCACGCTTTGCTTTGCCGTCAGGTAAAACACCCGGTCGCAATACCCCTCCCCCAGCGCCTTGATTGCCGGATACAGGGTCGCCATGGTTTTGCCGATCCCGGTCGGCGCCTGGGCAAACAGCGTTTTTTTACGCCGGATGGCGCGGAAAGTGGCTTCCGCAAGCTCCGCC
>ERZ779865.1569-NODE-1569-length-16417-cov-6.116612_pt1 | contig 16417 bp, 12 predicted proteins | sample MGYA00433088_ERZ779865 | MGnify/ENA primary metagenome ERZ779865 (study PRJEB29588, sample SAMEA2151703) | human gut metagenome | biome: human gut; feature: human-associated habitat; material: faeces | place: Denmark | collected 2008/2010 ... | reverse complement strand
TCCGCAAGGATATGATATAATTTGCCGATATGCACGGAGTTCACCGGAGGTGAACTCATGTGCAGGGCATTTTTTATTATATCACATTTCCCGACATAAATCAACATGTGAAAGTTTCTGGAATTGTGCCGAAAACTGTTGCACAATGCCGCCAAATGTGCTATAATAAAAGCAGTGCGTTTATTATAGCCAAATGCCCTGCACATACTTGCGCTGATGGCAAATTCGTGCATATCGGCAATGTACTGTAAAAAACACCCGTTTAGTACGGAATATATAAGGATTTGAAATGATAAAAGAAAATCAGAAACTGCTGAACCGCATAAACGTCCTTACGGACGCGGCTGCGGCTGTGCTTGCGGTGACTGCGGCTTATCTGCTGGTGTTCAACCTGCTCGATTTTGAGCGGAACTTTCCGCTCACGGATTACGTCAGGCTGGCGCTGATATTCATACCGATACAGCTGGTCACATATGCGTGCATGGGGCTTTACGGCTCGTTCCGCAGCAAGACTTTCGCGACGGAGTTCGGTCGGATATTCGCGGCGTTCCTGCTGGACGGAATGACGCTCATCGCGCTGCTGTACGTCGTCAGGATAATCGACTTTTCGCGCTGGGCGCTGGCGATATTCCTTGCGCTGGATTTCCTGATAGTCACGTTAAAGCGCTTCGTCCTGCGAAAGACCCTGCGAAAATTCCGCGAAAGCGGCTACAACAAGAAATACGTGCTGATAGTCGGCAGCGGTCAGGCAGCCACGGATTACCTGCACACCATAAGGGAACAGCGCTGGCTCGGCTACGAGTGCGCCGGGTGCGTTGCAGACGAGCCGCTGGCAGGAACAAAGCTGCTGGGCGGCATGGACAGCCTGCAGAAAGTGCTTGAGGAGCGCAGCTACGACGAGGTGGTGTGCGCCCTTGGCAGCAGCGAGAGCGAGCAGCTTTCCGCAGCGGTGGAGGCGTGCGAGCTGACCGGTACGAAAATATCGGTGATACCGAGCATATATAAGTATATGTCGTCGTCGCCTGCCATCGACGTGGTGGGAAATATCCCCATGATGAATATAAGGCGCATTCCGCTGGACAATATAGGCAACGCGGCGCTCAAGCGCATGGTGGATATAGCAGGCTCGCTTGTGCTGCTGGTGCTTACTTCCCCGATAATGCTGGCGAGCATGCTGATAATCAGGATAACGATGGGTAAGCATGTGATATTCAGGCAGCAGCGCGTGGGACTGAACAAGAAGATATTCACGATGTACAAGCTGCGCTCCATGCGCGACAGCGCCGAAAAGGACACCGCGTGGTCCACCGAAAACGACCCGCGCCGCACTAAGTTCGGCGCGTTCATACGTAAGTTCTCGATAGACGAGCTGCCGCAGCTGGTGAACGTCCTCAAAGGGGACATGAGCCTTGTGGGGCCGCGTCCTGAGATACCGTTCTATGTGAACGACTTCAAGGACAAGATACCCATGTACATGATAAAGCACCAGGTAAAGCCCGGGATGACGGGTCTGGCGCAGATAAACGGCTACCGCGGTGATACGTCGATAGAAAAGCGTATCGAGTTCGACGTGCAGTACATAGAAAACTGGAACTTCTTCCTTGATATCTCGATACTGCTGCGCACGGCGCTGAGCGGCTTCATGAACAAAGAAAAAATATCTGAGAAACAGAAAAAGAAAAAAACATACAGACCGGAGAAATACAACATGAACAAGAACAAAGCCAAAATCGACCTGATGGCGCTGATAATGTTCCTGCCGTCGATAATCGCTCTGGCAGTGATACCGGTTGTCCTCAGGATAACAACTGTCGTCACCGACCTAAAGCAGACCTATATGTACAACGGCGGCAGCGTCGTCACCGGCGACGAGGGCACGACCTATCAGCTCATCGATGTTTATTCCCAGGGCAAGGGGCTGCTGACTATGGTGCTTGCCATCGTCATGATATTCATGGCGCTGGTGTGCTGCCTTTCGCTGTTCAGGAGAATTGAAAAGCGCTCGCTGGTTTATGTCGGCTGCTCGTTCGTCATCGTCGTGATGTCGCTCATTTCTGCAGCCATGTCGGATTACACCCGGATCGCGTTCTTCGGTGAATACGACCGCGCCGAGGGCTTCTGGACCATCGCGTGCTATTTCGTGATGTTCCTGTTTTCGATGTACGCCTTCCGCACCTCGGGGAATTTCAGGTTCCTGATGTACGGGCTGTTCTTCTGCGTTGGCGTGAACTTCATTCTCGGCGTTACTCAGGTCACCGGGCATAATCTTCTGCAGCAGCAGTGGTTCATGAACCTCATCGCTGACAGCGACCTGCGCGGCGTTATTTCCGGAACTTCATTCTATACTGCACAGCAGCTGGCTAACGGCTCGCTGTATCACAGCAACTACATGGGCAGCTTCACGGGTCTTGTTGTGCCGCTGCTGACAGTCATGGCGATGTACGCTGAAACAAAGCTCCAGCGCGTTCTGTATATCGTTTTCGACGCTATGTCCGTATTCCTGCTGGTGGGAAGCGCTGCGCGAAGCGGCGTTGTTGCAGTGGCAGCTGCGCTCATCGTCGGAATAATCGTGTTTGCACGCCAGATTGCAAAGCACTGGAAGCCCTGCCTTATCCTGGTCGCTTCCGCTGCGGTGGTGTTCGTCGGCGCGAACTTTGCGCTCGGCAACAAGCTGTTTGAGCGTATCCCGTCCCTGTTTGAGGACGCTGTGGGGCTGATCGTTCCCGCTGCAGAAGAGGACAGCGACCTGTTCTCCAAGCTCCCTCTGCGCGAGATATCCACACCCGCAGACGGCACGCTTGTCCTCACCGGTCAGAACGACACTATGACCGTAGGCTACGACAAGGAAACGTACAATTACACATTCACCGGCAGCGACGGCGAGCCGATAACCGATGTTCAGTCGTATATATTCAACGAGTACCCTGAACTGAAGATAGCGTACAAGCCGGCTGAAATGCGCGCAGCCATCAGCATGGGCGACCTCACTATGACCTACGCAGTGGACGAAAACGGCAATATGAGCTCTGTCAGCGGCGAAACGCTGAAGTATTCCTCCGACGGAATGTACGGTCTGAAAACCGACGAGGGACTTGTCGTTGCCGACATAAACGGCAAAACGCTGTATATCGAGTACGACAGCGAATACAAGAACCTGGCGTTCACGGAATATAACGACGGCGACGAGTACGGCACAAACATCAGCGGAGTGCTCACCTACCTGTTTCCGAATACTGATTTCAGCGATGTTGCGCTGCGCACTGAGGCTTCTTCCGATACAAGCTCGATACGTGACGTTATCGCGATGTATTTCTATGGCAACAGCCGGAGTTCGCTGATGTTCGACCTTGTGAACGGCAAGAAGATCGAGATGATTGACTACCGCACCACCGACCCGATTATCCCCGAAAATGCAGAGCATATCGGCTTTGAGGGCAAGGAGAAGGTAGGTTCATCGAGAGGCTATATCTGGTCCAGAACGCTCCCGCTGCTGAAGAACTGCCTGATAAAGGGCTATGGCGCGGATACGTTCACATATGAGTTCCCGCAGAACGACGTTCTCGCGAAGTACTACGCATATTCCGACTACAACGAGGGCTTCTATATCACCGTTGACAAGCCGCATAACATGTACCTGCAGATGTTCTATTCCAACGGACTTATCGCGCTGGTGGCATTCCTTGGCATTGCGGTGTTCTATCTGGTGGATTGCTTCCGTCTGTATGCGCTGAGAAAGACCTACCGTCGCGAACAGATAATGGGTACCGCAGTAATGCTGGGTATCGTGGGCTATCTTGCCGCGGGAATATTCAACGACTCCGTGGTATCCGTGGCACCGATGTTCTGGGTGCTGCTGGGAACCGGCGCCGCGCTCAACACCATCAATCGCCGCATGGACAGAAACGTGCAGCTTGACGAGGAATACGCCCCCGTTGAAGAAGAACGCATGCCCACCCCAGAAGAGGACGAAAAGGACAGACAGGTGGCAAAGGCGGGCGAGATACTCGCAGCGGCAATGCGCGCGGAACTCGACAAGAAAGCAGAGGAAAAGGCTGACAGAACTATCACCCGCGACGACGTGAACTCCCTGCTGGAGAGCGTCCGCGCACTGAAATCTGAAGGTTCCACCGACGAGGAAAACACGGAAAAGACCCCGGAGGACAGCGATGATAACGGCTGATTTCCACACGCACACTGATTTTTCATCGGACAGCGAACAGCCGATGGAGGGCGCCCTGGAAGCGCTCATCAGCAAGGGAATAAAGACCGTGTGCTTCACGGAGCACATGGATATGGATTACCCCGGCGGAGAGTTCATTCTGGATACGGCGGCTTATCGGGCGCGCCTGCTGGAGCTCCGCGAGAAGTTCCGGGGGCGTATCGGGGTGCTTTTCGGCGTGGAGCTGGGGCTTATGGATTACCTTGCGCCGCGGCTGAGGGAGTACGTTTCGGGGTGGGATTTCGATTTCATCATCGGTTCGTCGCACCTGGTGGACGGCGTTGACCCGTATTACCCCGAGTATTTCAGCAAACACGGCGACTATAACGGCATTCTGCGGTACTTTGAGAGCATTCTCGCGAATATACGCGCGTTCGATGATTTCGACGTTTACGGGCATCTGGATTACGTCGTGCGGTACAGCGGCGCGAAGAATTACCGCCCCGCTGATTTCGCGGAGCTTCTCGACGAGATACTGAAAACGCTAATCTCCATGGGCAAGGGCGTCGAGCTGAATACCGCGGGGCTGAAATACGGGCTTGAGTTCGCTCACCCGCACCCGGAACTGCTGAAACGTTACCGCGAACTTGGCGGCGAGATAATCACGGTGGGTTCCGACGGGCATAAAGCGGAGCATTACGCGTGGGATTTCGACCGGGCAGGGGATATCCTCAGGAATGCGGGGTTCGGGTATTACACCGTGTTCAGAGGGCGTAAGCCGCAGTTCGTGAAAATATGAGTAAAACCGGGCAGTGCGCTGTCCGGTTTTCGACATTTGTCGATGATTTTTCTGAAATTGTTTGTTCAATGTTTACATACTTCTTTGTGCAGAATGTGTAAAAAAGCTGAAATTTCTTAAAGGTACTTGTATATTTGCAATAAATATGTTACAATGTATACAGACAAATCCTAACGGGTATGTCTTACTAATCAAGGTCGAATATACGGTAAAGGGAAATGGTATTAAAGGCACACTATAGTTCGTGTGAAAACAACACCATTTAAAGGTACCTACAGCCGTATGCCCGTCGGGGCACCCCAAAAATGGTGTTAATGGCACATAATAGTTCGTGTGAAAACATGACCATTTATAAGGTACCTACAGCCGTATTGCCTGTCGGGGCATCCCAAAAATGGTGTTAATGGCACATAATAGTTCGTGTGAAAACATGGAAATTAAGCAGCGCCTACAGCCGTATTCCAGCCGGGGAACCCGGCCCGACCTGAAAGGAATGATGAGTATGAAAGTAACAATCACCGCTAAGAAGCTCAGTATCAACCAGTCCTTTACGGACTATGCAACGCAGAAGCTCAGCGCAAAGCTTGACCGCTTCTTCCCTGAGGAAGCAGAGGCCAAGATAACACTCGAGGAGCGCAGAGAGCTTATCGTGCTGGAGCTGACGGTAAAATATAACGGTATCATCTACCGTGCAGAGCAGTCCGCTAAGGACAAGAACGACGCTCTCGACGTGACCGTTGACCGCGTTATCCGCCAGATAAGAAAGCAGAAGACAAAGGTCGAGAAGAACCTGCGCACTGGCGCGTTCGAGGGTCTTGCACCCGAGCCCGAGGAGAAGGAGTACGAAGTCATTCGCGAGAAGAAGTTCCACCTGCGCCCGATGTCCGTTGACGAGGCTATTCTGCAGATGAACCTGCTCGACCATACCTTCTTCATGTTCAAGAATGCCGAGACCGGCGACGTAAACGTTGTTTACAAGCGCGACGAGGGTAACTACGCAGTTCTCGTGCCCGAGGGCTGAGCGCGCGTACCGACACAGTAACATAGCAGCTTATTCGGCTCCGTCGGCGCCCCCCCGACGGGGCTGAAATGCTGATTTGGGAAACCTGCACAAAAAACAAAAGAAAACTTTGTGCAAATCAACGCCCTTGTAATGTAAACGATTTACTGCTATAATGTAGATAGGGCAGTGAAAAGCCCGAAAATCGTAAAACAAGCCGGACAACGGCACAGAAAATATGGAGGAATACCAATGAACTACGGACATTTCGACGAACTCAACAAAGAGTATGTCATCACCCGCCCGGACACACCGTCCGCATGGGCAAACTACCTCGGCGACCCCGAGTACGGCGCTATCATTTCCAACAACGCAGGCGGTTACAGCTTCGTAAAGAGCGGCGCTAACGGACGCGTTATCCGCTACCGCTTCAACGGCGTTGCAAACGACACCCCCGGACGTTACGTTTACCTGCGCGATCAGGAGAGCGGTGAATACTGGTCTGCTTCCTGGGCGCCCGTATGCAAGCCCCTCGACGAGTTCAAGAGCGAGTGCCGTCACGGTACTGCATATACCATCATCACTTCCGAGTACAAGGGCGTCAAGTCCGAGGTGACTTACTACGTTCCTCAGGGCGCTACATACGAGGTATGGGCTGCCAAGGTAACAAACACCTCCGACAAGCCCAGAAAGCTTGCAGTTACCGGCTACTGCGAGTTCGTCAACGACCCGAACTACGAGCAGGATCAGGTAAACCTGCAGTACACACTGTTTATCACCCGCACCTATTTCAAGGGCAACTATATCCACCAGATGCAGAATGAGATCTACAACCCCAACAGCGGCCGCTTCCTGGGCCTTGCTGCTGCAAAGGTAGACGCTTACTGCGGCGACCGCGATTCCTTCGTAGGCTCCTACAGAAGCTATGCTAACCCCAAGGGCATCGAAGAGGGGCTCAAGGGCGACCTGAACTACAACACCAACTCCTGCGGCGCGCTTGAGAGCGACATCGTGCTCCAGCCCGGCGAGAGCAAGGAGCTGACATACGTACTGGGCGGTCAGAAGACCGAGGCTGAGATCACCGAGATCATCGCTAAGTACGAGAAGCCCGGCACCGTTGCCGCTGAGCTTGAGCAGCTCAAGAACTTCTGGCACAGCAAGCTGAACAACCTCCAGGTACACACCCCCGACGCAAACTTCAACAACATGGTCAACACCTGGAACGCATACAACTGCTTCATCACATTCATCTGGTCCAGAGCGGCTTCCTTCCAGTACTGCGGTCTGAGAAACGGCTTCGGCTACCGCGACACCGTTCAGGATATCCAGGGTATTATCCACCTCGCTCCTGAGATGGCAAAGAAGCAGATCGAGTTCATGCTCTCCGCACAGGTTACAAACGGCGCTGGTCTGCCCCTGGTAAAGTACGACCACAAGGCAGGTCAGGAGAACCACCCCGACGAGAACGACGAGAATTCCGTATACGCTAAGCAGACCGGTCACCCCAGCTACCGTGCAGACGACGCCCTGTGGCTGTTCCCGACCGTTTACAAGTACGTTTCTGAGAGCGGCGACAGCGCATTCCTCGACGAGGAGATACTCTACGCTAACGACGGCGAGAAGGGCACTGTTTACGACCACCTCAAGAGAGCCATCGACTTCTCCATGAACCACCTCGGCAACCACGGCATGCCCGCAGGTCTGCACGCAGACTGGAACGACTGCCTCCGTCTTGGCAAGCAGGGCGAGTCCACATTCGTTGCATTCCAGCTGGTATATGCAGTGAAGATACTGCGCACCTATGCAGTTGAGAAGAACGACGCCGAGTACGTTAAGTACCTCGACGAGATAAAGGCAAAGCTCGACACTATCCTCTCCGCTTGCTGGAACGAGGACAGATGGATCCGCGGCTACAAGGAGGACGGCACCGTTATCGGTCAGCGCACCGACCCCGAGGCTTCCATGTGGCTGAACCCGCAGAGCTGGTCCGTAATTTCCGGCTTTGCCACAAAGGAGCAGGGCGAGAAGGCTATGGACAGCGTTGAGCGCGAGCTGAACACTCCCTACGGCGCAATGGTAATGTATCCTCCCTATGTTAAGCACGGCTTCCCCGGAGCGCTCATGCAGTGCTTCAACAAGTGCACCAAGGAGAACGCAGGTATCTTCTCTCAGCCCCAGGGCTGGCTGATACTGGCTGAATCCAAGCTGGGTCACGGCAACCGCGCATACAAGTACTGGACAGAAGCAGCGCCCGCTACTTACAACGACAACGCAGAGCACAGAGTTCTGGAGCCGTACGTATACGGTCAGTTCGTTGAGGGCAAGGACAGCCCGTTCGCAGGCCGCGCACACGTTCATTGGCTGACTGGTACCGCTTCCACCGTAATGGTAGGCACAACAGAGGGTATCCTGGGTCTTAACCCCGAAACAAAGGGTATCGTTATCGACCCGTCCATTCCCTCCGAGTGGAAGGAATACACCATGGACAAGACCTTCCGCGGCAAGAAGCTGCACGTTACCGTCAAGAACCCGAACGGTTCCGAGCACGGCGTGAAGTCCGTTACAGTCAACGGCGAGAAGATCGAGGGCAAGCTGATCCTCGACTCTATCCTCAAGCCTGAGAACGATATCGTTATCGAGCTGTAAGTCACAATAAGAATAAAATCCCCCGTTCCGGTGAGCGGGGGATTTTTTATCTGATGATTTTTTGCATTGCGCTCAGCAGTTCAGAGAACTGCTTCTTTTCTGGCGCTGTCAGGCTGTTCAGGAGGTCTATAAGTTTCAGTTCATTGTCTGAAATGCTGTTCACGGAGATGTTCTGTTTGACATCGGTCAGACCTGCGATATAATCAAGGCTCACATTGTAATATTTCGCCAGAGCGATGGCGCGTTCAAATGATATCTCGCTGCCGCCCTTTTCATAGACCGCATAGTACTGATATGGTGTGCCGAGGTATTCAGCGATTTCGCGCTGGGTCTTGTCGTTGTCTTCCCGGAGTTCTCTTATCCGTCGGTAGTATGCCATGATATATCATTCCTTTCTGTATAGAAAATCATAACATATTTCATTAGTATACCTTGACAAATCCAATATATTATATTATAATATTAGTGAAAACCAATCGTATTACATTGGTTAGTAATTTAGTGGAGGTTTGTAAATATGAAACTGAAAAAGATTTTGGCGGGGCTAATGGCGGCGGTGATTGCGGTGGGGTCTTTTATGGTATCAACTGCAAGTGCATACTGGAACCAAGACACTATAGATTCTATATGCAAGAAAACTAATGCGCCAGTGTGGAAAAATGGAGAAACAAAAACATTGACTTTGGTTGAACCGGATATTAAAAATACTGGTTGGTATTATTCGATCCCTGTTTCTTCAAACGGAACTGTAGAAGTAAATGCGACAACATTTGATCCTGCTTTTGTATGTATCGCTCTCGTCAATGCTGATATCTACACTGATAAGACATATGAGAATAGATATTTAAGTGACTCAGAAGGGGTTACTACAAATTCAACCTTCGGGAAAGCGTACGATTATGGTTGTGTGTTTGGCGAAAAAAATGGAAAAAAGGAGGTTATTCAATATGAGGTCAGAGTTTGCGGCGGACGTGATGGCGATGGGACAGACGCAGATAGCTATAGTGGAATGGTGTCGTTTGATGTAAAAAAGAATAATAATTACATGCTTGCAGTTTTCAGTGAAGGCGATAGCAAATTAGAAAATAGAAAAGTGACATTATCAGTCACATATCCAAGTTCATCTGATAAAAGTTCGAATGATATATCAGAGCTTTCTATAAACAAAATAACTAGCAAATCCTACACCGGCAAAGCAATAAAGCCGTCCATAACCATCAAGGACGGCTCAAAGAAGCTTGTGAGCGGCACTGATTACACCGTGACCTACAAGAACAACACCAAGCCGGGCAAAGCGACTGTCACCATCACCGGCAAGGGGAATTACACCGGCACTAAGACCGTCACGTTCAACATAGTTCCGAAGAAGGTCAGGGTCAGCGCCAAGACTTCCGACAAAGACGCGGTGCTCAGCTGGAAGAAATCCACAGGCGCGGCAGGGTATGAGATATATTATTCGGTAGGCGGCGGAAAGCTCAGAAAACTCACCACCGTGAAAGGCACAAAATACAGCGCTGCAATGACAGCGGCAGGCACATATAAATTCAAGGTGCGCCCGTATGTCCGCATAAACGGAAAGAAAGTATACGGACAGTGGTCTAATACGGTTTCCTGCAAATAAAAATAAAGGGCGTACCTGCGTGCGCCCTTTGAATTTTCTGTCACTTCTGCCTTGCGATAAAGAAAAGCCTTGGCTGAGGTAAAAAACTGATTTTAAAAGCCCGCTTCACGGGTAAAACTGTTTTTTTCGATAAGCTGAAAGGACCGCATCGCTGCGGTCCTTTGGTATTACTGTGCGAATTCCGACATGTCAACTTCCTCATTGAGCATATCGTCTGTTCCTTTCAGGGTAACGCGGTCGATGGTGTACCACGCCGACGTGGAATTGTGGTCGTCCACCTGGTCGAAAAGCTGTATCGTCGCGGTGCCGTCGTTGTTGCTCTTAATGCCGCTGTACTGCGGTGCGTAGCCAGTCTGCGCCTGGTAGTAGTTCAGCGCGATCTGCTGCAGTTCCTCGTCGGTGTAGAACCTGAACGTATTATCGTCCCCCTCGCAGACATACACCAGCGTGTCTGTCTGCCCGTCGTCCGTTGTCAGCGTGAAGCTGTCCTCCGAAACATCGGACAGTGCAAATACGGAATTGTTGTCCGCTGCCCCCATGTGGAATGTCACAGTCCCGTCGTCGGCAGGCTGTTCCACCTGGAAGCCCACTCCCATGCCGTTTTCGAACGACAGCAGCTGCCCGCTGTTGTCCTCGTGGAAGAAGAAATAGCTGTCCTCGCCGCGCCATACGCCGGGCTTGAATACCGTTTTGGCGCTGCCGGGAACTATCACGGGTTCGTCCGTCTGTTCTGCGGTGACGGGCTGTTCCTCTTCGGTGGGGAGTTCGCTGGTCGCTGCTGCGGGGTCTGTTTCCGTCTGGGAACTTGTGGCTTCTGCGGTGGAAGTCACGCTGCTGTTTTCTGTATTTCCGTTCTGGCAGCCGGTGCAGAGGAGTACCGCTGCAAGTATCATCGCTGTTCTTTTATTCATAATGCTTCCTTTCCAGTGTTCTTACATATTTTCAATAGTTTACGCTATCAGTGTGTATACGGAGTGATGACATTGTGAAAGAACGGTGACAGAAATTACAGCGCTTCTATAGAATTCGACCACGCGCCGCAAATGTACTTATCCCCGGATTTTTTACGCGCGCATATACGGAACGTTCCCTCTTCACCGTCGGCAAGGGTGTAGCTTAAAATATCGCCGTCAAGCGTTCTGAATTCAGCGAATTCGCCGTCGGTGAGGCGCTCAAGCGCGTAATTATCCGCGCCGAGTATCTTGCGCCATGAGAGTATCTTTCCCGCGTCGGTGGTCCTGAATGCGAGGGTGGTGCTGCCGGGTACGATGCTGAATTTAACGGTGATCTTCCCCTTGTAAGCGCCCTTGCCCTTGATAACGACAGAAGCGGTGCCGATTTTGGCGTTATTCCTGTAGGCGGGGGTGTAGTCCCTGTCCCTGACGAGCTTTCTGTAGCCGTCGCGGATAACGGGCAGGGGAGCGATCGCCTTGCCGGTGTATACCTGGTCGCCCGGCGCCTCAATGGAAAGCTTGCTGATATTGCCCTTTCCGGCGCGCAGAAGCGTCACCGGTGATCTGCTTCCGCCGATGAGCTTTCCGTTTGCGGTGATGGCGTAGGTCATGGTGATTTTCTTGGAAGCCAGCGCCTTTGCCGCAGTCTTGTCAGAGAATGTATACGTCAGCGTGATGCCGCCGTGCTGCGTGAGTTTTCCCTTTATCGAAACCTTGTCGATGAAGTCCTTTCCGCCGTTATCCGCAGTGGAAGTGAACCCGGTGCCTCCGTTGAACACCGTATTGACGGTATAGCTGCCGAATTTCAGTTTCAGGGACATCTCAGCGCCCCTGGTGCTGCTGTACTTGTAGTAGTTTTCGGTGGGCACGGTCACGCTGAGGGAATTGCTCCCGCGCTCAGCAGTGAGGGGAGCGTCGCCCCAGGACGCATTCACCTTGTATTCTGATCTGAGGCCTGCGGGCTTCACGGCGTTGCGGTAGACGTCCTCGAAGGTGACTTTCACTTCCGGCGATTTTGTCACTCCCTGCAGGAAAGACGTCACCATCTCGTCGCCCGCGTCGAATGCCCACCGGAAGCCGTAGGTCCTGCCCGGGGCGCTGCCGTAAAGCGCGGAATACCCCGCGAAATCTGAGAGCGTGGTGAACGAAACGACGTCGTTGCCTTTAAGCCCGACATAGACATTCTGACCGCCGTTGTAGCCTTTAAGGGCAGGCGCGTCGGATTTTTTCATGAGGTCTGCGGCAAGGAATATATTCGCCTTTCCGTCGCCGCTGAATACATTCACGCGGAAGCCGTCCTTCTGGTTGACGAAGGTGGTGTACTGCTTTTTAGTCAGCCCGTACACCTGCAGGATATAAAGCCCCGCGTCGAATTCCCCGGTGACTGAGATACCCTTTGAAGCCGCAGCCGCGGGAATGCTGCCGCACAGCACCGCAGTCAGCATTACTGCCGCAGCGAGTATCGATGAGATGATGCGTTTGATTTTCATGGTGATACCTCTCCTTTTAGCAGGAATATGCATTTTTCTATCTGCCTGTGATAATTATAGCATATATTTGCCGGAAAATGGTATGCAGATCTGCATTATCTCAGTTTATCTGCCGGTAATAAACGCAGTTGCCGTATTTATAGATGCACTGCAGCTGTCCGTCGGCTGTCGCATGATACACCGGACCGAATTTAAACGGGTCAATATCCCTATAATCGGCGTATTCCAGTATTTCAGCCTGGGTCTTGCGGTCGGAGTTATACATGGGCTGCCACCACCTGGCATAGTAGTATTCGTCGTCGGTATACCGGAAAAGCAGATACTTGTCGTCGAGAATGTAGAGGTCGTGGTTTCGGTTATCGGGGGTCCGGAACTTATCCGCGACCGGCGCGTTGGTGATTATCGTGCACTCATCGCTGACTGTATTCACCGGCAGCGAGTTGTATTCAATTTCTATCGTATTGACTGTGGCGTGCCGGATAGGCTCGGGTTCGGCTTTGACGTTGAACCTCCAGGAATCAACTATCCGCAGCTCGATTTTGTCAGAGGAAATGCCGTCAAATTCCTCCTTAGCGAAGCGTACGTCTATGTAGAACCTGCTGTTGTCGTGCTCATACAGAAGCATATCCGTTATCACGGCGTTATCCGGTGCGGACTGGCTCAGCCTGGCTGCTAATACGATGCATATAAGAAGAGCGATACCTGTTATTGTGAAAAGGATTTTTTTCATCGTGTTCTCTCCTGCTGTCTTTTGGAAATCAAGAGGTGCTGTGTCATTAATTATACCACTATATTAAGGGAAAATCAATATTCTGCCCATGTTTTCAGCGTCGGAAATGAAAGGAATGTACGCGGCAGTATTTTTGTCGGAAAATCGGACGGTTGATTTTCCACCTTGTATTTCCACCTTGTATATGATATAATAAATCAAAATGCCGTGCACATACGTTCACCTCCGGTGAACTCCGTGCATATCGGCAAATTATAAAATGAACCGGAATTCAGGAGGCGAACCAATGGCAAAGCATGAGTTCGGAATAATGCAGGCTGCACCGCAAAAGGGTGAGCGATATGATGAATACGAGCCGCAAAAATATAACTGCATATCTGTCGATGACGAGTTCATAGAAATTATTCTTTCAGACCTTGACGACATTGATTTCTGCTGGCATTCGCCTGATGTGCGCGAAAAAGGTCTTGCGTATTGCGGCATTACGCTTATTCCACCGTCGTCGCTGCCAGAGTTCATCTCGGTTATCAGGAACCGTCCGGAATTATCAGAACTGACAAGGCTTATGCAAAAGGCGGAATATGAAAACAAATGGGTAATTCATTTCGGGTTATGAAAATCGCAGCGACCGTAATTGGGGGAGGGGTAAAGCATGTATAAAGAATTGGTTTCGGAATTGACGAGGGAAAACAGGTGGGTAAAAATTCAGCCATCTGATATAAGTCATGTTACATTTTGTGCATGGCATTTCCCTGCCGGCTTGTTTGTCATACGCTTTTTCGGGTCATTCTTCTTTTTTGCAGCATCAACAAGCCCGAGCTTCCATAGTATGGTTGCTCGGGCTTGGGTGTTGAGTTATTTTACAGCGCCTCGTTTTTTATTCTTCTGCGGAAGCGGCTAACTGGCTCGGGTGCTTGGTGAAGAAATCCACTCTCGGTTCGAGGAACTTCAGCTGATGATCCTTGCCGCCGGTGAAATCCGAAATAGTGTCGAAGATCTTGTCCCAGCTCCAGAAGCTCTTGTCCAGCTGGAGGTACTCAAGTATCATCTCGGTGCCCTTTGGAGCCATCGGGTGCAGCAGCACGGCAGCGGTCCTTATCATGTGGAACACCTGAATGAGCGCGTGACGGCGTGCTTCGTTGTCGTCTGCCTTGTCGGCGTCGCCCAGGTTCTTTGCCATGTACTTGCTTGCTTTCCTGATGTAGCTGTCGAGGACGTAGGTAGCCTGGTGGAACTCAAAGCGGTACATAAAGCGCTCGTAATCCAGGATAGCTTTCTTTGCGTCCGCGAGCACCTGCTCGTCGATGTCGCCCACCGGCATAACTCCGCCGAAGTACTTCTGGGTGGAATAAATGCAGGTGCGGATAATTCTGTTGAACACGTTTGAGAGAAGGAAGCCGTCCTTAACAACGGGATCGGGGTCTTCCGGCTTTGCGTTGGGGTTGTAGGGCTTGGGCATGAAGCTTACGCTGCGCTGTCCGAGACCAAGACCGAGGAAGTGCATTCTGAGCTGCTCGGCGGTGTAGTAATCCAGCAGGTCGGCAGCCATCGGAGGCTTTATCGCGCCGGAGCTGGAAGCCTTCTTGTCCAGGAACAGAATATGGTTATTGGCGCAGAGGATAGGCAGCTGCATTTCGCCCTCGGGAGGGTCGATAGTGTTTTCGCCCTCTTTAAGTCCCATGAACATTGCCATTTCCGCAACGCCGTAGAAGTAAATGTTGTCGGCGCCGATGAACTGATAAACGGTCGCGTCCTTGCTGCACCAGAAATCCTTCCACTCGTCGGGGTTCCTGCCCTGCTTTTCGAGAGCGGCCTGGGTGAATGATATAGGCGCCCAGAGGGACTCCGGCCATACCCAGATGGTGAGAGGATCTTCGCCCTCAAGCACCGGTGCGGGAACTCCCCACTCGATGTTGCCGGTGAGCCTGAACGGAACCAGCGTCTTGCCCGTGCGGTAGCGAATACCGTTCGCGGAAAGTATCTCGGTAGCCTTGTTCATCTCGTCGAGTTCATTGAACTTGATGGTGAAGCTGGGCTTCTTCTTTTCTTCGATGAATTCATGCTCCGGCAGCTGGTCCCTGACCTTGTTGTAGCTGTCGATGAGCTCGTTCTTGATGTGTACCACCGGGTCTGCCAGGAACTCTGAAATAGTGCTGGAAACCAGCTGGCGCACATTCTTCTGCCTGGATATCTTTGCGACATATTCCTTGAGCAGCTTGTTGTAGGAGGGCAGGTCGAAATACCAGTTCTCGACGTCCCTCATGATGGGTGTGTCGCCGGTGAGGGTGCTCTTGGGGTCGATGAGGTTTTCGGGCATGTACTGGTGACCGAGGTCGCACTCGTCGGCGTATGCCTTTTCGCTCTGGCAGCCGTCTACGGGGCACTTGCCTATTACCTGTCTGCCGTTGAGGAAGCAGCCTGCCTTTTCATCATAGAACTGCTTTGTGCTTATCTTGCGGAGATGCCCGTTCTTATAAAGTGTGCGTATGAACCAGTCTGACACCTTGTTGTGTATTTCGGCAGTCCTGCCAAGACCGGAGGCACCGAATATATTCAGGCTTATCTCGTAGTTGTCTAGTGTCTCTTTCTGAGCTTTGTGGTTCTCTTCAACGAAATCGTGGATAGTGCCCTTGAAGCCCTGCTCAGCGCACAGTTTGCGGTAGCTCTCTGCGATAGGGGAGCCGTAGCAGTCGGTGCCGGAAACGAAAATCACGTTCTCGTCGCCCAACCTGTCACGGAGAAACCTTGCATACACGTCCGCAAAAACGAACACGCCGCCTATATGACCGAAATGCAGCTTCTTGTTGCCATAGGGCATGCCGCCGGTTATTATCGCGCGCTTCGGGAATTCCGGGCGCGGTATTTCGTGTTTTACGAATTCCTTTTTCTCTTCGCTCATTGTTCAATGTTTCCTTTCGTGTGAAAGTTCACCGTTCCCTTGTACGGTATTGTATCTATAAAGGCAACCTCTAAAAACCTCCTTCACGGCAGATTTCTATGACTTATATCATCTGCTTCG
>ERZ779865.1558-NODE-1558-length-16492-cov-4.007666_pt1 | contig 16492 bp, 15 predicted proteins | sample MGYA00433088_ERZ779865 | MGnify/ENA primary metagenome ERZ779865 (study PRJEB29588, sample SAMEA2151703) | human gut metagenome | biome: human gut; feature: human-associated habitat; material: faeces | place: Denmark | collected 2008/2010 ... | reverse complement strand
CAGAGGTAGAAGACAAGGATGTGACAGTCCGTAAAGCGGATTTGCAGAAAGATATCAAGAGCCTGATTTCCTATGCAGTTGGATGTATGTTTGGGCGATATTCTTTGGATGAAGAAGGCTTGATATATGCAGGCGGGGAATGGGATGAAAGCAGATACACGACATTCATTCCGGACAAAGACAATATCATTCCAATCACAGATGAGGAATACTTAGAAGATGATATTGTTTCACGTTTCTGTACATGGGTAAAAACAGTATATGGAGTAAAGTCGCTGGAGACAAATTTGGATTTCATTGCAAAGGCACTTGGAAATAAGGGAGATACAAGCAGGGAGATTATACGCAATTATTTCCTCAATGATTTCTTCAAAGACCATTGCAATACCTATTCTGTCACAGGCTCCGGCAAGCGTCCGATTTACTGGCTTTTTGACAGTGGTAAGCAGAATGGCTTCAAGGCGCTGGTATATCTGCACCGTTACAATGCGGATACAATCGGTAATGTTCGTGTAGACTATTTGTATCGTATGCAGCGTGTATATGAATCGGAGATTAGACGTATGCAGGATACGATTGATAACAGCAAGAACAGCAGGGAAGTATCCCTTGCCACAAAGCGAAAGGAAAAATTACAGAAACAGCTTAAAGAGTGCCGGGAATATGATGAAAAAATCGGACATCTGGCATTGGCAAGAATAGAGATTGATCTGGATGATGGTGTCAAAGTCAATTACCGAAAAGTACAGACAGCCGCAGATGGCAAGTTTTATGAGATATTGGCTGATTCTAAGAATATTATGACAAAGGAGAAATAGTTTTTTATAGCAGGAAGGCGGCAGGATGGGTAATTTTGATGATCAGGTATGTAAAGAGTGTATAGTTGTGGGAGAATATACAGGTGATGATCCTTCTCAAGTTGCAAAATTATTAGGATGTAATAGAACAAATGAAATTCAAATAAAGAGAGCTGGAACGAAATATAGAATCGTGATAGAACAAATCGTTAATAGAAAAATAATTAAAATTATAGCTGATGGCAATGTTTCGTTGGACAGTGTGTATAGTCTCCTTATGGAGATTTTAAGATTTGAAAATTTGTATGAAGGAATTTTTTTCATGTTTACATCCTTCAAAGTAGATGGTGCGGAGTGTATAGAAAAATACAGAAAAGTATTCCTCAATTACACACATAGCAATAAGCAATATGTTATGCTTCCAATGGATTTTGATGATCAAACATATAAGAAATTGTTTTTGAAATCGCAGAAAGTAATCAAGAAAGCATTTCTTAGACACCAAGCCTTCCTGAATGCACTTTTTGTAAATGATTTAACTGTTGATGTAAGGATGTCTTTGATTTTAGAGGTGTTTGAATCTTTAATAAATGAACTGGCAAGTAATGGAGAAATTACCTTAAAGGCACAGCCATACATAACTTACAAAAATACTTGTAGTAAATGTGGTGCACCGATGAAAAAAACGGTTCCAAACAAAAAAGTTTTCCTGTTTGATAAACTGTATGCAAGTATGAAACAATATGGTAAAGACATTTTTGCTGGAGAGTCAAAAGCAAAGATTGCAAGGAAAGGGACAAACCTTAGAAATAAAATTGACCATATAAGTAAACAGAAAAATGTCATGCAAGGTGAGCAGGCAGGCTTATACATACATAAATTTGGTCTGATGTACCGAATAATAATATTGAAAATGATAGATGGTTATAACGATGAAATTCAAAGAACAGTAAATAAATGGACGGCTGCTATGAATAACAGTTATGCATCGTATAGGATTTTACCGTAGAATCCAAAAGCAGGAGGTAGCAATATGGCAGAAGATACGCTGTTTTCCGGCGAATCAAAGAATGTTGAGTACAAAGTGACTGTACCAGAAAAAAGCGAAAAATATATGAAAACAGTGGTAGCTTTTGCCAATGGCAGAGGTGGCAGGATTGTTTTTGGAATAGATGATAAGACCTTGGAGATTGTGGGAATGGATGTAGATAACATCTATAAGACGATGGATGCCATTACCAATGCAATCTCTGATTCCTGTGAGCCAGCAATCAGACCGGATGTAGCAATGAAGACGGTCAAGGATAAGACTGTGATTGTGGTTGAGGTATTTCCGGGTGCGGAACGTCCGTATTATATCAAATCACAGGGCATGTTTGAGGGTACTTATGTGCGTGTAGCAGGCACAACCAGACATGTAGAAGATTACATGCTAAGAGAGCTGATGCTGGAAGGCAAGAACAGGTATTATGACAGCGAAATATGCCAGAATATGAAAATAACGGACAGTGAAATTGAGGAGCTTTGTAAGAGTATGAAAGAAACTGCCATAAGAAATACATGGCAGGACAGCGAAAAAACAAAGATTAAAGATGTTACCAAGAATGTGCTGATTTCATGGGGCATTCTGAAAGAAGAAGGCGGAGAAGTATATCCGACCAATGCGTATGCACTTCTGACCGGACGAATGTGGGGACAGCCTGTTATTCAGTGTGGCGTGTTCAAGGGAACGAATCGTGCTCACTTTGTTGACCGTAGGGAATTTGAAGGCTCCATTCAGGAACAGATGGAGGCTGCATATCAGTATGTCCTTGAAAAAATCAACATGGGAATGACAATAAAGGGTATGTACAGACAGGATGTGTATGAACTGCCTACGGACAGTATCCGTGAGCTGATCGCAAATGCCGTGGCTCACCGTAGCTACCTTGAGCCGGGAAATATACAGGTGGCATTATTTGATGATAGATTAGAGATTACTTCTCCGGGAATGCTTCTGAATAATGTTACGATTGCAAAAATGATGGAAGGATATTCAAGACCGAGAAATCCTGCAATCGCAAGTGCATTTGCATACATGAAAATTATTGAAAAATGGGGAACCGGAATACCGAGGTTATTTGAAGCCTGTGAGGAGTACGGATTACCAAAGCCGGAGCTGATTGATTTTGATGGCGATTTCAGAGTAAATATGTACCGTAAGGTAAAAGGTGAGTTTGGTGTCAATGGCGTGACTACCCAAACTACCCAAACACACCAAACTACCCAAAGCAAGGAATCAACACTATCAGATGATGATAAAAAGATATTGGAATTAGTCCATAATTATCCGTCCATGTCTCAAAGAGAGTATGCAAATGAATTGGGATGGAATTTAGATCGTGTGAAGTATTATTTAAGAAAAATGAAAACACAAGAACTGATTAAGCGAGTGGGTAGCAGCCACAGCGGTCATTGGGAAGTGTTGGCAGAGGTGGATCAATGGCAGAATTAAACCTAAAACAGATTGTAGATAAACTGAATACGGAATTTACCGGCGAACATCGAAAACTGGTATTCTGGTATGACGATGCGGCAGATTTTGCTGAGGATATTGACAGCATGGAACTGGAAAATGCCAAGGTCTACAAGCTGACGAAGGATAACCAGTTTTACACAAAATATTTCCTTGAAAAAGAGGATACAGCAACCAATTACCTGATTTATGCTCCGTTTCCAAAACCTCCGGTCACAGAAAATCATCTGGAGGACACAATGCTTTATTCCAAGCGTTTTTATGCGGATAGGGCATCACTTTTATCTGTGGATTTAGGTATTGACGAGAAATACAAGCCAGTGATTGAAAAGCACATCAAGTTCTTTGGTCACAAAGACCGATTGAAGCGTTTCTATGACCTTGAGATAGAGAATTTTAATGAAGAAAATATTCTGACAGGTATTATGAGTGCAGTATGCAGGACGAGAACCAATTCTTTTGATGAAGTGATACGTGTACTGATTACAGAGGATAGCCTGACAGATAACAAATATCTGGCAGAATTTGCAAAGTATGATATAGAGGGCGATTTCTGGAAGCTGTGTGAGCAGCAATTTGGCTTTTCTATGGACGCACCAAACTTGGAGAAACTGGTCATTACCATGTTTGTGACCTATGCAGACCGCTATATAGATGCGGAAATGCCAAAAAGCTGGAAGAAATTTATTTCCTATAAATCCGGAAACATTATCGCATTTCTTGACAACCTCATGAACAATATTTTGTATCGTGAGAAATATGATGAGTTGTCGCAATATGTCGCAGATTGTTTGAATGCGTCGGAAGAATTGAGTAAGTATGAAGTAGAAACACTGGTAGACTGTGATTCTTTTGCTTGCGTGGATGTGCTTCTGATACGCTGGATTGTCGGCAGGCTTCGTGCAGAGGATTGTCTGGCAAAACTGGACGGACACAGTATCTATGATTTGTGTGGTATCCGTGCCAAAATGCACTTTGGCAGTAAGTTTGCTTTTATCTATGAAATGTTAGATAGTGCATACTGGCTTGTAAACAATGCAAGATATGAAGCTCCGAATGGATTTCAGAAGATTATTAATGCGTATGTGTCAAGGGATTGCCTGATAGACAACCATTACAGAGTGTTCTATCTGAATTATGATAAATTGGAGAATACCTCAGAATTTGAGGAACTTCGTGACCTTGTAGAGAATATTTACACGAATGAATACCTTGGAAAACTGCTTCCGAAGTGGAATGAGGGACTGTTAGAGGACGATGCACTGAAACAAATACCGTTACAGCGTAATTTCTTCAGCAAATTTGTAAGGAGTACCAATGCGAGAACGGTTGTCATCATATCTGATGCGATGCGATATGAGGTAGGCAGACAGCTATATGAAAGAATGATGGACAATCCGAAGTGTAGTGCCACATTGCAGCCTATGCTCAGTGTATTACCTTCTTACACAAGGCTTGGCATGGAAGCGTTGCTTCCACACAAGACACTGGAGTTGACGGATGATTTCAGAGAGGTAGTAGATGGCAAATATGCGATTGATCTGGCTACCAGACAGGCAGTATTGCAATCCTATGAACCAGAGAGCAAATGCGTACAGTTTGATGATATAAAGAACTTAAAAGGTCTGGAACTTCGTGATGTATTCACCGCACAGTCTGTCATTTATGTGTATCATGATCAGATTGATAATACCGGAGAACATGAAGAAGATGAAGTATTTACAGCCTGTGAGAAAGCGGTTGATGAGATTGCAAAGCTGATTCAGAAGATTTCTGGCAGTGCGAATACATACCGTTTTATCGTGACCGCAGACCATGGATTTATCTACAAGAGGGATAAAGTGACAGCCAGTGATAAGATTGGCGGTATGAGTGATGCAAGCCGACTTGTGAAAAGAAGATATATTGTATCGAAAGAGCCGATCAATGAACAGGGTGTCTGCAATATTGGTTTAGGATATATGCTCGGAAGTGATGATGATAAGATTATTTCTTATTCCTGCAGCACCAATGTTTTCTCTGTTCCGGGTGGAGCAGGACTGAACTATGTGCATGGCGGTTCTTCGCCACAGGAAATGCTTGTTCCGGTACTGGATATTAAGATGGACAAGGGTGCGGTAGAGACAAGACCTGCACAAATTATGCTTGTGAGCTTGGTTCAGAAGATTACCAATCTGATTACAAGCCTTGATTTCATCCAGTCTGATCCGGTCAGTGATGTGGTAAAGAAAGCCGATTATAAGCTGTACTTTATCTCGGATAACAATGAGAAGATTTCTAACGAGAATATCTACATTGCAGACAAGCGTGATGAAGATGTGCAGAAGCGTCTGTTCCGTATGCGCTTCACATTTAAGAACAAAAAATATGACAAGGACAGAAAGTATTATCTGGTTGCCTATGACGAGAGCAATGATGTAGAAGTATTCCGGCATGAGGTGATCATGGACTTGGCTTTCTCGGATAACTTCGGATTTGATTTATAAGATTATGTGGAAATGAGGTAGAGAACGATGCCTTTTGATATAGAAGCAGAGGATAGGCGGACAGCCATTAAACAGAAATTGCGTAAATATTTTGATGGAAAGATTGTCCGGAAAGATTTGACAAAGAAGATAAAAGAGGGCGCAAATGTGCCTGTATATGTATTGGAGTTTCTTCTGGGACAGTATTGCAGTTCGGATGATCATGAGATTATCGAGCAGGGTGCAGAAAGCGTAAAGAAGATACTTGCAGATAATTTTGTACGTCCGGATGAAGCACAGAAGATACTTTCTCTGCTCAGACAGAAGGGAAGCCATACGGTCATTGATAAGATAACCGTATCCCTTAATATCAAGAGAGACAGATATGAAGCAGAGTTCTCTAACCTTGGCTTGAGTGGTGTGCCGATTGATGAAGAATACCCGACAAAATTCGATAGACTTTTGTGTGGCGGCATCTGGTGCATTATCCGTCTGGAATATGACAGTAATTCAGACTATGATAGTGGGATTGTATCAGCCGATGGAGATCATCTGCGTTCCAAAAAGAAAAATCAGAATGATACGCCAATCAAAATTATCAATTTGAACCCGATACAGATGCCCCATGTAGATATCAATGAACTGAAAGAGGGCAGAAAACAGTTCACCAAAGAGGAATGGATGGACGTACTGCTCCGTTCTATTGGAATGGAGCCGGATATGCTGGATACTCGTGAAAAGTGGCTGCTTCTTACCCGTATGCTTCCGCTGGTAGAGAACAACTTCAATCTCTGCGAATTAGGACCGAGGAGCACCGGGAAAAGCCATTTATACAAGGAAATCTCGCCTAATTCCATTCTGGTATCTGGGGGACAGACAACGGTTGCCAATCTTTTTTATAACATGGGGAGAAAGACAGTTGGTCTTGTCGGATTGTGGGATTGTGTGGCATTTGATGAGGTTGCAGGTATCAATTTTAAGGACAAGGATGGCATCCAGATTATGAAGGATTACATGGCGTCCGGTTCGTTTGCTCGTGGCAAGGAGGAAAAGGCTGCATCTGCGTCCATGGTATTTGTCGGAAATATCAATCAAAGCGTGGATTCACTTCTGAAAACATCAAGTTTATTTGATCCATTTCCTGCTGAAATGGGAACGGATACTGCTTTTCTTGATCGTATTCATTGCTATCTGCCGGGATGGGAAGTACCAAAATTCAGACCGGAACATTTTACAGATGATTATGGTTTTATTACAGATTATCTGGCAGAGTTTATCCGTGAACTTCGCAAAGAGCAGTTTGGAGATGCCCTGGACAAATATTTCCGTCTTGGCAAGAATCTGAATCAGCGAGATACGATCGCAGTCCGTAAAATGGTAGGCGGATATATCAAACTGTTATATCCGGATGGAGAATATACAAAGGAAGAAATTGAAGAAATTTTACAGATTGCTCTTGAAATGCGTCGCAGGGTAAAGGAACAGCTCAAAAAGCTGGGCGGCATGGAGTTCTATGATGTAAATTTCTCTTACATAGATAACGAAACCTTCGAGGAACATTATGTATCGGTACCGGAGCAGAGTGGTGGCAAGCTCATTCCGGAAGGAATATGCAATCCGGGGCAGGTATATACAGTTTCTAATGGAAAATCCGGCATGATCGGTGTATTCCGACTGGAATCACAGATGCTGCAGGGCAGTGGTAAGTTTGAGAGAACTGGTATCGGAACTGACAGGGAAGCAAAAGAAGCGTCCAACACTGCATTCAGTTATCTGAAAGCAAATGGAAAACGTATCAGCGGAACAATCAGCGTTGATAATAAAGATTACATCATCAATTATCAGGATTTACAGGGCATTGGCATGACCGGAAAGCTGGCATTACCGACACTGGTGGCATTATGCTCAATTGCCCTTGGAAAACCTGCTCTCAGCAGTCTTGTGGTACTTGGAGAAATCAGTATCAGCGGAACAATGATTAAGGTGGAAGAACTGGCAAACACTCTGCAGGTGTGCTTGGATAGTGGTGCAAAGAAAGTGCTGCTTCCTGCTACATCATTTGCAGATATGGCAACTGTACCACCGGAGCTTATGAGTTCATTTCAGATTATACCGTATTCCAGTGCGGAAGATGCGGTATTTAAGGCATTGGGAGTGGAATAGGACACTTCTGGTCACAGCGTCCAGAAGCCGAAAGGAATGAGAGGTAGGCTATATGGAAAAAGTGTACACGAAGGAAGAACATGATAAATGTAAGCGAGTAGCAGAACAGGTATACAGAATTATCGAACAGATATAGTGAATTGAAAGCAGAAATGATTCATGATGTCATGAAAGAAATCTGGGGAGATTATCCTGAAAATTATAAATATTATTGGGTTGATGAAATGGAGAATCCACGAGGTTATGCCAATACTAAGGAAGAATGCAGACAACAGGCGAGAAATCAGTTATGTTCATGGTATAAAGTCATGAAAAGAGTATAGAGGAGACTAAAAAATGGCTGATGAAGAGAAAAGAGTATGGGGAATCCATACGAAGGATGACAACTTATTTTTGCAAAAAGATGTAATTGCTATTGGGTGGAAAGAGATTGGAGATCTAAGTAAAATAAAGACTGAACGTGATGCCTTCAAAGAAAAATATGCGCAGGTATATCCAGATGCAAAAAAGGGAAGCATAGCGAACGGAGCAGGGATGCTGTATCGGTTTGTCTGCGAAGTACAGGTTGGTGATTATGTAGTTTTTCCTTCAAAAATTGATAGAAAAATCAACATCGGTATTGTAGAAGGCAATTATGAATACAATCCGGATGCAGTAGAATATGTGCAGCAGCATAGGGTGAAATGGTTAAAGCATCTGCCAAGAACAGCATTTTCTCAGGGTGCGTTATACGAAGTTGGTTCAGCAATGTCATTCTTTAGCATAAAGAATTATCCGGACGAGTATCTTACGGCACTTGATAAAAATTTTAAGAAAGATGGTGTAAGTGACAATTCTGAGGAAGATGAAAGCGTAGGAGCCACTGCTGATGAAATAGTTGAATCTACAAAGGATTTTATTTTGAAAGAACTAAGTAAAAATCTAAAGGGATATGACTTAGAGCAGTTTGTAGCAGATCTTTTGAATGCTATGGGGTATCGGACAAGCGTTTCTGCACATGGTGGAGATAGCGGAATTGATATTACTGCATATAAGGATGAACTTCCACCTCGTATATTGGTTCAAGTAAAGAGTCAGGACGGAGACATCAAGGAATCTACTATTCAATCACTGAAAGGTGCCATGCGTGAGGGGGATTACGGTTTGTTTGTTACACTTTCCAATTATACGAAAAACGCTCAAAAATATTTGGATAGTACACCAATTATCCGTGGAATCAATGGAACAGAGCTTGTTGATTTGATTTTGAAGTATTACGAAGAATTGAGCGAAAAATATAGAAAAATGATCCCATTGAAAAAAGTGTTTATTCCGGTAGCTAAGGATGACAAGGAATAAATGTATTTCATGTTAGAACACTTCTGGTCACAGCGTCCAGAAGTGGATTAGAGAGGTGCTTATGGAGAAAATTATATATTCAAAGGAAAAGATGGATGCGGTCAAGAAGTATGTACAGGAGTTGATTGCAATAGTTCATGAACTTGAAGGCGATTTTCCCGGAAGACGTTTCACACTGGATGGGCATTTGGTCGGAAGCATTGGAGAAGTAATGGCAGCTTATTACTATGGAATTGAACTATATACTGCTTCTACTGAAATTCATGACGGAGAGGTAAATGGGAGAAAGGTTCAGATAAAGATTTCGCAGCAAGACAATATTGTTATCAATCATGAGCCTGATTATTTGATTGTTCTTTATCTCAATAAGAACGGTAATATATATGAGGTATATAATGGCACCGGTAGGCTGCCATGGAATACTGCTAGTAAGAAGGATAGCCACAATAACAGGCACATGAGAGTGAATAAATTATTGGAATTGGATGAAGATGTGCCAGATAGCGACAGAATTGAAAAACAGCATTACATAGAGAAAATGAAGCCGGAATACAAAAATCGCAAGTGAGTATCAGAGGTATTGTGCTTATGATAGATTATGATCATGATGGGAAAATTGATAAAAATGATTTTGTCATTGAAGAAATGATGAATGAGGAGCATGAAGAGAGAGAACATTCTGATTTCATAAGTTCTATAAAAGGATTGGGATTGGTAATGCTAGGTCTTTTATTGTTATATGGGATAATCAAGGCTATTTTCTGATTGATAAAATAGAAATGAATTTCCGGGAGGATATAGTATGGTTGAAAAATTTATAGAATGGGCAGAAAACGCATTGCAGGATGCTGAATTATCAAATGTTGTGGCTCTTAATTTCAATTTGTATGAGGATCAAGATTCTTTTTGGGCAGTAGAGATAGTTGGAACATCTTCATTTGATGAGAATGATGCAGATTGGGCATGTGATGAGGTTTTTGTAACGAGAGACAATCCATTTACATGGGAAGAAGAAACAGATTGTGATGCCATACTGAAAGAAGTGACAGAATGGATCGGAGATTTGATGGACGGTACTGTGCTTATGGAGATGTTGGAGAGACTTCAAGGCATTGGTGTTGGTTTTGTTGATGGGGATATAGAAATTGTATATAAGAAAGAGTAATTTTCACTTCTGGTCACAACGTCCAGAAGTGAATAAAGGATTGATATGATGGATCAGAGAGTGGATATTCCCTGTCAGGTATGGGTGCGGTAAGAGCGGAAAGATTCTGCGATGGGGCATTAAAGGAATTCGTTGAAAATGGTTCGATTACAAAGTGGCTTGAGAGATTGAAAGAGATAGATAAATGTAAACTGTTTGAGGAATGCATGAATCCGCCCGTATGATGAAAATACATATTCTACAATAGGGGAATAATAATACTCCCTTAATAAGAAATTCCCAAAAAATGGCAGCTTGTCTACAATAGTGATATACAAAAGTTCCCCCAGAAGGGAGGTGTATATCATGAGGTACGACCAGATATATGATAGAATCAATTCGTTGTGCGAGGAGAGAGGCTGGAGCCAGTATAAGTTGATTCATGAAAGTGGAATACCGCAAAGTTCCTTTTATAATATGATGGACAGGCATTCAATTCCACAGTTAGATATGATTCTGCGTATCTGCGATGGCTTTAATATTACATTGGCGGAATTTTTTGCAGATAATGACGCAGAGTATGAAGAATTATCAAAGGATGATCTTTTATTTTTACATATTTCCAGAAACCTAAATGCAAATAGCAGAGATAGGGCATTGTCATATATGCAGGCATTACAAGATATGCAGCAGAATGAATAAAATCCGATGTTATCATAAGCAGATAGCACCGGATTTTTTAATTCTATAGAGAATGTCGAAAGATTGTTGTTTTTTCTTCCTCTGGCTGTTTTTGAGACGGTTGTTTGTTGAGGTATTGATTAAGAGTTTGCAATTTCTGCCCAGTGTTGCAATCCAGGACTCTCGGCGAAATTCTCAGATGAAGTATCTATGAGCTTGTGTTTCGCATAATCTCTCTGCTTATATTCAGTACGTTTCTTGTCTCGTGTTTCAATACGCTCTTTGATATTTTCTCTTGTATAAGCATTACCGAAAGAGGAGACATATAATTCTCCGTCGATTTTATCCGGATTGCAGATGTACGCTATCGACTTATCAACGGTTGCTTTGATAGACGGGAACGTGTGGGATATAGAGAGCCACAATGCAAGTGCGCCATGATTTTTCTGTTTTGAATTTTCAGAATCAATCCGATGGAACAAAATAATAATTGTAGAAGGTAAGGAAGGGAGCGAGAAACACTTTGTATGAAATGTGTTGCAGAACATAAAGGCGGAGACCTGTATCTTTGATAATGATACTTCCGGATAATCCGGTCACAAGAATGACGGTGCAACCCCGATGAGAGTAGGCTACTGAACTACTGCCTGTTTATGTTTTTTATATCTGTTGATAAAGGCATATTTTATAGAAAGTGTTCTTTTATCAGCAGATATACATGAATAAGAAAAATGTAACTGGAAATAATAGGAATGAGAGGAAGTGAAATGAGTGGCTGAAAAAAATGGTACAATAAATGAAAGCGTAATAGAAAAAGTATATGGTACATCTGCTGGTATAGACTTTAATTCTCCACCACAACAGAGAATAATGCAACTTGTATCGGATGTACAATGTTTTAGCAGATATAAAATAGATGATTATGAAGTGGAATTAGCATGGAGTGATTCGCCACAAACATTACAGGAATCTATAAGAAATGTCTTTGCGAGATCTTGACATAATTTACCATGGAAGAAAAAAGATAAAATATTGCTTTTGTGCAAAATGGCGTGCTATAATGGCGATGTGTAGAACATCAGCATAGTACGCCATTCGTTATGAATGGAGGTTATACTATGTCTATGGTAAATGAATTATGTACGAATAATAAAGAGTGGTCTGGCAAGAAAAAAAGAATCTGGCAGGCTGCTCTTTATGTGCGTTTATCGAGAGAAGATGGAGATAAAGAGGAAAGCGATAGTGTAAGTAACCAGAAAGCGCTGTTGCATCAGTTTGTTGAATTAGAAGCAGATATTGAAGTATCTGATGTATATGTAGATGATGGCTGGAGCGGGACAAATTTTGAACGACCGGAATTCAATCGTATGATGTCAGATATTAAAGCAGGAAAAATTGAATGTGTTATTGTAAAGGATTTATCCAGACTTGGAAGAAATTATATTGAGGTAGGACAGTATATTGAGAAGATTTTTCCATTGATGGATATCCGGTTTATATCAATTACTGATAATTTAGACAGTTACAAGAATCCGCAAACGATGAATAATATTATTGTGCCGTTTAAAAATCTTATCAATGATGAATATTGTAGAGATATTTCAAATAAAGTGAGAAGTTCATTGGATATGAAACGGAAACAGGGAAAACACATCGGTTCGTTTGCTTGCTATGGATATTTGAAAGATCCGGAGGATCATAATCATCTGGTCATTGATGACGAAGCTGCATCTGTGATTCGTGATATATACAGATGGTATATTTCTGGGATGAGCATATTATCAATCGCACAGAAACTGAATGCAATGGGCATACCAAATCCTACGGCACATAAAAAATTGTTGGGATTGCATTATAGAAGACCGAATAATCAGACGGGTGATGGAAAATGGGTGGATAGTTCTGTTCGACGAATTTTAGGCAATCGTATGTACATTGGCGATTTGGTACAGGGTGTGCTAAAAATCAAAAGTTACAAAGTACAAGTAGCACAGAAAGTTGACAAGGAAGATTGGATTATTGTTGAAGGTACACATGAACCTATTATATCCAAAGAAGATTATGAAACTGTGCAGACACTATTAAAAAGACATGCGAGAAAGGCTCCTCAAAAGAAAGAAGTATATTTATTTTCCGGATTTGTTAAATGTGGGGACTGTGGCAGAAGTATGTCACGGAAGCATTATCATCATGATTATGGAGAGTATACTTACTTTGTATGTACTACGCATGTGAAATTTGATAAAACAGCCTGTAGTAAACACACAACGAGGGCAGATAAACTTGAAGAAATAGTTCTTTCTGCAATTCAAAGTCAGATTGCACTGGCTGTAGATATGGAGCAGGCAATAAAAGAAATTAACACAAATGAGAATGTCAACAGGGAGGCGGTTCGATTAAGAAAACTATTAGAAAAGGCAAAAAGTGAGATTCAAAAGGTTGATGGGATGATACTCGATTTATATCCAGATTGGAAAAGCGGTATTATTTCACGAACTGAATATGTAAACTTAAAAGAGCGTTTTGAATTACAAAAACAAAATGCAGTTGAGAAAATGAATAATTATCAGACTCAAATTGAAATGGCGGAAAATGGACAGGATGATAGCAACGAATTCATTGAGCATTTCATAAAATATCGTAATATTGATAAGTTGACCAGAGAAGTGCTGGTTGCGCTCGTGGACATGATTTATATCTATGAAGATAAGAAAGTGAAGATTTCTTTTAAATATCAGAATCCATATAAGGATGCGATGGAGTATATAAAAAATAATAAGACGATATTGGATAAAGACACAGTAGACGCTTTATTAGGTGCATAAAAAAATTAAAAAAGTTTATGGTTCTAACTTGACAATGGCACCGGCAGCGGCGGATACTATCTGCCGGAATTTAAGAGATTTCGGGCGGAAGCCGGAGGACTATGATTACATTATTACAGGGGATCTTGGAAGCGTGGGCAGAGAGATTCTGATTGATCTTTTGAAAAAAGAGGGATATGACATCAGTCAGTTACACTTGGATTGTGGTATGCTGATATTTGAGAGCAAAGCGCAGAAAACCGGTGCTGGTGGTTCCGGCTGCGGCTGTTCTGCAGTGACACTTGCCGGACATTTCTTAAAGCAGATCGAGCAGGGAAAATTACGGCGTATCTTATTTGTGCCGACCGGAGCGCTTCTTTCTACAGTGTCTTTTAATGAGGGAAAAACCGTGCCTGGAATTGCACATGGTGTTGTAATTGAGCATGCGGATTAAAAGCAGAAAGGAAAGATAAAAGTATGGATTATATCAATGCATTCTGGGTTGGAGGAGCGATCTGTGCACTGGTACAGATTTTGATGGAAAAGACAAAAATGCTTCCCGGAAGAATCATGGTCATGCTGGTGTGTCTTGGCGCACTGTTTGGAGCACTCGGAATCTACCCGCCATTTATTGAATTTGCGGGAGCGGGAGCGAGTGTGCCATTACTTGGATTTGGGAACATACTGTTTAAGGGAGTCAAAGAAGCAGTGGATGAATATGGTTTTCTTGGAATCTTTTTGGGCGGATTAAAAGCAAGCGCCGCCGGTATTTCAGCGGCACTGATCTTCGCATATCTGGCAAGTATCATTTTCCAGCCTAAAATGAAAAAATAGACAGGATAAATAAAATTATTTCTGGTTGAAATGAACAGCGAAACCTGCGATCTCGTCTTTTAAGTAAGCAACAGTAAGTTCGCCGTTATCGTTGTATTTGAAAGAGGATTCGTCAAATACAAAGCCACGTTTCTCAAGGTGATAAATCGCGCGGTCTAAGTAGTTGGTCTGAATGCAGATATGACCGTTGGTTCCGCGTCCCGGGTTTTTCATCATTTCAATCAGGGAACCTACGAATATAGAGTTGTTTTTTGCTGTTACGTTTTCGCCAAGTAAGGTGGCAAATTTTGCGGATTCAGCAGCAGCGGCTTCCCCGGAAGCGTTGTTCACACCGACATGTAACAGCTTGAATCCTAACATGACAGATACAGCCTCTTTTGTCAAAGCTGTGATGCCGTTCCAGTCTTTGGCTGCGATCATGTCTTTGTTTACCATCCAGGAACCACCGCATGCGATGATCTTTTTGAAATCAAGATAATCGGTTAAGTTTTTGGCATTGATACCGCCGGTTGGCATGAATTTCATCTTTGTGTAAGGAGCTGCCATGGATTTGATCATGCTAAGTCCGCCTGCAGCTTCTGCCGGGAAGAATTTTACAACGTCAAGACCAAGCTCGATTGCAGCTTCGACATCGCTTGGGTTAGAGCATCCAGGGGTTACCGGAATTCCTTTTTCTATACAGTATTTTACAACTTTGGGATTTAAACCGGGGCTTACGATGAATTTTGCGCCTGCATTCATGGCATGATCCACCTGCTCTGTGGTGAGGACGGTACCTGCACCTACTAACATTTCCGGAAACTGTTCGGACATAATGCGGATAGATTCCTCAGCAGCTGCCGTACGGAAAGTAACTTCTGCACATGGAAGACCACCATCACATAATGCTTTTGCTAAAGGTGCGGCATCATCCGCATTGTCAAGTGCGATAACCGGGATGATACCGATCCTGGAAAACTCTTCTAATACTTTGTTCATAATTCTTCTCCTCTATTTTGAATAATTTTAAGATTTTTATAAAATTCCACAATGTGAAACTGTGTTTCATATAACGATGCAATAAGTATTATAACATTACGGGAGGTCTTGTCAACAATCAAGGAAAGAAAATATCGCATTTAAAACAAAATTTGACTTTTATTGAAATCCCATGTTATGCTCAAATACGGTTTTATATAATGAAACAATAACCAAAACCATACATAGAATAAGAGGTAATTATGACAGAACAGAAAGAAACAAAAAATCCGGTGCAGTCTGCAGAACGTATTTTCCGGGTAATGGAAATGTTGGCAGATCACGGTGAGATGGGGCTGATGGAGATCAGTACAGCGTTAGGACTTCACAAGAGCACGGTACATCGTCTTTTGATGTCACTTGTTTATATGGGATATGCAAAACAGGATGAGGTATCCCAGAAGTATATGCTTTCCTGTAAAATAGTCAGCATGGCAGGAAAAATGCTTGACCGTATGGATATTTTACAGGTTGCAAAACCATATATGGAGCGCTTGTCGGATATCAGTGGGGAAACAGTACATTTAGTCCGGCGGGAAGGGAATAATATTTTATATATTTATAAAATAGAAGCAAAAATTGGTACGATCCGTATGGCATCCCATGTCGGTATGGTGCGTCCGATGTATTGTTCCGGTGTGGGTAAGGCAATCATGGCAGAACTTCCGGAGTCGGAAGTCAGACAGATCTGGAATGAGAGTATCATCGAAAAAAAGACAGAGCATACGATCACG
>ERZ779865.1556-NODE-1556-length-16519-cov-11.588800_pt1 | contig 16519 bp, 19 predicted proteins | sample MGYA00433088_ERZ779865 | MGnify/ENA primary metagenome ERZ779865 (study PRJEB29588, sample SAMEA2151703) | human gut metagenome | biome: human gut; feature: human-associated habitat; material: faeces | place: Denmark | collected 2008/2010 ... | reverse complement strand
GAAAAGGAAATACATGTGCCAGTGCCAAAAGAAAGCATGAAACACATTGCCTGACCGGCAAAATGATCTGTGGCAACTGTGGACACCGCCTGTCCCATACTTATGCCGGACGACCGAAGTATTATTGTGCAAATCATTATCTGGACAAGACTGATGGAAAATGCAATATCAGTGTGCTGGATGCGGATATGGAAAGCGTTGTGAAGAATGCACTTCAGATGATGATTGATGTGCTGGTAGATTCCAGAAAGGTTGTGGATATGCAACGGGAGAAATAGGCAGAACGATTAAAACAGGCAGAGAAGCATCTTTCAGATATGGAGCATAGTCGTGAACTGATCGAAAAGGACCTGCGTGAAGCTTATGAAAGTTACAAGCTTGGCATGACAGATAAAGAAACATATCTGGAACAGCGTAAGACATATGAGCACGTGTTGGCATGTATGCAGGAGAATATCGAAAAACAGAAGGCGGCAGTCAGTAAGATGGCAGATGTGGATGTGCCGGAAGTGGCAGGTTTGGAGATGCTGGAAGGACAGTTGAAACTGACCGGACTTAATAGGGAAATTGTGGATGCTTTTGTGGAGGAGATTGTTGTGTATGCTAAGGATAGGGTGGAGATAAAGTGGAAGTTTAATGATGAGTTTGGGGAGGTGGAAAAGGCTTGAAAGCCTTGATAATACTGATTATTCTGGTGGAGATTAGTGAGAGAAGGTGGTATAATTGGAATGGGAGCGAAAAGTCAAAACAAATATATTGTCAAGAGGGAAAAGAGGTGAAGTGATTGAAGAAGCAATTGATTATTTTGTCGTTAAGTCCGTTATTTTTACTAACAATACTGCAATATTTTCCATTTGAGAAGTTTGGTTGTGTGGTTGGCAATTTGTTCAATATTCAGATGGTTTATAAACATTTGCCGTTATATATAGGAATGTGGATTTGTTTGATTTGGGTTATTGTGTCTTTGATAATATTTATTAAATTTGTATGTTTTCAACGATATGACGTAGTTGGAGGTTATGAAGTTAAGGATATCAAAGAAGAAAAAGATGCCGGATTGAATTTCTTTCTTACACTTATTTTGCCATTGTTGGTTAACGATATTTCGACGTGGAATGGTTTATTATTGATGATTTTTCTAGTTGTTATAATAATATGTTTGTTGTCGAAAACCAATTTATACTATCAAAACCCAGTACTAATAATATTGAAATATAAGGTGTATAAATTTAAATTTGTTGACAATGAGCATTTGCCAGATGGAGAGTATATTGCATTGATAAGAGGCAATATGGATAGTCGCAACACAATAGAGTACAAGAAGATAGAGGACAATGTTTTAGTTATCAGAAAGGAAGGATAAATTCATGAATAAACAAGAGATAATATCAAAAATTAAAGAAATTACAGAAACAGGTGCAGTGTGCGGTGTTGATGTATACGTCTGCTTAAAAGGTGAGGAGCAGGAATTTTATATTGAGAAGATGATATCGATGAATTCCTTGAAAGATAGAATTCGGTCTATTGCTTTGGAGATTATTAATACACAGTATTTGCAAGATGAGGTGGTGTACTGTGATATTTTAGATGTTATAGATAATAAAAAGGCAGTTTATGTTTTGGAGCAAAGTGATGAGTACAAACCATTTGCCTTGCTAAATGATGATAGTATGGATGAGGTTTTCAATTTTGACGAAAAGGACATAGGAAATGTCCTTGGCTTTTTATTCAAAATAAATCTAAATAGCAAGAAATTGTTTATATATCAGCAAGCATATGTAGGATCCAGATTGCAAGCAAAAAATAATCTAAGAATAATACAAAAAGATAATGTGTTTGAAATTGTCGATAAAGAAATGCTGAAAATCGATAAAAGAGGAGAATTACTTATTTTAGATAATACTATATTGGTAAGAAATGTTAAGGTTCTTCAAGATTTTTTTGGCTTTCAAATGTTTGTCCGTAACCAAGCACAGAGTGTTATTTCCAAACTGGAAGAATTAGATATTATTGGAAATATAGCTACATTGAAGGAATATCAAACTGGAGAAAAATTAACTATATCCAAAAAACTTATGAAAGTGAAGAATTCACCGGTGTTGGCAATGGATAAAGATGAACTCATAAATAAAATACCATTAGTTCCTCGATATAAAAATATTATACATATTGAAAATGGTAAGATTCGTACAAATACGAAAAAAGATGTCGATAATCTTATGAAATTGCTTAATGATGATTATGTTAAATCGGAATTGACTGATATGGAGTATGATAGTACGTCCAAAACATTATTAAATAGTGAAAGTCAAGATGAATGAATTGTAATGCTTTAATTTCCCAACCCCTGCGGTATGCGCATGGTTATAAAGTTTCAAATGTAGGAAGATAGCGTAACTCATAATCATGCATGGGCAATTGTAAAGTGGGGAATTTCTCATTACCATATTACAATGTAAAAAGATGAATTGCAGAATTAACAAAAAGTGTTTGGTTTGAAAGGAATGTATGCAATGGAAAAACTACCAGTATATAGTTTGAATAAAAAGAAGGGGAATCTTGCGGCAGATTATTTAAAACGAGTTATATCTAATTTTGCTGTTGTTAATATTATTGATGAATCAGTAGACTTAGGAATAGACATGAGAGCAGAATTGCTTAAGGAAACTTCACCGATAGGTTTATTTTTTAATATTCAGAGTAAAGGAAAAGATGAGGTTGATAGCGAAACAGAAAAACAAGGGTATTTTACAGTGCCGATTAAAATATCAACGATAAACTATTGGCGTCAGCAGAATGATGTAACAATTTTGTTTGTTGTGGATAATGTTATGGGTAAATGTTATTGGTGTAATCCGCTTGAGCAGATTGCGGATAAAATTTCAAGTATCCAAAGCCAAGATACAGTGACAATAAGGGTATATTTGAATAAATATATCGATTTGAGTTCACAAGAATGTCCTAGTAGCATAAGACAAGATATAATGCTATATATGGTAAACCAAGTGGAACATATAAATGAAAAGTTGGAAAAAATCAAGAAAGAATTAATTTCAGGAAGTAAAGTAAATACAAAAACCTCAATTGAATTGCTGAAAAGAATCACTAAAACCGCAAGCCAAACAGTAGGAACATATGAGTCTGTATGTGAGGTGCTAATTGACAATATAAAAAAACAATTTAGTGAAGCATATAATTACGCATGTGAATTAGAAGTCTTGGATGCGATGATTGTGAAAAAATGGTGTAAGAGTGGGGTGTTTGAAGAAAAGGGATTTACGAGAAGCAAGAAGTCATTGAGAGATTTACAAAAAGAAATTGATGAACTGATAAATAAATATGAAAATGACAAGGAAAATCTTGATTTATTGGAACAGTTGCAAACATATGATTATGAGGTTGAAGATTTACTAAAAAATATAGGTGCTTTTTTGTATGAAATGGCGTGTGAGGATAGTCCTTTTGGTGATCATACAGAACTATATCATAAAACAGTTGAAAGAGAATGGAAATATAATTAAAGCAAATATATGCTGAAAGTAGGTGAAATATATGAATCATGTAAAATTCATGTTTAATAGAATAAACAACTACGATTTGCTTTATGAAGATATTATGGAAGGTAACCAAGAGTGGGGAGAAAACACTAAACGAGTTGAAGATCATACTAAAGAATATGTTACACAGGTGATGAAGGATATAATGCCTAATCTTTTAAATAAAAGCACTTTGAAATGTTTGGGATGTTTAGAACGTATTGCTAATGAAGTTTTCGCATTGGAAACCGATTCTGCTGAATATAAAATTACTTTTACTATTGATACGTTTCAGAATAAAGATGCGAGAATTATTATAGACATAGTACCAAAATACATTTATGAGGGTATAGAAAAGTGCTATGATCGTTATTTGGAAAAGTTAAAAATAGAAATTAAGAAGAGAATGAATGTAGACTGGAAAAGATGTGATTGGTTGATTGATGAGCCTTCGGAAGCATTATGTACCGAATTGTATTCTGAATTCTTTAAGTTAGAAAATAGAATTCGATCTTTTGTAAGTAGAGTACTTACATTACATTTGGGGGTAGATTGGCTTAGTAGCTGTGGATTGGAAAAATATTATAACTCAGCAATACAGTTGTCAGAGACATTTAAGCAAAAGGTTCCGGAATTAGATGATATTAATGCCGAGTTGATTTCTCTGACATTAGAATCTGTGTTTGAAATTGTTTTTAAATGTAAAGTGTATGAGAATGATATTGTTCTTTCGAGAGCGGAATATGTACAGCTTGAAAAAATTTTGACGTCAGGCAAGGAAAATGAAAACGCAAAGAATTTTATTCTGAAAAGAAGAAAAAAAATTGCTGATATATGGGAAGATATTTTCAAACAGTATTTTGATAAGCCTGAAAAGTTTAAAGCAGATGTAAATAAATTTATAAACAGTCGAAATCATATTGCGCATAATAAGCTTATTACATGGAATACGTATAACGCAATAATATCAGAACTAGATGAAATTGAAGATGATTTAGATTATGCAGATGATAAATTTGATCAAAAAGAAATATCTAAAGAAGTAATATTAACAAGAGAATACGAAGCAGAACAAGAGAGTGAGGAACGAGAATACTGGCGAAACAGAATTGTGCAGGAAACAGGGATTGAAATATTAGATGAGGAAGGAATATATGATAAATTCTGCGAAACATTAGAAGATTTTTACCAAGATATTTTGAAACAATTTCAGTATGATCCTTGTTTTGATATTGAAGAAATTGAAACAACTATATATGATGGAAAAACACATTTTTTCGATATAAAGTGTAAGGCATTAGAGCATAATACTGTTGAAGTATACGTTGAGATGTTTATTGATGATGATATGGGAGAGAGTAGTTCGTGTTCAATTATTTGCAAAACAGAAATTGCAGAAATCTTTAGAGCAAAATGCCTCTTTGTTAATGGAAGCGGTTGCGAAGGAGATGAATGTTTGATGCAGGCAGAACAGGATTCAGAGTATGATGATTCGGAGGTAGAAGAATTAAAACTCAAACTTATAAAATATGTAATAGAGAAGCTGAATCCCATGATTGCTCAATTGAATCTCATTAAGGAAGATAAGAAAAAACTAAAAGAATTTGTTTCAGATAATGAGTGTGAAGAATGTGGGAACTTTGGAATATCAATTAAAGCTGATTTTTATCCAATTGGTAAGTGCTGTTATTGTGGAACTGAAAATTAAATAACCCTATCAAAAAAAGTTAAAAATTTCCCCATCACACCCTTGACACGAGGGGGAACAGGTAAAACTTATGCTTCTGCATTTGCAATGAGAGAACTGGGATTTAAGAGAGTGTTATTTTTAGTTCATAGAGGACAGCTTGCAAGACAGACTAAGAAATCTTACGAAAGGGTGTTTGCAAAATCTGTTTCTATGGGTTTAGTTGGTGCTGGATATCATGAATATGATGCGGATTATGTATTTGCTACGGTCCAGACATTAAATCGAGATGAGCATTTGCTTCAATATGATAAGGATGCATTTGATTGTATTGTGTTGGACGAGGCACATCATGTAACTGCTGACACATATCAGAAGATTATGAAACATTTTTCGCCTAAACTTTGGCTTGGAATGACGGCAGCTCCTGATAAGAGAGATGACAATGTTGCAGGTAGAAATGTTTATGAGTTATTTAATTATCAGATTGCTTATGAGATACGTTTGCAGCAGGCTATGGAAGAAAATCTGTTATGTCCGTTCCATTATTTTGGAATTACTGATTTGTCTATAGTTGGAGATGATAAAGATAATCGTAATTTCAGTATGCTTACAAGCGATGAACGTGTGAAACATATAATCCGGCAGGCAAATTACTATGGATATAGTGGAGAAAAGGTTAAAGGTCTTATATTCTGTAGCAGTATCAAAGAGACACAGGAATTATCACATAAGTTTAACAATATAGTTAATCCCGATACAGGGGGATTTTATAGGACAATAGCATTGAATGGTGATGCTAACGAACAGGAAAGACAGGATGCATTTGAAAGACTTGCAATGAATGAGAGTGAGGCAAATGTCCATAAGCAGCCATTAGATTATATATTTTCTGTGGAGATACTGAATGAGGGTGTTGATATTGTAGAGGTTAATCAGGTTATTATGCTCAGACCAACACAATCGCCAATAGTATTTATTCAGCAGTTGGGGCGAGGGCTCAGAAAGGCTGATGGGAAAGAATATGTTGTAATTCTTGATTTTATTGGTAATTACAATAATAATTTCATGATTCCAATAGCACTCTCAGGGGATAGAACTTACAATAAAGACAATATACGTAGATATATAATGGAAGGCGGAAGAATTATTCCAGGCGCATCTACAGTGCATTTTGATGAAATAAGCAAGAAGAGAATATTTGCATCTGTTGATAATGCTAATTTCAGTGATATTAAGCTGATAAAAGAAAACTATACAAATCTTAAGAACAAATTGGGAAGAATACCGGCACTCAAGGATTTTGATGATTATGGGGAAATGGATGTTATACGAATTTTCGATAATAACAGCCTCGGTTCGTATTATAAATTCTTAGTGAAATATGAGAAGGATTATAAGATTCGTTTGTCACAGGAAGAAGAAAAGATAGTTGAATTTATTTCAAAGAAACTGGCAAATGGAAAAAGAATTCAGGAGCTGCAATTATTAAAGAGAACGCTTCTATATGCAAATGGATTATCAAAATGTGGATTATTTACAGGACTATCACAGGATCTGTTGACATATGGTAAATCCATCAGTAAGGAACAGCAAGAAAATATCATAAATGTTATGACAAATGAATTCCCTGCGGGTTCAGGTAAAAAGACATATTCCCAGTGTGTCTTCATAGAAAAGGAAGGAAATGATTATAAACCAACGAAGACATTTCTTGAAATGTTATCAAATAGAGATTTTTATAATGTTATTAAGGAACTTGTTGATTTTGGTATAAGCAGATATGAAAGAGATTATAAGCAAAGCTATGATGTAACAGATTTTGTTCTTTATCAGAAATATACATATGAGGACGTGTGTCGTTTGCTTAATTGGGAACAGAACGAAGTGCCATTAAATATTGGTGGTTATAAATATGATAAGAAGACAAAAACATTTCCTGTATTTATTAATTATGATAAATCGGAAGATATTAGTGATACGACAAAATATGAGGATCATTTTGTGCCAGGTTTTAGAGATCGTTTGATAGCAATATCGAAATCTGGAAGAAGTCTGCAGTCTGAAGATGTACAGAATTTTCTTAAGGCAAAAGAGCGGGGAATCAGAGTGGAACTTTTTGTTCGTAAGAATAAAGATGATAAGATTTCTAAGGAGTTTTATTATCTGGGACATATGACAGCTAGTGGAAATACTAAAGAATTTACAATGCCCAATACACAGAAAACAGCAGTTGAAATAGAATGGATTCTTGATGTTCCTGTGAGAGAAGATATCTATGAGTATATTGTAAATTCATAAATACATACAAAATTCTGTGTATATGCAAAGAATTTTGTTATAGAAAAGAGGAAAATACATGAAAACAGTTAGGGTAGTTGCAGCAGTAATAAAGACAGTTAATGATAAGAAAGAACCAATTATTTTTGCAACCCAGCGAGGATATGGAGAATTCAAAGATGGCTGGGAATTTCCAGGCGGAAAAATAGAAGCAGGAGAAACACCACAGGAAGCGTTAAAACGTGAGATTATGGAAGAATTAGATACAGAAGTTAAAGTTGGAACTTTAATCGACACAATTGAATATGATTATCCTAATTTTCATCTTTCAATGGATTGCTTCTGGTGTGAGATATTAAGCGGAGATCTGGTGTTAAAAGAGCATGAGAACGCAAAATGGCTGACTAAACAACATCTTAGAGAGGTTGAATGGCTGCCAGCAGATGCTACTTTGATTGAGAAGATAAGAAGATACATATAAATAGGAGCATAAATGAGAAAACGAATATTCGAGATAATTGAGGTTTCTGAAGATAATGATAAGTACAGCAAAATATATGATGCATTTATGATGATAACGATATGTATCAGTATATTTCCATTGGCATTTAAGAATCAGACGGGATTGTTTAATGCAATTGATAAAGTAGCAGCATTTATATTTATTGTGGACTATATCTTGAGACTGTCAACAGCAGATTACAAGTTGAAAAAGGGTGTAATATCTTTCGCTATGTATCCGTTTTCGTTTATGGCTATTGTGGATTTGCTTTCAATTTTGCCATCTGTAATTATAGTAAATAATAGTCTGAAATTATAGAAAATATTTAGATTTTTTAGAACTTTCCGGGTGTTTCGAGTTTTTAAATCATTCAGATACTCAAAGAATATTCAAATGTTTTTAAATGTTTTTCGCAAGCAAAGAGAATCTTTGACTGTTGTCTGCGTTCTGGCTATTGGATATATTTTTATTTCAGCGCTTGTTATATTTAATGTTGAGCCTGAAACATTTAACAATTTTTTTGATGCTATATATTGGGCTACAGTATCTTTGACAACAGTAGGCTATGGTGATATATATGCAGTTTCAATCGCTGGCAAGGTTATTACCATGATATCATCAGTGTTTGGTATTGCAATTGTAGCGTTGCCAGCAGGCATAATTACAGCAGGATATATGGGGGAGTTAAATAAAGATAAATGATAATGCACAAATCAACGATTCGAGTAGGAACAACAGAAGGGCGTTTTCGCATGATTATGCTGTCTGTTATGAGACAGTTTAAAGAAATGTACAGCAATTATGATATCAGGGGTGTGATTGGCAATGCGGAACAGTTGCGGGAAATGCTTGAAAAGGAAGGGGTTACGTTGAATTGCGTACATACATCTGGTCACTTTGATCTGCATCAGCAGATGGCACAGGAAAATCTGGCGGCATGTTTCAGCCTGCCTATGTATCTGCCACATTTGCACGAACTGAACAGATATAATGACAATAAGCTGCAGGTGTTTCCTATAAAGGATTTGATGGAAACCAATCCTGTATACATACTTACGAATAAGGATAAAACGTATGTTGAAGGGACTAAGGAATTTAAGGATTTGTTGAAAAATGTGGTGAAATCTATGGAGTATGCTGAGTGATAGGGACTCGTTGGATTAAGAAAATTATATATGGGATTAATAATATGACAAATGAATTAATGAATGCAATAGTAAGTGCAATAACAGGAGCGGTAGCTGGTGGAATGGTTAACTTGCTTTTAGATAAGCGAAAAGAAAATCTCGAAGACATAAAAGAAAAGAAAAAGATATATGAGGATCGTCCAGAGTTACAAATAATCGAGTATAAAGAATACATAAAATGTTCTGCGTACAAATTAAAAAAAGAATGTGATATTAATTTGTTCATGACAAAAATGGGAAAAGTGTCAGTTGAGAATGATATTGTGACGGCACATTATAACAATGACTATTTTAATGAAGAAGAATGGTGTTGTGTTATTTATGAATTTAAAAATGCTGGAAAAACAGATATTAGGTGCGTTAGTCCTGTATGTACATATAAAAAAGATACTATGCTTTGTGATGTTTCTAATGCAAAAATGATTTTGGAATATGGATGGTTGAGTTATTCAACGATGTTCGATAGAAAAATTCGTGTAGGCGAGTCTTTTACAACGAAGATTTGCTATCATAAAGATTGTATTGTGTCAGGCATGATGTCTTCAATAATGTTTATGTGCTTAGAAGATTGTAATAATAGATTTTGGAATCAACCGTTATTTGCACCAAACAATAAAATATATGATTCTTATGAGATAACTTATAAAGAATACAAAGATGAGTATTTACCAGATAGTGCAATAGAGTGTTTTAAGAAGCCATGGCTTTGGTAAGACTGGATGGAAGCGAAAAAACAAGGCTAGATTAGAAACGGATGCTTTGATTCATAAATTAGAGACGGAAGCAAGAATTTTGAACTACAAGTTCAATGACAAATGTATCTGTACAACTTAATATATTAAATATAGATCGGAAAATATATATTAAGGGGGAATATAGATATGAATGAGGCGTTATATATATTGTTTGATAGAAAGTGCCATGATATAGTTGATATAATAAATGTACAACACAAAATAAGTGATATGTTGAGACCATGTGGGATGAAATATGTTGGGGGATATTCAGTATATGCTCCACAAGATAAGGGTAAAAGAGACAACATTATGCATGATGTTATGCAGATACTTAATAAGAACAAGTGGGTTGCAGATATGAGTACAGCTATATTAGTGAGTGATTGCGTAAGTACAATATCTTTAAGCAGGATTGACTGTTCAGGGATGACAGAACCAAGACCTGAGAAATATAAGTATTATGAGGATTATTATAAGAGGACAGGGGAATTACCTCATGATATATTAATAGACGAAAATAATTGTATTATGGATGGGTATATAACATGGCTTTTAGCTAATAAATACCAGAATGATATGGGTATACAATGGAAGTTTAATATACATAAGGCAGATTCCACCATACCACACGCAAAGATTGTTGTAGGTCGTCATGTTAATGTGTCCGAATCAGATATAACCATAAGAGGACCGCAGTATTTTAAATGGATATATAATAAAAAGGAACCAGTTGTGCCTGGGGATATATTGAAGGTGGATACAAGAAAAGGAGATGCCTATATGGTTGTTGAGGCAATCAGATATATTGCGGGGGCTAAGAACTGTGCAGAATATAGGCATGTTATTGAACATACAGGGATGATTATGCAAGAACAGAGCATAAGGTAAATATGATATGTATGATTATACAGGATAATGGAGGGGATTATGTTTCCAGTAATTGACAAACGAGAGACAGGTATTAATCTGAGCAGAATTATGACTATGCGAGGAATTACAGCAAAGAATGTGCAGGATTATCTTAATCTTGGTTGTGTTCAAAGTGTATATCGCTGGCTGGATGGCGTCAATATGCCATCGATTGATAATTTGTATGCGTTAAGTGAATTTTTTCAGGTGCCGATTGATGAAATTGTGCGTGGCAACAAGGAATGCATTGTTCCTGAGATTAATGTTAAACCGATGGATTGTCAGACGGAAAGATTATTTGTGTACTATGATAAATTAAACGAGAATCAGGCAGCATGATTTTTTGAACTACAGCTTCAATGACAAATTATACATTCTACCTTAGAATAGTTTATAGAGATAACGTTCTAAGGGAGGATTATTATATGAGCGATAAGATGTTAGTAACACAGGCTCTTGATGAAAGAGATTTGTTAGTAAAGAAGATTGCAGACAAGATTGCTAAGGCAAGCTTTGTTGATACAATCAAACCGAATGAAGATAAAGTATATGCAAAGCGGATTGCAAAGGATGAGTATGCTAAACAGGCGGAATCAGCCTATCAGCAGATTCTTGATCTGATTGAAAGGTTTCAGAAGATTGATGCTGCGATTGTAGCGTCCAATGCAAGTTCAGAGATAACTACTTCATATGGTAATTTTACAGTTGCAGGAGCTATTGCACTCAGAAGCAGACTTCGTGGCATGGGCGGTTATGGGAACAATGCTGATTTCGAGGGAAGACTTCAGAATAAGCTTGCGAATGAATATAGTGAGCGTGTACAGTTCTGTGATAAGAAGAACAGTCAGCTTCAATCTACAGCAGAGGAGATGCGACTAAGTATTCTTGGAAAAGACAGTAAGACAAAGGACGAAAAGCCTTTGGGAGTTGTAGAAGCATATGTGAAGGAGAATACTACCGAACTGGTGGATCCGCTGGATGTCAAGAAGAAACTTGAGGCACTGGAAGAAAAGCGAAATACTCTTCTGACAGAATTGGATACACAGATAAAAGTATCTAATGCTACAACATTAATTGAAGTAGAATAGTAAAACCGCCTGCATTACGAAAACCTTAAATCTGGCTTCCCTGTAACAGGGTTATGTTACAATATAATATTATCAATTCTGAATAAATTGGTTTACTTGACTTAAGTGGTGCAATGCAAGCACGCATGACTCATAATCATGAAGTGCAGGTTGGAATCCTGCCTATGATGTCAGGTTCAAAGATGAATGCAAATATCTTTAATTTAATCAACAGTATTGTGTTTTATTTGAATTGTTAATGGTGAATTGTCAACGGTATTAATATTGAACAGTTTTTAGTTAATTGATAACTATTTTGTAGACATAGAGATGTGTTGAAAACCATGAACAAGGTTAAAGCGATAAGTCAGTTGGCTGGAGGCAATCCTCATGGCTGTAATGCAGGCATATATTAGTAAACTTGAAAATGAAACAAGAAATCCGTCTGTCAATTTGCTTAAAAGATTAGCGGATGGTACGGGAATGGCTCTTAAGATTGAGTTTGTACCGAAACAGAAAGCGTAAATATGTGACCTCACTGGATTTCGTCTGGGGAGGTTGCTTTGAGAGTGCGATTGGTGGAAGCATTGCTTATACACGGAGAACCACTTGTTTTGCAAGATTCATCGATTTTTAAAGAGAAAAAAACGGTATTGGCAGAATATGGCTACTGTAGCGTCAGAAATTGCTCGCTCTAATGATGTGTTTATCAAACATAATTTTGACAATCATGATGGAGAAGTACCTGCGTTCATCTGATGAGGAGTGGACAGTATTTGTAAATGCTTTCGATAAGCTGATTCAAAATAATAATAGTGTGGTCAGTCTCGCAGCAATGAATCTTCCTGCGGATTGGAAAGAACATTTAAGTGTATAAATGCAGAGAAATTGCATAAAATAATAAAGCAGACCTAACCAAGCATTTTTTGCTCAAATCGGTTAGGCTTTCGGCGGAGTGTTACGATAAGCACTTCGCCATTTTTATTTTGATAAGGAACATCCACCTTTTACATATGATTGCACAATTTGAACGAAAAAGTCTCATGATTATGTGAGAAAATGAAAGTAAAACTTATTAGATGATATAAGTGTTGTATCGGCTAAAAAATAGTGCGGTGAGCAAAAAGAATGGCGTTTTGCCGATGGTGTGATATACCAAATTTTAATCTATGACCTCAAATCGTAAAGCAAAAGCCGCAGGACTAATTGGATGCCCGAGGCTTAGTTTATGTATATTATTCAATTACTTTTCGTTTATTGATAACATACAGAATGATACTCATTGCTGCTTTTCAAATGGCGGTGGATGACGATGTGCTCCATAAAAATCCGTTTGGATTTGAGCTTGCTGGAGTAGTTGTAAATGACAGTGTTACCAGGGAAGCATTAACGCGGGACCAAATGCGAAAGTTCCTTAAATTTGTTAATGATGATAATGTATACTGTAAGTATTATGAAGTTGTGTATATACTTTTTCATACAGGTATGCGTATTTCAGAATTTTGCGGCCTTACAATTAAAGATGTTGATTTAGAAAATCGAATTGTAAATATCGAGCACCAGCTTCAGAGATTATCCGATATGACGTTGGTTATTGAGCCAACAAAAACTTCCGCTGGAACAAGAAAAATTCCGGTAACAGAGGATGTTGCAAAATGCTTTCAAGCCATCATCGAAGACCGGGAGAAACCAAAGGTAGAAAAAGTGGTGGATGGATATACCGGGTTCCTGTTTTTGGATGACAAAGGACTGCCGTTAGTGGCAATGCATTGGGAACATCGCTTTAACCACATGGTGAAGCGGTACAACGATATCTATCGGGTGCAGATGCCGAATATCACGCCGCATGTTTGCCGGCACACGTATTGTAGCAATATGGCGAAATCCGGCATGAATCCAAAGACGCTGCAGTATCTTATGGGACATAGTGATATAGGAGTTACACTTAACACCTACACGTATTTGGGACTAGAGGATGCAGAGGATGAATTGAGGCGGCTGGAGGACCTGCAGAATGCCAGAAAGGAACTGGAACGGACACAGGGAGAAAAAACGGTGTCACAGAAGATGTTTAAAGCTATATAGAAGAATAATAAGAATACACGCTGGGCGGTATGCTCAGCTTTTTCTTACTATAATTTATTATAATGAAAACACTTACGAAGAAGATAAATTAATTATTGCCTTAAGAGCTGTTTATAGTACATATTTTATATTGAAGTGGAAAAATTGAATCAATTGTATTATAATATATTATTAAGCACAATATACGAAAGGGGGCATGACAATGAGAAACAAGACAGGAAAATTGTTTCAAAATATTCAAACAAGAAAAGTGTCGGCATATGAATACATTAAAAAAAATGAATATTATGCATTTGTTGAGATGATACAAAAGCAAGGAAATAATCAGTGTATTTTTACCTCTGATATTATGCTTAAATTTATGGAACATTTTTTATATGAGCATAATGCAAAAATCACAGCGATTAACTTTATGGTTGAGGATGAATCATTACAGGAAGAGATTTTTGCGTTACTTAATAAAATGGATAAACAACCAGCTTTTTGGGATAGATTGAAACGAAAATTACTTTTTTTAAGTGAAGATAATTGTATAGAAATACAGAGTGTAGATTTTAAATGTTCAGATGATGGTTTTTTATTAAGTTTAATGGTAAATGGTTTGTTCACTGTTACAGATTCCTCATACTCTAAGGTGGCTGATGAATTGAGCAGCTTAATGGAGGTGCTCATAAAGTGAAGAAATCAATAATAGTTAAGATATTTGTTGGTGCACTTATAATCCCTATAGTATCCTTGCTTTTGATTAGTAAATTTAATTTATTTTCGTATTTTGATTTTATTCCGGTTGATTATCGGTTTGAAGCTGGACTTGGAAGCTATATGTTTGTTTTGGATGCCATATATGAATATATTGTAATTCTTATTTCAAATCAATATACAAAAATAACGTTTATAATTTATAAAACAAAAAATGAAATGGATATTGGGAACACACCAACTGTTGTATGTAGTGAAAGTAACAGTGGTGTTGCGTCGTTTAATTGTAATGTCATATTAGAGGGAAATTTAAAGAAACTTCGAAAAATAAAGGTATTATTACCTTTGCCATTGTGGGTTACATCTCAAATTTCGCAAGATGACGATTCAATATCAAGCTCTACTGAAGGTGTAATTTGGAATTTTTCTAAGCTGCTACCGTCGAATGGTGTATATCAACAAAGTATTGAATGCACATCAAAAGTGCCATTGATAAAAAACCAAAATAATAACACATTGTCTATAAAAGTTCGCCCTCAATTAGTTAAGAAACATTGTTGGAGTGCATGGGGGATTGAGTTTAAATCAAATAAAGTAGTAATTAAGAACGGAGAGTGAAAGAACATTGATTACAACGACTAGGTGGACAGATGAAAAGAATGACAGCCTTTTGGCAATTGAAAATTTGTTATTGGCTGCACATCCGGATGAGATATTTGATGATACTGCTAGTTATATGAATTGGAGTATAGAAAAGCAGTTTTTAAATAATAAAAATATACAGTTGAATGGGAAAAATGTGGAATACAATGTATATACATTTTCGGTTGATTATGTACCAGGGGGTATGCAGGCTGAAGATGATATGACAATGAGAAGGAGTGGATTTGTTGTTCCATATTTAAGCGCAGGAAAAGTTAGGTATATCATTGATAGAAATTCAGATGCATTGACCTTACTTAGAAAGATGCTTGGATATACCAAAAAAGGTGAGATTGTAAAATCTGCAATGCCGGTTTCGGGGGACATGTTTGTTTGGCTGATTAGTAAAGTTTATACTGGTGATAATCTGATTGAAAGTAATAGTGATGCTTTAGCAGATTTGACTGTAGATTCTATTCGAGGATTTAAGGGAAATACTGAAGATTTACTAACTAAAGTTAGTACTTCCGGCGAAACAGTTATGAATATTATAAGCAGCCTTTCATTTTTGATTGAGAGTCAAAATTTAAACCAAATAACGCTGGATTTAAAATATAGAGAACATTCCAATATAGAAGTATCATTAAGCAAGAAATATACAATTGCAACGTCCATGGAAAGATATATGGGAGAATTAAGTAACAAGACAGATTTTGAGTCTAAAGCGAGTTTATTATTATTGTTATATATAGAAATATTTCCAATTATTATCCAAGAATACCAAATTGAAGTGGAAGCAACTTTGTGGGGGCAAGGTAAATGCGTAGAATTTTTACAACAAGTAGCTGAAGATTTATCAGAAAAAGTAACAGCAAGAATAGCTGATTTGAATTTTCGCCCTGAGCAATTAAGAATACCACTTGAAAGTGAAAAAATTATAGAAGATTAAAAGATAGCCTGTCCTTTTTACGGGAGAGGCTATTTTAGTAAGAAATGTCGTAGTAGTAACCCCACCCGCTTTTTATTCCGTTTCTACTACGATTGCTGTACACATCTTGCAAAATTTTGCTAAGATTTGCATTTTATGTACAGAAATGACCAATACATAAAGAAAAATTAACACCGCGCAAAATGCTGCAAATGGCAGCAGAAAAGCGCCTTTTGAAAGGAGTTTATATGAGTATACGA
>ERZ779865.1550-NODE-1550-length-16555-cov-3.988061_pt1 | contig 16555 bp, 10 predicted proteins | sample MGYA00433088_ERZ779865 | MGnify/ENA primary metagenome ERZ779865 (study PRJEB29588, sample SAMEA2151703) | human gut metagenome | biome: human gut; feature: human-associated habitat; material: faeces | place: Denmark | collected 2008/2010 ... | reverse complement strand
GCCGATGCAAATAAAAAATAACCATATTCTTTCTTACGAATCATATATTTCCAGGAACGCCATAAATAGATCAGGAGCATAAAAACATATGGTATCACCGCAAATACACCATAACGATACATGATCGCTATGACACCATTATGCGGCCACCTGTTGCCCCCCCACAAATTTACTTTATTATTATGGCCAAAAAGGTTCATCTCACGGAGATAACCCAGCCAGTAAAAATTTCTTGCCGTTGTAAATTCTTCCAGCGAACTTAAAGAAGACAATTTTCTTATGATACGATTCTGTTTTAGTGTGCTCTCCTGTGCATATACCGTCAACGTTCCCGGCATGCTATCGGCAGAGGTAAACCATCCGTCTTTTGGAAAATACACCTGTGTATTTAATTTCTGCGGAAGGTTTATAAGCGCCCATTCCGTTCCCGCAAAAACCGGAAGAACCAATGCAGCCATCACCGCGATACAGGCAATGCCACGAAGACAGGTTCTTTTCGAACCTGACAAAATCATTTCTTTAAAACCAAAAATTCCAATTACCAGTACGGCAGGTATAACTCCTGATGAACTCTGCGTTTTCCATAACAATGCAAGCGCAAGTACACCCGCTGCTATCTCTGCGATCAATGCAGCCGATACTTTTTTATCTGTGTTGATTTTCCGGTCAATCATGCCAAGCAAAGCAATAAATACAAACAAGACGTACATCGCATACATTCCCGGATTATAATAGCTTCCAAGATAACGCTGACCCGGAGTCCATGGTCTGCAGACAAAGCAAAACAGGCTTGTAAGAACAAAGCTGATGATAACCGCATGAATAAAATCTGTCAGGATCTGTCTCCGGTCTGCCATATTGTTCCACATAAAATAAAAAAAGCCTATTGCAAAAAACATAATATAACCAAGGAACGAATAACGCTTTGCAATGATGAAATCCGAAATGCATGCCATCACCCACAATGCGGTAAACACACCTGTCAGTCTGTTTTTCCAGTTTTTACGCTCCAGATTTCCCTCATAACATAAGGCAGCAGCCAGACAGACAACCACGGAGCAGACCAGCATCTGCAGCTTGTAATGTGCATTCGTCTCGTAAAGTCCCAGATCCTGAATGATCTGCATATAAATAATCTGAAATAAAAACAATACTGTGCGGAGTCTGCTTCTGATTTTACCATCCAGCTTTCCAATATATCTGCCCATTTTTTCCCCTGCCAGTATATACAATCCCTGTAAAAAATCCCAGATTCCATACCAGTCCCACTTCACATGGATATATCTGCGGATCAGGCCTGTCAACAGCAGATATACCACAAAAACGATCCCTGTAATGGCTGCAAATGTCTTCCAGGAAAAGTCGACTAACTTTTCCCTAAACTGCATTTTGTCGATGGAAAATGTCACTCCTGCCTGTTGATTGATCCAGATTTGCATTCTGGAATATACCGCATCTGCTTCAATCATATTTCTCCCCTCACGAAGTGTAACATCCTGCGTTTTTACCAGATTACCATTTAAATCAAAATATTCTGCCGTTCCCTGAATCTGTGCCCCCTGCATCCCGGAAAGATCTAAAATTATGTAATTCCAGTCCTTCTCCATGCCGGAAAGTTCGCAAAAAATATATGCTTCCTGCTCCGTCACAGAATATACACCTGCATTCGTATCATAGAATGCACCTGCCGCATCATTGGTTCTGTGGTAAGACAAAACATCATATACTGCTCCGCCGTCATAAAACTGGTTTAAGCTGCCACTCCCACTGATTATCATAAGTGAGACCACTACTCCAGCCAGGATTCCCGCCAGAATCCAAATTGTATTTTTTAAAATATTATCTAATATTGTATTTCCCACGCATCTATCCCTCAAGCCATTCCGCTTATCAACACTTTTCTCCTAGTATATCGGATTTCCAGCCAAATTACAATATTTACTGCCCTCTCCCTGTTTTACACTCATTTTACATTTTTCTCCACAAATGATATACTATTCATATTATGCAAAGGGGGAGGAATTCTTTTCATGTTTCAAAAACATTTCACGCACAGAGTTCTTGCTGTGATGCTTTGTACATCTGTCTTATGTTCTGACGTCATACATCTGCATGCAGCACAGACAGGCTCTGATACTTTTACCATAACAGCAACAGAAAGCACAGAAGATCCTAAAAACACAGAGTCCCTAGAATCCACTGAATCCACTACTCCTGATGGAGAGACGGAAAACTCCGGGGAAATAAAAAGACCAGAGAGCACAGAAGGCTCTAAGAACACAGAAAACTCCGGGGAAACAAAAGACTCCGAGAGCACAGAAAACTCTGAGAACACAAAGAACTCTGAGAACACAGAAAACTCTGAGAGCACAAAGAACTCTGAGAACACAGAAAACTCTGAGAGCACAAAGAACTCTGAGAGTTCCAGGCTTACAGAAACTACTGAAAATACAGAAACAACCGAGAATACAGAAAGCATCGATCCTGCCGAAAATACAGAAAGCATCGATCCTGCCGAAAATACAGAGGTCACCGAGAGCACGGAATCCACTATTTTCTCTGTCACGGGTTCTGATGAAACTGAATCACAGACATCGGAAACGGAGGCTGCGACAGAAATCACCGGTACCGTCATTGATGGCTATTATGTGATCAATGTCTCCACAGCTTCCATGAACAAATCCGGTGCAAGCAAAGCCATTCAGGATGCTTTAGATTATGCAGCCCGGAATGCAACCACATCCCTGCCGTGCAAAATCATCATCGAGCCGGGAAGTTACACTCTGACGAAATGCCTGTATATTTCAAGTAATACTTACCTTTTTATGAACGGTGTCACTTTTACACAGGATTCCAAAAGCAGGGGAAACATGTTAAAAGTCGGTGAGTCAAAAGATACCGCAACCGGATATTACTATTCCAACATTACCATAGACGGCGGAAAAAATGGTGGTATCTTTGACGAGAACAGACACAGTTCCACGGTGATTAAAATCGGACATGCAAGCAACTTTACTGCCAATAACATCACCCTGCAAAACACAGTCGATGCACATCTGATGGAAGTTGCCGGAACAGACGGTCTGAACTTATCCGGCTGTACTTTTCAAAACCAGACGCTCAAAAAAACTCTTTATTATGAAGCGATCCAGCTCGATATCCTGCATCCAAAGCATTTTGGAGGATATGCTGCGGAAGTACTCATGAACCGTAACATCAACATTACCGGCTGTACTTTTCGAAATGTGCCAAGGGGCATCGGTTCCCATACGGTTATTTTAAACAGCTATATGACAGACATCAATATTACCGGGAACACATTTTTGAATACTTCAAGTGCCGCTGTACAGCTTATGGCAGTCACAAACTGTAACGTATCCGGCAATACCATTACAAATTGTCCGCGTGGAATCCTTTTTTATTCCATCTTCCGTGACTGCGAAGGCTCCTATTTTGCTTCCACGATCGCTAAACTTAGTGATGTGCCGACAAACGTGCCATCCACTTATAATCCACCGCCAGACAACCAGAATATCGTGGTTTCCGGTAACACCATTACTTTAGGCGGCAGTGATCTTTACAATAAAAATTACGAAAATACCGGTATCTACTTCAGCGGATATCATTTTACTTCTGCCATGCGTCCATCCGACGGTGATGTGATCCCGGCTGCGAATTATTATATCAGCGGCGCGACAGTTACCGGAAACACCATTACAACCAATCAGAACGGCATTACCATGCAGGATGCAAGAAACATCTACGTGGATAACAATACGGTTATTTTTAATAATTTCCAGAATAAGAGTTGTGGAATCCAGATGCGTGAGGACAGTGTCAACTGCACGGTCTCAAATAATCTGATAAACGGAAATGCCATTAATTCCAACTATCCGGATTCTATGTTTGGCGGCATTTCCATATTAGAATCAAAGGCAAACACGATTACAGACAATACTGTTTTCAACTATAACGGTTACGGTATCTACGCACGCTGTGGAGAAGCTGCCTCCATTTCCGGCAATAATATTTCACAGGTAAATCAAAGCAGCATTTATCTGAACAGTGTCAGTGTTCCGGCCTTAAATGCAAACACCATAAATCTTTGTACCAAAGACGGAATCACCGCAAAAGACTGTGTCATCCAGACGATTTCTGATAATAAAATTATGAACACAGGCGGCTATGGTATCTCCCAAAATGGAAATACGGTTCAAAAAATTACAAACAATACACTGAGTCTGTGTACAAACCACAGCATTGTTCTTTACAACAATGCCATAACCGGTGAGATCTCAGGCAATACCATTACTTCCGGCAAATCGGCAGGAATCAACATTGGAAAAATCGGTGCAAAAATTAAAATTTCCGGTAATACGGTACAGGGCTGCCAGACCGCACAAATCTATGTTAATAATGATTCTGCTAAAACTGTGACAATTTTCTCAAATTCACTGGGAGATTCGTCAAAAGCTGCCGGTTTCCGTGTTGATTCCGGCATCCGCATTGATTCCGGAAAATTTTCCATTACAGGGAATACCATTAAGTACTGTAAGAATGCAATCCGTATACGTGGAAATGCCAATGGAACCATTTACAAAAACAAACTCCAGAAGAATAAAAGCAATACTGCACAGATTACCTCCAGCACCAATACTCATAAGACCAAAAAATATGCCATTGTCTCTACTCCGTCCTCTGTAAAGGCAAAGACACTCGGCAAAAACAAAATCCAGATTTCCTGGAAAAAGGCAAAAAATGCAGACAGCTATCGTATTTACCGTGCGACATCCAAAAAAGGAAAATACAAAAAAATTGCTACCATTTCAAACCCGGATGTCACCTCTTATATCAGCAGAAAGCTGAAGAAAAATACCAAATATTACTATAAGGTTGTTGCCTGCAAAAAAACGGTCAATAAAAACGTCACTCTGTTTAGTTCGGACAGTAAGATCGTTTCAAAAAAAACTTTGAAAAAATAAGATGATTTATGTTAAAATTATATTATAATAAACTTCATTTATTGATGGAAAGGGGAATTTGTTTATGAAATGGAAAATCTTGAAAAAAACTGTTTTCTGTTGTTTCTTAAGTTCGTTTCTGATCATTTCCGGAAATACAACCGCCTTTTGTACGGAATTACCAGCGGAAACTTCTTCCTTAGAAACAACATACACAGGTGCATCGAAAGCTGCATACGTCACACGCAATGTATCACAGGATGAAATTGCACAGTATGGTATTTCCAGTGCCATTCAGAACGCATTGAACGAAGCGAGGGATTCTGCCACAGAGAGCCGGCCATATCAGGTAATCGTACCGGCAGGCTCTTACACTTTAAACAACTGCCTTCATATTTACAGCAATACCTGTTTAGTAACGAACGGCGTTACTTTCACACAGACAAAAAACAGAGGTACAAACATGTTAAAAGTCGGTGATACCGAAGACACAAACACCGGCTACTACTACCAGAATATTACCATTGACGGTGGTACCTGGAATGAAAACGGCAATAATTCTACCGCATTTAAGGCAGCACACGCCGCAAATGTCACACTCCAGAATTTAACGATCCGCAATGCCAAAAATGCGCACCTGATGGAAGTTGCTGGTGTAAATGGTCTGACGATCCGAAACTGTACCTTCAAAGATCAGGTACTCGAATCCAAAAATACACTCTACTTTGAAGCGATCCAGTTAGATGTCCTGATTGCTTCCCACATCAATGGTTACGTTTCCGAAGATCTCAATATGCAAAATGTTACCATTGATCAGTGTACTTTTGACAATGTTCCACGTGGTGTCGGAAGCCATACTGCGATCCTGAACAACTATGTAAAAGGTGTCCGCATTACAAACTGCAGCTTCAAGAATATAAAAAGTGCTGCAATCCAGTCCATGAACTGGATCAACTGTACCATTTCCAACAATACGATCAGCAATTCCCAGCGTGGAATCTGTCTGTATTCCATCCGTGAAAGTGGAACTTTCCTTGCAACAAGCACCAACTCCAAAAACGGACCTGCTTCTTCCACCTCCACGAAATATGTGGCACCACCGGCAGATCAGCAAATCGTCATTGAGAATAATCAGATCACCTGCAGCGGAAAGGATCCATTTTCCACCTATGACAACAGCGGTATCTATATCGGCGGCTACCAGTTAAACAGCAGCAACAAAGGTGGAGATGGCGACCGCATCCCTGCCGGAGATTATTATATCAGCGGTGTCACTATCGCTAACAACACAATCAAATCCAGTGGTTACGGTATCTGGACGCAGGATGCAAAAGAGACGTCGATCACGGGTAATACGATCTCTTCCAGTGGGAAACACGGTATCGCAGCAGAGAAAAGTTCGATCTCTTCCATCAAAAAGAATAAGATCACAAAGAGCAAAGGAATCTCCATTTTCACAGACGGTTCTGCAGTCAGTGAGATCAGCCAGAATAAAATTTCAAACGGCAGCAATTCTGCCTGCGTAGTCGTTGGTCTAAAATCCAACTTAAAAATTACTTCCAATACGATTTCAAAGTGTAACAATGATTCCATTGCCTTAAATCCTGGTAATTACAAATATCTGATCACGATAAACAAAAATAAAGTTACAGGTGCCGGAAAACCTGGTCTGCTTGTTTATAACGGTAAAATTGATATCTCTGACAATACATTCCAAAGCAATTCCAATCCGCTTGTAACAACCGGCGATGTAAAAGGTACGATCGGCGTCAATAAGTTTAGCAAAAACAAAACCAATGCAGCGATCGTCAACCAGAAAGTGCACAAAAACATCTCCGCACCGACCGCATTCAAAGCTACAAAAAAAGGAAAAAAAGTTACTTTAAGCTGGAAAAAATCAAAAGATGCCGGCTACTATATCGTTTACCGCTCCACTTCCTCAAACAGCGGTTTTAAAAAGATTGCAACTGTAAAAGGCAAAAAAACACGTTATACAGATGTTTCTAAGACAGTAAAATCAAAGAAACGTTTTTATTACAAAGTCGTTCCTGCGGCAGCTGCCCCAAATGCAAAGATCACTCTGACAGGAACTTCCAGCAAGACAGTTTCTGTTAAATAAAGCAACACAATATAGCAGCATCATAAAAAAGCCCCCAATCTATGTTTTTCCATAGATTGGGGGTTTTTATGTTACTGATCACTCCTGCCGGTATTCCAGCAACTGTATTCAAACATGCAAAACTATATTCAGCGAGAGCTGAATGCGTCTTCCGGTGTTATATCTGCTTAATTATCCCTGTTTTTTAAATTTTCTTTGATCTGTGTCGTCGATATCTCCGGTGTTCTCGGCAGATAAACCACCTCACAGTATTCTTTCAGGAAATCGAATTTTCCTTTCCAGTCATCTCCCATCACAAATGTATCTACCTTAAATTCTTTGACATCTGAGATTTTCTGCTCCCAGCAGGTTTCCGGGATTACCAGATCCACATAACGGATTGCCTCTAACAGTTTCTTTCTCTGCTCATAATTAAAATAGCAGACCTTCTGTTTTTCTTTCCAGTTAAACTCATCGGTCGACAACGCCACGATCAGATAATCTCCCTGCGCCCTTGCTCTCTGCAGCAGATTGATATGTCCATAATGCAGCAGGTCAAATGTCCCATAGGTAATTACTTTTTTCATTTCCCCATCTCCTATTGCTGTTTTTCCTTTTCTAACATCTTTATTTTTTGATTTAATTTGTTTATTTTTTTCTGATAATCATTCAGTGTATTATAAGTTCTTCGGAACTTTCTTTTTATTTTTTCTTCTTTTTCGTCTTCTGATGTTCCGGAAAAATGTGAGAGATTTTCTGTCAGTGTCATATAATCATACGGCTGTATTGTTTTATCAGACCACTCTATCGCATCCCGGATTCCTTCAAACAACGTACGGTACACACTCATCAGATACCCGTTGTCTTTCACGATTCCCTGAGCCATCGCATCTTCCATCTTCTCTACAATGTCTTCTGCTTTCGCAGTTGTCACATCAATCGCACGCTCCGGATATCCGATGCTTTCATAAAAACCTGTTATCTTAGGATTCCAGATCAGACTGACTGCCGGAATATCCATGGAATAAGCAACAATATTCGGATGCAGGCGACAGGAAATAATTGCGTCATAGGATGCTATCTTCTGTGCTAATTTTTCTGTCTCATTCATATTAAACACACATTTTTTTTCTGGAAATCCATAACCACGGACTAAAAGATCTAAAAATGCTTCATCTTTCAAGTAGCCACTGGTGATCAGTTCATAATTATATCCCTTTTCTGTTAAGATACGGGTGATCTCCTTCCACAGCTTTGCCTGCTCTGCTCCTGTAAAAGGAATATGATTATCCACAAAACCTTTTTCTCGAAAAACAAAAAGTCCCACTTTCTTATTTTTCTTATGATTTACCTTTGTATAATCGCAAAATATCTGTTTTGCGAATACAACCGGATCTGCTACTTTTTCAATGTGTATCTTTTCATTTTCCTTATATTTTGATAATTCTTCCATTCCATCCCGCGTTGTAATCTGTTTAACACATCCAAGATTTAACGCTTCCTTTAAACGCTGGCACTTTGGACTTGCCTCGTCGTAGTCCTCAATGCCAATCGCAGAAAACATAACCTGCTTATTGTATTCCTGCGCTAGTTCTAACGTTACAGCTGTTCTCTCATAAAAGATCTGATATTTATAATTAAATACCGGTGCCCCACCAAATATGATCAGATCACATTCGTTTATCTTTCTGCGCGCTGGTTTTAACAATGATTCATCTTTGTTCTTCGCCTTGACATACTTAGAAACAATCGAAGCTGCCCTGCTGACTAATTCATATCCATCTTCCGGAATATTCAGATTTTTCATTACAGTTTTGATCAGTGCTATGTCACATGCTTCGATCATCTGATCTCCTATATTGTCAGAATCACGATTCGTAAGAAGCATAATGCGGAATTTCTTTTGATCTGTAACAGGCTGTTTCTCCACATCAGGAGTCAATGTCATCCTTCTTTTGATTGCTCCGTACGCTCTTTTCACTATATTTTTCTGTTCACTCATAAGCTGTTGCACCCCATTTATTTTTTCTGATTCATCTTTTCGATCAGAAAATCGACAATCCTTTTCGCTGATTTTCCATCATTGATACAGCCGATTTTTTCAATGAACTGATCTACTTTCCCCTCATATGCTCTCTGGTCAAATTCTTTCATGCAGGTGATCAATTCTTCCGTTGTCCTCGCATAAGGGAATGGCAGCTCTTCCATCGTAAAATAAAGCCCCCTTGATTTCAGGTACTGATCAAGATCCGGAACATACATATACGCCGGTCTTCTGGTAAACATAAAATCTGTGATAACCGAAGAATAATCAGAAATCATCAGGTCCGATGCTGCTGATAGTTCCTGCATATCCGGATAATTGCCCGCGTCTATAAAATGCGGCGAATCCGGAACGATTTTTTTTGTCTGACCTGCTAAACGTGGATGCAGACGGATCAGCATCACCCATGGACTTTTTGTCTCCTCTTCTAATGTATCTAATATTTCCTCATAATTAAGCTGATACCAGTTCAGCTTCATGTCGGAGCGGAACGTCGGTGCATAGATCGCAATTTTAGTATCAGCCGAAATCTGATAAAATTCCCTTACTTTCTTCTCAATCTCCGGTGCTCCGTTGATGAGCATGTCAGTTCTGGCATCTCCAAGCTTTACGATTTCTCCATTTCCAAAGAAAAATTCTTCCAGTACATGATTCTCCATATCACATCCACTGGTAATATAGTCCACATAAGATGCATCCAGACGATACATCTGTTCTTTTTTACTCAGTTTCTTATTCGGTTTGTAGGTATGTTTGTCTGTTCCTTCATTTTTTATGGTAATTCCGCCGTGAAATGTATTCAGATAAATCGTCTGTGGTCTTTTCTTTAATCCCTTCTCTAACAGAAAATTAAAATGGATATTGTTGATCCAGACTTTCGCTGTCGCAAGTTCACTCATTGACAGATCTCCTGTCACTGTCCTTACACCATCCGGAATGCCTGCTTTTTCCCTCGTCTGGCTCTTTCCCAGAATCCATACCAGATCATAACCTTCGTCTCTTCGCAGAAATTCATCACAGATTGCACGCGGATTACATCCATAACCTTTTCCTCCAAACTGTGAAAAAACGATTTTATTCTTCTTTACCGGCAGAATATACTGTGAGATAAACCACCGGATCCACATTTTTTTCCCCATTTTCGCTTTTGGTTCTTCATTCTGTTTTGCCATCTTTACTCCTCATACAAACTGCTTTTATCTATCTTACAAATCCATCTGCCAACCGTACAAACATCTCTTCGATCCCGGTTGTTGCTGTCCATCCCAGTTCCATCAGTCTGCTGCTGTCTAACCGGATGATCATCTCAGGATTATACCCAAAGGCAGAGACATCTTCCGGTATGTCAATGACGGTCTTTATCTTTCCATTGCCAATCGTCTCACAGACCATATCTGCCATATCTTTAATGGAAATCGCAGTGTCCATATTGGTCACATTGTAGGCTTCGCCTGTTTTGCCATGCAACAGTATATACAGCAACGCGGAAAGCGCATCTTTAGTGTAACAGTAGCTTCGCACCGTACGCCCCTGTGTGTGGAGCACGATGTTTTTCTGCTCAAGCGCACAACGTGCAAATTCTGCAAACACTCTGCCATCCTCATAAGTAACGCCCGGACCAAATGTCTGGGATAACCTTGCAATCTTTACCGGCACCTCATATTCCTTTGCATAAGAAGCACAAAGACATTCCACCATACGCTTGCCCTCGGAATAACTGCTTCGCACATTGAGCGGCTCAATATAACCATAATCCGCCTCTCTGATTTTCTCCTGATCTGCCTGCGGCGTTCCGTATACTTCCAGTGAGGACAGATATACCATACTCTTTACCTGTTTTTGTGCTGCAAGTTTTAAGATATTAGCTGTACCGTCAATCGCTGTATGAATCGTCTCAACCGGATGTGACACAAAATATTTCGAACTCGTCGCACTTGCTCCATGAATAATATAGTCAACCGGCGAATCTAATGTAAGAGTTTCATTGACATCTGCAATAAATAATGATACATCGCCCCTGTCAATCAGGTGGGAAAAAAGCTTTTTCGCCTTCTCCCTGTTGCGCACCATGGCAATGATTCTGACATTTAAGCTGCGCATACGGTTATAACATGCAAGCAGATATACCATCTGGGAACCGATCAGACCGGTTGCACCGGTCACAAGAACAGTCCTGCCCTCGAGCTGCTGCACCGGAAGATCACTGTTTACCAGTGATTCAATATCTTCCTGCATCACTTTATTTTCCATGCACTCTTTCATTTTCATCCTCCATTCTGATCCGCCGCAATATCTTACAGCGGTTTTCTTCCATTTCCGATACGATTTGTAATTCCAAGACCAAATGCCTGCTCATTTTCTTTGTACTGAAGCAGAGCACGAAATGTATAGACATCTTCCGGTGTTGTAACCTTGATATTACCACGGTTTCCTTCCACCATATGTGCCTCAATGCCCTGACTGCGGATAATGGTACATGCATCTACCATGTTTTCATACCGTGTCGGTGTGTTCCGGACGGCATCATGCGCTGCAATGATATCTTTCAGGTAAAAACTCTGCGGTGCCTGCGCAGCAAATGTCTCTTTCCGGAAAGGAACAGAGTCCACATGACTTCCATCCTTACTGATCATAATCGTCTCAAAACACGGGGTGCATGTGATCGCATTGCCCTTTTCCTGCACAGATTTAATATTTTTGCTAATCACTTCATATGAGACAAATGGGCGCACGCCATCATGCAGCAATACGATCGAATCATCTGCATTTTCACTCTCCGCTTTTTTTAAGGCATTATAGATGGAATCCTGTGCTGTCTCACCACCCGGGATCACATCTGCCACTTTATTTAAGCGGTATTCATCCACTAATTCTTTCATGTATGGAATATAGTCGGCAAGCACTGAAATATAAATCTTATCAATCATCTCATGATACTGGAAAAGCTGCAATGTATGAATAATGATCGGCTTCCCATTGATCTCTAAAAACTGCTTTGGAACACCGGCTCCCATACGAACCCCGCTTCCACCTGCAAAAATAATTGCGATATTCATTACTTCTCCTCCTCATCCTCTTCTTCCATACCAACATGATACATTTCCTTGAAATCAAGCTGATTCATCACTTCGTTCTGACGTTTTCTTGCCTCAATCTCATCTTTGATCTCCTGTGGCATTTTTCCAAGTAAGATCCAGTCGATCACACGGTCTGATGCCCCGCTGTCAATATAATCAAAATGATGTTCGATATACTGCTCCACCTTTTCGTACTCAAAGTCTTTCTTTTCGATTGCTTCTGCTAACTCCTCAAAAGTCTCACATACTTTTCCCGGTGCAGACAGGTCATAATCCCTGTGGAATCCTCTGGAAAGTGAATACTCTGTCTTGTCAAATGCAAAGAAGATCATCGGCTTACGCATCAGGGAATATTCAAATATATTGGAAGAATAATCTGTGATCAGCAAATCTACAATATAAAACAGATCATTGATATTCGGATAGTTTTTCAGATCAAAAAATTTGTCCTGATATTTTTTCTCGATCTTTAACTTATTATTCGTCCACGGATGCGCTTTAAAAAACAGGATGTACTCATCCCCGCAAAGCTCATAGAGTCTGTCAAAATCAAGCAGTTCGTACGGATAATATGCTGATTTCTTGTTTCTGCCGCGGTATGTAGGTGCAAAAAGAATTACCTTTTTTCCAACAGTGGCAGGATATTTTTTGTGCAGTTCTTCAATTTTCTGCTGCTTATGTGTCTCATCCAGATATTCATCCATACGCGGCATACCGGTCGGAAGCACCTGTTCATCATTCAATCCCCAGACCTCCGAGAAGAATGGTGCAATATTCTTAGAACCCGCAATGCCATATTTGTACTGTCTGTGGCAGGACTGTGGCTTTGGACAGCCATAATGTCCCCATCTGCTGTATCCGGAAGACTTAAATCCGGCTCCTGCATGCCACAACTGTACAACCTCTGTCTCTTTGCGAAGTTTTAACCAGTCAAATACCGGCGCATGATCATCAATGAATACATGATCTGCCTGTGCTAAAAGTTTCACCAGATGAATCCAGCTTTTGATTCCCTGCGATTCTGCCGACGCAGTTCTCGCGGAGTATAAAATCCGGTATTCTTTATCCAGACCTCTTTCTATCATGCGGTCTGAGACAGCTTTCAGGTTTGATGCAATCTCCTTGCTCTGCTCTGTCATAAACAAGACTGTCTTATCTGCTTTCTTCTTATAAAGAAACGAATAAAATGCATAAATCCTGCGGATGATGGGTTTGTGTCCAAGCAGGCATCCAGTGATAAACATGATCGGTCTAAAATACCCGGAAGCCTTTGGGCTGGAAGGAAAATCTTCCCCTGCCCGTTTTGCATTGATCACATGCATCCGGAATGGAAGTACCTCTGCTTCTGCATCTTCATCTGTAATAAAAGTAACTGCAAAAACATTTTTCTGCGCACTGTACAAAAAGTCTCTGGAAAGTGCCAGCAAATCCGGGACCAGTTTTAAATCCCACTGACATTCTGCAAGAATCTCATCTTTACTGCACACTAATATAGCGTAACATCCAAACGGAACACAACGGTTTTCTCCATTGTTTGTCACATTCAGATACAATGAAACTTCATTGCCTTCTTTTTTGATTACCTTAAAGCAGATATGTGCCTGTCCGGTAAGCGTATCTACACCGTAAAAAATAAGATCATCCCGATTTGCCGCATCTCCCTCAAGCCGTATCCTGACCGTGACAAAAATCCGCTCCCAGGATATGTCTGTTACGGTTGCTTTCATAACCTTCTGATCAATCAGTGAATTCATTCCTCTACCTCTGTTTCTATTATTTTTTTCTGTATTTTCTTCTGTTTCTGTCATATTCACTCTGCTGTCACATTATCTGTCTTTTCTGCCTTTGTTTTCTCTGCTTTTGTCCCTGTCTTTTCTGTTACTGCCAGTTCATCTTCGCCTCCGCGTGTACTGTTTGTCTCATTCGGTTCTTCCGTCATCTGTGTATACAGTTCCGCAATCTCGTCTACATCACCAAAAGCTATCATTTGTCCATGATCTAAGATCATGGCTTTATTGCAGATTCTCTGTACCTGTGCAAGGGAATGCGATACAAACAATACCGCTGTTCCATTTTCCATCATTTTTAAAATTCTGCGCTCACTCTTTCTGCGAAACTTACGGTCACCTACCGACAATACTTCGTCTAAGATCAGGATTTCCGGTTCTGCAATTGTAGCGATCGCAAATCCTAATTTCGACCTCATTCCGGAAGAATAATTCTTGATTGGTACATCGATAAACTCGCCCAGACCGGAAAATTTTACGATCTGATTATATTTTTCATCCATATATTTCCGGCTGTACCCAAGCACAGAACCATACAGATAAATATTTTCCCTTCCGGTATAATTTTTATCAAACCCGGCTCCTAATTCCAACAGAGGTACAATCTTTCCATTGCGCACCACTTTTCCCTCGGTCGGCTTAAATACACCTGCTATCACTTTTAAAAGCGTACTTTTTCCTGCTCCATTCAGACCAAGGATACCGATACGTTCTCCTTCGTGCAGTTCAAAATTAATATCCTTTAATGCCCAGAACTCGTCTTTTTTTAATTTCTTCCCAGTAAGCATCCGAATTACATACTCACGGAAATCATCCACTCGTTCCTTGCTCAGATTAAACTTCATTCCAACATGTTCTACACGCAATAATTCTTTTGCCATATCAATCTCCATTAAATCTGTAAAATAAAATCATCCTGTTTTTTATAAAAACATAAGATACCTGCCAACATTGCTAAACCAGCAAAAAATGCCGCATAAGCGATCATTTTCATATTCATCGTCTCACCAAAGATCGCATTTCGGAAACTCTGGATAATACAATAAAGTGGATTCCATTTTAAAATCCATGCGTAACCGCTCTTCATCAGACGTTCCGGATAATAAAAGATAGCACTCGAATACATGATCATCATCAGAAGGACTTCCCAGATATATTCCATATCCCGGAAAAAAACATTAATCGTAGCTAACACCATTCCCACACCAAATGTAAGAAAAAACAAAAGGATCAGTGGAATCAGTCCTTCAACAACATGCCATGTTACCGTTACATGACAGTAAATAGCAAGCGGGATCATGACAACCAGTGATATTAAAAAAATAATATAATTGTATAACACACTCGATAATGGATAAAGATATTTTGGAACATATACCTTTTTGATCATTGACGCATTCGCCCGTATTGATTTAGAAGATGTTTTTGTTCCAAGTGAGAAAAAGGAGTACAATAAACGTCCGCATAAAATATATACCGGGAAATCTTTATTTTTATTGCCAAACAGTGTTCCAAAAACGATTGTCAAAACAATCGTTGTCAAAATCGGTTCCAGCAGAGACCACAAGATTCCCAGATAAGACCTGCGGTATTTCAGCTTAATTCCTTTTTTTACCAACTCATACAGTAAAAATCGCCGGTTCCAAAATGTCTTCACATGTTTTTTATTAATGTTCATTTTTCTTTTCCTTTTCTGTAATTATTCTTTCAAGTACATCGCATACGCGCGCTGCTGCACCTCCATCTTCCACAGAACCTTTTTCCTGCAGAAAATCGGAAACTTCTGCCTGATACTTTTTAAGGTCAAAGGTTTCGATATTGTAGAAAAGTTCTTCATTGGTGCGTGCAACCGGAAACGGTGTCTCATCGAGACGATAGTAAAATCCCCGCTCCTGGTCATATGCCTCAATATCGGGTGTAAATAAAAATCCCGGTCTCATAGTCAGCTGGAAATCAAATATGCAGCTGGAATAATCGGTCACAACCATTCCAGCCGCAGCTAACAGTTCCTGTATATCCGGATAAGAATCTGCCCGCAATACCTGTCCTGTCTCATCGACACAGACCTGATCGATCTTCCCCTGCATTCTCGGATGCAGTCTTACTACAATTTTCCACCTGTCCCCTGTCTTTTTTTCCAGAACACGTTTTAACTGATCCGCATCCAGCCTGTATTCCGGGAACTCAAGATTTTCACGAAACGTCGGCACATATAATAAAATCTGTTCGTTGTCTTCCAGTCCTAAAAATGTCCGTACCTTCTTCCCGGTTTCCTTCATCTTCCTTTGGTCAAAGAAAATATCATTCCTCGGATGGCCAAGCATCAGTATCTCATTGACGGACCAGAACGCACTCCTGTACACATCATTTTCAAACGTGCTGTTTGAGATCCAGTAATCCGTATTCACGGAATTCTTTTTTGCAAGATATGTCCAGCTCCTGCTCGCAGTCAGACATTCACAGTCTTTTTCGATTTTTTTGATTCCGAAAGAGCCATGCCACATCTGGATATAATACTGCCCGCTTCGCTTGATAAGACCTTTATTCCAGTAATGAATCAAATGATAGTTGCATACCCATATGACAGC
>ERZ779865.1549-NODE-1549-length-16565-cov-3.269836_pt1 | contig 16565 bp, 20 predicted proteins | sample MGYA00433088_ERZ779865 | MGnify/ENA primary metagenome ERZ779865 (study PRJEB29588, sample SAMEA2151703) | human gut metagenome | biome: human gut; feature: human-associated habitat; material: faeces | place: Denmark | collected 2008/2010 ... | reverse complement strand
CAACGCCATATACCAAATGATGTTTGCTTATCAGGAAAACCCCGAAGCATTTGGCGACGCTTACGATGCAGACGGACATTGGAGAGTATGCAGCCGATGTGCTGCATTGGAGGAAAAGCATAGCCATGCATATGACGATGATAAGGATACCATCTGCAATGACTGCGGCTTTGACCGGACGATAAAGAAGCCGGAACCGGAGAAACCGGGAGGCGGCGGAACAGAAACACCATTACCACCAGCGCAGCCAGAAAAAACGGAGAACATACCGGAAAACAAGCCGGAGAATAAAATAAAGAATAAGACAGTCAGAATCAAATGCAGATCAGGAAAAGGTAAAAAACAGGTTATAAAGCTTGATAAACCGGCAATGAATGATTTAGTCGAGAAAGAAGCAAAAGCATTACAGCTGGAATTTGGAAATGTTACGGTTATTATGGATCGCAATGCCATAAAAGAAATTAACAAACAAATGAAGTCGGATGTTTCCTTTCAGATCAAAAAATCAGATAGAAAAATTCTTTCTTCAAAAGCGGGCAAAATTGTAAAAAAACGACCGATGTATGAACTGTCAATTACAGGGGCAAAGAAAAAACAGTTAAGCAAATTGAAAAAGGGAACGATTACGGTAAAGATTCATTACAAGATTTCTAAGAAAGAGAAAAAGAAAAACCTTTTTGCATATTCCATCAATAAAAAAGGAAATGTCAAAAAGATTTCAAAATCCTACTATGATTCTAAGAAAAAGACAGTGAACTTTACAACAAAGAGAGTTTTTAGATTTGCTGTGGGAAATTGCAACCGCCAGTGGACAGATTGACAGGCATATTTGGTAGCATGCAACCGGTAAAAATGGGTATGATGGACGCGTAACAAAGATCACATCATTGAAAAAGAAAAGAGGAAGAGTTATGATTTTAGCTGAAAAAATTATGGAAGAGCGAAAACGAAACGGATGGTCCCAGGAAGAACTTGCGGAGAAACTTTCTGTCTCCAGACAGGCGGTATCTAAATGGGAGAGTGCCCAGTCGATACCGGATCTGCAGAGAGTGATCCAGCTGTCAGAACTTTTTGGAGTGAGCACAGACTACCTTTTAAAGGATGAATGTGAGGCGTCACAGTCTGTTGAGGGCGTAGAGCCATCGGATAAGGATTACCCATTAAAAAAGGTCTCGATGGAAGAGGCAAATGATTTTATGGAAATCAAGAAGAAAAATGCTCCGAAAATTGCGGCGGCGGTTGCAGCCTGCATTGTCAGCCCGGTAGTTCTCATCTTTTTGGCGGGATTGTCGGAGACGCAGATTGGAAATATTTCCGAGGGTGTGGCTGCATCGGTTGGACTGGTATGCCTTCTTGGATTTGTGGCGGCAGCGGTATTTACTTTTATATCCTGCGGCATGCAGACAAAAAGATTCGAGTTTCTGGAAAATGAATGTTTTGAGACTGCCTATGGAGTAGAAGGTCTTGCAAGAGAAAAATTAAAAAAATATGAGGGAACTTTTACCAGAGGAATTGCCATTGGCGTGGTACTCTGCATCGTTGCGGCAATCCCGCTTTTGGTTGCAGCCTGTATGGATGCGCCGGATGTTGTATGTACCAGCTTTGTATCGTTGCTTTTAATTCTGGTAGCATGTGGCGTGTATATGATAATCCGTGTCGGTATGATAAAAGGAAGTTATGATATTCTTTTGCAGGAGGGTGATTACGCTTTAGATGAAAAGAGAATGAAAAAGAAGTCAGATGCATTTAACGGTGCTTACTGGTGTATTGCCACTGCAATTTATCTGGGATGGAGTTTTTGGACAATGCGTTGGGAGTTTACATGGATCATCTGGCCTGTGGCAGGAGTACTTTTTGCTGCAGTATCAGGCATTTTCCGTGCAGTCATGATAAATGAAAAGAAAAAAATAGAGTGAATAAGGAAGAGTAAGATGAAATATCAGTCAGTTGCAATACTTGGAGCCGGAGCAGTAGGTTCCTATATTATCTGGGGACTTACCAAAAAGAAAAATATCGATCTGTGCGTGGTCGCGTCAGGAGAACGCAAGGCGCGTTATGAAAAAGATGGATTTTTTATCAATGACAAAAGGTATGATCCGCTCGTAAAGACACCAAAAGAGGCATATGGCGTGGATCTTTTGATCGTGGCAACCAAGTACAATGCACTTCGTCCGGCATTAAAGGATATTCAGGCGGTGGTGGGAGAAAGAACAACCGTTATCAGCCTGATGAATGGTGTGGACAGTGAAGAAATCATCTCGGAGGTGGTATCTCCTGATAAAATTGTCCATTCTCTGATCAAAGTGGCATCGGAGAGAGATGGGAACCATGTGAAATTTGATCCTGAAACAACGATCGGCATTGTCTACGGGGAAGCAGATCTTAGCAGGGGTACGGAAAGAGTCGAGGCACTCAATGATCTTTTTGCGGATACCGGGCTTCATTACCGGGCAACTGATGTGATTCTTACGGAAATCTGGAGTAAATTCCGGCTCAATGTGCCGAATAATCAGGCACAGGCTATGGTTGGCTGTGGTGTTGGTGCATATAGAGACAGCGAACATATGGCATTTTTACGCGACAGACTCAGAGAGGAAGTAGATCTGATCGCAAAGGCAAAGGGAATCGATTTTGGCAAATCGGATACATCCTCTACATTTGGCAGCAAAGTTATGGATCGTGCAAGATATTCCACACTGCAGGATCTTGATGCAAAGCGTCATACGGAAGTGGATATGTTTGCCGGTGCAATCATCCGCATGGGGAAAGAGTTAGGAATCCCCACACCGTATAATGAATTTACCTATCACATGATCAAAGCGTTAGAAGAAAAAAATGACGGAAAATTTGATTATAAATAAGAGAAAAGAATCTCCATTTTTCATGCATAAATCTCAGTAAGATGATATAATGAGCGCAAGAGAGTCAACATGCTTGCATGATTGACGAACGGCGAATTGGATCATGTGCAGACCAATAGAATGGGGATAGATATGGATAAAGTTAAATTACGGTGCAGGACTGCTTTTTTTGCGGCTTTTATTTTGATAGCGTCTGTGATAGGCAATCTGAATATTTCTGCTGCAGAAACTACTGACAGATGGTTGAGAATACGATATATGGAATTCCTTCTTCTGCCTATGTGAATGGTCTGATCTACAACGAAGAGGTATTTGATAAAGCAGGTATTACAGATCCGCCGAAAACCATAGATGAGTTTCTGGAAAGCTTAACCATGATAAAGAGCGCACGGATGCAATTCCGTTTTACACGAATTATGCAGCCGGATGGACTCTGCAGGCGTGGGAGCAGTATCCGTTTATTGCGATGACGGGAGATCCTGACTATAAAGAAAACGGGTTTGTCAATGAGCTTGATCCGTTTTTGGAGGGAACAACTCATTATGAAGTATACAAGCTGCTCTATGATATTGTAAAAGATGGTTTGTGTGAAGAAAAACCGGAAGAAAGCGATTGGGAACAGTCGAAAGCGATGTTAAATGAGGGGAAGATCGACTGCATGGCAATCGTTTTCTGGGCAATAAAACAGATGCAGAGTGCTGGAAATAATCCGGATGCGATAGGATCCATGCCATTTCCGAACGAGGTAAACAGGTATGCGGACAGAAAATCAGCAGATTACGCTTAGAAGATTTATAGAGGCGAATACCATGTTGAGTCTGCTGGTGCTGTCGGCATTTTTCGCAGTTATTATCATAATGGTTGTTATTCTGGCGAGACAGCGTGCAAACTTGGTCATCTTGGTGGTGATGAGGCACTAAAACTTCTTGCTGGTACAATGAAACAGGTATTTGGCAATAAAGTAATCCTTGGAAGATATGGTGGAGATGAATTTGTAATTTGGTTTTATGGAAAAATTTGGAAGCAGCAGAAGTGAAATTTAAAGAACTGGTTTCACGTATGGATAGAAAATTTGCTTTCGGAGGAGAAGAGGTGAATCTGTCGATCAGTGTAGGAGTCGCGGTCATTGAAGAAGAAATACCATATGATGATCTGTTTAAAGCGGCGGATGCTGTGCTTTATTCAGTAAAGGAAAAAGGAAAGAATAGTTAATAGAGAGATAATCTTTCGGAAACGAGAATATCAAGAAAAGCCCATTTTACAAGGGTTACAGAAGTTGTGGAATGCTGTCAGATGTGCTGGAATTTACATCGAATGCAACACATATGCAGCAGGTATGCAACAAAGATATTGATATGTATAGGACATTTTTCAGTAGAGATACTGGGGAATGTCCTTTTCTTTGTTTAAATCTTATTAATCGCATCTACAAGCTCCTTTATATCAAAGTGGGTATACACTTTCTCTGTGAGTGTCATTGCACCTGAGTGCCCCGCAATCTTTTTGATAATCGTCTGGTTAATACCAGCTTCTGCTAACATTGAGATACATGTGTGTCTGCAGCAATGCGGTGTACGATTAATACCTAGCTGTTCCATCAATGGCTTGAAATAGCTATCGTAGTAGTTTCGGTATTCAAAATGTTTTCCATCTTCTGTATGAAGTAAATATTCACATTCAGGGCAGGATTCATACCAAGCTTTGTAATATGGCAGAACTTTGTCTGCTATTGGAACTTTTCTGATACCATTTTCTGTTTTACTACAGATAACATCAAAATACTGTTCATTCAGATGAACATTCTCTTTCTTCAAATCAAGCATTTCAGAGATACGGACTCCGCTATATAGGAGCATCAATACTATCTGATAATATTTGTCTTCCTTTTGTTCCCAGATAATATCAATTTCATTTTTCTCAAACTTGTTTCTATCGTATTTGTTAGGGTTACGATCCTTGTATTGAACAATATCAACGAAGCTTGAATAATCTTTGTTGCAAATATCATTTTTCAAAGCATAATCAAATAGCTGGTTAAACAGGACTTTGATTTTCTTGAGAGTAGGAAAATTCTTACCGCAGGTATCAATAACAGTCTGTAAATCAACTAATTTAATATCCTTGAAAATTTTGTTGTAAAGGGGTTCACAGGATTTATAGGATGCTGTGTATCCTTTTACATTAGATTCAGATATAGTAGGAAACTTACGCTTTGACCATTCTTCATAGACATCTGAAAATGTCATCTTAGCAGCCTTGGTATCAAATGGATTATTATTGTAATCAGCAATCATTTGCAAGCCATCAGCTCTTGTAGCTGCATATCCAATTGTAATCATATCCTGAACCTGTTTGTTTTTTGCCTCATCGTAGTGCCAGCCTACAGTTTTTCTCACTTGATAAGGTTTTCTTCTTTTGCCGGAAAGTTTTACAACGCTTCCGTATCCGTTGGGTAACTTCATAAGCACCATCCTTTCGCTATTTACTAGAAAGCTGATAGCAAACGGATAAAAATGATTATTATTCGTGGGTTACCTTTGTTACACTTGGACGAATTGTTTTCCAAATCTCATAGTTGTCTGGAGTCTGGCTTCCAGAAGCAAGCAGTTCTTTCATAGCTTGCCAATCCCTAAAAAATTGAATGAGATTCTTGTTAGTAAAGAATAATCCTGGTTCGCCATCTTTATCTTTTATCGATACTTCAAATGTCTCATCAATTGCAAAAAGCAATGGTAGTACATCTCCATCAGCTTCAATATCAAATTCCACTAATGAATTTACATTTACATTAAGCGCTTCTGCAATCTTACGAAGTTGTTCCGGCTTTGGAAGATTCTTACCAAGTTCGTACTTGCGGATTGCCACTTCGTGTATTCCGCATGCTTCGCCAAGTTCTTTTTGAGTTAATCCACGAAAAGTTCGTATTAACTTAATCTTTTTACCTGTGTTCATATTATCAACCTCCTGTATTTGTAAATGTAACATACTAATAATTTATAGTCAACATTAAAATATAAACTATTGACAGAGCAAGAAATGGTCTGTATAATGCAAGATACAAACAGAGCAAATGATGCTCTCTGACAAGAGGAGGTGGTAGAGATGCCAGAAGTTATTTATAAGGTTGATTTACCAGCTTTTACAGGAAGAAATGTACCGATAAAGGAAATTGCAAGCGCAATAGGGAAGGATGCACAGTATGTAAGGCTGGGATTACAACAAGGGATACTCAAATTCGGAACGGCAATTAAAGTAGGTAGTTCAAATGAATTTAGCTATTATTGTCCGGACAAACGCGTTTGGGAAGAAACAGGATACTTTAATGATAAAGCAGGTTGAAAAGGAGGATGCTTATGAATGAACCAGGCAGTGTAGAATTGAAGCTTATTCATATGGAGGATGTGGTTTCAAAAGAAGTGGAGTGGTTATGGTATCCATATATACCTTATGGGAAAATAACCATAATTGAAGGAGATCCGGGAGAAGGAAAAACAACACTTGTATTGATGTTGGCGGCAGCCCTTAGCAGGGGCTTGCCGCTTCCCTGTGATGACAAAGAGTATGAGCCGATTCATATTATTTATCAAACTGCAGAGGATGGAATTGATGATACGGTAAAGCCTAGATTAGAAAAGGCAGGAGCAGACTGCTCCATGATACGTGTAATTGACGAAACAGAAAAAGAATTGTGTATGACAGATGACCGGCTTGAGAAAGCAATCGTTGAAACAGGAGCAAGATTGATTATTCTGGATCCAATACAGGCTTATATCGGAGCTAAGGTTGACATGCACAGAGCAAATGAAATCTGACCAGTGCTAAAACATCTGGGAATGATTGCGGAAAAATATAATTGTGCAGTTATTCTTATCGGTCATATGAATAAGGCTGCTGGGAGCAAATCCACTTATAGAGGGTTAGGTTCTATTGATATTCAGGCAACAGCAAGAAGTGTGTTATTAGTAGCAAGGCTTCGGGATAAACACAATATTCGAATCATGGCGCACGATAAATCGTCATTAGCTCCAACAGGAGATGCCATCGGATTTGAAATGACAGAAGATAGAGGGATGACTTGTATTGGTCCATATGACATTACCATTGATGAATTATTGATGGGGAATGAAGGACAAGGCAAAAAGAAACTGGATATTGCAGAAAACTTTATCAAAGAGTTCTTTGGCTTATCAAAGGAGATTGCATCAAATGATATTTTACAGGAAGCAGCGAAAAGAGGAATAAAAAGAAATACTCTTTTATCTGCTAAAAAGAAACTGGGAATTACTTCAGGAAAAAGTAAGTTAGATGATGGAACAAGTTTTTAGACATGGATTATGCCAGATGAAAGAGTTTAACAATCCGAATGTTTGGAAAAGCAGATTCTAAATTCTTATAAGAGTTTAGAGTCTGTATTTTTTAAAAGAACAGATTATTAAACTCTTGGTAGTTGTAACAGTTAATATTGAAACCCTCGGAGAGCCACCGCAGTTTGGGTAAGCAATGAGCCAATCAAAAATGCTTGCATTTTTAGTTAGCGAATGCCCACATCCACAATGAAAATTGTGGATTGGCTTGCCAAAACTGCTAAGGGGTTATCATCTGTGGCAGAGCCAAGATGATAAGCATGTGCTCCGAGAGAAATTTTACAGATAAGAGAGGAGATTTGCTTATGGGAAATACGTCGTATACAGCACACATTAGCAACAAGAAAAGTGCTATTACAAGTAAGAGTAAATTGCTTGGAGTGGCAAAACACAATTTAAGAAAGTACAAATCAGATGATTATAGCAAAGATAATATTATAGTTTTGCGAGGAACAGATGATTTACTTCAGGATGTGAAGAATGTTTATCATCAGGAATTTGATGAAGTGATAAAAGAATACAATAAAAAACAAAAGAGAGCAGACCGAAAGATTGATGATTATTTTGAACATGTGGCAGGGCTTGAACAGGATATGGCTGTTGAAATCATTTTCCAATGTGGAGATAAAGAGTTTTGGCAGGCACATGATGATATTAAGGACAAAATGTATTATGTTTATAGTTTTCTGATTGGGAAGTTGGAGGAACTGTTGCCGGAATTTAAAATTGCAAATGCAGTAATTCATTTTGATGAAGCCAGTCCACATGTTCATGTGGTAGGAGTCCCAGTGTGGGAAGGTGCAAAGAGAGGACTTAGGAAGAAGGTTTCGAAGAGAAATGTATTTACACCGGAAACACTTTCAGTAATTTTACAGGATAAATTACGAGAGGAAGCTGGGAAGTGCTTCAGATATCATACACATGAAGATTTATCAGAAAAAAGTCTTGGAAGAAATCATGATTTATCCGTAACAGAATATAAAGTAGCAAAAGAAACAGAGCATCTGGAGCAGATACAGGAACAGGTGCATAATGCGGATATTGAGTTGCTTGCTTCACAAATTGCTTATAAGGAATTAGAGCGTAGACAGACTAAGGAACTAAATGAGAAAACAGATGCCATTGTTAAGAAAAATGCGGCTATGGAACAAGAATATACGGATAAGAAGGAAAAGCTGGAATGCGAGATTTCATATCTTGAGAGTAAGAGGAATATTGAGAAGTCATTGTCGGATATGGATAAGAGAGAATCGCAGCGTATATCCAATGAATTGGAAGGAAAACGGTTAGAACTTCAATCTGTAAATAAGGAGATTGAATATACTACAGATAAGGCAAAAGAAGCAGTGGTGTTGCTTGATAGAATCAAAGCGTTTGTATCATCATTCAGATTATTTGCACCTACAATTGAAGAATATGCTAATCAGGTGGAAGCGGATAAAACAATTGATGCCGGAAATTCATTTCGTGGAATCTTGTATGAAATAGGAAAACTGCTGGAGGCATTTAAAGAACTGATAAAAGAGGGATTATGCTGGTTCCCAAGGCTTATGAGGTGGAATACTTCCAAAGGGGAAGTTGCTCCGGTATTCGGAGATACAAGGGATGGATATAGCTATACATCACTTGGATATATGAATGTAGAAACGAAGGAGATGTATTCAAAAGAAGAAGTACAGCATGAAATTAAAGCTTGTACTCGTACAGGTACTGTGGAGCAGATGGATGCGAATGTCGAAGCTATGGCGAGGGATTTGCAGGAGATATTGAGGATAAGTGCGGAACAGAGGAGATTATGGGAAGCGTATGAGGGAAGATGAAATTTTGGACTTGTAAAATTTTCTCACAGGTGATATAGATTAATTAACAATCATATGATAAAGGAGGTGAGAAGATGCCAAAGACAGAATATGTAGAAAAAACGATATTTAATATTGAGGGAGTTAATGTTGATTTTGTAAAGGATGGGAAAAATGTTAGAAGTGAGGTAAAGCTTCCTTATAACTATAAAGCAACAAAAGCAACAAAAAACTCTTATAATGTTTCGCAGTTTAAAGATAAGTTGAAGAAACAGTTTCCTGGATATGACTTTAATGTATATGATGGTGAGGGGAATAAAGCCAGGGGAAATATGTTGCTCGGGAATTTAAGAGACACATATTTGGATGAAGAGTAAAATAAGGTATATTGGGCAATTGCTCAATATACCTTATTAAATTGGTTGATTTGTTAAGAACTGATTTTTTTACCATATTTATAGCCAAGAATATATGCGTCAATAGCACTCTTGTGACGTACAGTACCTGCTTGACTATCGGGTAAATGAGAAAGATCTGATTGTGGGGAATTACCTTGTAAGGCGTCATTTAATCCTTCTTCATAAGCGCAAGCGGCACAAATATGTCTCCCACCATATTTGTTGTCTTGAGCTTTGGGAAGCTCATTAAATCCTTCTAAATATCGATGCTGTTTTTTACATATAGCCATATTGAAACACCTCCTAATATAAATTACTTGAAATCTCAATGCTTACAAACCGATAGCACTTAATGGTAAACTATCAAAGTAATAAGGACAACCAAGTTCATCCATATAGTCATAATAATCTTTATATTTGGGAGCATTAAACCAATCAGAAATTAAGAGATGCATACATACTAAATTATAACCAATAGGAGTTAAAAGGCATTTATATTTTTAGATCTTAAATGAAATAGTAGCTAGTTTTTTATTGACCGAATGAACCATTGGTATGTTGAAAATTTATTAAAATAGAGTAAACTATTTTATTAGTTTCATTACTAAAAGCTTCATCAGGTTTCCAACATTTGGAGTTGATAGCTCGATCATTAACACATTTTTGTCTCAAAAAACAGTAGAAAAATTATCTTGATTTACAGAGCAACCTAATAAGTTGCTGTTATGGTATATTTCATATTTATTAGCAATCTTGACACCACCAAATCTATTCGCTTGTTCTCTGTATTGTTTTATATTTGTTCCTATAACATGGTATAGACCAGTATCATTATTAAAATGCATAGCTATACCTCTTTCACTATTTATGAATATTATCTCATGCTATGAACGAGATAAAAATTCACTTATTGTGAAAGAAGAATGAATTTTTTAGCAAAGTTGAGTTAGATTTATTTATAGCATTAGTGAGAGGGGGAATATTTATAAATTTACAACCAAATAATTTTCATCTTGAAACAACGACAGTTTGGTCGTTTGTGGATAGAGGGAGATGGGCAACGCATTCAGGGAAGTATCGAGGTAACTGGTCACCGTATGTGCCAAGAAATCTGATACTTCGTTATTCTAATCCCGGTGATTGGGTCTTAGATCAATTTATGGGTAGTGGAACAACCTTGGTAGAGGCAAAGCTACTCAATCGTCATGCGGTAGGTGTTGACATCAATCCGCAATCCGTTTCAATATCTGAAACAAATTTACAATTCCAATGTGAAACAAATTCAAAAATCTTTACGCGAAATGGAAATGCTACAGATTTGCATTTTATCAAAGATAGTCGTATTGACTTTATCTGTACGCATCCGCCATATGCCAATATCATCAAATATAGCAAATGGATAGAAGGGGATATTTCATTGCTAGGAGTGGAGGACTTCTTGGCAAAAATGCAGAAGGTAGCAGAGGAATCATATCGTGTGTTGAAAAAGGGAAAAATGTGTGCTGTAATGATTGGAGATGTAAGAAAATATGGAAAGGTCATTTCGTTAGGGTTTCGTATGATGGAATGCTTTTTACGGGCAGGATTTACGAATAAAGAAATAATAATTAAAGAGCAGCATAATTGTCGTTCTACTGATTATTGGGAAAAACAAAACAACAATTTTCTGCTTCTAGCACATGAGTATATATTTGTATTTCAGAAGTGAGATAATTCACAAAGAGTGAAAGTTTTGGTTGTTATTTTGTATGTTTGCAAGTATAATAAATGTGTAAAAGATTGTCCTTTTGCGGACATAGAGAAGAGGAAACAAAATGAGTAATTCAAGTGTAGCTCCATTTGTGAAATGGGCTGGCGGTAAGCGTCAGTTGATTCCACAAATAAAGGAAAGAATGCCTGAAAAGTATAATAATTATTATGAGCCATTTGTGGGTGGCGGTGCAGTCACATTCGAATTGCTACCTGCAAAGGCTCTCATAAATGATATAAACAAAGCATTGATAAATGCTTACAAGCAAATATGTAACGCACCGGAATCATTCCTGAAGGCTGTGAGCAAGCTTGATACGGAAATGTGGGAAGATGGCAAGAAATATTATTATTCTCTAAGAGAGCATTACAATGACAAGATGATGAAAGCAGAGTATGATGTGGAGTTGGCTGCATTGTTTGTATTTATCAATAAGCATTGTTTTAATGGTTTGTATCGGGTAAATGGCAAAGGATTATTTAATGTTCCGTATAACAATAGTCGTAGGGCTTCAGTAGATGAAGAGGTTATTATGGCTACTTCAAAGTACTTGCAGGGAGTAACCATTATAGATGGTGATTTTGAATTTGCTTGTAAGGATGCAAAGAAGGGAGATTTTATATTTCTGGATAGTCCATATGCTCCATTGAATCCTACTTCGTTTGAGTCATATACAAAAGAGGGATTTGATATAGAAAGTCACAAGCGATTAGCAAAGCTTTATGATGAACTGACAGATAGAGGTTGCTATTGTATGCTCACAAACCATAATACAGACTTGATAAATGAGCTGTATGGTAACAAAGGCTATAAAATAGATGTTGTAAGTGTAAAACGTATGATTAATTCAGATGCATCCAATAGGGTTGGTGAAGAAGTAATTATATGCAACTATTAAGGAGATAAAGCAATGGGATATTCTGATGAAAAACAGAGAATAATTGATTATGTCACTAACGATGGTATGATAATTGAATTAACACCAAATAAAGATAATGAAAAAGCATATTACCAGGAATTAGAGATATATGCTGATATGACTAAACTTGGAATAAGATATCCAGGATATAAAACAACACAAACAAAATGTGACTATTGTGTATGCTTGGTTGATAGAAGAGGGGAACATCCTATTTCACATGTTGAGATTATGAATGATTTATATGATAAAACAACGATGCAAAACTTTGAACATATGAAAAAATATGTTGAAGATATTGCCCGAATAGGCAGAAATGTTGAGATTGAAAATAGTTTAGAGCCAACTTTTGATAGAGGTTTTTCTTTTGAACAGTTGACAGATTTGATGTTTTATATAGCAATACAAGAAGACATAAATTATCCAGAGAGATATTACCAAGGAAGAAAAATGTGCTTTTATAGATATTTAGAAGCGATTTATTGTAAGATATACAGTAATCATTCATTAAAAGAAGCAATACTTAGAGCAAAAGCGAATTATATTCCTAAGAATTGGAATGATGTAGGAAATTTATATGACATAGTAGCACAAATAAAAAGGTAATTTAACAAAGGACTAATATTATGAATGTTTTTTTTACAAAAAAAGTGCCATTATATTTTGAGACTGAAGAATCGCAGTTAATACTAGGTGATTCATTTAAAATTCTAACAAAAATGAAACCGGAATCTGTTGATATGATATTTGCAGATCCGCCGTATTTTTTAAGTAATGACGGCATTACCTGTCAGGGTGGAAAGATGGTTTCAGTAAATAAAGGCTCATGGGATAAGCTTTCAGAAAGTGGGACCAGCGTCGAAGAAAAACACAAGTTTAACAGAAAGTGGATTAAGTTATGTAAGAAAGTACTAAAGCCGAACGGCACAATATGGATATCAGGAACATTACACAATATATATTCAATTGGTATGGCATTGGAGCAAGAAGGCTTCAAGATAATCAATAACGTAACATGGCAGAAAACTAATCCACCACCAAACTTAGCATGTCGATGCTTCACACATTCTACGGAAACCATTTTATGGGCAAAGAAGAATGATAAGAAGTCTCGGCATTTTTTTGATTATCAAAAGATGAAAGAAATGAACGGTGAAAAGCAGATGAAGGATGTGTGGACCGGTGCATTGACGAAACCTTCTGAGAAAACAGAAGGTAAGCACCCTACGCAGAAACCGGAATATTTGCTTGAAAAAATTGTACTGGCATCGACGGAGGAAGGACAAGTTATCTTGGATCCGTTTTGTGGCTCTGGAACTACAGGAGTAGAGGCGGTACGATTTGGACGAAAATTTATCGGAATAGATGTAAGTGAAGAATATTTGGAGATATCCAAGAGGAGATTGGAGAAGGTTTACGGAGATGCGAAAGAATATTGAAATATCTGATGAGAAGATAAGTGAGTTTTTGGAACAGTTTTATGGATATTTTGAAAGTGGATATGCATTTGAGGAATTTTTAAAAGTGTATCTTGAAAAGATTGGTCTTGATGAGGTTGTTGTCACACAGCGCTCTTCGGATGGCGGAATTGACTTGGAGGCTGTAAGATATGGTGTTGGCGGTTTTGCTGGGGCAGATGCTGTTGATTATTTCGTTCAGGCAAAGAGAAATAAACCTGGAACGACAATTCCTATTGAAAAAGTCAGGGCACTTAGAGGCGTGATGCCTTCGGGCAGTAAGGGGATATTTATTACAACTGCAAATTATTCAAAAAAGACAGAAGAATTTGTAGATGCAGACCCGTCACGTCCGATAATTCTTATCGATGGAAAATCACTTGTTGAAAGCTGCATTGATAACGAGATTGGTTTTGTATTTACCCCTGTATTCAGTAAAAATGCAATGGATGCATTAAAGGATGAAACAGATGATTTGGTAAAAGAAGATGGAACAATAGATGAAACAAACGAAGGGGTTAAGCTGGTTGTAGATAAGCAGATTTCAGCTAATGACATTCGAGCAAGAATATTAAGATTACCGAAGGCTATTACAAATCTGTTACCTGAAGACGCACATAAAGTTAAGGTGATATTTAATGGACTGTCACCTAAAGAATTAACGGTAGCAAAGAATAGAGGATATCTTGCAGGCGTAATAGATTTGTATAAGGAATCTGGATTAATTGCTGAGGATGGTTCGTACAATCCATGTAAGGCAATTTGGAAATTTTCTGAAGATAAAATAGATATTACTATAAAGGAGCATTGATAGATGAGAGATTTTGATGAATGGCTTAGTAAGTTTCGTGCTAGTATCTCTAGTTACGATTATTACATAGATTTTGAGAAGGTTGTCAAGAATGTTGAAGAAATCAAGGTGGAATTGAATATATTAAATTCACTTATTGGTTCCAAAAACATTGAAGAAGAATTTGAAGCGATAGTAAAAAAGTATCCGGAAACATTAAAATGTATTCCATTATTGCTTGCAGTTCGTGGCAATGAAATTTATGCACAGGATGAAGATGGAGCATTTTTATATAATTTCAAAACTATGAATTATGATGTAGAGCAATATAAGGTTTTTATGCGTAAAACAGGCTTGTTTGATATGATTGCAAATCATCTTGTGAATAACTTAGTTGATTATGCATTGGGAATTGAAACTGGTTTAGATTCTAACGGACGTAAAAATCGTGGTGGACACCAAATGGAAGATTTGGTTGAAAAGTATATTGTGGCAGCAGGATTCAAGAAGAATGTGAATTACTTTAAAGAAATGTATTTGAAGGATATTGAGGATAAATGGAATATTGACTTGTCAGCACTTTCCAATCAGGGGAAAGCCGCAAAGCGATTTGATTTTGTAATCAAAACGGATAAGATGATTTATGGTATTGAAACAAACTTCTATGGTGGCGGTGGTTCAAAACTTAATGAAACTGCAAGAAGTTATAAAATGCTTTCACAGGAAGCGGATACTATTGATGGATTTACATTTGTTTGGTTTACAGATGGAATTGGCTGGAAGAGTGCCAGAGGGAATCTAAGAGAGACATTTGAAGTTATGAAACATGTTTATTGTATTGATGATTTAGAGCATGAAGTCATGAATAAAATATTTGTATAGGAGAAGAAAATGAGTTTTGATGCACATGAAGAGAAGATTAGAAAGATATTTGCGGGAGATGCTAAATTTGAAATACCGAGAAATCAAAGAAAGTACGTTTGGAAAGAAAAACAGTGGAAAGAGTTATTAGGAGATATTCTTTATATTAGGAGAAAGCAATTAGTAGAACAAAACGAGATTAATCATTTTTTAGGAACTTTTGTGCTTCAAGAAAATGAAAATTATTATGAGATAATTGATGGGCAGCAGCGTATAACGACTTTACTGCTTATTTTATCAGCAATATGTGCAGTATTTAACGAAATGGAAAGTGAAGAGGAACATGGTCAAACAAGACAATATATTGTTGGTAATATAGGATTAAAATCTCAATATTGTAGAATGAAAAATAATAGTATTCCAAATATCGGTGTTATTATTGAGTCTGTGGCAGAATATAGAAATAATTTAATATCAAAGTCTATTATAGATACAACATTGTTAGAAAGAACAGGAGATGGAAATAAGGGGGTTGTCTCATGTTTTTACTATTTTTATGATTATTTAAAGGATAATGTTGATGGTATTGAAGAATTGGTTGCATTTCGAAATATTGTTTTGGATATGAAGGTAATACACATTGCGTCTGAAGATGAATTAGATTGTTATGATATATTTGAAATTCTAAATGCAAGGGGTGTTGATTTGGAAGACGGGGAGTTGCTAAAAAATTATATTTTTAAGTATGCGCAACCAAAGTATAGTATTGATAGAGCTAAAGAGATATGGAATAAGATTGAAAAAAATATGGAAGAATGTAATGGGAATATGGAACAGTTTTTGGTACATTTTGTTACATATCGATTTTACAAGCCGACAAAGGACGAAGGGGTATTTAAAATAATAAAGGCAAATACGGATAAAGAAAAGGTAGATGAGCTTTTAGATGCCTTACTAGATGCAAGCGAAAAATATATATGGTTTTATCATCCGGAGCAATGTAAAAGTAAAAAATTATGTGAGAGTTTAGAATTTTTTAGGCTAATAAATCATAGACAGTTTCGTCCGTTATTTATGTCAATTTTTGAGGCGTATGACAAAGAAAAGATATCAGAAAACGATATAAACAAAATAGGAACATTTTTAACTAATTTTTCATTTGGATTTACATTTGTTATGGGTAATAATTCTAATATAATTGATAGCAAAATACATTCACTTTCACAAAATGTTTATAAGAATCCGACTAAGGAATCTTTAGAAAAGATAAAAACAGAGCTGATGCCATATTATCCGTCATATAAGGAGTTTAAGTATAGTTTTTTGAATATAGGCTTTTCAAACAAAAATAAAAAATATAAAAATT
>ERZ779865.1547-NODE-1547-length-16576-cov-6.323830_pt1 | contig 16576 bp, 14 predicted proteins | sample MGYA00433088_ERZ779865 | MGnify/ENA primary metagenome ERZ779865 (study PRJEB29588, sample SAMEA2151703) | human gut metagenome | biome: human gut; feature: human-associated habitat; material: faeces | place: Denmark | collected 2008/2010 ... | reverse complement strand
CTTTTTTATTTGATTGAATGTGGGATGGTTTAGGACCAGATAAAATGCGGGATAATAATGAAGGCGCAGTGGGAGGTAGCACGAAAAAAGGCACAGATGCAGGAAAGTGTTGCAAATGTGTATGATACGAATATCCGTACATTCAGTAAGAGTATAACAGGAGGGAAAACATGGCAGTAAAAGTTGGAAACAGTTGGGTGTCGGAAGCAGCACTGAGTTATGCAAAAGTGAAAGCGGACAGTGGAGAATCCGCGACATTAAATGGACTCTTGGATCGCTACCCGGGCGTGAACTTCTCGACAAACACGCAGGCTTTTTCGCAGAAAGGTACGAATAACATTCAGATCACACCGATTATTTTGGCACAGATGCAGAATAATCCGGACAAGCGGATCGAGTATGAGGCTTTGATCTATGATTGCGCAAAATTGATCTCAAGCGGCGCCATGGACTGGGCGCCTGCCGGTTCCCATGTGAAAGCGGCAGGAACGATCATCAATGCGGATGGCAGTGTGAGCGGCTGGGCGATCACGGAAGACGATAACGGGGATGAGTCGCGCGAAAAAACGAAGCTGGACAAGGACAAGAGAGATACGTGGGAGAAAAAGATCTTAGAGATGCATAAGCAAAAACGCATCAAAGAGAAGAAAGAAGCCCAGAAGCGTCTCGAAAAGAAAAGTATTGACTTGGACCCTACTTTAAGTTGTAATATAAACGTAACAGCTTAAAGCAGGGAGGCAATATGAAACAGACCGTAATTTTAAAGAATAAGTTATTTTTGTATCTGACGGAGTTTTTTTCGGGAATGTCCGTTATGGCGGTAGAGTTGGGAGCGAGCCGTCTGTTGGCACCGTATTTCAGTTCGTCGCAGATCGTCTGGACGATCATTATCGGAACCATCATGATCGCGATGGCACTCGGCAATATTTACGGAGGAAGAAGTGCGGACAAGTCGCCGAATCCGGACCGCCTGTACACGAGAATCCTGATCGCTGCGATCTGGATCGCTCTGATCCCGGTGGCGGGCAAATATATCGTGCTCGGAATCTCGGCACTTTTGATTTTTACGGTGAGTAATAATTTTTTGATCATTGCAGCGTTTGCAGCATGTATGGTCATCTTTGTATTTCCTCTTTTCTTACTGGGAACCGTGACACCGTCGCTTGTAAAATATGCGGTGGACAGTCTGGATGATAACGGTAAGACAGTCGGTACACTCGGGGCATTCAACACGATCGGAAGTATCATCGGTACGTTTGTGCCGACCTTCGTGACGATTCCGGCGGTCGGAACGTCTATCACGTTTCTGATCTTCTCGGGAATTCTACTGGTTCTGGCAATCGTGTATTTTGTCAATGTCTGCGCAGGCAAAAAGAAAGTGATCGTATCGGTGGTAATCTTTGCACTGTGCTGCGGTCTTGGTTACTCGGATTCGTTTGCATTCTGGGAGAAGGATCTCACCTATGAGGGTGAATCGGTCTACAATTATCTGCAGGTATCGGAAGATGACACGTCGGTAAGACTGTCGACCAACGTGCTTTTTGGTGTGCAGTCGGTCTATATGAAGCAGGACAGGCTGACAGGCATGTATTATGATTACGCGATGGCGGCACCGCTCATGCTGGCGGATAAGAAGCCATCGGATATGGATGTGTTGATCCTTGGAATGGGAACGGGAACGTATGCGACACAGTGCCGGAAGTATCTCGGGGATATGAACGTGGAAGGTGTGGAGATCGATGAGAAGATCACGCAGCTTTCGCGCAAGTATTTCTCACTCTCCGAGGATGTGCCGGTCACGACCTATGACGGCAGAGCTTATCTGAATGCGATGGATAAGAAATACGATGTGATCATGGTGGATGCCTATCAGGATATCACGATTCCTTTCCAGATGTCATCCGTTGAATTTTTTACACTGGTTAAGGATCATCTGAACGAGGACGGCGTGATGGTCGTAAATATGAACATGCGCGGCAGCGGAGATGGCAACATCAATCAGTATCTCTCCGATACGATCGGTCAGGTGTTTGACGCGGAGTATACGGTTGATGTGGCGAATACGACGAACCGCGAGCTTTTTGCATCGAACAATCCGTCGATCATGGAGAATCTGCAGGCAAATACAAAGCAGATCACAAATGCTGATTTAAGAAACATGATGGAGACGGTATACGCGGATAGCACTCCATATGGAAAAGGCGATTATATTTTGACGGATGATAAAGCTCCGGTGGAACTTCTCGGCATGCAGGTGATCGATCAGCTGATCGAGGAGGAAGTTGCCTATTATAAGGGAATCTACGAGCGTGACGGAATCCAGGGAGTGTTAAATTCATTGTAGGAGGAAACGGACATGATGTATAATCCGCAGTTGGATACGTTTTTGTGCGTTGTTGAGGCGGGAAGTTTCAGCAAGGCAGCGGAACAGTTGTATATATCGGCTCCGGCGGTCATCAAACAGATCAATTCGCTTGAGGCAAGTCTTGGTATGAAGCTTTTTGACAGGACGCACAGAGGGCTTGTGGTAACGGAAGCCGGACAGTCGATCTACAATGACGCAAAATATATCATCGGGTATTGCAAGGAGTCGGTGCAGCGGGCGAAAGAGGCAATGCAGGTATCGGACGATGTGATACGCGTCGGAATCTCGCCGATGACGCCGCCACAGGTATTTGTGGATCTGTGGCCACAGATCCAGAATCTATATCCAGATATAAAGTTTAAGCTGATCACATTTGAAAATACCTTGGAGAATGCAAGAGAGATATTGGCAAATCTGGGGCAGAATATCGATGTTGTAGCCGGAATATTTGATGAAACAATGTTAAAACTCAGAGGATGCGACGGCACTGAGATCTCAAGAGAACCGTTTTGTGTAGCGGTATCGATTCATCATAGGCTGGCGGAAAAGAAAAAGATTACATTGGATGATCTGGCGGGAGAAAATTTCATGCTCATGCAAAGAGGCTGGAGTTATTACGGAGATCGGTTAAGAGATGATATGATCAGGAATCATCCGGAAATCAACATCGTAGATTTTGATCTGTATAATGTGGAAGCGTTTAACTGGTGTGAGAATGAGAATGAGGTTCTTCTTGCGTTCAAAAGCTGGGAAAGTGTTCATCCGTTGATCAAAATTATTCCGGTGGAATGGGATTACGCCATGCCGTTTGGAATACTTCACTCGAAAACCCCGTCGGATAAGGTCAAGCGATTGATAAAGGCTATCCGGCAGATCAAATAAGGATGTGTGTATAAGCGCAAACCTAAAGGTTTATACTGCATAACAAAACGAGACTTCTTATCAGGTCTCGTTTTCTTTATAATAAGGACAGATAAAATGAAATGGGCTGATGTTTCAAGAAGGAGGAATTGCAAATGGAATACGTTACATTGAACAATGGAGTTAAGATGCCGATCCTCGGATACGGCGTATATCAGGTTACAAAGGAAGAATGTGAAAGATGCGTACTCGATGCGCTTAAAGTTGGATACCGTGCAATTGATACGGCGCAGAGTTATTTTAATGAGCGTGCAGTTGGAAGAGCAATCAAGGATAGTGGAATTGACAGAAAAAATATATTTACCATAATAATACGAAGAAGTATTTTGAATTTCAGCAATAAGTACAGAAGATAAATAGAAAAAGAGCTTCCACGCATGTTCTGTAGTAGAACTGCGTGGAAACTCTTTTTCTGTAAGGAGGGAACTATAAAAAAGAATTATTGGTAAAGTTTACAGGCATCCGTAAGCAACTTCACGCATTCTTAAATGGTGATATTGTTCGAGGTTTGGCTGCAGATTGTGCATATATACAATGGAAAGTCCGGTTTCCGGATCACATTCTGCCCAGGTTCCGGAGCCACCGGTCCAGCCAAACTGACCGAGCATGCCATTGTGCTGACCTTCGTAGCGGTTCATCAGGGTACGCATACCATATCCGTAACCGTATCCGGCAAGATAGTCATTGGAGAAATCTTCCTTTATCATAGTTGGAGTCAGGGTATTCGTACGGATCAGATCTATGGTTTTTCTTCCGAGAATATGTTCTCCATTGTGTATGCCACCGTTTGCCAGCATCTGCATCAACTTTGTGTAGTCACGACAGTTGGTAATGACGCGGGCAAAGCCGGGAACCGTTCCAAGAGGCCCGACAAAGGAAGCTTCGTGTACTTTATCCGGAACGGTCAGACAGTCAGGATCGGCAAGGGTTTTGCCAGGTTTCAGGTAATAATTTTTTACAAGCCGTGATTCAAGGTCTCCGAACAGGAAATTTGCGGAACTGTCCATATCCAGAGGCTCAAACAGCATTTCTTTGATGACCTGTTCTGCTGGCTTGTCACAGAGTACTTCTAAGAGACCGGCGGTCAGCTCGCTGGCAAAACCATAAAGAAAGCGGGTTCCAGGTTCGAAAGCAAGGGGAACTCTTGCAGCAGCTTTAATCTGGTCGCGCAGAGTGAAGTAACCGTTGGCACGCAAAGCTTTCATTTCATCCGCCATTGCTTTTGCAGTTGGGTGATGAACCGGGATGCCTCCTATGATCATTTCGTAAGGAAGACCGCAGGTCATATTAAAAATTTGTTTTACTGTGATCGGATGCTCAACAGGAACTTCTTCGAGCGTACCGTTCGGCAGCTGGATGATTTTGGTAGAATGTCGGAACTCTGGAAAATATTCATAGAGCGGATCTGACATTAGGAAACGACCTTGTTCATAAAGCATCATACCGGTTGTATACATTGCAATTTTGGTCAGGGAAGCCTGGCGGAATACATGATCAGCAGTAAGAGGAACGGTATTTTCCTTATCTGCCCAGCCAAAGTAATTTTCATATAGGATTTCTCCTTTTTTGGCGATCATACAACTGCAGTTCGGGAGTCCATCATCTACATATTTCTGTAAAAGGCGATCTAAGTTTTTGAAATCTGACATGTAAAAACCTCATTTCTGCGCATATGCGCGTTTATAAAAACTGGATGCTACCGCATCTTGTGCGGAAGGCGGGGAACAATACGGGATTAAAGTAATCCGTAGGAAGCGGTCCGTACTCTCGGATGATAGTACTGCTCATCATTTGGGATCAGATTGTGCATATAGACAATAGAGAGCCCTTCCGCAGGATCTGCTTCGCACCAGCTTCCGAAGCCGCCGGTCCATCCGAAAGCACCGATGGACCCGTTCAAATCTCCGGCAGCAGGGTCAATGACTGTCCGGAAACCAAGTCCGTAACCATATCCTTTGTCAGGAAAGTCGAGAAGCTGCTCTCTGGTGAGACCATTTGTGCGCATCAGATCAATTGTCGTACTGCTCATGAGCCTTGTCCCGTCATAGACACCACCGCAGGCAAGCATCTGTAAAAGTCTGGAATAATCTTCCACGGAAGAATAAAGTCTTGCCCATCCGGCTTCATGTTCTTTTCCAGGGAGATGCTTTTTATCAAAAAAGTCAGGTCCTGGAACAAGATTTCCATCAGGATCTTTGGCATAGAGTGTGACAAGACGGTTCTTCGTCTGTTCGTCTGGAAAAATCGCAGCAGTGTCTTTCATGCCAAGAGGATCGAAGAGCATCTCTTTGAAAACATCGTTGACAGGTTTGTCGCAGACAGCCTCAATGATTCCGGCGGCGAGCTCACTGGAAAATCCGTAAATCCAGTGCGTGCCCGGATCACAGGCAAGAGGTGCTTTGGACATGGCAGATAAATGTTCTTTCAAAGTGTAAGATCCTTTTTCCCAGAGTGGCTGCATACACTCCTGCATGCCAGTCATGACAAGATCGTGGGTTGGAGCAGCAGAATTACAATAGGGAAGACCGCATTTCATGGACATGACATCACGGATATTGATTGGACGGCTGGTTGGAACGATATCGACATAGCCGTTTGGATGCCTGTCGTAGCGGGTACTTGTCTTCCATTCCGGAAGATAATCTCCAATTGGGTCTGTGAGGAGAAACTTGCCACGTTCATAGAGCATCATCATAACTGTGTAGAGCGGAATTTTGGACATAGATGCCTGACGGAACAGTGTGTCTTTCGTGACAGGTGTTTTGGTGTCGATGTCAGTGACACCGAAATAGCCCTCATAAAGGGTGTTGCCGTACTGGACGACTTTCAGTCCGCAGCCTGGAAGACCGCGTTTTAAGAACCCTTCTAAAAGCTGGTCAATTTGTTTTGCATTTGACATAAAAGATACCTCCATTCATAAATGTGTTAATTTATAATAAAAAAATGTTTGAAATTTCTAAGGTGCTTTGCATACACAACGGGATTTCTGACCGGTGTCAGGCAGCAGCTTTTGTACGCAGCACGGATTCCTTCCACCTGCCAGACTGATAGCGCCATGCAATCAGGGCAGAACGGATGATCTGATCGGTCAGGATAGCAAACCAGGCACCGGGAAGTCCAAGGGAAAATACGTTGATTGCCAGAAGAGCAAGTCCCGGACGGAGCAGCATGACAGTGAAAAATGTCAGCTTTGCAACAAACTTTGTATCACCGGCACCACGGAGTGCACCTGCCACGATAAACTGTGAAGATTGGAATGGCTGGATAAAAGCAACAATCCAGAGAATCTGGATACATAGTGTAATACAGGTTGCGTCGTTCGTGTACAGACCAGAAAGCGGCCTTCCGAATATTACAAAGAGTATACCGAGTGTAATGGCAATTGCCATACCGCACCGCTTGCAGCGTGTGGTATACGCCTGTGCCATGTCAGGTCTTTTTTTTCCAAGGCTTTGTCCGGTTAGCGAGGTCGCTGAAATGGAGAATACTTGTCCGTTCATCATAGTAAGGGATTGAATATTCATACAGACCTGATGTGCAGCGAATTCAACTGTTCCAAGGGAAGCAACCGCTTTGGAAAAGATCATAGAACCAATTCGCATCATAAATTGCTCCAGGGCAGCCGGAAGACCGATGGCTGCGATTTCTGCGAGCTCTTTTCTGCTTGGTCTGAAGTCATCATGCAGATTCATATGAATATAACAGCTTTTCTTTGATATGGCGATCACTGCAAGGATACAGGATACAATCTGGCTGATTGTGGTGGCAAGAGAAGCGCCCGCAACCTCAAGGCGTGGAAAGCCTAAATGTCCGTTAATCAGTAAGTAGTTCAGAATCAGGTTTACCAGATTGGCGACTGTGTTATAGTACATGGCTGTTTTGGAATCGCCAATTCCGCGAAGAAGCGCTGTGATGGTCGAGGTCAGGGAAAAGAATACGAATCCTGCCATCTGAATCTGCAAGTAAGCCGTTCCGGCACTTAAAATGTGCCCATCCTTTGCACCCATGAAAAGAACGAGCGGTCTGGCGGTCACAAAACCGACGACAGAAAGCAGGATGCTTAAAGTAAGGTTGAGCAACATTGCCTGTCTGGCATACTTCTGTGCAGCTTCCCGGTTGCCAGAACCTCTTGACTGGGCAACAAGTGCGGTGGAACCGACATTCATCGCCATGACCATTGTCATAAGGATAAACTTTGGCTGTGTCGTGAGGCCTACTGCCGTGATTGCCCATGTACCAAGATTTCCTACCATAATCAGATCGGCCATAGATGTGAAGGAAGACAGAATCAGCTCCACACTCGCTGGTAAGGCAATTTGCAAAATATCCTGATAAACAGCCCGGTTGGTTACGCCGTCTGGAAGCGTATGAGGAATTTTCCCTTTTGCAAGGTCAGCATCTGTTCCGGCGGGCAGATGATCTAGGACTGTGTTTTTCATACCCTGAGCCATAGATGATCACCTCTTTATTACTAAAATTCTGTTTAAGATAAAACAATCTTAACATTGCGGATACAGTATGTCAATAAAAAGCTAAAACGAAATAGCTCTAAAGGCAAAAAACTTACGCAAAGAGAAATGGGAATAAAGAAGAAAAAACAGGAAAAAAGTCGCAAAATATGAAATAAACAGATGAATATTCAAAAAAATAGATTGACAGAATAGAAAAAAGAAACTATAGTTAAGCTACGACGTTTTAGCAGTTACAAACGGAAAATAGTTTAGCGAACCTGCACAGACAGAGGAGGTAAAAGATGGGGTTAGTATATAAGAAGCTGGAAAAGATCGGAAGAAGTATGTATCTGTATTTTCCGGAACAGGAAAGACGGACAGCATTCAAACGCTGCAGCATTACAATATTACGTGATGGAGAAGACGAAGCATCCGTACGGTATTTTTTAGATGAGCTTGGTATGCAAAAACTCGCGGAGGAACAGGAAATCATTCTTTCATTCCCGAATCCGGAAAACGGGCGCTGGAATTATGATTTTTCCGGAGAGACAGATGATCTGACAGCTTTTCATGATTTTCAGGATGCAATGACAAAGGAAGATGATAAGCCTCTTGCAACACGGCCAAACGGGATTCCAACTTATGAAGCTATGTTGAGTGTCTGGCATCCGATGAATGACACCAGGTATCTAGTCGGTACCGGAAGCGGAGCGCATATGGTATGCACGCTTGCAGCCTGTGTGGCAGAGAATATAGCAGCAATTTTTGCAGTGGGTGGAAGGCTATGTGAGGAAGCCAGATATCAGGCAGTGAATGCTGCAGTACCGGCTTTTCTGGTGGACAGTGACAGGAAAACACAGAATTATTTCAATGTTGTTAATGAAACAGAATGGAAAGAGACGGCAGATCAGATTACAGTGACAAGAAATAAAAGAAATCCATCTCAGTGTGTCATGAATTCAGAGAATATGCAGCTTTCCAAAGAACTGGTGAACCGGGTATGGGAAGAACTATTTTCCGTGACCAGGCGCACCAATACCTCTGTGTATGGAGATGTGGAACCAAAACCGGACATGAAAAAAGCCGGGTTTGAACTTTATCTGGATGATGACAGGTTAGAGGAAAAGGTGAAGGTAAAGCATACCTGGTTTGTGCATGTACCTTCCGGTGTGAAAGATGGAACGTCAGGAAGGGTACCACTTATGCTCTTTTTCCATGGAGGGTCGGATAACCCGGAGGAAGCCGCACAGATGAGCCGTTTTCATGAACTGGGGGAGAAGGAAGGCTTTATTACTGTGTATCCGTGGGGAACAGACAGAACACAGTGGAACAGCTTTTTAGCACCGGATGGAGCAGATGATATCGGGTATACAGTTGCATTGATCCAATATATGAAAGAACACTATCCAGTTGATCCGGAAAGAGTCTACCTGTCAGGCTTCAGCAATGGAGCAGGACAGGCGCAGGCAGTGGCAATGCTCCACCCGGAACTAATCGCAGCTATCTGTCATATTGACTCAAATTGGCCGGGAATCAGAAATGGTGCCAGTGAACTTACAGAACAGGACAAGTATCTGTTTGCTCTTGCGATGGAGAAAAAGAAAGAATACGATTACCGGATGCCGGTATGGTATACCTATGGTTCCCGGGAAATTTCTTATCCGATTTATTATCATTGCTCCCAACAGCATCAGTATGATTTCTGGAAGGCGTATAATCATATTCGGATCGAAGAGACACCGGATCTTTCCAAACCTGATCCGAGTGGATGCGGTGTGCCGGGGCAGATTCAGCAGAGAATCCGGCCTTCTGCCAGACATCCGGAACATTACTATGACGTTCAGAGGTTTTACTCGGATGAAGAGCATCCAGTGAATCTGTATAATCTGGCGATGATGCATGACAAAGGACATGAGGTAGCAGATAAGGATCCTGAGCTTGGATGGAATTATGTGAAACAGTTTAGAAGACTTCCGGATGGCAGTTTGAAAATAGTTTCTAATGAATAAGCTATTGACAGCTAAAACGAAATAGCATATAATAGCAACATAAGAAATGTACGGAGAGAAAACAGATTGGACTGAGGAGAAAATAGGAGGGGGAGCTGAATGAAAGTTTTTACAAATAAGAAAAAGATGAGAGGGTATCGGGAATTCCTCTATATTCTGCCTTTCATTATTCTGGTTGCGATATTTGCTTATTATCCACTGTATGGATGGGCATACGCGTTTTTTGATTACAAACCGCCCAAAGCACTTAGCATGGATGACTTTGTAGGATTGAAGTGGTTCCGGTACCTGGTAGACAATCCGGTGAGGATTAAGCAGACGCTGATGGTTTTGAGAAACACCTTTGCAATGAGTGGATTGACCATTTTATTTTCCTGGCTGCCGATGATTTTTGCCGTATTTCTGAATGAGATTAAGTGTATGCCATTCCGGAAATTTGTCCAGACCGTGACGACACTTCCAAACTTCATCAGCTGGGTACTGGTATTTTCTATCTGCTACTGTATGTTCAACAGTACAGGTATGGCAAACAGCTTACTGATACAGATGGGAGTACTTGAAAAACCGATCGCTTTCTTACAGTCTTCCAATCATATATGGCTGAAAATGTGGCTGTGGAGTACCTGGAAGAGCCTTGGATGGTCAGCAATCATGTATATCGCAGCAATCTCAGGGATTGATGCAGAATTATATGAGGCAGCAAAAGTGGACGGGGCAACAAGAATGCAACTAATCTGGAATATTACGATTCCGAGCTTACTGCCAACATACTTTGTATTATTAATGCTTAATATCGCAAATTTCCTTTCCAATGGAATGGAACAGTACTATGTATTCCAGAATGCATTTAATATGGATACTATCCAGGTACTTGATCTGTATGTATACAATCTGGCAATGGGAAGTGGAAGTTATTCTGTATCTACTGCACTCAGTATGCTTAAGAGTCTGATCAGCGTCATTTTGTTATGTGGTGCCAATACGCTATCTAAAGTACTGCGTGGTGATGGATTTATTTAAATGGAAGTGAGGATATGAACATGAAACAGAATGGAAAAATAAAAGAAAATGCCGGTCCGGTTGATAAACTGATCAGCGTGATTACTTATATTGTGTTTGCATTGTTTTCCCTGATCTGTATTTATCCATTTTACTATATTTTTATCAATACGATCAGTGCTAACGATCTGAGTGAAAAAGGAAAGATTATCTTCTGGCCGCAGCAGATCCATTTCAGAAATTATCTGGATGCAACCAAGATTCCGGGACTGCTGCAGGCAGCACAGATTTCCGTTGCAAGAACGCTGATCGGAACGGCATGTACGGTATTGTTAGCCGGCTTCCTCGGTTATATGTTCACAAGAGAAACCATGTGGAAACGGAAACTCTGGTACCGGTTCGTAGTATTGACTATGTATTTTAATGCAGGAATTATTCCATGGTATATTACAATGAATAATCTGCATCTGACGAATAATTTCCTCGGATATATTTTGCCGACGCTGGTATCGCCTTTTTATATTATTCTGACGAAGACTTATGTGGAATCAATTCCGAGGGAGCTGCAGGATGCAGCAGAAGTAGACGGAGCAGGAACATTGAAGGTGTTCTTCTCAATCATTCTTCCGATTATTAAACCGATTCTTGCAACGGTTGCAATTTTTGCGGCAGTAGGACAGTGGAATTCTTTCCAGGATACGCTGCTTCTTGTAACAGACACAAAGTTATATACGTTACAGTTTATTCTGTACCAGTATATTAACCAGGCAAGCTCACTTGCAACGATTGTTTCTTCCGGAACCTCCAGTGAAGCAATCCAGCAGATGCTTGCAACGACGCAGACGGCTACTTCCATCCGTATGACAGTAACTATTCTGGTCGTAACACCAATTCTATTAGTATACCCATTCTTCCAGCGCTTCTTTGTAAAAGGAATTATGATCGGCGCAGTGAAGGGTTGAGAAAAAATTCATAAACTTCAACACACAATAGGGGGCTATTGTAGAAAAACAAAAGGAGGATATGTATTATGAAATGGAGAAGGACAATTAGTTTAGGCCTGGCAGCAGCCATGACAGCAAGTACAGTTCTTGCAGGCTGTGGAGGAGATTCCGGAGCAAATGGAAATGCTTCATCAGGGGACAACAAGAACCAGACAGCTGCAACAGAAGAGGGAGGCTCACAGGCATCTGGGGATGTGACAACCATCGAAGTCTATGATGTTGCGGCAAACTATCAGGGCATGCAGGCAGGCTGGTTTGGCGACCTTGTGAAAGAGAAGTTCGGTCTGGAACTGAATATCTTTGCACCGAACACATCCGGTGATGCGGCAGCACTTTATCAGACGCGATGCAGCTCCGGAAAGCTGGGTGATATCATTCTTCTGGACAATGCAGATTATCTGGACTGCGTAGAAGCAGGACTTGTTATGGATATTACGGATGATATCTGGAATTATCCAAACTTAGCAGAGTATAAGACACAGATTGAGGCGTTCAATGCGCAGGTTGGAGATGGAAGTAAGATTTGGGGAATCCCTACCGAGATGACGAATACTTCACCAGAGACATATTCACAGTCGACTCCGTTCTCAGCACCATGCCTTCCATGGGACTACTACAAAGAACTTGGATGCCCGGAATTAAAGAACCTGGATGATCTTCTGGATGTTTTAGAGCAGATGCAGAAAGCACATCCGACCAACGATGCTGGTGACAAAGCATATGCGATTTCCCTCTGGAAAGACTGGGATGGATTCGGTATGGAAAATATCTGCCAGACCGCAAAATGGTATGGGCAGGAAGTAAATCAGTCTGTATTAATTGGAAATGACAACAGTATGATGCCATTGATTGATGAGAACGGTGCATATTACAAGATGCTTGAGTTCTTCTTCAAGGCAAATCAGAGAGGGCTGATCGATCCGGATTCCTCTGTTCAGGACTGGACCACAACAGACGAGCAGAAGCTTCGTGCATACAGAAAGTACTTATTATGGTACAACTGGGAAATGAACCTTGCAGGTATCAATCTTTCCGATGAAGACAAAGCAGCAGGAAAAGGATTTGTGAATGTTCCTGTTGAAGACCTTAATATTTATCAGGTAGCAGATTCTTATTATGGCTCAGGCCGCGTATGGGGCATTGGTTCTGGCGTAGACGATGCAACAAAAGAAAAAATTATGCAGTTATTTGACTGGATGGCAAGTCCGGAAGGAATCAGTTACATGTGGGATGGTATTGCTGGTGTCAACTACACCATTGAAGAAGGAACAGGACGCTATGCACAGACAGATGACTCTGTAGCTTATGTAGCAGGTAAGAAGAATCTTCCGGATGAATGGGGCGGCGGTCTCTACAATGATGGAAAATGTCAGTTGAACCAGTACATTGTATCTAACATGGCAGTTAATCCGAATAATAATGAGCCTTACAGCATGAGCTACTGGAGCACTAATCTTGAAAAACCGAAGGATCAGAGATATGTTGACTGGACAGAAAAATATGGCACTGATACACAGACAGAATACTTTGAGGAGAACGGATTATTAAAGACGGTTGCAAATGTAAATGTTGTTCTTGAAAGTGATACAACAGATATTGCGCTGATCAGAAGTCAGTGTGGAAAGGAAATTACAAATGCATCCTGGAAGATGGTCTTTGCAGCAGACCAGGCAGAATTCGATGCATTATGGGAAAACTTAAAAGAGACTCTTACCGGTATCGGATGGGATGATCTTGTGACATTTGATATGGAAAAATATCAGAAAGTAATTGATGCAAGAAAAGCAGCAAAATAAAAACAAACAGATAAGCAGTGAATAAGCAATGGCATCCGGTCTTGTCAGAAAGAAAGGACAGCCGGATGCCATTGCTAAAACGAAGGAAAAACAGCCGGTTGTCGGGTTGACAAAAGGATCTTAGATATGGTAGGCTCAGTTATAAGGCAAAAATAGTTCAAAATAGGATGAAAGGCATTGATATGGGTAAAAAACAAGCGTCCAAGATGCAGATTAAGAATATTGCGGATAAACTGGGACTTTCCGTGAGCACAGTGTCTGTTGTGCTGAATGGCAGAGGAGACCAGGTAAGAATATCAAAAGAGACGCAGAAGAAAGTATTAAATGCGGCGAAAGAGATTAATTATCAGCCCAATATTTATGCGAGAAGATTGAGACAGGCAGCTAACGAGGAGGCACCATATGTTTTGGCACTGTTCTGGAGGCGTGACAATCTAAACTCACGTCTCGGGCGTTTCCTGGAAGGCATCTTTCAGACAATTGATTTGAAAGAGCTGAAGATAGAACTGGTTGTCCAGGCATATGAACCAGGGAACTTCATGACATATATGGATATGCTGTCAAGCAACCGCTTCAGTGGAGCCATGATCTGTGGACTTAACGAGGAAGAGCAGAAGGCGCTGGAAGAGAGGGAGATCACGATTCCGATTGTGTTTATCGGACGTGACAGCCAGATTTATCACAGTGTGCTGATGGACAGCTACCGGACAGGTGAAGAATGTGCGGCATGTATGAACCTTTCCGGAGTGAAATCTGCCGCCTTTTTGGGATTTGAGAAAACAGGAAGAGCAGAGAGACTGATGGAGGCAGGTTTCCTGTTTGGGTGCAGGAGTCATGATGTTGTGGCGAAGGAAGAATGGAATCCAAGGATTGAGAAGAGTTCCTATGAGATTGGATATCAGACAGCGAAACAGATGCTTTCAGATATGGAACTTCCGACCGCGTGGCTTGTAGCCGACTGCAGGCTTGCTACAGGGATAATGGCATATTGCAGGGATGTCGGAATCTGTGTCCCGAAAGATCTGAGGATTATATTTTTTGAGAACTCTCCACTACTCCGGTATAATAGACCAGCATTGTCTTCTGTGGATATTCCGTCACAGGAAATGGCAAAGAGTGCATTAGATATTTTAATTCTGGCAGGAGAGAGCCGGATGGATATTCCAATCCGGAGGGAGCTGCTGCCAATTTATCAGATTCGGGAAAGTAGCGGTCTGGAACAGAAAGAAAATTATAAATAACAATACAAAATAACAGCGGCGGTAAAAAATATGGAAATATATTGCCGCTATTATTTTTACAGTATGCTAAAACGAAATAGCTAAAGAGAGCAGAAGGAGGAGATGAAAATGGAAAACAATCAGGCACTGACAATGTATCCGCTTTTTTTTGATCCAATTTATAAAAAAGCAGAAATGAAAAAGATAGATGGCAAAGATTGTATTTGTTATCAGGAAGATTTCTGGGGAACCAAGGTTGAGGAGGATGGAAGTGTTACCTTTACAATGGAAGCACCAAAAGCAGAGACGGTAGAAGTTTCCGGTTTTGGAGGAACGCTTGGAACGGAGAAAATTGCACTGGAGAAGCAGGCAAACGGACTGTTTTCTAAAAATGTAAAGGGGATTCTTCCAGGCTTTCATTATCACAGGTGGTTTGTAGATGGGGTACAGGTGACGAACCCACATGCACCGTTTGCTTATGGATGTTTCGGGGCAAATAACTTTTTTGAAATGCCACGGGAGGGACAGGATTTCTGGTATCTGAAGGATGTACCGCATGGGGATGTGCAGATTCATTCTTACGTGTCAACACAGAATGATCACATAAAGAAATGTTATGTCTATCTGCCGCCTTCCTACAGAGAGAATATAGATCAAAAATATCCGGTTATGTATATCCAGCATGGAGTGGGAGAGGATGAGACAAGCTGGCTGTGGAACGGCAAACTGAATTTTATTATGGATAATCTCATTGCAGAAGGAAAATGCAAGGGTATGATCGTGGTTATGTGCAGCGGTTACGCGTTTAGAGATGATGAGGAGGCTGTTTTTTTCCCGGGTGACTTTGGAAGGGAACTGACAGAGGATGTTATTCCATATATGGAACATACTTTTCGCGTGAAAAAAGGACGGATGCACCGCGCAATGGCGGGACTTTCCCTTGGGTCGGCGCAGGCAACCCAGATCGTATCGAGATTCCAGAATCTGTTCGGACATCTGGGAGTATTCTCAGGGGTCAGGGATGAAGAGACAGAACGGATTCTTGCACAGTTTGCAGAGTATCCGATGCAGACCGTTCTTATGACGGCAGGAAAAGGGGAGAAGGATTTAGATAAAAAACAGAAAATATATACGGATCAGTTTGAAAAGCTCGGGGCAGCCGGAGGGCAGCGAAGCTATGAGGGCTATCATGAATGGCATGTATGGAGAAAGAGCTTTAAGGATTTCGCACAGATGCTTTTTACATGGGATGACGCAGAACTTGATGATATTAATAAAGCTGTCACGGTCAGATCAAAGAATATTGATTTTACCACACCGGTACAGGCGGATGAGAGCATGGTATTTTTTGATCCGGTGTACAGGCAGATACAGTTCGAAAATGACGAGGATGGAAAACCGGCTGGCAAATATCCGGATGTCATACATGGTATCCGTGTGACGGAGGATAACAGCATTGAAGTAAATCTTTTTGCACCTGATGCAAAAAGCGTGAGCGTAGTTCTTGAAAATGGCACGGAGGAGCTTCTTTACAGATCAAAGAAAAATGATGGTTACTGGGAAAAAACAATAGGCAATCCGGCAGAGGGATTTAACTATGTGACATTTATGGTAAATGGAACACCTGTAGTAAACCCTGCGGCACCTGTCGGGTTCGGATATAACAGGGCTGTAAACTTTGCTGAGGTATCTGAGAGGAACTTTAGCTGGCATGAGCTTAAGAAAACAGATCATGGTCAGATACATATCCATTATTCGTGTGATGGAGACGGACAGGTCAGTATGAATTATGTTTACACACCAGCCGGTTA
>ERZ779865.1544-NODE-1544-length-16588-cov-3.796226_pt1 | contig 16588 bp, 14 predicted proteins | sample MGYA00433088_ERZ779865 | MGnify/ENA primary metagenome ERZ779865 (study PRJEB29588, sample SAMEA2151703) | human gut metagenome | biome: human gut; feature: human-associated habitat; material: faeces | place: Denmark | collected 2008/2010 ... | reverse complement strand
GTTGCCGCTTTGCGTGCCGAACAGCTCGGAGCCGTCGTTGATGATACCGTCCCCGTTTCTGTCCAAAGCGAGGTAACCGCTGCCGGAATTGAGCATCGAGATGGAATCGTCGGAACCATCGGCATCAATATCAAAATAAAATTTCTGATTCGATACATTGGCAATATTACTGTCCAGGTTGATGACAAGTGGATCGCAGAGACGTGGCTTGCCAAAATCCACAACACTTTCGGACATCTGTGTGAAGGAACGGGACATCTCAAGACTGAGATTAAAAGAAATTTCCCGGCCGTCGGCAGTGTGCACAATTCCCTGGGTATCAAAGCAGGTAGTTTCCTGTTCTGAATAATAAAAGTACTGATAGGTCTGTCCGCCTTCTCCTGTCAGAGAGTTTGCATCATTTGAAGCAGAGGCGAGGGTATCAGAGAAAGATGCTGTGTCAGAGGTATCTGTTGTCGAATTCGATTCATCGTATCGGCTTCCAAATAAAATATAAAGAAGATAGTCGATCGCCTGTTGGCGGATTTTCTGAATCGAAGAAATATTAGACTGCAGATTGTTGCGATGCACATTTGGAGTAGATAGAAAACGCTGCATCAGATCATCCATGGTATCTCCCTTAGAATCTTCGTTTGCGTTCATGGAAGCATTGCCGTTTCCGGTATCTTTTTGTCCATTGTGGCTTTCCGTATAGATGGATTCCTGACGTGACTGTGCGTCATGCATGGAAAATATCGTTGCACCGGAATTATCCCAACGTGTTGTGTTGGTAATGCTTGTTTCTGAAGAACGGTAAGTTCTTCGTGCATTCGTATGCATGGTATTAGACTGAATAATCAATAGGTTCACCCTTTCTATTTAAGTGAAGAATAAAAGGACGGTCTCCGCGAAAAATTCCTTTTTGTTCGTGGATACCGTCCCTGGTCTTTCCTTAGGTTATTGAGTTGTCTGCATATTCGGCCGAATTGCATTTACATCATATATATCGGCAAAACAAAAAAATAATAAAGCTTTTACGGAAAATATGTTATAATGCGGGTAAAGACAGACTCACCGTTGCACAGGCGGATGAGAAAAGGAGGGAAAACAAGTGGCAGAAAATGCAACAGAATCAATGAAGGACTATGAAAAGGAGCTGGAGCGTTCTTTTCGAACAATCAATGAAGGTGATATTGTAAGCGGAACAGTAATTGCAGTATCCGAGGAAGATGTAACCTTAGATCTCAATTATTATACGCAGGGAATTATCAAAACCGAGAATCTGAGCAACGATCCGGACTTTAATCCGAAGGAGCAGCTGCAGATCGGTGATGAGATTGAGGCAACCGTGATCAAAGTGGATGATGGAAACGGCAACATTGAACTTTCAAAGAAAGAAGCAAATGATGTGCTGGCATGGGATAAGCTGGCAGAAATGATGGAGAACGAGACGGTTGTGAATGTTCGCATCAAAGAGAGCGTACCAAGCGGTGTTGTTACCTTCTTAGAGGGAATCCGTGCATTCATTCCGGCATCACAGCTTTCTACAGATTACGTGGAAGATACCGACAAGTGGATTGGAAAAGAAGTGCCGGTAGAAGTCATCAATGTGGATAAAGAGAAGAATAAACTGGTTTTATCTGGAAAAGTCGTGGCAAGAAAGCAGCAGGAAGAAGAGCGCAACCATCGTATTGCAATGCTTGTTCCGGGAACGGTTGTAGAGGGAACTGTAGAATCCATTATGCCATATGGCGCTTTTATTAATCTTGGAAATGGAATCAGCGGACTGGTACACATCTCTCAGATATGCCAGAAACGCATCGGTTCCGTGCATGAAGTATTAAAAGAAGGACAGAAAGTCAAAGCAAAAGTCCTTAACACAAATGACAACAAGATCAGCCTCAGCATGAAAGCATTAGAGGAAGAAATGGTCGATACCGCAGGTGTTGCTGAGGAAGAACTGGAAAAATACACTGACACAGAATCAACAGGCACCAGCCTTGGTTCTTTACTGGCAGGATTTCACTTTGATGCATAAGCAGTGGCAAATAAGTACGATGAAAACTATGTAAAAACGTCAGAAGCAGCTTATGAAAAACAGAAAGAAATAAATCAACCGAAAACAGCAGAAAATAACATCAACCGGCAGGAGATAGCAGGAAAAAAGCCTGATTCTTCTACCGGTTTTTCATGCTCGATAATAGCATACTCACAGAGCACGTATTTTATACTTACCAAAACAGAGGCTGGAATCATAAGGTGGTTCACAACGTACCGTCTGGCAAATTGCACCAGGCAGGGACTCGTTTTGTGACTTTGGAAGAAAATTAGAAAATCTTAGTATGCCTGTATACACACAGTGATGATCTGCCATGGAAGGCAGATCAAGGCTTCACGAGCCATGGATGGCTCGTTGAACGCCGTTCACGTCACTCCGGCATAACCTGAATCAGGTATACTTAGGTTTTTCTTATTTTCGCACAACGAAACAAAACAAGCCCCTGCCTGGTGCAATTTACCAGTCGAAAAAGTAAACACCACCTTTTGCCTCCAGAATCAACACATACATTGTTGACAAGGAAACAAACATGCGTTATATTAAAACAGAAGTAATTGTTGACAAGGAAACAATATTTGCTGCAAAGGGAGTGGATGTATGAAAGAGCAGGAGCTTTTGTTAAAAGAGCTTGCGCTGATGTTAGAGCGGCAGGATATGCTCTCAAAGCTGACCGAGGGGAAATGCCTCGATGAATATGGATATTCTGAGACGCATTGTATTGATTATATCGGAAGATTAGAATTGCCAAATGTCACAAAAGTCGCAGAACATATGGGGATGACAAGAGGTGCGATCAGCAAAATGACAAAAAAGCTGTTGACGAAAGGACTGATTGAAAAATACACGTTAGAGTCAAATAAAAAAGAAGTCTATTTTAAACTGACGGATCTTGGCAAAACATTGTTTGAAGAACATGCAAAACGTCATAAGCGTTGGGAAAAGAGAGATATGGAGTTTTTATCCCATTATTCGACAGAAGATGTAAAAACTGTATATCAGTTTATGAGAGAATTTAATCATTATTTAGAGGGACAGATTGAAGAATTATCTTAAGGTCTGACGGACACCTGAATCCTGTGAGTCAAAAAATCCCCTGTGGACATGCCACAAGGGATATGGAAATTTAAGATTCGATATTAGTATCAGTGTCATTATCAGTATCAGCTGCATCGGTATCAGTATCTGTGTCCACCTCTGTTTGTGCAGAAGGAATCACACGCACCGGTAAATCCTGAGTGAGTTCCTCAAGTGATTTGGAACCGGAATTCATGGAAAGAAGATCAGCAGAACGAACGGATGAATCATCAGAAGTATTTTTTTCGGCAGAGGTTGCGTTAGCCGTATTCTGCGATGCAGAGGTAGTGTATCCGGATGTCTGGGAAGATATCATATTTTTTAATTTTAAAATAGCAGTTAAGATATCTAATGCATCTTTACTGATATTTTTGGAAGAGAAGAAATCTGCAAGCATCTGATTTGCCTCATCTCTTGCGGTTCCGGTCAGATTGAAAATAGAAGAAAGCTGATCAGAAACGGAAGATACGGTATTTGAAACAGCAGAACCAAATTCTTCCATATAAGAGAGCACTTTTTTGACATAATTCTGTGTCTCAGTAAAAGGCGGGATGCCGCCGTATTTGTCCACATTTGCACTGCCGGCATTGTAAGCAGCGAGCGCAAGGGAGATATTTCCCTGATAGTTGGATAATAACTGGCTGATATATTTTGCACCGCCCATGATATTCTCTCTGGCATCATAGGAATTTGAAACACCAAGGGCAGCAGCGGTCTGCGGCATTAACTGCATGATTCCAATGGCACCGGCACTGCTTACGGCAGATGGGTTGAAACCGGATTCAGCCTTGGCGATTGATTTTAATATAATAGAAGAAACACCGTAAGTATTAGCAGCTTCTTCGAAAATAGAGTCAAGTTCGTCTGAAGTGTAAGAATCTGCAGAAGATGAAGATTCCAAAGCTGGGGATACATCCACAGCATCTGAACTGGTTGTACCTGATGTAGTATTCTGGCTGTTGTCTAAAGCCTTTGTACTGTCAGCTAACACCGTTGCAAAATCGTCAGAATTATTCTGTTTTGCAGCTTCGGCACGTTTTGCGGCCTGTTCGTTGATCCGGCTGACTAAAGCCTGATCCATATAGTTTAAAACGGTAATACTCATTCATAACTCCTTTTCGTGTAAAACGCGACTAATAAAAGTATAGCACATGTTTTGGCAATAGTGAAGTTTTTGTTGAAAATTGTCTTGATGTATCACAAAAATTGTTGTAGAGTACATAGTGCGATAAGCTAAAGTGATAAAGTGACAGGGGATAGATAAAAGAAATGGATTGCGAAATAGAAAAAAATAAAATAAGTAAAAAATCTTCCTATGGAAAAGCATTTAAAGCCGCATTTCCATACACGATACCGGTTATGACGGGATATCTGTTTATCGGTATGGCGTTTGGAGTGATGATTCAGGAAAAAGGGTATAATTTCCTGTGGGCGATACTGATGAGCGTCCTGTGTTATGCGGGGAGCGGACAGTATCTTGCCGTGAATTTTTTTGCACCGGGTGTGAGTCTTTTGCAGGTGATCTTCATGGAGTTTATGTTAAATATCAGGCATATTTTTTATGGACTGTCATTGTTAGAGCGCTTTGCAAAAATGGGGAAAAAACGTCTGTACATGATTTTTTCACTGACAGATGAGACCTATTCCTTATTTTTTGTCACGAAGGTGCCAAATGATGTGGAGGAAGGACAATTTTTATTTGCGATTGCACTGTTAGACCAGCTTTACTGGATCATAGGCTCCGCAATCGGAGCACTGCTTGGATCGGTACTTCCAATCGATACGACCGGAATTGATTTTGCAATGACAGCACTGTTTGTCGTGATCATGGTGGAGCAGTGGATGGAGTCAAAAAACCGTCCGAGCGTACTGATCGGGCTTGGATGTGGACTGGTCTGTCTGCTGATCTTTGGCGCGGATAATTTTATCCTGCCGACTATGATCTGTATTATGCTGATCCTGCTTCCATGCAGTAAGTTTTTGAATAAAGAAACAGACCAGAAAAAGGAGGTAGAGCATCATGCCGGTTAGTGTGGCGCGTTCGCTTGTTATTATTGCAGCAGTTGCGGGAACAATCTTTTTTACAAGACTCTGCCCGTTTTTATTTTTCCCACCGGGAAAACCGATCCCACCGGTGATCCAGTATCTTGGAAAGGTATTGCCTCCGGCAGTCATAGGAATGCTGGTAATTTATTGTCTGAAGGCGGTAAGTATTACATCTTATCCATATGGACTACCAGAGTTTATTGCAGTGGCAGTGGTAATACTGCTTCATGTCTGGAAACGAAACAACCTGCTTAGTATCGGCGTCGGTACAGTGCTTTATATGGTGCTGATACAGGCGGTATTTTAATAAATATGGAGGAATAATTATGAAGAAGAAACCTTTTGTAACCAAAGAGCAGCTTGAGGAGATCGTAAAAAAATATCCGACACCTTTTCATCTTTATGATGAAAAAGGAATCCGTGAAAATGCGAAGGCAGTCAAGGAAGCATTTTCCTGGAATCCCGGATTCCGCGAGTATTTTGCGGTAAAGGCAACGCCAAATCCATATATTCTTGATATCTTAAAAGAATATGACTGCGGCTGTGACTGTGCATCCTTAACGGAGCTGATGTTAGCAGACTCTCAGGGATTTGACGGAAAGCACATCATGTTTTCCTCAAATGATACGCCTGCGGAGGAGTTTAAATTTGCCAATGAACTTGGTGCGATCATCAACTTAGATGATTTTACCCATATTGACTTTTTAGAGAAAACAATTGGAAAGATCCCGGAGACCATCAGCTGCCGTTATAATCCTGGTGGAGTTTTTAAGATGAGCAACGGAATCATGGATAATCCGGGCGATGCAAAATACGGATTTACCCATGAGCAGATCATTGAAGGATTTAAAATCTTAAAAGAAAAAGGTGCAAAACATTTCGGTGTACACGCATTTTTAGCAAGTAACACAGTGACAAACGAATATTATCCGAAACTGGCAAGGCAGTTGTTCGAGTTAGTTGTAGAACTGCGTGATAAGACCGGATGTGATATCCAGTTTATCAACCTTTCCGGCGGTGTCGGTGTGCCTTATACACCGGATCAGACACCGAACGATATCCGCGTGATCGGTCAGGGGGTCAAGGAAGCTTTTGAGGAGATCTTAGTTCCGGCAGGACTTGGAAATATCTCTATCTATACCGAGATGGGACGTTTCATGTTAGCACCTTACGGATGCCTTGTAACAACAGCCATCCATGAGAAACATACTTACAAAGAGTACATCGGTGTGGATGCCTGTGCAGTCAACCTGATGCGTCCGGCAATTTACGGGGCATATCATCACATTACCGTTATGGGAAAAGAAGACGAGCCTTGCGACCACAAATATGATGTGACAGGTTCCCTCTGCGAGAACTGTGATAAATTTGCCATCGACCGTATGCTGCCGAAGATCGATATGGGAGATCTGCTTGTGATCCATGATGCCGGAGCACATGGATTCTCCATGGGATATAACTATAACGGAAAATTGCGTTCTGCGGAAGTTTTGTTAAAAGAGGATGGTTCTACCCAGCTGATCCGCCGCGCGGAGACACCGGATGACTACTTCAGAACCTTTGACTGCTTTGATATTTTAAAGGACATGAAGCATCCGGAGAGAAAATAATATTACGAAAAAAGACTGCATTCTGCAAAGGGAGTGTGTCATGTGTATTGATGAATTGAGGTTTGAAGCCGCAAAAAACAGAGTGATCGGGATAAACAGGGAGCGTCAGGGAATCGGGACGCTCTCGGAGAAAACGGTACATGCCGTTTTAAAAAATTATTATGCGCCGGATACGGATATGCATGAGATTCCGATTGAAAATTTTGTGGCGGACATTTTTACGGGGACCGAGATCATTGAGATACAGACACGCTCCTTTCAGGTTATGCGGAGAAAACTGGAATCTTTCCTGAAAATCTATCCGGTGACGATCGTCTATCCGATTCCACATATCAAATGGCTTTCCTGGATCGACGAGGAGAGTGGTGAGATGTCGCCGAAACGCAAATCTCCGAAAAAAGGAAATCCGTATGTGGCATTTAAAGAATTGTATAAAATACGTCCGTTTTTAAAAAATGAAAATTTGAAATTCCGGTTTGCACTGATCGATATGGAAGAATACCGTCTGTTAAACGGCTGGAGCAGAGACAAAAAGAAAGGCAGTGAGCGCTACGACCGGATTCCGGTACAGTTTGTAAAGGAAGTCTGTATTGAGAGGCGGGAAGATTATATGCAGTTTATTCCGTTTGACCTCTCAGAGCCTTTTACTACGAAAGATTTTTCGAAATCTGCAAAAATCCCATTGTCGCTTGCACAGACTGTGCTTCTGATCCTGACAGATTTAAAAATTGTAAACCGGGTGGGGAAACAGGGAAACAGTTACCTGTATGAAGTCTGTGAGATATAAGAAAAAGGGTATTTAAATTTTAATAGTTGCTAACGATCAGCCTGCGCCGGAAAACAGAATCCATGTGATCGAGTGTATGTCTTGCCTGGGAATAGCGGTTGCGGTTGGTATGGATGACATAAAACTGGTGTGCACCGCGGTATTTTTCGCGCAGAAAAAAGGGTATTTTAATAAAACTCCTGGTAAAAGGAATCTGATTTTCAATCAGCAGCTGTGCTGCCTGATCGCTGATTCTTTCATTGGTTGTGCGGCATAGTTCTACATCTTTGTCGAGATGTTTTGTATCTTTTCCTAATATAATCGTTTTGCCCATAGTATCTACCCCTTTTTCAAAAAATTATCATATACGATAACTTTTGTCAAACATGCTTTTATTTTTGCAGAAATTGTGGTATGTTATTAAGGTTAGACGGAAAAGCTTGTCTTAAAGGAATAGAAAGGTAATTATAATTATGAAGAAAAAAGTAGTAGTATTAATGCTTTGTGCGATGATGGCAGTCACTGCACTCGGATGTGGCGATAAGAAAAATAATGCCGCAGAGGGAACAGAGGTTGCAGAAGCAGTAGACAGTACGGAAACATCAAAGGAAGCAGCTGTGGAATATGAGAGTCCGGCTTATGATCTGAATCCTTCCGATTATGTGACACTCTGTGATTACAGCAAGATTCCGGTCACCATTACCGGTGATTATGATGTGGATGACCAGGATGCAAAAGATTATTTTGAACAGATGTTTGCTTATTACGGACCGTTCTATGTTGCAGATGACACCAAAACGACCGTTGGAGATGGTGATATCGTAAATGTGGATTATGTTGGAAAATTAGACGGAGTGGCATTCGATAATGGAAGTGCCGAGGATCAGAATATTGATGTGGACAATAACTGCTCCGCAGGAAGCCAGTCAAGCTCTTTTATTGACGGCTTTACCGATGATTTAAAAGGTGCATCTGTCGGTGATGTCATTGACAGCGATGTGACATTCCCGGATAATTACGGTAATGCAGACCTTGCCGGAAAACAGGTCGTATTCACATTTACAGTCAATTCCATCCAGAAAGAGATGGCACTTGATGATGTGGATGATGAATTTGCGCAGAAACAGTTCCAGGCTGACACGGTAGATGATATGTATGCACAGATCAAGACTTTCCTTGAAAACCAGGCCAGCAGTAATAAGGACAGTGACACTTATGCAGCAGTGCAGGAGTATCTGTTAGAAAACTGTAAAGTGGATATTCCGGAAGATTATCTGACAGCCCGTGTCAATGATTATGAGAAGCAGTTTGTACAGAATAACTGTGATGGGGATGCATCCAAACTTGAGGATTATGTAAGCAAACAGTACAATATGACACTCGATGAGGTACGTCAGGAGTGGAAATCAGGCATGGAGAAAAATATTTCCATGGAGTTCATCACAGGTGCGATCGCAGCAAAAGAGGGTACCGAGCTTGATGAGGACGGATTTTCTTCTTATGTGCAGACTTTGATGAATAATTACAATTATTCATCAGAAGAAGATGTATATAAGTACTATGGATATGATGATGCAGCATATGGTGAAAAATATTTAAGACAGGTCTATGTTGATAATCTTGCATTGCAGTCTGTCAAAGATAATGCGGATGTAACTGTGGAAGCTCCGGCAGAGACAGAGAGTACGGAGGGCACAGAGAGTGCAGAACCACAGGAAGCTGTTGACGCTACAGAAACAGAAGCAGCAAATTAATCAAATAAATATCCCAAAAGAAGACCAAAGAGATGGAGATTGGAGGATTCAATTATGGATATGGTAAATGTAAGGGATTTATTCCGGAAACAGGAAGAGTATGTGGATCAGACCGTGACGATCGGTGGATGGGTGCGGAGCATCCGTAATTCCAAAAATTTTGGATTTATCGTGGTAAACGATGGAACATTTTTTGAGCCGGTTCAGGTCGTATATTCGAATGTTTTGGAAAATTTTGATGACGTTGAAAAATTAAACGTCGGCGCAGCGATCATTGTGACAGGTAAGCTTGTTGCAACACCTGGAACCAAGCAGCCGTTTGAAATCCAGGCAGAGAAAATCGAGATCGAGGGTGTTTCCACACCGGATTATCCGCTGCAGAAAAAGAAACACAGTTTTGAGTATTTAAGAACGATCTCCCATTTAAGACCAAGAACAAACACGTTTGAGGCAGTTTTCCGTGTGCGTTCCCTGATTGCATATGCAATTCATAAATTTTTCCAGGAGAGAGATTTTGTTTATGTACACACACCACTGATCACAGGAAGTGACTGTGAAGGTGCGGGAGAAATGTTCCAGGTAACGACACTGGATATGAACAATCTTCCGAAAAATCCGGATGGAACGGTAGATTATACGAAGGATTTCTTTAATAAGCCGACCAATCTTACCGTAAGTGGACAGTTAAACGGTGAGACATATGCGATGGCATTTAAGAACATCTATACATTTGGCCCGACCTTCCGTGCAGAAAATTCCAACACGACCAGACATGCAGCAGAGTTCTGGATGATCGAGCCGGAGATCGCATTTGCAGATCTTGAAGATGATATGATCTTAGCAGAGAGTATGTTAAAATACATCATCAACTATGTACTTGAGAATGCACCGGAAGAGATGGCATTTTTCAACAACTTCATTGATAAAGGACTCTTAGAGCGCTTACAGCATGTGGCAAATTCCGATTTTGCCCGCGTGACATACACAGAGGCAGTCGAGATCTTAGAGAAACACAATGACAAGTTTGAGTACAAAGTTTCCTGGGGAACAGATCTTCAGACCGAGCATGAACGTTATCTGACCGAAGAAATCTTCAAGCGTCCGGTATTCGTAACGGATTATCCGAAGGAGATCAAGGCATTCTACATGAAGATGAACGATGATAGAAAGACGGTTGCAGCAGTAGACTGTCTGGTACCCGGCATCGGTGAGATCATCGGAGGAAGCCAGAGAGAGGACGATTACGAGAAACTTCTTGCAAGAATTAATGAGCTTGGTTTGAAAGAAGAAGATTACCAGTTCTATCTGGATCTCCGTAAATATGGTTCCGCAAGACATGCAGGATTTGGACTCGGCTTCGAGCGATGCGTTATGTACTTAACAGGAATGTCAAACATCCGTGACGTCATTCCGTTCCCAAGAACAGTAAACAACTGCGAATTATAAAAAACAGGCACAGACCTTTACTTTGATTTCACTCCGTAAGTCGATGATCAAACGGACAGAAAATCTGACGGAGGTCTGTGTTTTTTTAGGAGTATAAGAAATGCGAGATATGAAAATGAAATCATACAAAAAGTTTGCAGTAATCATTGGATTGCTTGTGATGATTCTTTTTTCGGTCATACCGGAACAGGCAGATGCGGCGCAGATGCCGCTTTCCATTTCATACTGTAAATTAAACAGTAATGGAAAGAAGCTGACGGTTAAGGCAGCCGTCAAGGAGAAAAATGATAAGACAAAAAAGAAATTATATCTGATTGGTCTGGATGCTTATAAAAAAGAGTCCGGGAAGACGGATGTAAAACCGTTGAAATCCGGAAAAGTAAAGGGCAGTAAAATCACTTTTACTGTGAAATATCAGTCAGATATGCTCTGCAAAAAATATGTGATTGCATATAAGACCGGGAAAAAATACCAGATCATCAGCAATGCATTTTACATAACGAATCCGGAAAAAATTGCGGGCTACAAGGGAAAAGGACCATCGACGTCATCCAAAAAAGGATTGCAGGCAGAGCAGTTAGAGGATGCATTAGAACTCAGAACAAAACATGTGGTTTTGAATATGACGGCAGATACACTGTTTACGACAGATAAGACGAATGCCATTACATATAAATACCGGGGGAAAAAATATTATTTTAATCCGGGTACCGTGCAGAATTTTGACGATCAGATAAAAGCGTATAACAATGCCGGAGCAAAGGTAACGGTCATTCTTCTGATACCGAATAATACGGCATCTTCTGTGTCAGCCATGCGGTATCAATGCCCGGAGAATGCAAAATATTCATCCTTTAAGACCTCATCTAAGAAAAGTTCTGCTATGTTTGAGGCGATGATGACATTTTTAGCAGGCCGTTACAGCAATAAAGAAAGCCTGGTGATGGGATGGATTTTGGGAAATGAGGTCAATTCCCCTGAAATCTGGAACTATGGTGGTAACGTTTCAATGTCAAAATATATGTCGAATTATGCCAGAGCTTACCGCATTGCATATAATGCCGTAAAGAGTGCCAGCAAATACTCGAATGTATATATCAGTTTAGATCACAACTGGAATCTGGATGCTGATAATGACGGAAACAAGTATTTTACAGCAAAATCGACACTGGATACATTTTATCAGACAGTCAACAAGTATGGAAAAGTTCCGTTTAAGATTGCATTTCATGCGTATCCGCAAGGATTGGTAGACCCGGTATTCTGGGATGATTCCATGGCAGTAAATTCTGACCAGTCTAAGATCATAACATTTCACAATTTAAGTGTCTTGACAAAATATGTGAAAAAGCAATTTGGAAAAAAATATACGATCATGTTATCGGAGCAATCGTTTAATTCCACGAAGGGAGAGGAAGTGCAGGCGGCAGCCTATGCGTACGCTTATTATATGTCAGAGGCGGACAGCATGATTGAATCGTTCATTTATGGACGGCATACGGATAATCCAGAGGAAATGAAAGACAACTGTTACTGGGGACTTCGGGATGCATCCGGCACAAAACGGATGATCTGGGATGTATTTCAGTATATTGATTCCAAAGATTCTTTAAAATTTACCAAACCGCTGCTTTCCTATACGAATCTGAAAAAATGGGAGAAGATCTCCGGTTATAAGAAAAGTAAATATGAAAAGATGGGATCCATCCGTCAAAAACCGGTTCTTGCGGAAATCCATACGAACAGTTCATCTTCCGTCAGTCTGTTCTGGACAAAATGTCATTATGCGGATGGCTATGAGATTATCAGAAACGGACAGATCATCCGGGTGATCTGGAATATGGATACCTGTGGCTATACGGATGACAATGTGAAAGCGGGAGAAAGCTATTCTTATAAGGTGCGTTCTTTTAAGGTAGCCCCATCGAGCAGAAGTAATAAGACAAGAACAGCACTTTACAGCGGATATTCCAATACGCAGGAAGTGACGGTATCTGCGGGTACGGTAGAATGGAATGAAAAATCCTGTGAAGTATCCGGAGGGAAAATTACACTTGCATGGAAGAGCCAGGAAGGTGTAAGCGGTTATCAGGTAGCCCGTGCCACTTCTTTCGATGGAAATTATGAAAACATTGCGGATGTAACAAAAAATACTTATACAGACAGCCAGACACAGGCGGGTGTCACATATTATTACAAAGTACGTGCGTATGTAACGAAAGACGGTCAAAATTATTATGGAGGATATTCTGGTGCAATGCAGAAAATGGCACTGATCCAGTTATCCGTCAGACAGATATCGGATTCATTTGAACTTTCCTGGAATCCATGGCAGGGAGCGGTAAGATATCAGATTTATTGTGAAACTGTGGATGACAGCGCATTTGTAAAACAGAAAACGGTAAACACAACCACCTATCATTGCAGTACATATAAGGATCAATATGGAAACAGTGAACCGTTTGAAGCAGGAATTATTTATGAGTTTAAAGTGCGTGCAGTACTTGCAGATGGAACAAAAACAGACTGGTCTAATGTTTATGAAATTGATATGAACGGCAGCCAGACAGAGACGCAGAGTGTGATGTCGACGACGGAAGAGACTGAAACGACGGAGACGGTGCAGACCGGTGTGGATACAGAGAACACGGAGGAGACGGAAAACACGGAGACGACGGAGACAACCGAGACGACAGAAACAACCGAAACGACGGAGACGACCGAGACGACAGAAACAACCGAAACGACGGAGACGACCGAGACAACGGAAGCAACCGAGACAACGGAAGCGACAGAGACGACAGAAACAACGGAGACGACGGAAACAACCGAGACAACGGAAGCAACCGAGACAACAGAGAATTCCAAAAACTGATAAAAAATGCAGCATAAATATGATTGACATAAAGCATAATAAGTAGTAGTATCAAAATATAAAAGACGTAGTATTAAAAACCACATGCAAAAATAATGGATACTATTAGAATAAAACAGCAAGAATGGAGGTCATATTATGTTGCAGATAGGGATTCGTGAACCGGGAAGTGCGATTACGCATTTTATTGCCATGATGATGGCGATCATTGCATCATCACCGCTGCTTGTCAAGGCGGCATTAGATGGAAACCGGACAACAGTTTTTGCAATGGCGGTATTTATGGGGAGCATGGTATTGCTCTATGGGGCAAGTACCGTATATCATTCGCTGGTGGTGCGTGATAAAATTTTAAAAGTATTCCGTAAACTGGATCATATGATGATTTTTGTCCTGATCGCAGGATCGTATACGCCGGTCTGCCTGATCGTATTAGGTGGCAGATCCGGATATACCCTCCTTGCAGCAGTGTGGGGCATTGCAGCGGCAGGAATGCTCGTGAAAGCACTCTGGATCAACTGCCCGAAATGGTTTTCTTCTATCATTTATATTGCAATGGGCTGGGTGTGCCTGTTTGTATTCCGTGAACTGCTGACAACACTTTCTTTGGCTGCATTTTTATGGCTGCTTGCAGGCGGGCTGATCTATACGGCAGGCGGAGTGATCTATGCGTTGAAACTTCCGGTATTTAATGAAAAGCACAAGGAGTTTGGTTCTCATGAAGTATTTCATCTGTTTGTCATGGCGGGAAGCATCTGCCATTTCATCTTCATGTACCAGTATGTAGCTTAAAAATAAAACAATTGCCGATAGATTTAACAGAACAGTTAAGTTATAATGAGCGAGGGAGAGTCAACATGCTCGCATGATTGACGAACGGCGAATGTGACAGCAACAAAACATAGGTATAGGAATGGAGACGGATATGAGATACACCTTAGAGAATGAAAATTTAAAAGTAGAGATCGATTCATTTGGAGCAGAGATCAAATCTGTAAAAAGAAAGTCGGACGATCGTGAATATATGTGGTGCGGCGACAAAAAATACTGGGGAAGAACATCTCCGGTATTGTTCCCATTTGTCGGAGCTCCGAAAAACAAAGAATACCGCTATGAAGGCAAAACCTATTCCATGGGACAGCACGGATTTGCAAGAGATATGGAGTTTACATTAAACGGACAGACAGCAGAGACAATCTCGTTTGTTCTGACCGATACAGCAGAAACCCGTGAAAAATATCCATTTCATTTTACACTGCGCATCGGTTATGAATTGTGCAAAAATGAAGTGAAAGTGAACTGGACTGTGGAAAACACCGACACGAAAGAACTCTATTTTTCCATCGGGGCACATCCGGCATTCAACTGCCCGATTCATGGAGAAGAAAATAAAATCGGATATGGACTGAAATTTGGCGGACTGACGGATACACTTCATCATCATGGAAATACACCGGACGGTATGGCTGTGATGGAGGATAAGGTATTAGCACTGAAAGATGGCTGCGTGACATTTACCGAAGGATTCTTTGACGAATGTACTTACATGGTAGAGGGAAAACAGACCGGCGAAGTTTCCCTGCTTGATACGCAAGGTAATGCATATGTAACTGTAAAATTTGATACACCATTATTTGCAGTATGGTCGCCGGAAGGGAAAAATGCACCGTTCGTCTGCATTGAGCCATGGTATGGAAGAAGTGACAGAGAAGATTTTGACCATATTCTGGAAAACAGGGAGTGGGGGAATGAACTGGAACCGGGCGATATTTTTGAAAAGGATTATAAGATTCTGGTAAAATAGCGCAGAGGGTTGCGTTTCATGGCTCAGACTGATACAATGAAAAAAATACATGGAATATTAAAGGAAGAGGAGAACGTAAGATGAACTTTTTGGAAGAACGTATTGTCAAAGATGGAATCGTGAAAGAGGGAAATGTTCTTAAGGTGGACAGTTTTCTGAATCATCAGATGGATATTGAATTATTTGACCAGATCGGAGCGGAATTCAAGAAGAGATTTGCAGATAAGAATATCAACAAGATCCTGACAATCGAAGCTTCTGGTATCGGGATTGCCTGTATTGTAGCCAAGCATTTTCATGTGCCGGTTGTATTTGCAAAAAAGACACAGAGCATCAATCTGGAAGGGGAGATGTATGTAGCAGAAGTCGAATCATTTACCCACAAATGCAAGAACCAGGTAATTGTAGCAAAGAAATTTCTTTCAGAGGAAGATCATGTGCTCATTATTGATGATTTCCTTGCGAATGGATGTGCGCTGCAGGGGCTGATTCAGCTGGTTACAGAGGCAGGTGCAACTGTAGAGGGAATTGGAATTGTGATCGAAAAAGGATTCCAGTCCGGCGGAAGAATCATCCGCAACCTTGGATATCCGCTGGAATCACTTGCGATTGTAGAAGCTATGGACAGTGAGACGGGTGAGATCACTTTCAGAGAGCAGTAAAAAGTGCAAAAAGACGCATATGCCTGAACAAAAATTTTGTCGGGAATATGCGTCTTTTGCGTATATGATGAACTAAGTGCAGATTTGTATTTTCACAGGGATCTGCACTTTTTGATATACAAAAAGAGAGTGATATTTGTTTTAGCTGGCCCACGAGCGGTTATAGAAAAACATGGAAAGTGAAGAGCCAAAGATAACAATATATCCAATCACGCTGAGCAGGTTTAGTCGTTTTGCTCCATCCATTCATTTAAAAGCCTGCAATAGCGGTCGGTATCTTCAACGAAGCATGCATGACGGCAGTCATCAAAAAGTTCCCAGCGTGAATTCGGGATACTGTCATACATGGTCTTTGCAACCAGTGGAGTGCACAGATCGTTGGTTCCGTTGATGATAAGTGCCGGTTCTTTGATATTTTTCAGTTTGTCACGGTACTCATAGTTGCTGAGATTTCCGATTGGCGTGTATTCATTTGGTCCCCACGCGGTGATATAAGAGTCTGTTCCAATTTTT
>ERZ779865.1536-NODE-1536-length-16648-cov-6.252878_pt1 | contig 16648 bp, 10 predicted proteins | sample MGYA00433088_ERZ779865 | MGnify/ENA primary metagenome ERZ779865 (study PRJEB29588, sample SAMEA2151703) | human gut metagenome | biome: human gut; feature: human-associated habitat; material: faeces | place: Denmark | collected 2008/2010 ... | reverse complement strand
AAGACAATGATGAATGTTGAAGAAAAAACAGGAGAATTTGATGAAGGTGTCATTCCTAAACCGAGAGTTAAGATGGGATGTATGCCAGAAATCAAAGACTTTGAGGAAACATTGGCAAGTGTTGATAAAACACAACCTGTTGAAGAAAGAGTCCGTTATGTTTTGGGAGCAATGGGACTAAACAAGGTTTCAGCAAAAGAGCAGAAACAGATTGTTGAAATTGCAAGCACGGCTGTCAGAAAGGGAAGAATGGCTTTTGATATCATTTTTGTAGAGGCTAATATTCCTATTGAACAGACGATGGCATTTCGTATGACATTCTCAAAATTTGTCAATGATTTTGTGCAGAAGTATGAAAGTGGTAAAAAGGTAAAACTTTTGACTTTCCTTTCAGAATTGCAGAAGATTATTATGTTTGAGAGTGAAATCGAGAACTTCTCGGACTTTACCGACTGATGTAATATTGTAATCTTGGTATTAAGGTAAAACTCCACTAGATGTATCTGGTGGAGTTTTACTATTTACATAACTTTACAAAAATGAAAAATAGTGATATAATAAGTGTATTGTTTATATATAAAGATGAAGAACCGCTTGATACAGAGAGCATTAAAATCTCATCGGGCAGGCAGGATAAGATTAAGATAACAAAGGAAAAAGACTATTCATATATGTTCATTAATAAATATAACAATGATGATATAAGACGGGAGTGCATAATTAATGATAATATTAAAGCTCCATTAAAAGAGGGTGATGAGGTAGGCGTTATTAAATATTATTACAATGAGGCTTATATTGGAAGTGTTAAGATAATAAGCTGCGAAAATGTTGATACAGCAGGCTTTATGGACACGGTTAAGAAAATATTTAAAAGCTTACTTTAATTAAAGTAGTGCCATTTGCCGTATAATATGCTATATTATTAAATAATATTCATTAAGGGAATCACAAGGACACAATTATGGATTTATTTGATTATATGCGAAAGACTAATCAGGAGAATGATTCTCCTCTTGCGATGAGATTAAGACCAAGAACTTTGGAAGAAGTTGTAGGACAACAGCATATTGTTGGTAAGGATAAGCTTTTATACAGGGCTATAAAGGCGGATAAATTAAGCTCTATTATATTTTATGGACCTCCTGGAACTGGAAAGACTACATTAGCCAAGGTTATTGCCAATACGACAAGTGCGGATTTCTGTCAGATTAATGCTACAGTAGCAGGCAAGAAAGAGATGGAAGATGTTGTAGAGAGGGCGAAAAATAATCTTGGAATGTATGGTAAGAAGACAATACTTTTTGTAGATGAGATACATAGGTTTAATAAGGGGCAGCAGGATTATCTTCTGCCATTCGTGGAAGACGGAACTATTGTGCTTGTTGGTGCAACAACAGAAAATCCATATTTTGAGGTTAATGGAGCCTTGATTTCAAGGTCTATAATATTTGAGTTAAAGCCATTGTCAAAGGAAGATATCAAAGAGATACTAAAGAGAGCTGTATACGATAAAGAAAGAGGTATGGGAAGCTACAAGGCTGACATAGATGATGAGGCTTTGGAGTTTCTTGCTGATATAGCAAATGGCGATGCAAGAAGTGCACTTAATGCGATAGAACTTGGAATACTTACAACTGACAGGTCAGATGACGGACTTATACATATAGATTTAAAGACAGCAGAACAGTGTATACAAAAAAGGGCTGTCCGATATGATAAGACGGGTGATAATCATTATGATACCATATCAGCATTTATTAAAAGTATGAGGGGGTCTGACCCTGATGCAGTAAGTTATTATCTGGCAAAGATGTTATATGCAGGTGAAGATATAAAGTTTATTGCAAGAAGAATAATGATATGTGCAAGTGAAGATGTAGGCAATGCAGACCCTTACGCATTAGTTGTTGCTACGAATGCAGCACTTGCAGTTGAGAGGATAGGTATGCCGGAGGCAAGGATAATTCTTTCACAGGCGGCGTTATATGTTGCCTGTGCACCTAAGAGCAACTCTTGTTATATGGCAGTTGACAAGGCTATGGAACTTGTTAAGACAACCAAGACAGCACCTGTGCCGGCACATTTGCAGGATGCACATTATAAGAGTGCTTCAAAGTTAGGACACGGCATAGGTTATAAATATGCACACGATTATCCTAACCACTATGTGAAGCAACAGTATTTACCTGATGGACTTGAGGACGTAAAGTTCTATGAACCAACAGATAATGGCTATGAGAAGCAGATAAAGACACATTTAAAAAAGATTAATTCGGAGACGTAGAACTGATGAGAGAGTATATTAACAGACTTTCAAGAGGAAAGTTCAGATATGACATTCCAGATATAATACAACCTGATGATGTTATTATAGAAGATGTTATCTGTGACACAATACATAATGCAGAATTTCATATACAGGCGCAAGATGTAATTAAGGGGGTAGTATACTCTGATAATGCCAAGGTGACAGTGCTTACACCGTCATTTGCGGGAAAAGACAGTGATATTAAATACGTTATAGATGCAAGGGGACTTTCAGAGGGGGACAGCATAGAAGGAGAGTTCACGCTTGTTACTAATGCTGGAGAGAAAGAGGTATTATACAGCTTTACAGCAGTTAAAGAAACAGTAGATACAAGCCTTGGAAAAGCGGATAACCTGTTCCATTTTACTAATCTTGTGCAGGTTAATAAAGAAGAAGCAGTAAGCTTATACAGATCCGATAAATTCAAAAAAATATTCTTACAGGGTGATGATGTATTAAATAATCTTTACGATGTCCTGTATGACAGAGAAAATGTATATGAGTCAATGGAGGAGTTCTTAATAGCAATTAAGAAAAAGTCTGCTCTTACTTTCAGTGTTGATAATAATATAAGAGATTATAATATAGATGGTGCTAACGAAAAGGACAGCATAATTATAGAAAAGAACGGCTGGGGCTATATAAAGCTTGACGTACAGTGTGAAGCACCATTTATTAAGATGAAAAGAGGAATAATAACTTCTGATGATTTCATAGGTGATGTATATGAGCTGGATTATATAATAGATGATAAGCTTCTTCATGCAGGCAATAACTATGCGTATATTATAATAAGCTCTTACAGTCATCAGGAAGTAATAGAGATTACAATAAATGGAAAAGAGATTGTTAATGACAGCGGCTTTGATGAACACAGAGAGATAAGAACTGCAAAGAGCAGGCTTACAGCAGAATATCTCCAGTTCAGAATGAAACGCATAACCAAGCAGGAATGGGTTATTAACACTAATAAAATTCTTGACAGAGTTCGTGGATTGAAGAAATCGGACATAATATTTGACGTATTGCAGGCTGGTGTTAATTTTATATCAGGTGATGATTACAATGGAAGCAGAATTCTTGAGAACATTAAGGACAGGGTATTAAGCGATGTTGATAATCATATTGAGTTATACAGTCTTTACCTTTATGTAAGCACGCTTGAAAGAAAAGATGCAGGATATACATCAGATGTAGCCCAGATAGTTACAGAGTGTTATGAACACGGATATGACAGCTGGGTGCTTTTGTGGATATTATTCTATATAGACGGACAGTCTGAGAATAACAAGAGCATTAAGCTTATAAGAATAAAGGATTGCTTTAATGATGGCTGTATAAGCCCGGTTATGTATTTAGAGGCACTTAATATATATAATGCACAGCCAGAGCTGTTAAGGCTGTTTAACAGATTTGAGATTCAGGTGATAGCATTTGGTATAAAGTACAATATGATTACAGAAAAGCTTGCAAAGCAGGCAGCGGCTGTAATTGCCAATGAAAGAATTACTAATAAAGATAATATAGAGATATTAAAAAAACTTTATACAATATATGAAGAAGATGACATATTAGAAGTATTAATATCACATATGGTAAGGGAAGGAATAGCTGGTGAGGAAGCATTTCCATTTTATGAGAAAGCGGTTCTTAGAGGCATAAGAATAACAAGATTATATGAGTTCTATATGGCAAGCATAAAGAAAGATATAAAGGTGAGAATTCCAAGAATTGTCCTTTTGTATTTTACATATGATTCAGGTATTAATTATGAATGGAAGTCCTTCTTATATGCCAATGTTGTCTATAATAAAGCATTCTATAAGGATATATATGATTCGTACGAGCAGATGATAGAACTGTATCTTTATGAGCAGTTAAAGGCCGGCTGTATCAATAATGACCTTATGTATCTTTACAGACAATTTTTAAAGCCACAGCTTATCAATAATGAAACAGCAGAATATGCGGTTAAGTTAAGATTTATGTATCGTGTAACTGCTGATTGCAGTAAAGTAAAAGCTGTTATAGTAAAATGCGGCTATATGAAAGAGCCTGCAATATATGAGATGACAGGCAATGATATATATATTCCGCTTTATATCTCTAACTGTTCTATGGCATTTATCTGTACGGACGGAGTTATAAGAAGAAACACTGTCAATTATGAGATAGAAAAGATATTAGAAGAACCACTGGATATAACATTGTTAGATGAATATGACATTGAAGAGCCATATATAGCTTTATTCAGAGCAGATTATTGCAGAAAGAAGCATATATATAATGCGGATACACCATCTATATATAAGAAAGCGGCGATGGTTAAAGGAGTTACATACGAATACCGACAACTTATTAATTCGTGGCTTATTGAATATTATAAAGAATATTATGAAGGTGAAACCTTTAATGATGAGTACAGTGACCTTATTAAAGATGGTCTTGATATCAATACGGCACAGGGGCTTATTGAAATACTTTTGGAGTACGGAATGTATTATGAGGCAAGGGAACTTATGGAACGCTACGGCTATACAATAGTTCCAGCAGGCAAGATGTTTAAGTTCATAGTACACGAGCTTACTGCTTCGGTTAATAAGGAAAGCTATAAAGATATATTGTGTGAATATGTGTTCAGGAATCATCTGTATAATGAGCTGGTACTTGAATATATGGTTGATAATTATAATGGTTCAGACAAGGATATGTACAGGTTGTGGAAGAGTGCATCTGATTTTGGCGTAAATATTAAAAATCTTTCTGAGAGGGTTATCTCACAGTATATGTTTACTCAGGATAAAGATTATTATGATAAGCTTACACAGGTATTTACAGATTATTATAATAAAGGTGCATCACAGCTGATAGCCAAAGCATATATAGCTTATAATTCATTTTTATATTTTATTAAAGGAAAAAATGTAAGTGACATAACATTTACGGTTGTAAAAGAATGTTACAAAGATAAGATTGGTATTCCTGTAATATGCCTTGCTGCGTGGCTTAAAAAAGTATCAGAGAATATAAAAGAATTGAATAAACCAGATATTAAAGACACAGCACAGAAGATTCTTGATGAATTATGTGCAAAAGAGATAATCTATGATTATTATAAACGTTTTAATGGTGTTCTTAATATACCGTATAATGCCTGTGGTGTTACAGTGATTGAGTATTATGGCAATCCTGATAATAAGGTTGTCATTAATTATAAAGTTAATGATGCTAAAGAATATGCAAGTGCAGTTATGAAATGTGATAACTGCGGAGTATTTACATACAGACTTTCATTGTTCTATAACGACAAGGTTATATATAATTATACAATTGGAACAGACACTAATACGAAGGAATATAACATATTGTACGATAACCTTAATGATGGAGATAATAAGGGCAGATTTGATGCAATTAATGAATGTCTTGCAAGCGAGGAGCTAAGGGATATGGTTACATTAAAGAAGCTTATGGAAAGCTATGCAGTAGAAGATTATGTGACAAAGCAGTTGTTTGTACCAGAGAATATGAGGCAGTAAGACTAAATTCCTGCTAAGAATGGAGATAGTTATGAACGATACAGATTTGATAATAGGAGTGGAGCTGCTTGAGGATAATATACAGATGTGTGTGTATGACAGTGAGTTAAAAGCACCAGTGGCAGCAGATACCGAAAAAGACAAAACTTTATCAGAGAATATAAAAGCTGTTATTAATAAGAAAAATGCCAGCAGTGTAGCTTCTATATGTGTTGTTGTTCCTGATTTTACCAAAGATACACTGGAGATTGTAAAGGAGGAGCTGTACAATGCAGGTGTTGCAAATGAGCAGTACCAGATAATAAGCAGAATAGAAAGCTTTGCATATTATGCGTACAGCCAGAAGAAGGAACTTTATCAGAATGGTACAGTGCTTATGGATTACAATGCTTCGGGAATTGATGTATACAGATTGTACTGCAATAAGATTGGTGATATGCAGTACATATTACAGGAGCATACATTAAGCCAGCCTGAAGGAAGTACAATAGAAAAGGCTTCACATTCCGTTACCTTGTATATGACAGAATATTTTAAGAAGCACAGGGCTTCAAGTGTATATCTTACAGGTATGGGATTTGATGTGGACAGGCTTCCAGATGAATTCACCAAAGTATTAGTTGCAGGAAGAAAAGCATTTGTTGGGCAGAATTTATATGTAAGAGGTGCGTGCTTTGCAGCGTTGGAGTATATATCTCCACAGGTATTTGGTAATGTGTGCCTTCTTACAGATGGCAGGATAAAAGCTGATATTGAAACGGATATATCAGAACACGGACGTCCTATGAAGTTTAGAATTGTCAAAATGGGAACTAACTGGTATATGGCAGAAAGAACAATTGATTTTATTATTGAAGATGTGTCGGTTATAAATTTCCAGATTATATGGCCGGACGGAAAATATATAGAAAAGCAGGTTGATATAAGCTCTATTCCTTACAGGGAAGGAAAGACAACAAGAATATCAATGAATGTAAAGGCATCTTCACAGGATAAATGTATTGTTACAGTAAAAGACCTTGGTTTTGGTGAGATATATCAGGCATCGGATAGTGTTATAGTTGAAGAACTGGATTTAAGTGAGGCAGATGTATGAGTGCAATGATTTTGTGCAGGGGGAAGGTTGCAGACAATCCTTTATATATAATGCAGTCAGGTATCAGATTGTATACAGAAGAAGAACTGTGTTATTATATTTACAATAATATATATATACTTACTAATGATTTTATCAATGATGAGCTTATAACATTTCTTAGGGATGAAGTGGGAAATACAGCACTTGCCCAGAGATTAACCATAATGAAAAGTAATAATGAGCTGTTGGCAAGTATGCTTGTCACAATACTTAAATCAGTTGATTATTATTCTTTGGAACAGATTGAAAAGATAAGCGAAATACTGAATACGCTTGATAATCAGAATGCTTATGAAAGACTTGGATTAAGAGGGGACAGTTTTCTTTCTAATGAGTGCTTCTATAAGGCGGTTGACTGTTATAAGCAGATTATAGATGAATACAGCAATGCTGCCCCGGCAGCGTTCTTAGCAGGTGTGTACCATAATATGGGTGTTGCACTTGCAAGAATGTTCTTATATAATGAGGCTTCATACAGCTTTATGAAAGCATATGAGATAGGACAGCATAAGAATTCATACAAGTGTTACCTTGCGGCAAAGTGGTTTATGGATAAAGACGGAAGTGTTATTAATGAAGATGTGCCAGAGGAGGAGTATATCATAAGAAGAAAGATAGAACAGCTTATGGATAATGCTGCTTATCAGGACGAGATTAGAAAGCTTAATGACACAGAGAAGTATAAAAATGCAGGAGATGTGGCAGGGTATCATAAAGTATTAGATGATATTCTTACCAATTGGAAACAGGATTATTATAAATATACTGCGAGGTGATAAGACAAGTGGGATTATTCAAATTCTTAAAAAATAATTATGACAGTGATGAGGATTTAAAAGACCTTGAGGAGCTTGTGTATGAAGATGAGAATGGATTTAGAAATAAACGTTCTATTAATGATATGATACACAGCTATCAGGTGGGTTCGTATACTGGCAGTAATCATAATGATGATCTGGAAGAAGAATTATATAAGACGGCTGGCAGTGATGCATCTGCTGATGAATTCAGAGGGCTGACAGAAAAGACTAAGAAACAGCAGGCAGATGTGTTAAAGGAAGAAGAAAAATATGACCACCTGCTTAACAGTATACAGGCACAGACGCTTATAAGAACAGTTGATAAGGTTAATCTTGGCGGAGCGGTCAATAATACGCAGGATAATCTTGAAGAGGTTGACACGGCAGGATTTACAGGCTCAGAGGTTGGGAGCTTTGTTAAAAGCCAGTGTGATATTATGGAGGAAGCTTCAAGATATATAGAGAATGCCAAGGTAGAATATGACAGTGTAACTGATTATTATGAGGATATACAAAGAATCGAGAATGCACCGGAAAATATAAAGCTTAAGCTTATGTATGCGGCAGACCGTGTTGATAATCTGTCGGTTGACAGGCGTATTTTTAAATCACCGGAGAACAAGCTTTCCAACAAAGTGTACCGTATGATGGAATCTTATGAGGAAGATTTTCCAGAGGCACTTGTAAAGCTGAGGCACGATGAAGAAGATTACAATACAGTATTAAAGAATGTAAGAATGATTAAGGGTGAGAGGTCAATGTATCGTATAGAGGCAAATGACCTTGTGAAAAAACAGCTTAGAATTAAGAAGTATTCAGTACTTATGCTGGCACTTCTTGTAGGGGTGTTTGTTATATTTCTTCTTATATCAGCGGCTTCACCAGATGATGAACACATTGGAATGTTCATAACAGTTGTAATACTTGCACTTACGCTTTCGCTTGGTCTGTTTGCTTATCTTAAATCAACAGAACGAAAAGTGTATGTGACAGAGGTAAAGCTTAATAAAGCAACAGCACTTCTTAATAAGTACAAGATAAAGTATGTAAATGCTGTAAATGTGCTTGAATATGAATATAGCAAATATGCGGTAAAGAGTGCATTTGAGCTTGAGCAGAAGTTTCAGGCATATGTTGAGATGAAAGATGAACAGCGTAAAATACTTGAGATAACAAGTAATCTTAATGAGGCAGAAGCGGAGCTTACAGATATATTAAGACAGCTTGGTGTAATTGATACACATATATGGATAGGACAAGTTAAGGCGATACTTAATCCTAAAGAAATGGTAGAGGTAAGACATAATCTTTCCATAAGACGCCAGAAGTTAAGAGAACAGATAGAATATAATGAATCAAGAATAGAAGATGCAAGAAATAATATTAAAAATGTGACTAAAAAGAATAAGGTGCATGCCAAGGAAGCTATGCAGGTTCTTGAGATTTATGAGAAAAGACATAAGAATAATTAAAATAATACTTGCGAAATATGAGCATTGTGTTACAATTGAGAGTGGTTTTTTGCGAAATGATTAACAATGTGTAAATAGCGCAAGAAGGAGGATAAGATGAAAGAAAGACTTGATGCAATCAAAGAAAATGCGTTGTCACAGATAAAGGCAACAGATTCTCTTGATAAGTTAAATGATATCAGAGTTGCTTTTCTTGGTAAAAAAGGCGAGCTTACTGAAGTTTTAAAGGGTATGAAGGAGGTAGCTCCTGAGGACAGACCTAAGGTTGGACAGATTGTCAACGAAACAAGACAGGCAATTGAAGAGGTATTAGAGACTGCCAGGAAAGAGCTTGCTGCCAAGAAGAGAGAGCTTCAGATGAAGGCAGAGGTAATTGATGTAACACTTCCAGCCAAGAAAGCTGAACTTGGACATAAACATCCTAATATGCTTGCGCGTGAAGAAATAGAAAAGATATTTATAGGAATGGGATACGAAGTTGTAGAAGGTCCAGAGGTAGAATATGATTATTACAACTTTGAGGCACTTAATATTCCAGCTAACCATCCAGCAAAAGATGAACAGGATACATTCTATATCAATGATAAAGTTGTTCTTAGAACACAGACATCACCTGTTCAGGCAAGAGTTATGGAAAAAGGCAGACTTCCAATAAGAATGATTTCACCTGGACGTGTATACAGAGCAGATGAAGTTGATGCAACCCATTCACCTTGCTTCCATCAGGTTGAAGGTCTTGTAATTGATGAGAACATAACATTTGCTGACCTTAAGGGAACACTTGCAGAATTCGCTAAGGAGTTATTCGGTGAAGATACTAAGGTTAAGTTCAGACCACATCATTTCCCATTCACAGAGCCTAGTGCCGAGATGGATGTAAGCTGCTTTAAATGTGGCGGCAAGGGATGCCGTTTTTGTAAGGGTGAGGGCTGGATTGAAATACTTGGCTGCGGAATGGTTCACCCACATGTATTTGAAATGTGCGGAATTGATAAAGATAAATATACAGGTTTTGCGTTTGGCGTAGGTCTTGAAAGAGTTGCCCTTCTTAAATACGAAATCGATGATATGAGATTGTTATACGAGAATGATACAAGATTCTTAAAGCAGTTCTAATTAATAATAAGTGGAGGATAAGTATGGATACATCTATTAAATGGATAAAGGACCTTGTTCCAGGTTTAGAGTGTACAAATCAGGAATTCAGAGATGCTATGACTCTTTCAGGTACTAAGGTAGAATGTTTTAATGAGCTTGATAAAAATCTGGATAAAATTGTTGTAGGACAGATTGTTTCAGTAGAAAGACATCCAGATGCAGACAAGCTTGTAGTATGTCAGGTGAATGTAGGAAATGAAACTGTTCAGATAGTTACAGGTGCTCCTAATATTGAACCAGGAACAAGTGGACAGAAAGTTCCAGTTGTTCTTGACGGCGGACGTGTGGCTGGCGGACACGATGGAAGTCCACTTCCAGAAGATGGAATTAAGATTAAAAAAGGCAAGTTAAGAGGCGTTGAGTCTTATGGAATGATGTGTTCAATTGAAGAACTTGGTTCATCAAGAGAATTCTATCCAGATGCAGCAGAAAATGGTATTTATATATTTGGTGATGATGCCAAAGTAGGAGAGAGTGCTGTAGAATATCTTGGACTTGATGATACAGTATTTGAATATGAGATTACTAACAACCGTGTAGACTGCTATAGTATCCTTGGTATCGCAAGAGAGGCAGCAGCTACATTCAGAAAGCCATTCAATCCTCCAGTTGTTAATGCTACAGGCAATAGCGAAGATGTTAATGACTATATTAAGATTGAAGTAGCAGCTAAGCAGCTTTGCAAGAGATATACAGCAAGAGTTGTTAAGAATATAAAGCTTGCTCCATCACCAAAGTGGATGCAGCACAGACTTATGACAGCAGGCATCAGACCTATTAATAACATAGTAGATATTACTAACTATGTTATGATAGAATATGGTCAGCCAATGCACGCTTATGATTATGATACAATCGCTGATAAGAAGATTATTGTAAGAACTGCTGCTGAGAATGAGAAGTTCGTTACACTTGATGGACAGGAAAGAACACTTGATTCAGAAGCACTTCTTATATGTGATGGAGAAAAGGCTATTGGTCTTGCTGGTATTATGGGTGGTGAGAACTCAATGATAACAGATGATGTTAAGACAATGCTTTTTGAAGCTGCAACATTTGATGGAACTAATATAAGAAAGTCAACTAAGAAGATTGGTTTAAGAACAGATGCTTCTGGTAAGTTTGAGAAGGGCTTAGATCCAGAGCTTGCACTTGAAGCTATGAACAGAGCCTGTGACCTTATAGAACAGTTAGGTGCAGGTGAAGTAGTTGGCGGTGTTGTTGATATATATGATGAGCCGGTATCTAAGAAGAGAATATCATTTGAACCAGATAAGTATAATGCACTTCTTGGAACAAATGTATCAAAGGAAGATATGCTTTCATATTTCAAGAGACTTGAAGTAGAATATGATGAAGCTTCTAATGAGCTTATTATTCCTACATTTAGACAGGATCTTAACAGAGATGCAGATATTGCAGAGGAAGTAGCAAGATTCTTCGGATATGATAATATTCCTACAACACTTCCAAAGGGTTCTACAACAATGGGTAAGATACCATTTGAGAGAAGTATTGAAGATGTAGCAGGTGAAGTTGCACAGTTCTGTGGATTCTCACAGGCTATGACATATTCATTTGAAAGCCCTAAGGTATTTGATAAGCTTAAGCTTGCGGCCGACTCAGAATACAGAAAGACAGTGGTTATCTCTAATCCATTAGGAGAAGATTTCTCAATAATGAGAACACTTCCTGTTAATGGTATGCTTACATCATTATCAACTAACTATAACAGACGTAATAAGAATGTTAAGTTATATGAGCTTGCAAAGGTATATCTTGCAGCAGATGATGTTAACGAGCTTCCAGATGAGAGAGTTATGTTCACGCTTGGAGCATTTGGAGATGTTGATTTCTTCCAGATGAAGGGTGTAGTTGAAGAATTCCTTGAAAGAATTGGAATGAGAGTTAAGCCGGAATACAATCCAGAGGCAGGAATTACATTCCTTCACCCAGGACGTCAGGCAGAGATTATCTATGATGGAACAAAGATTGGCTATATGGGTGAATTACATCCAGATGTAGCAGATACTTATTCATTAGGCGACAGAACATATATTGTTGTTATTGACCTTTCAATTGTAACTAAGATGGCAAGCTTTGACAGAAAGTTTGAGGGTATTGCCAAGTTCCCAGCAGTTACAAGGGATATAAGTATGGTTATGCCTAAGTCAGTTCTTGTAGGAAAGATTGAGAAGATAATCGAGAAACGCGGCGGAAGCATACTTGAGAGTTACAAGTTATTTGATATATATGAAGGTGCCCAGATTAAAGAGGGCTACAAGTCAGTAGCATATTCAATATCTTTTAGAGCTAAGGACAGAACACTTGAGGATAAGGATATCACACCAGTAATGGAGAAGATATATAAAGACTTAAGTGATAATGGAATCGAACTTCGTATGTAGTGAATATAGAGTGCACAATCTGAATAGAGGATTATTATGGATTTACATGATTTTTATTATGATCTGCCAGAGGAACTTATAGCACAAGACCCTCTGTCAGACCGTTCAAGCTCCAGATTGATGGTTCTTGATAAGAACACAGGAGCTATAGAACACAAGATATTTAGGGATATAACAGAATATCTTAAGCCGGGCGACTGCCTTGTAATTAATGATACTAAGGTTATACCTGCAAGACTTATCGGTGAGAAAGAAGGAACAGGTGCTGCCATTGAAGTGCTTTTGTTAAAAAGACTTGAAGACAGACAGGATACGTGGGAAGTCCTTGTTAAGCCAGGAAAGAAATGCAAGGTTGGTGCAAGGATAGTATTTGGTGGCGGAAAGCTTACAGGTGAGATTATTGATATAGTTGAGGAAGGTAACAGACTTATACAGTTTAGTTATGATGGCATATTTGAGGAAATTCTTGATGAACTAGGACAGATGCCGCTTCCACCATATATCACACATAAGCTTGAAGATAAGAACCGCTATCAGACAGTATATGCCAAGCACGAGGGTTCAGCAGCAGCACCTACGGCAGGACTACATTTTACAAAAGAACTGCTTAAACAGATAGAAGATATGGGAGTGAAGATTGCAAGAGTTACTCTTCACGTAGGTCTTGGAACATTCAGACCAGTTAAGGTTGAGAATATACTTGATCATCATATGCACTCAGAATTCTATCAGGTTGATAAAGAAGCAGCAGATATAATTAATAATACCAAGGCTAATGGTGGAAGAGTTATTGCTGTAGGAACTACAAGCACAAGAACTCTTGAATCAGTAGCTGATGAAAATGGACATATACCAGTTAAGAGTGGCTGGACAGAAATATTTATATATCCAGGTTATAAGTTTAAGGCAATAGATTGTCTTATAACTAATTTCCATCTCCCAGAATCAACTCTTGTAATGCTTGTGTCAGCACTTGCAGGAAGAGAAAATGTTCTTAATGCTTATGAAGTTGCAGTAAAAGAACGTTACAGATTCTTTAGTTTTGGGGATGCTATGTTCATTAAGTAGGCGTTAGATGTTTACAAAGTTACAATTAACTTAATAATACTAATAAATGTGAGTAGTACAGATGATCGCGGCTGCAAGTGTCGAAAGACCGCAGGTGAGGAAAGTCCGGGCTTCGCAGGGCAGGATGCCGGATAACGTCCGGTGGAGGTGACTCCAAGGCTAGTGCAACAGAAATATACCGCCAGTGCTTAACACTTAGTGTTGAGCTTATTGGTAAGGGTGGAAAGGCAGTGTAAGAGACTACCGTGGTATTGGTAACAATACTGGCTATGTAAACCCCATTCGAAGCAAGACCAAATATAAAGCGATACGGCTGCCCGTCGTGCTTTTAGGTAGGTTGCTTGAGCCTGCTGGTAACAGCAGGTCTAGATAGATGATCATCAGTAGTCAGGTCAAAGCCTGGCTGGACATAACCCGGCTTATAGTACTGCTCATATTTTTTTATTTAATAGGAAATTTCAATATAATTTCCTATTAAATAAAAGGCACTATGTGCCAGTTATGCGCACTCGCGTGAAGCTGTAGTTTGTCGCAAGCGACAGCACTCGTCGCGAGAATGTGCTTAGCACATTCTTTTTTATAATAGGAAATGGATGGATAGTAATGAACAATAATGATTATAAAGATAACAATGAGAACTTAAACAGTGAGAACACTGTGGATAATAAAAGCAGCCAGAACAGTGGTCATAGAAGAAGCAATGTCCAGCATACTGGCAGTAATACAGCTAACAATAACAGCCGTCACAATGTAAGAGAGGGCAGTAACAATAATTCAGAACATCACAGCAGCAATAGTAGTGAAGGACACCACAGCCACCATAGCAGTGGGGAACATCACAGCCACAGTGGTAAGAAGAGATTAACAAAACAGCAGAAAAAGAAACGTACTATAACAATTGTTTCAATAGTAGCTGCGGTTGTTGTTATTATAGGAATTATGGGTGTTAAAGGCTTATCTGATGCCAAGGGAATGTTAAAGAATGCTAATGAATTAAAGACAGAGATGAATGATATGCTTGGAGCTGTAAAAGCCCAGGATGCTGAGGCAGCTAATACAGCAGTATTAAAGCTTGACAATACAACTTATAAGATAAGCAAGACATTATCAAGCCCATTGTGGAAGATGGCAAGCCACATTCCGGTTGCAGGAAAGTATGTTAAGTCAGTAGATACACTTATAGGACTTGTTGAAGATGCATCAGATGATATTATAAAGCCGGCAGTAGCAACAATATCAGAATACCCTATGTCAGGTCTTAAAGTAGGTGATGGTTTTAGTGTAACAACAATTAATGCCTATCTTGATCTTTTAGAGCAGATACAGCCAGTGGTTAATAATATGACTGCTAAGATGAACAAGGTTGAACTTCCGGGAAGTATGGGAACAATGATATCTTCTTATAGTGATAAGATAACATCACTTATGAGTATGTACACAGATTATGAAGATTACATTCCATTAATGAAAGCATTTATCGGCGATGGAAGTGATAAGGTATATCTTCTTGCTGCACAGAATACAGCAGAGATAAGAGCTGCAGGTGGTTTCCCAGGTTCAATCGGAACAATAAGGGTTGAAGATGGTGTAATGTCAATTGGAGATTTTAATCCTGTTAATGATGTATTGGCAACATATCCACCAGATGAAGCTAATGTTACAAGAAAAGAATTAAAGATATTTAATGATACGTTAATCTATTCAAGAGATGCAAGTTTTAACCCTGATTTTGAAAGAGCTGCTCAGATATGGGCTTTGGCTTATGAAGCTAAGCACGGTGAGAGCGTTGATGGTGTGCTCTCACTTACACCGACTATTATACAGAAGGTTCTTAGAATATCAGGACCAATTACACTTCCTGATGGAACAGAGCTTAATGGTGATAATGCCGTATCAGTATTACAGTATGAGCTTTATTATAAATATCTTAGCGACAGAGGTACTAATGTTGATTATAATGAAGCTAATGAATATGTCGATGGTCTTTTTGCAGAGACAGCCAAGCAGGCAATGGCAGTATTGGTATCAGGCTTTGATTTTAAGAGAATTAATGAATATGTAGATATGTTTAATGAAGGTGTTGAAGAGAACACAATTATGCTCTGGTTCGTAGATGAGCAGGAAGAGCAGTATGCTAAGGACGCAGGTTGTTCAGGAAATCTTAATGATGACCCGGCTAATCCAGAAGCAGGAGTATTCTTCAGCTTATATGAGCCTTGTAAATTAGGCTGGTTCTTAAATATTGATACAGAGATGAGTGAGCCTGTTATTAATACAGATGGAACAAGAAGCTATGATATTACTGTGACATTAACTAATACAATTAAAAGAAGCAATATAACAAGAGCAGGTGGCTATATTCTTGGTGGATTCGATGGTGGAATAAGAGGATTTGTTCATTTATTTGCACCAGCAGGTGGTACTATAGGTAACTTTGAGACTAATAATGGCCTTAAGATAACAACTGATGAGTATGATAATCTTGAAGTTGGTTATAATGTTGATCTTGTAGTAGAAGCAGGTTCACCACAGGTAATAAAGTATACAGTAACAACAGCAGAAGGCGTTGATACACCACTTAAGATTCGCACAACACCTACATTACAGGCATACAGATAAAACAAGTAAGTATCGAATATTTTAGAAAGTGTTATGAAGGCAGGTTGTAGTGTATACAACCTGTTGATTATATGGTATATATGAAATAAAAAAAGGGGATGTGAAAAAACTCGATTGAGTTTTTTCACATCCCCA
>ERZ779865.1535-NODE-1535-length-16654-cov-4.700042_pt1 | contig 16654 bp, 12 predicted proteins | sample MGYA00433088_ERZ779865 | MGnify/ENA primary metagenome ERZ779865 (study PRJEB29588, sample SAMEA2151703) | human gut metagenome | biome: human gut; feature: human-associated habitat; material: faeces | place: Denmark | collected 2008/2010 ... | reverse complement strand
AATGCGAAGCATCGGCAAAATCCGTTACTGGAACGAGGTACGAGTGAACAGTAACGCTTGCGACTCTTTCGCGCCCGGACGGTGCTGTTTACAGCAAACTTCTTCTCTGCGAAGTGCGCATCCCGCCCGGAGGGCTTTTTCATTCATAGGACGTAATTTCCTATGAATGAAAAAAGCATGGCATCCCTTTGGACAACCATGCTTTTGGGTTATTGTTCACACCTGTAGTGCAACTTCCAACAATTACAGTTCTTCGATTTTTTCTTTTGTTTCTTTCTCTGCCGACTCGGCAAACCCGAGCACGACCTTAAACAGATCTCCGTCCACATACAGACGGAATGTACCACCCATAAGATCCATCAGGCTGTTTGCGATAGAAAGTCCGAGTCCGCTTCCTTCCGTATTTCTGGATGCATCGCCCCGCACAAAACGTTCCATCAGTTCATCACTGCTGATATTGAGCGGGTATTTTGACGTATTGCGGAAGGTGATAGACACCTGTGCCTCTTTTACTTCAAGATTGATGTAGACACGCGTCCCACTCTGGGCATATTTGCAGATATTATTCATCAGGTTATCGATCACACGCCAGAAATGTCTGCTGTCCGCCATGATATAGACCGGTGTCTCCGGCTTTTCGATCACAAGATCAAGTCCTGCCTCTTTTGTCTTTTCCTCAAATTCCCCGACCGTCTGTGTCATAAATATCCCGGCTTCTAACCGCTCTAAATGTACCGGAAGGTTTCCGGTGGACGCCTTGGAAGCCTCGATCAGGTCTTCGATCAGCTTTTTCAATCGGCTTGACTGGCGCTCTAACACCTCTAAATACTCCTGCGCTGTCTCGTTGTGCAGTTCTTCTTTTTCCAGCAGATCCACATAGTTGATGATCGATGTCAGTGGAGTCTTAATGTCATGGGACACGTTCGTGATCAGTTCTGTCTTGAAACGTTCACTCTTCATCCGCTCTTCGATCGCATGTGTCATACCGTCGCTGATATGGTTGATCTGTTCTCCCTGTTCCTTAAATATACCGGTCATACGCTTTGTACTGATCTGATAGCCCGGCTCACCGCCTGCAATTTTTTTCGTTCCGTTCTTTAACTGGTTTAACTGCACACAGTACCACAGGACCAGCGGATATAAAACCAGTTTTTCTAACAGCCAGAGTAAAAGGGCTATGTCTGAATTAAAAAACATCAATACCCCTATGCCCTCAAAAAATGCAAGTACCAGCATGACCAGGATCACTTTCCAGAGAAACCCGATATTTTCCCAGATCATCCGGCCGAACTGTCCGATTTTACGGAAAAGCTGGTAACACAGGGTATGTCTCCACCATTTTCCCAATTTTACCCGCACGGAAAAACTTAATAAAAACAGTAACAACAGCCATCCCATGCAAAGGGTTGCAACTGCAGTAACAAATAAGATAAACGGCAGATACGCAACATCGACATTTATCAGGAATATCGCTGCCACATAGAAAACAAATACCTCTGCCAGCACAGCCCCCACTGCAAAAACATCCAGCCACAGATGATCCCAGACAGTCGTAACGATCTCATCCGTTCCATTCCGGTGCCCCGCCGCACACATCAGAAATACAAAGGCTGCTGCTCCGATGATAAAACTTACAAACATTGTGACTAACGCCGTGTAACGCATGCTGTATACAAAATCCAGCAGGGTATTCGCCTGTACGTACCAGTCCGTACTGTTCCAGTCTGTCCCAACATTCTGCGGCAGGATCACAACCATCTGATAAGTGGTTTTCGGTGATGTGTTCCCCATGTTTACCCAGAGTGTATAGTTGCTGTCAAGATAATAATCCTCGTGTGTTGTATACGAAACGCTGGCATCTTCTTTGTTTTTTTCAGATGAGTCCACTCGGTCGATCTCATCCATGGATATCTCCCGGACTCCGTCTAATAACACATTTTCCCAGTGATTTACATCCATGCGCGTGCCATCAAACATGTCAAACGTGACGTATTCTCCATTTGCAATATCATCCATGCCGCTGTCTGTGACATCCGTCAGTGGCTCTTCCGTTGATTCTGCTACTATATCCCCGTCCGCAGCATCGGTCAATGCCCCATCTGCAGCCGTTCTTTCCACAGAAGCAGCATCGGTCAATGTCTCATCTGCAGCCGTTCTTTCCGTAGAAGCAGCATCTCCTGTCCCGTCTGTGTGTTCAAACAGATACATTTTTTTCTCGGTATCATAAGTAAAAACTGCGCTTCCATATCCGTCTATGTCCGTCTCAACCTTCTGCACCGGATAATACTCATTTCCCGCCAGATAAACAAAAATACCTTTTGCCTCATCATAACAGATACGGTCGGCATAGACGCTGACCCATGAATCTTCCCCCGAATACATAAGTTCCACACCGCCGCCGGTCAGGAAATTTCCATTTGTGTATACAATCTGATCTTCGTCCGATAATTCCACACTGTTTGTATACACATCTTCCAGACTGATCTTATCCGAAAAGTTGCGTTCCGCATACGATTTTTCATCATTCAGGTCAATCCCCTCGAGGCTGTCTGCTTTGATAATACCATATTTAAAATATTTGCTTTTCTCCAAATTTTCTGTCCGTCCCTGTCTTAAATCATCAATCGCAGACAGACCATATTCAAAAGAAACATGTTCAAACCATTGCCTTCTCGTTTCGTCCTTCGAATTTTGATAGACGTCTTCCCATATCATAAAAACTGCACCTGCTGCACTAAATACAAAACACAGTGCACTCACACTGAGCACAATCCAGGCAATGATCTTTGCCGCTGTCGACCCTTTCCACTTTTCCAAAATTCTACACCTATCCTTCCATTTTATAACCGCGTCCCCACACAACTTTCAAATACCGCGGTTCTGCCGGGTTATACTCCACTTTTTCCCGCAGATGCCTGATATGTACCGCCACTGTATTCTCCGTCCCGTAGGGATTATCCTGCCATACCTGTTCGTAAATCTGGTTCGGGGAAAACACCTCTCCGGGATGCTCCATCAGAAGTTTTAAAATATCGTATTCCGTGCGTGTCAGAGAAATCTTTTCGCCGTCAAGCGACACCTCTTTGCTGCGGTCGTCAAGTTCGATCCCGCCGATCGAGAGAACATCTTTTCTGATAGCTCCGCCTCCGAGCTGCATATAGCGTCTGAGCTGTGATTTCACACGCGCCTGCACTTCGACCGGATTGAACGGTTTTGTGATATAATCATCCGCACCGACGGTCAGGCCTAAAACTTTGTCCGTGTCCTCGCTTTTTGCTGTCAGTAAAATAACCGGAACATTGCTCGTTTCACGGATCTTCACCATCGCTGCAATCCCATCCATCTCCGGCATCATGATATCCATCAGTACCAGATGGATATCCTGTTCCTTTAACACCTCAAGTGCCTCTTTTCCGTTATATGCTTCAAATACCTGATAACCGTCCGCCATCAGATAGATTTTTAATGCTGAAACAATGTCTTTCTCATCATCGCACACCAGTATACTGTACATGTTTTCCCCTTTTCCGCAGGTTTTTGATCAATTTTTACATAAACCTGTCTCTTTATGATCATGCTCTTATTGTAACGGAATAATTATGAATTTCCAATCAGTCAAAACATTAAGATTTGATGAAGTTGTACCTTGTATTCGGATAAAAGGAATGCTAATATAGGAAAGTAGTGCTCCCGGAAGTTTTTCATTTTCCGGGAGTAAATTATGGAATTTTTTACACAAAGGTTAAACAAAGGAGGATTTATGGAAGAAAATAAAATGGGTGTGATGCCGATTGACAAACTTATTATCTCGATGTCCCTGCCGATCATGATCTCCATGCTCGTTCAGGCGCTCTACAATATTGTCGACAGTATTTTTGTTGCCATGATCAGCGAAAATGCTCTGACTGCTGTATCCATGGCATTCCCGATCCAGAATCTTATGATCGCTGTCGGTGTCGGAACTGCCGTCGGCGTAAATGCGCTTTTAGCCCGCTCCCTGGGAGAAAAGGATACGGAAAAAGTAAATAAGATTGCAGAAAACGCTGTATTTTTAATACTTGTCAGTTATCTGCTCTTTTTAGTCATCGGTCTGTTTTTTGCAGAACCGTTTTTCCGCAGCCAGACAGATATCGAGGAAATCATTGTTTATGGCAAACAGTATCTGACGATCTGCTGCTGTCTTTCTTTCGGTATTTTTACACAGCTTATGTTTGAGCGTATGCTGCAGGCAACCGGAAAGACAATCTATACCATGTATACACAGGGTGTTGGTGCGATCATCAATATTATTTTAGATCCAATTCTGATCTTTGGTCTGCTCGGGCTTCCGAAAATGGGCATTTCCGGTGCCGCCGCTGCAACTGTGATCGGACAGATGATTGCCGGTATTTTGGCAGTTGTTTTAAACCACACAAAAAATAAGGAAGTACAGATTGACCTGCACCATTTCCGCCCGGACAAAAATATTATCGGACAGATTTATGTGATCGGTGTTCCTTCTATTGTAATGCAGGCGATCGGTTCCGTGATGAACTACGGCATGAACCGTATCCTGATCGCATTTTCCTCCACGGCAACCGCAGTGTTCGGCGTTTACTTTAAACTGCAGAGTTTCGTATTTATGCCGGCTTTTGGTTTAAACAACGGTGTCATTCCTGTCATGGCATATAACTATGGTGCCGGAAATAAAGAGCGTGTCACAAAAACTTTAAAACACTGTGTTGTTTACGCAGTCAGTATCATGGCAGTCGGCCTGCTTTTATTCCAGCTCTTTCCAAGACAGCTGCTCTCCATGTTCCAGGCTTCTGACACAATGCTCTCCATCGGTGTACCGGCACTGCGCATTATCAGTTTAAGTTTCCTGCTTGCCGGTTTTGGAATTTCCTGCAGTAGTATTTTCCAGGCACTCGGAAAAGCAGTCTATAGTATGTGCATATCCATTGCAAGACAGTTGGTGATTCTGCTCCCGGCAGCATACCTCTTAGCACAGTCAAGCAATGTCAATCTGGTATGGTGGGCATTCCCGATCGCAGAACTGGTATCTGTGTGTGCAACCGCATTTTTCTTAATAAAGATCAACCGGAACATCGTAAGTAAGATCGGACAGTAAAAATGTAAAAAAATCCCGTATGAGACTGATTCTAAAAATCATCCTCACACGGGGTTTTTTATTTCTCTTCTATTTCTGGTTCGCCGGTTCCATATTGACGGAGCGGCCTTTGATCTTTGCATTTTTCATGGCTTCTAATACTTCTTTGCCATACTCTCTTGGCACTTCCACAAACGTATATTTATCATACATATCAATCGCACCGACTAATTTACCCGGCATGCCGGATTCGCCTGCAACTGCACCTAAGATATCGCCCGGTTTTACACGGTCTTTTTTACCGATATTGATAAACAGACGTACCATTCCCTCTTCGGCTCCGGTATTGTCAAAATCAAAAGCATCCTCTCTGTCATTGTCGAGATTGATCTGCCCTAATGCCTGTTTTAAAAATGCGGCAGCAATATCCATCGCCGTGTAATCGGATTCATTGATCTGCTTCTCGATGATATCAATGGTATCTTTTAAGTTTTCCTCATCGATGATTCTTCCGATTTCTTCCATAACCTTCTCTGCCTTGATCTGTGCCACATCATCTGTGGATGGGATCGGCATCGCAACAATCTTGGTCTTGCAGTAGCGCATGATATCTTTTAATTTATATACTTCTTTTCCTTTGACAAAAGTAAACGCCCGTCCCGTTCTCCCGGCACGTCCGGTTCTTCCGATACGATGTACATAATATTCGTCATCCTGTGGAATATCATAGTTGAATACCGCTTCCACATCATCCACATCGATTCCCCTCGCCGCAACATCGGTAGCGATCAGAATCTCTGTTTTGCCGGTACGGAAACCGCGCATCACACGGTCACGCTGTGTCTGCTTCATATCTCCGTGCAGTCCCTCTGCAAAATAGCCGCGTCCCTGCAGTTCCTCGGTCAGTTCGTCCACCATACGTTTTGTGTTACAGAATACCAGGGAAAGCTTCGGATTGTAATAATCAAGAAGTCTGGTTAAGACTTCAATTTTGTCTTTTCTCTTTACATCATAATAATACTGCTCAATATTTGGAACGGTCAGTTCTTTTTTTACCACCTTGATCGTCACTGCATCATGCTGATATTTCTTGGTGATATCTAAGATTGGTTTCGGCATGGTCGCAGAAAATAAGACTGTCTGACGTCCTTCCTCTGGAATATACTCTAAAATCGTCTCAATATCCTCACGAAATCCCATGTTTAACATTTCGTCCGCCTCATCAAGCACGATCGTATTGACTGCCTCGCAGCGAATCGTCTTTCTGCGCAGATGATCCATGACACGTCCCGGTGTACCGATAATGATCTGCGCGCCACCCTTTAATGCTTTGATCTGACGGCTGATCTCCTGTCCACCGTATACCGGAAGGATTTTCACTCCATGCATATATTTTGCAAGTTTACGGATCTCGTCTGCCACCTGAATGGCAAGCTCTCTTGTTGGTGATAATATGATAACCTGTGTTTTTTTATTATTCGGATCTACTTTATGCAATACCGGGATTCCAAAAGATGCGGTTTTTCCTGTTCCTGTCTGTGCCTGTCCAATGACATCAACACCGGACATCACAACCGGAATCGCCTGGCTCTGAATTGGTGTTGCCTCCTCAAATCCCATTTCTGCTATCGCACGCAATACCTGCGGATATAAATCTAACTGATCGAATCTAACTGTTTCCATATATTTCCTTTCTATAGAAACGTGCGCCGATGGGCGCGCGTAAAACAAGGGGCTGATCAACAGCCCCTATAAGCGCAACAGTCTGAATGATAACATGGTGCCCGTACTTTTGTCAAGAAATTCCCCCGCTCAAAAGTTCACATCATCTGCGGCTTTTCGGGAATTATGTACCCCAGACCAGATCTTTCGACAAAACTGTCACCGGATTATGGTCTGAGTGTTACTTCCTATTTAAAAGCAATCGACAATCATGTATCTTATCCATTCTACTGCATCAATTTCTACTTCCGGTTTTCCGTGTGAAAAACTCGATTGCGGATTTTTGTTTCCATCTGTTATATTCTATGCTGCATTCATAAAATGTTTCCTGTTTTATTTATCGCTGACATCCGCTAAATGTCCTAATGCAAGATCATTTCTGGATTTTTTCTTAACATGGTAAAGCATCGCATCCGCAGCATGTAGAAAATCCCAGCTCTTCGTATCATCTTTGGGAATATCATAACAGATTCCCTGTGAAATCGTCACAATCGGCATTGCCTTAGAATACGCGTGGCTGATTGCAAGATCAATGATCCGCTCTCTCAAGCCTTCTGCCGCATGGCTGACCTCTTCCTCCGTCATGTTCTGATAGAGAATGATAAACTCATCTCCCCCGTATCTTGCACAAAAGATCCTATCATTCTGCATCAGTTCAAGCTGCTTTGCAATCCGCTTGATACATTCATCACCTGCCTGGTGTCCATAGTTATCATTATATTGTTTAAAATAATCAATATCCAAAATCTCCATAGCAAGCGGTGTCTGATTTGCCAGAGATTTCTCAAACACCTGATCCAGATAATCGTTGAGACGAAACCGGTTTGCTAACCGCGTCAATGCATCCGTCTCTGATTTCTCCTGAAGTCTGATATTTGCCGCTTCAATCTCGCGTCTTTTTTTATTTGCCCGCTCTAGTGATTCCCGCACATCAAGCATGTTTGCGATCATCACCTGCTTTTCTTTTTCCATAATTTCAGATAACTCATAATACTGCCCTGCAGCCTTTAAATATCCTTCATTATTTTTGTGCATGCGGTAAAATTTAATTTTCAGGGAAATAATCTGCCTCTGGAGATTAACGATTTTTGCCTGCCATGTCAATGGCTCTAAAATTTCCATAACCCGCAAAAATGCATCATCATTTCCTATTTCAAGTAAAAGCTGGCTGAATGCATACAGGTCACTAAAAATATCCATGATCGGAATATCTGCATTAATTTCCCCACAGATTAATTGTATACACTCATCACGTGCATTTGTCTTTCCGGTTGCATGACATACCTGTGCCTTAAAACAGCGAAAACTGAGCAGTTCAATCCCTTCAATATGATCTGCGCACTCATCAGAAATAAGCTCCACATAATGTGCTGCCCGCTCTGGCATATCACGATGCAAAAAATCGGTTCCCATTCCTATATAAACACAGGTAATCAGACGGTAATTTCTATCATCTTTCACAAATTTCTTTACATGCTGACCACAATGTTCAAAATATCTCTGCGCCTCTAAATATTGTCCACAGGATAAATATAAATTTCCAAGATTTATATCTATCATGGTTTCCTCTTGTTTTAACTGATATTTTGTACAGAAATTCAAACCGGTCAGATAATAATCAAGTGCGATCGGCTCATTCCCCCGATTGATCGCCGTAATTGCCATCAGATTGTATGCACGCGCCACAAGTTCCCACTGGTTTGATTCGTTCAGATAGGATACCCCTTTGGTAATGCAGAAAAAAAACTTTTCGCTTTCATTGAGCAGATAATATGTCTCTGCGCTGTAATAGTATGCAAATCCGAGCAATTTTGTATCATTTTTTTTCATTGCATACTGTTCAATATCATAACAAAACTTCAATGTCCGTTTTGCATCATTTCCCCGGCTGTCGTACACTCCCTGTATCCATGCGCGGACAACTTCATCATATCCGTCATATTCCATGTGCACTGCCTCCTCTCATTTCACACCAGGCATCTTTTCTACCATTTTGTTCATAAAAAAAATACCATTTTTTATTATATGATAGAACTATGTCTTATTCAAGGAAGAATGCTTTTTCTTTTATTCGAAATATGCTACAGGATCAACCGGGGTACCATCTTTATCCAGTTCAAAATACAGATTGCTTCCCTCTACCGTGAAGTATTTGGTCGGCTCACCGATATATCCTAATACATGTCCAGCCTCCACATAATCTCCCTTTGCAAAATTCAGTTCTTTTAACTGTCCATAAATTGCTTCATAACCGTCACCAAGGTCAACCTTAACCGTACACCCCGTCACCTCATCATTTTCAATACTCTTGATCTGCCCTTTGGCAACTGCATAAACTTTATCGTTGACTTCACCCGCGATGATCACTGCAGGATTATATTTATACTGATCAAGTGTCGGAAAGTAAACGGTGGAGTCCATACTGTAATTGATGATCACATTTCCCTCCATCGGCCAGAGCAGCTCCTCGGAAAAATGAAGTGCCTGTGCTCTGCCTGCAGTCTGAGCGGTCTGTGATGTTTCCGTATCTTCCGTCTCAGTCGCATCATTTTTGTCTTTCTCTGCAAGTTCTGCGGTCACAGCAGGATCATCCAGTTCATTCTCAAGATTATTTTTGTCCTGTTTCGGCGGGATCAATGCCGATGCCTCGGCAGACTGCTCCGAATCCTCCCCGGCTGCGACATTATCTGCCTGCTCCTGCATTTCCTGTGCAAGTTCTGCCTCCATCTGCTCCCGTTCTTTTTCCTGTTTACTGCTGTATAAAGCAGTCGTTCCAACTGCTGCTAAAGCGATCAACAGTCCTGCAATTACATATTGTCTGTACCCAAAAAAACCTTTCTTTTTCATTATTTCTCACCATCCATTATTTATTTTTAACCATAGTGTTGCCGGTTTACGGATGGTTTATACGGTTGTTTTTTAATTTTGAGCCTGCCCGATCACTGCGCCTTTATAAAAATACACGAGGATTTCCCGGTAACTGCATCCCTCTTTTGCCAACTCCTCCGCTGTATTCTGACTTAGTCCAAAACCATGTCCCATTCCCTCTGCCACAATACGCACATGGTCATCCATTTCTGTCATTGTAAAACAGGCAGATGGAAGTTCTAATGCATGGCGGAACTGCTCTCCATCATATATTTCTCCCGCAACTTTGACTTGTGTTACATATCCTGCAGTATCACGGCTTATAACCTCTACCTGTGCCGGTTCCGTCAATTCTGCATTGGGATATGCCATCCGGCATTTTTCCAGGAATTCCTCTTTTTCATAATAAAATACGGAAAGATAACCTTCTGCCGTGGTATCTGCATGGCATTCTGCGGTGACAAGATATGGCATATCCACATCCTGATACAGTTCCGACATATTGCGCGTCCGTCCGTTGCTGACCGCATGATATGCCGCATATATGTAAGTTCCCTTATAGGAAAGTGTCTCGCCCGCCGTTGCCTCCACACAGGATTTTAATTTTTGATAATTTTTATCAAAATCTTCACCCCACAACTGTTGCTGTTGATCCGGTGACATGCCCTCCGGCTCCTTTGTTCCCGCCTGTATGGCATCATACAGATTGGTTCTGGCAATCACACACTGCGCCTTAATTGTCTCCTGCGACTTATCCATACCGATCTCCTGCGCTACGATCTGCAGTACTTTTATCTCATTTGTCTCATTTTCTTCGTTACTTATTCCACTTTGTGTCTCTGCCTGTCCTGATAGCAGATCCTTCCTGTTTTCCTGATACTGCCGGACTTCCCCCGCCATGCCCTCTACACTGTCTACCGTATTTAAGGCTTCCTGCACTCCTTCCTTTCCATTAATAAGGTTTTCTAAGCGCATTTTCTGCATCAGCGTTGTAATAAAAACCGGCACCAGCAGTATCAGACAGATTCCCGTAAACCAGGAACTTGCACGTTTTCTTCGTCTTCTTCGCATAAAAAAATCTCCCTGTCCATTTAATATATGAAACAGAGAGACTTCTCATTCAATTTTTTTACATCATATTCATTACCAGACCAAATGCCTGCATCATTGAAAATCCGATTTCTGCTATGATCAGCAGGGAATAAAGTACGGTATACACGATTGGAAATGCCATTTTACGTTTCAAAAGATGTGCACGCCATACATAATAGCCAGGTTTTAAAAAGATTGCAAATAGAATCAGTCCCAGTATTTTGTAATTCTGCTTGTTAATTTTTACAATATCGATGACTACAAAAATAATGAATGCAGCAAGCAATGCATAACTGAGCAGGGAAAATACCACATATTTTCCACTGTACATGATATTCATATAGCTGCCATCCATAATACTGTCGTAAGTCATTGATTTAAATATGGATGACGATGAAATCATACTGATGATCTCACGCAATGGCATTATGATCAGTAACAGATAGCAAAAAATATCTGAAACCGGGCCATGCTGCTCCTGCGGTGTCCAGGTATTCTGGTTATACTGCGGATTTCCATACATCTGTTTTTCTCCGTTGTACTGCTGGTTTCCATAGGTCTGCTGGCCTCCATTGTACTGTTGATCCCCATAAGTCTGCTGACCTCCATTGTACTGCTGATCCCCATAAGTCTGTTGTCCATTGTTCATGTTCTGATTTTCGTCCATAATCTTCTTCTCCTTAATTTTGCTTTATTTTTTCTGTTTTTTTCCTATGATATTTGAAAGCGTTGCAAACTGCTCTAATGTAAGTGCCTCCCCCCGGATGGTAAGCGGCTCTCCAAGTTCTGCGATACATTGTTGTATCTCTTCCTTGGAAAGATGTACCTGCGGCGCATTTGACAATCCATTTGCAAGTGTTTTTCTTCTCTGATTGAAGGATGCACGGATAATACTAAACATCAGCCTTTCATCATCCACCTGCACAGGCACTTCTTCGTGTCTGGTCAGCCGGATCACTGCACTGCCGACATTTGGGCGCGGCATAAAGCAATTTGGCGGAACATTCGCAACAATCTCCGGTTTTGCATAAAACTGCACTGCTAAAGACAGTGCGCCGTAATCCTTTGTTCCGGGTCCTACCTGCATGCGGTCTGCAACTTCCTTCTGCACCATAACCGTAATGCTGTCGATTGGAACATGGCTTTCAAAAAGTCCCATGATAATCGGAGTAGTAATATAATATGGAAGATTTGCAACGACCTTGATCGGCTTTCCCTCATTTCTCTCCATCGCCAGCTTTGCGATATCCAGTTTCAAAATATCCTGATTGATCACAGTTACATTGTCATAGGCACTCAATGTATCCTCTAAGATTGGGATCAGATTGGTATCGATCTCTACCGCAACCACTTCCCTGGCATTTTCACACAGATACTGTGTCATCGTACCGATACCCGGGCCAATCTCAAGAACAAAATCATCCTTTGTCACTCCCGCAGCCTCAACGATCTTCTCAAGCACATGCGGATCGATCAGAAAATTCTGTCCGAATTTCTTCTGAAAATTAAAATGATATTTCTGCAAAACCGCGATCGTATTCTGCGGAATCCCTAATGTAGCCATAAAACTCCTTTCAATCTTTCCGGTTACTTAACATTTCCTCAAACAGTGTATCTAAGAACTCTGCATACAGCCCATTAAATGTCTCATAAAACGTCTGTGCCACACTTGCATCTCCCTGACCGGTCATCTGTGCTTCCTCGAAAAGTGCAAATGCAGTTTCATAAAGTTCCGGATTTTTATCATAAAATACCTCTGTCAATCCATCCTGAAAAGCAAACTGTGCCTCCCGGGAAAGATTATCTTTGAAATCTTCCTTGGAAATGCAGCCTTTCTCCTCATAATCAGAAAGATAAATATGTCCCTCTGCAGATTTTACAAAATCACGAAATGCCGTTGCCACATCCTCATATGTAACAGGGACATAATTTTCATTCCAGTATTTATCAAATGTTTCCCTGTCCGGAAAATGCGTAAAAATGTTGTTATCCATATTATTCTCCATTCCTGCATGTAAAAAATATTTTTCACATGATTCGTCGTTTTTATTTTTCTCTTCATATAAACAGGGTGTCATCACGTTCTGTCCGTCTCTGACACCCTGTCTCTCATTATATACAAAAATTATATATAAGGCAAAGATTTATTTTTCATCGTGGAACATTTCGATGACACGGTTAAGTCTTTCAATATTCTCATGGTTATTATCCACAAGTGTTTCATTACCCTGTACAATTCCGGAAACCTCAAGTGTTTTCTGTGCAATATCCGTCACACCATCAGCCGCCTCAGAAACTGTTGAGCTGACACCCTGCATGGCATCCGCAATTTCAACAATGGATGTTAACAATGTATTAATCTGTTCACTGATGGCAGACATATCGTTATCAAATACAGTTGCATCTTTCGTATACTGATCTGCAACTCCCATAAAGTCCTCATAATCTTTTAGTACTGTCTGCTCTAAGAAATCTGTACTTTCTTTTAAGCATCCTGTCATATTTGCCACAGCCTGGTTTACTTCGGCAATGATCTCATTGATACTGCCAACAGTGGTGGATGTCTGGGTTGCCAGTGCACCAATCTCTCCTGCAACGACCGCAAAACCTTTTCCTGCCTCTCCGGCTCTTGCTGCCTCAATTGAAGCATTCAGTGCCAGCAGATTCGTCTGACTTGAGATATCAAGTATCGCCTGCGTAAACTGATTAATCTTTTCTACCGCTTTTGCCTGTTCCATGGCAGCCTCTGTTTTTTGCTGTACATTTTCATACATCTGAACTGTTTTTTCACTTGCAGACTGTGTCTTTAACTTAAGCTGGTCTGCACGTTCTTTTACCTCAACAGAGGACTCGCGTCCCTCTTTTGAATACTTTTCAATATCCGTTGCGCGCTCTTTGATGTCACTGACTGTAGTATTGACTGTCTCCATCGTTGCTGCAGTCTCTTCCATGGCAGCTGCGAGCTCCTGCGTTGTATCCGTGTTGACATTGCTCATCTCACGCACGCGCTTCGTCGTGTCAGAAAGCTGTTCTGTCGTATTTCTAAGATCTGTGTATACATGGCGGATATTGCCAACCATTTCACGCAGATTTTTACGCATGTTATGCAGCGAAATTGCCATTCTTCCGGTTTCATCTTTTCTCTTATAAAGATGCTGGTTTGCCGAATTACTTGCAAATTCAAAGTCTGCTGTCTGCTTTACAATTCCATCAATCTGTGAAATCGGCTTCGTGATCGTAAAACCAAGCACAATACCAATAATTACTGCCAGAACAGTTGCAAAAGCTGCTCCTCCAAATATCTGTCCTGCAAGCTGTTTCGATTTTGCCTGCAACTCAGTTTTTGGAGCAGTAAGGACAAATTTCATGCCATTTTCCAACGTCCGATAATACATGACCTTATCTTTGCCCTGATATGTATAAGAAACGGCAGTCTCTTCCGTCTGCTCATTTCCCAGCGCATCCACTACAGCCTGCAAACCACTGTCTGCATCTACAAGATTACTTCCAATCTCAAGATCTTTGTGATACATTACCTTACCGGAATCATTGGCAAGGAAGCCATAACCACTGTCAAACATACTTAAAGAATCAATCGTATTCGTAAATTCACTGAAATCAATATCCATTCCAATGATACCAATGGACTCTCCATCCACCTCAATTGGAATAACGTACGAAATCATATACACACCAATGTTAGAATTCAGATATGGTTCCATCCAGGTTTCTTTTCCGTTCTGTACCGGAATATAGTACCATCCGACATGCTCCACATCACTCGGATCATACATGGAAAAGTCTGTTGGTGTCACACTCTCAAATTCACTGTCACTGTTGTCCCTTGTAAGAAAAAGTCCGCTTGTTGGTTCCGTAAATTCAGGGTTATAACGGATATACGCTGTGAGTGCTCCCTTTGTATTCTGTGCAGACTGCATCAGGATAGGAAGCATCTGCTTTGTATAAGTATCCACATAATCCTTGCTTGTCCTGAAAGATGCTGCATGTTCCAGTTTGGCAACTGCAATACTGTATACCATTTCCACTGACTGTGAAACATTCTGCATCATGGTATCAAGTTCATCGCTCTGGCTCACACACTTAAGCTGCATTTCCTGCTGTGAATCTTCATAAGAAGTGCTGACTGAGTTTACAATACTGATTGCCCCACAGATAAAAGTAGATACAAGCGAACATAGTATTACAGTTACAATAATTTTGGTTTTTATTGATTTCATATAAATTTCCCCCTCCGTACAAATTCCTTACGCTATTTCAATTTTACCATATTCGACTTTATTTTCAATAAAATGCATGCTGTTTTGTTATGTTTTCGTAGATTTCAAAAATTATATACTATTTTTTCATTTATTTTATCGAACATACTTTCGTTTTTTCTATTGCATGTGTTTTGATTTTATGTTATATTAATTTTGTCGAACACTCGTTCTGTTTTTTAATAACAATATAAGACATTGAACTATGGAGATCAACATGAACATTCAGCAAAATATGTCCCTGATGGAAAAACTTGCCATACTGACTGACGCTGCAAAGTACGATGTTGCCTGCACTTCCAGCGGTGTGGACCGCCGTGGCAATGGCAGCGGCATGGGGAACTCTCTCGCCTGCGGGATCTGTCACTCGTTCTCTGCGGACGGGCGCTGTATTTCCCTTCTGAAAATACTTTTTACCAATGAGTGTATCTTTAACTGCGCCTATTGCCAGAACAACTGTAACTCCGATGTGAAACGGGCTTCCTTTACCCCGGATGAAGTCTGTGAACTGACAATGGAATTTTACCGGCGCAACTATATTGAGGGCCTTTTCTTAAGTTCCGGCATTATGATCAGTCCCAACTATACTATGGACTTGATCTATCAGACACTCTACCGGCTGCGCAATGTTTATCATTTTAACGGCTATATCCATGTCAAGGCGATCCCCGGTGCAGATCCCACCCTGGTAGAAAAAGCGGGTTTTCTTGCAGACCGTATGAGTATCAATTTAGAACTTCCAACCGCTGACAGCTTAAAAAAATTAGCTCCCTATAAATCCAGAACCACTATTTTAAAACCAATGCGCCAGATCCAGAACCGCATCACAGAAAATAAAGACGAACTGGCCATTTACCGCAAAGCGCCGCGTTTTGTTCCAGCCGGTCAGAGTACCCAGATGATCATCGGCGCCACACCGGAACACGATTATGAGATCATGCGGGTTGCCGAAACACTTTACCAGAAGTTTGACCTAAAGAGAGTTTTCTACTCAGCTTTTGTCAATGTCAACCACGACTCAAACCTGCCGGTTCTGCCGGGCGGACCGCCTCTTTTGCGTGAGCACCGCCTCTATCAGGCTGACTGGCTGCTGCGCTATTATGATTTTAAAGTAGACGAATTATTGACCAAAGATCGTCCTGATTTCAATATCTACCTGGATCCCAAATGTGACTGGGCACTCCGTCACTTAGAATATTTTCCAGTTGAGATCAACCGTGCCGATTACCATACACTTTTACGTGTTCCCGGAATTGGTGCAAAATCTGCCTCACGCATCGTAAAGGCAAGACGTATGAATAAGCTTGATTTTTCCGACTTAAAAAAGATTGGCATCGTCTTAAAACGTGCCCTGTACTTTATCACCTGCTCCGGGCACATGATGTATCCCACAAAATTAGACGAAGACTATATCTGCCGCAGCCTGATTGCCGACCGTACCCAGATTCCACGTGAAATCCGGGAGGCAGGATATCAGCAGCTCAGTTTGTTTTCCTGATGATGACGGGGTCATACAATAGAATGCACGCTCTGCAAACATTCTATTGTCATGATTCGGGTGTCAAAAGGTGGATTTTAATTTAGTGGCTGGCAAATTGCACAAAGC
>ERZ779865.1534-NODE-1534-length-16677-cov-3.646613_pt1 | contig 16677 bp, 15 predicted proteins | sample MGYA00433088_ERZ779865 | MGnify/ENA primary metagenome ERZ779865 (study PRJEB29588, sample SAMEA2151703) | human gut metagenome | biome: human gut; feature: human-associated habitat; material: faeces | place: Denmark | collected 2008/2010 ... | reverse complement strand
AAAAAAGATAATAGCGAGATTTTATCATTATTATACACAGCTTGCGGAAACAGGGGATGAACTTGCCGGAAATGAAGAGGAATTTTTTTCGGATGATATTGTGGAACTTTTTAAAATGTATTCTGAAAAGATGACAAGACTTGCACAGGAAACACAGATACTAAGAGAATATGCGATGCAGGTTCAGGATGTGTACCAGTCTGAGATAGAGATACACCAGAATGATGTAATGAAGATGCTCACGATAGTAACAACAATTTTTCTGCCATTGACACTGATAGCAGGGTGGTATGGAATGAATTTTTCATATATGCCGGAGCTTAAAATGAAATATGCCTATCCGTTTGTTATAGGAATCAGTGTGCTGATAGTTGTTGTGAGTCTGATTGTATTTAAAAGAAAAAAATATTATAGACAAGCTGGCAATCGTGTGGTACAATAAGAAAGCTGTTTAGAAAATATTCGCGTTTGACGCAACTAAAATAAACGCAACAATAAAAAAGAAGAGGTGAAAATCATGAAAGAAGGAATCCATCCAGATTACTATCAGGCAACTGTAACCTGCAACTGCGGTAACACATTCGTAACAGGTTCTACAAAGGAAGATATCCACGTGGAAATTTGTTCCAAATGCCATCCGTTCTACACAGGACAGCAGAAATCTGCAAGAACTGACGGACGTATTGATAAGTTCAACAAGAAGTACGGCATTAATAAATAGTACGCAAGTGAACATGGTTAAAGATAAGGTTGAGGTTTATTTAATCTCAACCTTTTTTTAGAGCATCGGATGATTTTTATCCGTTGTTTTCATGAAAGCCGGCAGGAATATAAATTAGTGTGAAAAACAAGATTTTCGCACACAAGAATGGAGATTAACATGAGATATTCCGGGATTGGTGGACAGGCAGTCATGGAAGGCGTGATGATGAAAAATCAGGAAAAATACGCTGTAGCTGTCAGAAAGCCGGATGGGGAAATCGCACTTGAGGTTTCCGAATATAAGGGTATTATAAAAAATAAGAAAATCAGAAACATGCCGATTTTACGAGGTGTGTTCAGTTTTATAGAGTCGCTGTATCTAGGTGTCGCAACGTTAACGTTTTCTGCATCTTTTTTTGAGGAAGAAGAGCCGGAACATGATAAAAAATCCAAAAAACAGCGTGAGAAAAAAGTGCTGACCAAAGAGCAGCAGAAAAGACAGGATAGCCTGATGATGGGAGGTACGGTTGCATTTTCCATCGTGCTGGCTATTGCAATTTTTATGGTTCTTCCATATTATGTATCCGTGTTTTTTCAGAAGTTTACAGATTCGTACATGCTGATCGCTGTCATAGAGGGACTGATTCGCCTGGTAATTTTTATCGGATATGTTGCAGCTATTTCGCTGATGCCAGATATTAAAAGAGTTTATATGTATCACGGTGCGGAGCATAAGTGCATTAACTGTATTGAGCACGGAATGGATCTTACTGTAGAGAATGTGAGAAAAAGTTCCAGATTACATAAGCGTTGTGGAACCAGTTTCCTGTTGATCGTTATGATCATCAGTATTTTCTTTTTCATGTTTATCCATGTGGATTCGAGAGGGTTAAGACTGGTACTTCGTCTTGTGCTGATTCCGGTGATTGCAGGTGTGTCTTATGAATTTATAAGGCTTGCAGGACGCAGCGACAATGCGCTCATCAATCTGCTCAGTAAACCGGGACTTCTGTTACAGCATATCACTACGAAGGAGCCGGAAGATGACATGATCGAGGTAGGCATGGCATCTGTGGAAGCTGTGTTTGACTGGAAGACTTATGTGGAAGAAATAAGGCAAGAGGACAGTAGAGAACATGACATATCGGGAAGCAATTAATCTCGGTGAGAAAGTTTTAAATATGGCAGATGTGGCAGATGCTAAAATCGATGCATGGCTGCTGTTAGAGATGGTCTGTAAGATTGACCGCAGTTTTTATTATCTGCATATGGAGGACGAGATTGCTGAGGAACAGTTAAGTGAATATGAGATTGCACTGCGGAAACGGTCAGAACACGTGCCGTTACAGTATATTGTGGGTGAAGCAGAGTTTATGGGACTCAAATTTAAAGTCAATTCCAATGTGCTGATTCCAAGACAGGATACGGAGACTCTGGTGGAAGAGACCCTGAAGGTTGTAAAACCGGGAATGAAGGTACTTGATATGTGCACAGGTTCCGGCTGTATTATTGTCAGTATTGTGCATAATATACCGGAGGTGGAAGGCGTAGCAACAGATATTTCCAAACAGGCACTTCTTGTGGCAAAGGAAAATGCAAAGTTAAACCAGGTTTCGGTTACATTTGAGCGCAGTGATCTGTTTGACAATGTGACAGGAACATATGATGTGATCGTTTCGAATCCGCCTTATATTAGAACCGAGGAAGTGGTAAAACTTATGCCAGAGGTGCAGAATTTTGAACCGATGGAGGCTTTAGACGGTAAAGAGGACGGCTTATATTTTTACAGAAAGATCATCGAAGAGTGTAAGTCATATCTAAAACCGGGAGGACACATTTTGTTTGAGATCGGTTATGATCAGGGCGAGGCAGTGTCTGGGCTTTTAAAAGAAGCAGGTTTTAAAAACGTGGCGGTTATCAAAGATTTGGCACACAATGATCGTGTTGTGACAGGAATGGAGGATATATGTTTGATAAATTAGAGGATTTACTGATCCGTTTTGAAGAATTAATGAGTGAGTTAAGTGAGCCGGATGTGGCAAATGATCCGGTACGTTTCCGCAAACTGATGAAAGAACAGAGTGATCTGGCTCCAATCGTAAATGCTTACAAAGAGTATAAACAGTGCAAACAGAACATCGAGGATTCCCTTGCTTTACTTGAGGAAGAGTCTGATGAGGAGATGCGCGAGCTTGCAAAGGAAGAATTGAACGATTCTAAGGCAAGAGTGGAAGAATTAGAAAAAGAGTTAAAGATTCTTTTGCTTCCAAAAGACCCGAATGATGACAAGAACGTTATTGTTGAGATCCGTGCAGGCGCCGGCGGTGATGAGGCAGCTTTATTTGCAGCTGAGATCTATCGTATGTATCTGCATTATGCAGAGAGCAGAAACTGGAAAACAGAGATCATGGAAGCAGATGAGACCGGTATCGGCGGTATGAAGAGCGTTACTTTTATGTTGAGTGGGCAGGGTGCTTATTCTGTTATGAAGTATGAGTCCGGCGTACACCGTGTACAGCGTGTGCCGGAGACAGAGTCTGGCGGACGTATCCATACTTCTACCATCACCGTTGCCGTGATGCCGGAGGCTGAGGAAGTGGACGTACAGATTGACGACAAAGATATCCGTATTGATGTCTGCCGTGCATCCGGTGCCGGTGGTCAGTGTGTCAATACGACAGACTCTGCCGTGCGACTGACACATATCCCGACTGGAATTGTGATCTACAGCCAGACAGAAAAATCACAGATCCAGAACAAGGCAAAAGCGTTCGCCCTGCTGCGTACCAAACTGTACGACTTAGAGCAGCAGAAGGCTCACGACGCAGAAGCAGAGCTTCGCAAGAGCCAGGTTGGAACCGGTGACCGTTCCGAGAAGATCCGTACCTATAACTTCCCACAGGGACGTGTGACGGATCACAGAATCAACCTTACACTGTACAAACTTGATAAGATCATGAATGGAGATATCCAGGAGATCATTGACGCTTGTATCGCAGCGGACCAGGCAGCGAAGTTAGCGAAGATGAATGAGAACTAAGGATAGATGTTCAGTGGTATTCTGCTTTTAATATTTTTGGTGAATAGAATGAGTTGTAAAAAGGTATAATTATGGTATAATTAAGCCATGAGCGAGGAGATGTATATTATGCCACAAATTATTCCAATTAAAGACTTGAAGAATACATCGGAGATTTCTGATATGTGCCACAAGACAGAGGAGCCAATCTATGTTACAAAAAATGGCTATGGCGATATGGTTATTATGAGCATGGAGATTTATGAGTCGATGATGAAGAAAATTGCTATGTACAAGGATATTGAGATATCTGAACAGCAGATAGAGGCAGGACAGGTTAAGGAGGCCGGAGTAGCACTTAGGGAAACGAGGGCAAAGTATGGCTTATAAATTGAATATTACGGAGCATTCGGATGAATTGCTGGATAATCTTGTGTATCATTTGATTTATCGTTTAAAGAATAAACCAGCGGCCAAACATTTGTTAGACAGTATTGATATTATCTATGACAGGCTTGAGGTCAATCCATTTCAGTTTGCAGAGTGCCAAGATAAGTATCTTGCCAGAAAAGGATATCGTGAAGCAGTCGTGCCAAAGATGAAATTATATTATACTTGCACCCGCGCGGTGTATCATGTATGATATAGCATGAGTTGCTTTATTTAAGAGGAGGACAGACATCATGGAGAACGAGAATGTCTCAAAGAATTTTATCGAACAGTTTATTGATCAGGATATAGAGGAAGGACATTGCAAAACCGTCCATACAAGATTTCCACCGGAGCCAAACGGATATCTTCATATCGGACATGCCAAGTCCATACTTTTAAATTCAGGTCTTGCGCAGAAATATAATGGAAAATTCAATTTAAGATTTGATGATACGAACCCGACAAAAGAAAAAACGGAGTTCGTTGAGGCAATCAAAGAAGATATCAAATGGCTTGGTGCGGACTGGGAGGACAGACTGTTCTTCGCATCCGATTATTTTGACCAGATGTATGAAGCAGCAGTAAAGCTGATCAAAAAAGGAAAAGCATATGTTTCGGATCTGAGCGCAGATGAGATCCGTGAGTACCGCGGTACACTGACAGAGCCGGGAAAAGAAGATCCGGCGAGCAGCAGAAGTGTGGAAGAGAATCTTGCTTTATTTGAAGACATGAAAAACGGTAAATTTGCCGATGGAGAAAAAGTGCTCCGCGCAAGAATCGATATGACATCTTCTAACATCAATATGAGAGATCCGGTTATTTATCGTGTCGCACATATGACACACCACAGAACCGGAGACAAATGGTGCATCTATCCGATGTACGATTTTGCACATCCATTAGAGGATGCCATCGAGGGAATTACCCATTCTATCTGTACGCTTGAATTCGAAGACCACAGACCGCTCTACAACTGGGTAATTGACGAGGTCGGCAAAGATATGATCCCGGACAAAGATGAGATGCCGCCGAGACAGATTGAGTTTGCAAAACTATATTTAACGAATGTCGTAACCGGAAAAAGATACATCAAACGTCTCGTGGAGGAAGGTATCGTAGACGGCTGGGATGATCCGCGTCTCGTGTCGATCGCAGCACTCCGCAGAAGGGGATTTACACCGGAATCCTTAAAAATGTTTGTGGAACTCTGTGGTATTTCCAAGGCGAACAGTTCTGTGGATTATGCCATGCTAGAGTACTGTATCCGTGAAGATTTAAAGATGAAACGTCCTCGTATGATGGCTGTCTTAGATCCGGTCAAAGTTGTGATCGACAACTATCCGGAGGGAGAAACAGAGTATCTTGAGGTAGTTAATAACCTTGAAAATGAGGAGCTTGGTGTGCGTAAGGTTCCATTCTCACGCGAACTTTATATTGATCGTGAAGATTTTATGGAGGAGCCGCCAAAGAAATATTTCCGTATGTTCCCAGGCAATGAAGTGCGTCTGATGAACGCATATTTTGTGACTTGCAACAGTTTTGTGAAGGATGAAAACGGAGTGGTAACGGAGATTCACTGTACCTATGATCCGGCATCCAAAGGCGGCAACAGTCCGGACGGACGTAAAGTAAAAGGAACAATCCAGTGGGTATCTGCTGCACAGGCAGTTCCGGCTGAAATCCGTCTCTATGAAAATATTGTAGATGAGGAAAAAGGAGTGTATAATGAGGACGGAAGTCTGAATCTGAATCCAAATTCTCTCACTGTTTTGAAAAACTGTGTTGTTGAGGAAAATTTAAAAGATGCAAAAGCATACGACAGTTTCCAGTTTGTAAGACAGGGATTCTTCTGTGTGGATGCAAAGGATTCGGCCGCAGATCATCTGGTATTTAACCGGATCGTTTCACTTAAGAGCTCATTTAAACTGCCTAATGCATAGCATTGACGCCCCGCAGCGGGCGTATCAGGAAAGGATATGAAATATATATGAATTTATTTGCAGGATTGGAAAAATTTGGAATTAAAGCGAATGACACAACAAATCTGTTTGAGGAAGAAAAAAAGCCGACGGGCTCCGCAAATGGAGGCAAAGCAGAGGCTGCTCCGACAGAAGATAGTTTCCTGTTAGACAAAGCAATCCGCTGTACCGTTTGTGATAAGGTATTTAAGACCAAAATGATCAAGAACGGACGGATCAAACGTTTAGAGCCGGATCTGGATCTGCGTCCACGTTTTGAATATATTGATACTTTAAAATATGATGTGGCATCTTGCCCATATTGCGGATATACAGCGATGAACCGTTACTTTGAGCATGTGACATCAGGACAGATCAAGTTGATCAAAGAACAGGTTTGTGCTAATTTCAAACCAAGTGGTTCTGATGAGCCGGTGGTTTTAGATTATGATCAGGCAATTGAGCGTTACAAACTCGCACTTTTCAATACAATCGTGAAAAAAGGAAAGACCAGCGAAAAAGCGTATAGCTGTTTAAAACTTTCCTGGCTGTACCGCGGAAAAGCAGAAGAGTTAAAAGGAACTGATCCTGAAACATTAGAAAAGAAAAAAGAGGTAAAAGAGCAGGAAGAGGCATTTTACCAGCAGGCATATGAGGGATTTATGAAAGCAGTATCTACAGAGATGTTCCCGATGTGTGGAATGGATCAGTGTACGGTAGACTATCTTCTTGCTGCAATGGCATATCATTTCAAAAAATATGATGTGGCATCCAAGTGTATTTCAAGAATCCAGACTGCGCCGGCTGCATCTAAGAAGATGAAAGACCGTGCATACGATTTAAAAGAAAAAATTGTAGCAGAGATCAAAAATAGTAAATAGGCAAAATTATTATGATCGAAATAATGATTGATCTTCAGGGGGGAGCGAAAGCTCCCCTCTATGAGAAAATATATGAATATATCAAACGGGATGTCATTGAAGGGAAAATTCCGGTTGGAGAAAAACTCCCATCGACAAGACTTTTGGCAAAACATTTGGCTGTAAGCAGAAGTACCGTGGAAATGGCATATGAACAGCTCCTGGCAGAGGGATACATCAAAGCAGAACCTTGCAGGGGTTTTTTTGTGTGTGATATTACGGAATTATATGAACTTGGCAATATAGAAGATATAAGGCATACAGTTTCATTTGGAAAAAAAGAGCAGGAAGAGACCGCTCGCAGACATATCATTGACTTTTCCCCATATGCGATTGATACGGAGCATTTTCCATACAATGTGTGGAGGAAATTAAATAAAAATGTATTGTTAGATGACAGGGAAGAATTACTTTTATCCGGAGATGGACAGGGAGACTATGGACTTCGAAAGGCAATTGCAGCGTATCTGCATCAGGCAAGGGGGGTGAACTGCCGGCCGGATCAACTGATTATCGGAGCAGGAAATGAATACCTTGAGATTTTACTGACACAGATTTTAGGAAGAAATAAACAGGTCCTGATGGAAAATCCAACCTATCTGCAGGCATATCATACATTTTTGAACATGGGGTATCAGATGTCATTCGTTTCAGTGGAAGAAGAGGGCATAGATCCTCAAAAGGTCAGGAAATATGATCCGGATGTTGTTTATATCATGCCTTCCCATCAGTTTCCACTTGGAACGGTTATGCCGTTAAAACAAAGGCTGGAATTGTTGAAATGGGCATCGGAGAAAGAGGAGCGTTATCTGATCGAGGACGATCATGACAGTGAGTACCGGTACCGTGGAAAACCGATCCCGTCTTTACAGAGTATAGATCATTTTGACAAAGTTATTTATATTGGAACCTTTTCTAAGAGTATTGCACCGTCGCTTCGAATCAGTTATATGGTGCTTCCACCCGAATTGCTGAAGCGTTACCATAAAAACTGTGGTTTTTATTCCACAACCGTTCCGAAAATTCAGCAGGAGGTATTGCGTGCTTTTATTGAAGAAGGACATTTTGAACGCCATCTGAATAAGATGAGGGGGATTTACCGTTCAAAACATGATTTCCTTCTTGCAGAATTAAAAAAGAGAAACTGGGTGGAAAAAATTTACGGTGATCATGCGGGACTGCATGTTTTAGTGCAGGTAAATACAGAAAAAAAGGAAAAAGAGATATGTAATCTGGCAGAAAAACAGGGAATTCGCATCTATGGGATCAGTGAATATGTGGTATGGGAATCAGATCAAAAGTGTCATGAGACTGGGAAAAATAAAAATGCTTCCATAGAAAGTGAAAAAAAAGGTCTTGCCGCAAATTCACCGCATAAACCGATTCTTTTACTTGGCTATGGAAGACTGAGTGAAGATGAGATTCAAAAAGGTCTTTTCATGTTGGATTCCATTATATGATGTATTCAATGCTGTTTTCCGGTGTTTTTCTTGTATTTGTGTTGAACAGGATTACTGCTTCGCGCTCCTCATATGGTCCCATTTCGTAGAAACCGACACCGGTGTTAGAAAGCCGTTCAATTGAAATCAGGCGGTTGGCGCGCTTGGGCTGATCTGTGATAAATGTGATGCCATCTTCAAAAAACTCTTTGTCGAGTTCCGGGTCATCTAACTCTTCATAGTATGGATCGAACACATAGATGTCATTACCCGAAATGCCGGTCAGCAGAATATAATGAGGTACCTCTAAGTATACGCGGAGCAGGACAACACCGCCCTGCTGCAGGGCACTGATAAAACGGCTGTTTTCAGAGAGAATGACGTCATCTTTTGAGAAAAAGCTGCAGAAAATAGGAAAATTTTTCACCTGTCCAAATTGTGTGAGCCAGTTGCTCAAAAACATCATAGCAGATGCTGAGGTGCCTCGTTTTCCGACTTCGCCGGCTTCATTATAAGAATCGAGACAATAGAGCATAATATATTTTACAATGTCGGGATAAATTTCTTCGCGGTCAAAAAGATAGCGGATTGCATTTGTCAATGTGGTGGGACCGCAGTCATATTCAGTGGATTGATAGATTAACAGGTTTTTCATGTGTACTGCCTCTTTTCTTTATTCTAAGGAATACTATAATCAGCGGAGAATTTTTTGTCAATCAGTAATGATTGACATTTAATCAGAATGATTGACATTTGATCGGACAATCCCAAAATGAATATTTCAGAAAAAAAGGATTGACAATTTAAAACAGAAAAAATATAATTTACATAATTCCTAGTGGATTACTAGAAATAATGTATGAAAAGTACTATTTTATATGCAGGAAGCGGGCATATGGGAGTCTTTGGCAGAAAGTGAGGAAATTATGAGAAAAGAAGGAAGATGGAAAAAAGTCTTGTCAGCGCTGGTGCTCACAGCAGCGATGGGAATTACGGCTGTTGGATGCGGAACTTCCGGCGGCAATACAGGCAGTCAGCCACAGGGGGAGAATGCGGCTGCAACAGAGACGGCAGAAGTTTCAGACGATATTGTAAATATTGGTGTCACGGACACACTTGGAACATTAAACCCTCTTTTGATGGATGGCGGTGAGATCAACAAATATGCGACCAGTCTGATGTTCCTTCCGTTGGTAGAATTAAATTCAAAACTGGAATTTGAGGGAGAGATCGCTGATTCTGTTACGACAGAAGACAATAAAAACTTTATTGTGCATATCGATGAGAAAGCAACCTGGTCAGACGGGGAGAAGATCACGGCAGATGATGTCGTATATACGGCACTGCGTCTGACATCCCCGGTCATTGGCAATACGTCCATGATGTATTATGTGTTTGAAGGTGTCGGTGATGACGGATTTACGGAAGAGGGAGCAGAGAGCATTGACGGTATCAAGGCAATCGACGATGCAACCGTACAGTTTACCACAAAAGAAGAGATGTCACTGAGCACATTTGAAAATTCCTATGCGCGTTATCTGATGACACTTCCAAAACATGTGATCGAGCAGTACAGTGAGGAAGAGTTAAAGACGGCCGAGTGGTTCAATCATCCGGATGTCGTCAGTGGACCATATATGGTAACAGATTTCGATGTAGATCATTATATTTCTTATCAGGCAAATGAAAATTACTGGAAAGGTGCACCGAAGATTGCAAAGCTCAATATCAAAATCGTGAGCGGCAGCCAGCTTTATGCAGGATTGCAGTCCGGTGAGATCGATATTACACAGCCGACGATGAGTGTTATTCCACAGGAAGATTATGGCAGCATTGAAGGACTTTCCAATGTAAATGTTGTATATGGGGAACCGGTGACAAACCAGTCTGTATTTATTCAGACAAAGAATGTTCCGGATGTGCGTGTGCGCCAGGCAATGTTATATGCGATTGATCGTAAGATGGTCTTAGAGCAGCTTTTAAAAGGAAAAGGAGAAGTTGTAGATGGATTTCTGTCTTCCGCAAGCCCATTCTATGATGACAGCATTGTTCCGGTAGAACAGGATGTGGAGAAAGCAAAAGAACTTTTAGCGGAAGCCGGATGGGATGGCTCACAGACCCTGCGTTTTTATGTGAACTCCGGTGACAGTGCATTTGTGAATGCAGCAAATGTATTTGTGGCACAGTGGGCTGCAGTCGGCATCAAAGTGGAAGTGCAGACCGTAGATTTTGCAACACTGATGTCCGTTGCAGGTACAAACGATTATGATATTTTAGCAGTGCAGTACACTTATGCCCCGGTTGATCCATACCCGGATGTTGCATGGCTTTTAGGCGGCGAGGACAGCTGGACCGGATATGGGGATGACAGTGTAAATGAAGCACTTGCAAAGACACAGACGACAAGTGATATAAATGAGATCAAAGGACTTTATTCGGTTGTAGACCAGAAGGTACAGGAAGAGGTTCCAATGTTTTCTGCATACATTGTCAGCGCTCAGGCTGCTGTCAATAAACGTCTTGTGAATGCAACACCAAGTGTATATGGTTTTTTTAACAATGTAGAACAGTGGGAAATTACGAAATAAGGAACGGGAAAATCAATGTCAAAATTACTACAGGTAAATGATCTGACAACAGAGTTCACTGGAGATTTTGGAAAAAAGATCAGTGTGGATCATGTCAGTTTTGATGTTGCAGAAGGGGAAACGGTTTGTATCGTTGGTGAGTCCGGCTGCGGCAAGAGTGTAACATCACTGTCTATTATGGGATTATTAGGAAAGGGCGGAGCTGTCGTTGACGGCTCTGTCCTCTTTGCAAACAAAAATCTGCTGGATATGAATGAAAAACAGTTAGATACGATCCGCGGAAATCAGATGACGATGATTTTCCAGGATCCCTTAACATCGTTAAATCCGGTGTTTACAATTGGCAGTCAGATTACAGAGAGCATCCGTATCCATTTGCATTTGTCCCAAAAAGAGGCAAAAGAGCGTGCTGTCACGATTTTAGAGAAGGTCGGTATGCCGGATGCCCGTGCTGCAATGAAAAAGTATCCGCATATGCTCTCTGGCGGAATGCGTCAGAGAGTGATGATCGCAATGGCGCTTTGCTGTAATCCAAAGCTTCTTATCGCAGATGAACCGACAACGGCGCTGGATGTGACGATTCAGGCTCAGATCATGGAACTCATCCGGAATTTGCAAAAAGAGATTGGAATGTCTGTGATTTTGATCACGCATGATATTGGACTCGTGGCACAAATGGCAGATCGTGTGTTTGTCATGTATGCGGGACAGATCATAGAGATGGCGTCCGTGAAGAATCTTTTTTATCATCCGGCACATCCTTATACGAAAGCGCTGCTTGATACGGTTCCGGGTATATATGACGAGAGTGGGAGAACGCTTGCGTCTATTCCGGGAATTGTACCGGAAAATTATGACCAGATCACAGGGTGCAGGTTTGCAGACCGCTGTGCGTTTGCAGGGGAAGGCTGTGAAAAAAAGCAGGAAATGCGAGAGATAGAAAAGGATCATTTTGTGCGCTGCCATAAGGCTGACAGGAGTTAAAAACAGGAATGGATAAAGAGCTGATCAGAGTAGAAAATTTAAAAAAATATTATGATATCAAGGGCGGTATAGTCACTCATACCATTAGTCAGATACAGGCAGTTGATGGCGTTGATTTCTCGATAAAAAAGGGTGAGACGCTCGGGCTGGTCGGAGAATCGGGATGTGGAAAATCCACGATTGGACAGCTTTTGGTAGGATTGCTTGCACCAACGGATGGTGCGATTTATTATCGTGGAAAAAAAATAGGCGCAAAATCGCTCACACATAGTGAAAAAAAGGCACGAAAGCAAGTAGGAACCAATCTTCAGATGATCTTTCAGGATTCCTATTCATCACTCAATCCGCGAAAGCATATTTATGATATTTTAGCACAGCCAATGTTGTATCATGGTGTAGCGGATAAGGGAACGATCGATAACGATCTGAATCAGCTTTTGGATATGGTCGGATTACCGAAAAGTGCACTTTTAAAATATCCGCATGAATTTTCAGGTGGACAGAGGCAGCGTATCGGAATTGCAAAAGCGTTATCATTGAAACCGGAATTTATCGTATGTGATGAACCGGTCAGTGCACTTGATGTATCGATTCAGGCACAGATATTAAACCTGATCCGGGAATTACAGAATGAACTGGAACTGACAAGCCTGTTTGTCGGGCACGGGCTTGGTGCAGTCCGCTATGTCAGTGACCGGATCGCAGTCATGTATCTTGGAAAGATCGTTGAAATTGCGGATGCCGGTGAAGTATTCATGCATCCGGCACATCCATATACGAAAGCATTGACACAGGCAGCACCGGTTGCGGATCCGGGGCGGCGGGAAGAAAAACCTGCGGTATTAACAGGGGAGGTTGCCTCTGCGGTGCATCCCCCGAAAGGATGCCGGTTTCACCCAAGATGCCCGTATGCGAGGGAAGAATGCAGAGTGAGTGAGCCGATGCTTCTGCCGATGGCAGAGAATCCCGATCATCTGGTGGCATGTCCGTATTATGAAGGAACGAATGCACAAAAGCACTGATGCACAAGCGTAGGAAATGAGGAATATTATGAAGAAATATATTATAAAACGTATCCTGATCGCGATTCCGGTATTGCTCGGTATTACAGTGATCGATTATGCGATTATGTGTATGGCGGGAAGTCCACTTGAAATGCTGCAGGGACCGCGTGTCTCAGAGGCTGCGGTACAGGCAAAAGCGATATCATTAGGACTTGACAAGCCCTTTTATGTGCAGTATTTTGTATGGCTTGGACAGCTTCTGCATGGAAATATGGGGTATTCCATTAAAAATTCCCAGCCGGTCGCTGCTATGATTGCGAGTCATCTTGGACCGACGCTGCTTCTGATGGGAGTGTCATTACTTGTCAGTATCCTGCTTGCGGTTCCGGCAGGAATTTATAGCGCAATTCATCAGTATTCCAAAGGTGATTATACAGTGGTGACGTTATCGTTTCTTGGCAGCAGTATTCCGGGATTTTTCCTTGCCATGCTGCTTATTTACCTGTTTACGGTGAAATTAGGCTGGTTGCCTTCCGGAGGGATGACGACACTTGGAACATCCGGTGGGGCAGCAGATGTGGCGTTGCACATGGTCATGCCGGTCATTGTGCTTGCCGTGTCAATGGCAGGTACCAATATTCGATATATCCGCAGTGCGGTACTTGAGATCTTGCAACAGGATTATCTGCGCACAGCGCGTGCAAAGGGAATCGGACATTTTCTGGTCATCAATAAACATGCACTGCGCAATGCGTTAGTTCCAATCGTAACGGTAATTGGAATGGAGATACCGGTACTATTTGGCGGTTCGATCATCGTGGAACAGGTATTTTCCTGGCCGGGACTTGGACTTATGACGATGAGCGCGATCACGAACCGTGACTATCCGGTTATCATGGGAGTCTGTCTGCTTTCAGCGATCGTGGTACTGCTTGGCAATCTGCTGACGGATATTTTATATGCAGTGGTAGATCCGACGATAAAACTTCAGTAAAGAGGTTGAATTTATATGAGAAAAAAGAAAAAAGTCAATTCAAATGAAACATATATGCAGACGGTGATGCGGCGTTTCCGTGCACATCATCTCGCAAAGATCAGCCTTGTGATACTGATTGTTGTCGGTCTGGCAGCACTGTTTGCACCGGTGATCGCGCCATATGACCCGGATGCGATTGTCGGAACTTTTAGTGGAGCACCATGCAGGGAATTTATCCTTGGAACGGATCAGATCGGCAGGGATGTGTTCAGCAGAATTTTGTATGCAACCAGAATTTCATTGCTTGTGGGAATCCTTGCGACGGTAATTTCCACGGTGATCGGGGTAGTGCTTGGTCTGATCGCAGGATATTTCGGCGGTGTGGCAGATATGATACTGATGCGCTTTACGGATATGGTTATGTCATTTCCTTATATTCTTCTCGTGCTTGTCGCAGCGGCAATTTTTAAGCCGGGATTGTGGAGTATTATCCTGATCCTCGGATTTGTGGACTGGCCCGGCGTGGCGAGACTGGTGCGTGGAAATGTCTTAAGTCTGCGTGAAACAAATTTTGTCAAAGGCAATGTAGTAGCAGGCATGCCGCTTCGCCACATCTTGTTTTCTGAGATTCTGCCAAATACAGTTGCACCGATCCTTGTATACGCAACTTCTGTCATGGCGATTTCTATGTTAGATGAGGCAGCTTTAAGCTTTCTGGGAATGGGTGTACAACCGCCTATGGCAAGTCTTGGGAATATGTTAAATGGAGCGCAGTCCATTACAGTGCTGACGTCACAGCCGTGGCTCTGGCTGCCACCTGGAATCATGATCGTTGTGCTTGTAATTTCTATTAACTTTGTCGGTGATGCATTGCGCGATGCGTTTGATCCGTCCGGTGGACGCAGATAGATACGAAGGCAGATGGGGAAAACAAAGGAATGGAGAAAGATATGGAACAGAAAGCATTAGAACAGAAACTTACTGTTTTTTTTGAAGAACTTCATATGCATCCGGAACTGTCTTATGAGGAATATGAGACGACAGAGCGGATCAAAAAAGAATTGACGGCGGCGGGAATTGAGATTTTACAGACACCGTTAAAGACGGGAGTAGTGGCTGTTATACGCGGCAAAAAGACCGGAAAAACTTATGGTTTGCGCTGTGATATTGATGCACTGCCGATTACGGAGGAAACAGATCTGCCGTATAAGTCAAAGACTCCGGGAAAAATGCATGCCTGCGGACACGATTTCCATACGGCAGCGGTGCTTGGAGCAGCCTTGCTTTTGCAGGAACGAAAAGAAGAGTTACAGGGAACGGTAAAAATTCTGTTTCAGCCTGCAGAGGAGTCTTCCCATGGTGCGGAAACAGTTCTTGCAACAGGGATACTTTCTGATGTGGAGGCAATTTTTGGTCTGCACACGGCGGCTTATCTTCCGGTTGGGACACTGGGCATCCGTGCGGGCAGTGTCATGGCTGCAGTAGACCGGTTTGAGTTGAATATTACCGGAACAGGCTGTCATGGCGGACACCCGGACGAGGGAGTGGACACGATTCTTGTGGCAGCGTCTGTGATACAGGCATTCCAGAGCATCGTCGGCAGAAACTTAAATCCATTTCATACAGGGGTTGTCAGTGTGACAAGGATTCAGGGTGGCAATACCTGGAATGTGATTCCGGATAAGGTGGAGTTAGAGGGTACAGTGCGTTCCATGGAAAAAGGGGATCGCATTTTTATGGAGAAACGTATGCGCGAGATTGCAGAACACACAGCGGCGGCATACGGTGCAAAGGCAGAATTATTATGGTATCCCGGACCACCTGCAACTGTCAATGAGGAATCGTGGAGTGCGTTTGCGCAAAAAGTGGCAAAAGAGAGCGGCTTTGAAGTTGTTCCACAGCGGAATTCCACCGGCGGTGAGGATTTTGCCTTTTATTTGGAAATAATACCGGGGTGTTTTATTAATGTGGGGACAGGAGTCGGTTATCCGAACCATCATCCCAAATTCTATGCGGATGAGGCAGCACTTGCACCCGCGGCAGATTATTTTGCAAAATTGTTGGTAGAAGCACTGAGACAGTAAGAATCATAGATGTCAGAGTTATAGTGATGTTTTGTTCTGCCATCCATAGCAGCACAAGGCGGCACAAAGTAAAAAACAGGAGCACAAACTCCTGTTTTTTTATAGTAGAATCATAATCACATCCTGTGATTAGTCCTCATATTTATTTTTCTCACCGATCTCCTGCATCTTCATAGCACGAACTTTTAATGGAAGTCCGAACAGTGTGATGAATCCGGAAGCATCGTGATGGTCATAAAGATCACCGGTTGTGAAGCTTGCGAGTGATTCACTGTACAGAGAGTATTTAGAAGTAGTTCCGGCTTTGATGATGTTTCCTTTGTATAATTTGAATTTTACTTCACCGGTTACATATTCCTGTGTAGAGGAAACGAAAGCTTTGACTGCATCACATAAAGGTGTGAACCATTTTCCTTCGTAAACGATCTGTGCAAGTTTGTTCCCCATATCTTTCTTTACTTCCATGGTAGCACGGTCTAAAACAAGCTCCTCTAACTGCTGGTGGGCTTCCATTAAGATCGTTCCGCCAGGAGTCTCATATACACCACGGGATTTCATACCAACGACACGG
>ERZ779865.1532-NODE-1532-length-16702-cov-3.705593_pt1 | contig 16702 bp, 8 predicted proteins | sample MGYA00433088_ERZ779865 | MGnify/ENA primary metagenome ERZ779865 (study PRJEB29588, sample SAMEA2151703) | human gut metagenome | biome: human gut; feature: human-associated habitat; material: faeces | place: Denmark | collected 2008/2010 ... | reverse complement strand
TGTATTACTGCTGGACGAGCCGACCAACCATCTGGATATCGAAACGCTCGGGTGGCTGGAAAACTTTCTTTCCCAATACCGCGGGTGTGTGCTGGTAATCTCTCACGACCGCTATTTTCTGGATCGTGTAACCAACCGGACACTGGCGCTGGAATACGGCGCGGCGAAGGTTTATTCGGGTGGTTACAGCGCCACGGTGGAGCAACGCCGCATTGACCGGGAGCTGGCGGAAAAACACTATAAAGATCAGCAAAAGGAGATTGCAAGGCAGGAAGCATACATTGCCCAACAACGCGCTTTCAACCGCGAGCGGAATATCATCGCGGCGGAATCCCGCCTCAAACTCCTTGCCAAAATGGACAAGCTGGAAAGACCGCGCGAGGCGCCCAAAGCCATCCGGATGCGATTCGGAGAAGCGATTGCCAGCGGTAGCGAGGTATTGGAAGCAAAGGGGCTTTCCATGTCCTTCGGCGCCAGAACGCTGTTCCGGGATGTGAATTTCCTGCTGAAATCCGGTGACCGGATGTTTATCGTGGGTCCCAACGGGTGCGGCAAATCCACTCTCTTAAAAATTCTTCTACGCCGATTGGCACCCACCGCAGGATACGTGCGGGAGGGATATAACCTTCAGATCGGCTATTACGATCAGGAAAACCAGAATCTCACACCCGAAAACACGGTGTTTGAGGAACTGCACAATGCGTATCCGAACCTGACGGAAACCGAGGTACGGAATACGCTTGCGCTGTTCCGGTTTATCGGGGATGATGTGTTCCGCACGGTTTCGGTGCTTTCCGGTGGGGAGCGCGCAAGGCTGACGCTTGCCAAACTGATGCTCTCCAAAGTCAACCTCCTCGTCCTTGACGAGCCGACCAACCACCTTGACATTGACTCCAGAGAAGCGCTGGAAAGCGCGCTTTCCGCCTTTGACGGCACGGTGCTTGCTGTTTCCCACGACCGTTATCTCATCGACAAACTGGCAACCCGCATTCTCTCCCTGACTCCGGGAGGCACCGGAACGCTGTTCCCGGTGTCCAAGCCGGGCGAGGGGTATCGGGAATATCTCGCCGACCGCAAGTCAAGGGAGTCACAAAACATCCCTGAGTCAGGGAAGCCGGAAGAACCGGTCAGCGAGAACAAGGCGCAGTATCTGGCACGCAAGGAGGACGCGGCAAGAGCACGCAAAGAAGCCGCCCGGCGGGAAAGGCTGAAAAAAGAAGCGGAAGCGCTGGAAAAGGAATTGGAAGAAATTCAGAAAGAGCTTTACGGTGACGCGGCGAGCGACTATAAAAAAGCCGCCGAGCTGGATGCCCGGCGGGAGGAAGCCGAAGAACGGCTGCTTGAGATCTATGAGGAGATCGGGGTCTGACCGCACCGGCAAACTGTCGTGCCGTCCATGAGGGTCCCGGTGGGACAGCTTTCAGGCTGACGCGATGCTTTGGGTACGCTCACCCAATGCTTGGCGCCAACTGCCCAAAAGTTTTTGCGGGATTTTAAGGGGGATTTTTTCAAAAAGCCCCCTTTTCGAGTCTCTCCCTTGGCGTTTCTTTTTCATAGCTTTTTCTTTGCGCCTGCGCTCTCAAAGAAAAAGCGGGTGTGAAATCTGATGACACAATGGAAAGAGTGACTTTACGCCCGAAAGCCCCTCTCCGGGTTCAGGTCGGCGGAACGACGGGCAATTCTGTGCCGCCGAAAATATCGTCCGCGGCGTCATCTTTCGGGTCGGGTTTTCCACCCGGCTGTTCGGTCCGGTCGGCTTTGTTTTCCTCCTGCCCGGTCTTGGTATCCTCCCGGGTTTTGTCTCCGCTATCCGTTTCGTCCTTCCCGCACGCCGCCAGCGCCAGCACAAGGCACACGCAAAGCAAACAGATCAGCAGGGTCAGAAAGCATTTCTTTTTCATACACGCCCTCCCTGTAACTTGATTGTTTTCATTATACACAAGATACCGATACCTGTCAAGAACGGCGACAGACAAAAAAAAGCACGCTTACGCGTGCTTTTTCGTGTTGGAGCGGATTACGGGGCTCGAACCCGCCACCTCGACCTTGGCAAGGTCGCGCTCTACCAAATGAGCTAAATCCGCGATGTGAGCGCCGTGGCGACCCGGATGGGACTCGAACCCACGACCTCTAGCGTGACAGGCTAGCGTTCTAACCAACTGAACTACCGGGCCGTTCGCGCTTTGCGGCGTTGCCGCTGGTGGGAACAACAGGGCTCGAACCTGTGACCCTCTGCTTGTAAGGCAGATGCTCTCCCAACTGAGCTATGCTCCCATTCGCCGGACGACGGGCTTTATTATATCACGGGAAAAATACTTTGTCAAGCCTTTTTTGAAACTTTGCGCCACTTTTTCGTTGTTTTCCGGCGGGTGTGGGGCGGTACTTCCTTGATTCCGTTCTGCGCGACGGAGAGATGATTTTTGACGGTTTTTTGAATATCCCATATAACGGTATGAGAAACAGGCGATTTCTGCAAAGTTAAGCAACGTTTCTTCCCGCGAATGCATTTTCTGAAAAAGCGCCGTAATGGTATGCAAAAAGTCTGTGTTTTCGGATTTTTACAGGCTTTGATATGTTCGGCGGGTTGCCTTCGCCGTAAATAGCAAAAACGGGCAATATCCTGCCGCTTTGAAAATGCGGCAGGGGGTGGAGTGGGGCAGAGCGCGGCAATACTTTCGCCGGACTTCGGAAGGTCGCCGTGAAAGCGGGCGGGATCGGTAAACGGATCGTAAAAATTACGCGCGGTTGTCATGGCGGTCGCCAGGGGCGACGGAAGGAAAAGCGCCGACGCGGCGCGGAAAAGTAAAGAAAATGTAAAATGATGTCAGATTGCCTTTGAAGGCGGGTGTAGAAAATTTGCGCTCGTTTTTGTATATATTGTACAGACGGCATTGGCAATTTTTGCCCCGGAAAATTTTGCTTTTTGTGAGCCGAACGGAAAATGTGTTAAATTTAATTTACACTTCGCGGAGGAACCGGACAACCTGTCGCAAAGTGTACAAAAAACGGCGTTATACGCTTTGCTTTGCATTTTTGCTTTTGAAATGCGTAAATTTAATTTACTATTTGAAGTTGAGGTGCGGATAAAGCAACAAAAATGAAAAAATGTTGCGTTTGCCCCGCCGGAAAAAGAAACGCGCGGAATTTGGAAACGAGGGGGCTTTTTCGGCGCGCATATGAATATATAAAGAGAAATTCCGCTTGACTTTTGTGATGAAAAAGTGGTAAAATAGGGCGTAAATCAAGGTGACCCGGTGACGGGACACCTGCGCCGGTGCGGGGCGCGGTCAACCCCTGCACCGCGAGAGACCATCGACAGAGGCACGCCTCTGTCAGGCTAAGGAGGAAAAACATGAAGAAAACGAGGCTCTACAGAGTTCTGGCTTTCGTTCTGGCGCTGATGCTTCTGGTCGGCGGCAGTGCGCTGACCATCGGCGCGGAAAGCGGCTCCGGTATGAACGGCTCCGTGACGAACAAGACGCTGGCCGAGATCAAGGAACAGCTGAACGCGATCACCTACGAGGCGTACTGCACCAAATTTGCCGCGGTCCCGCGGGCGACCGGGTCTCTTCCCGTAGACGTGCTTCATTACACGGAGTTTGTCAATTCCGCGTCGGGCACCGAAGAAGCGCGTGTTGTCACGGCGGCGGACGGCTCCGAGGCGCTGTACACCCCGAACACGGGCACGGTGACCTGGACGCTGAATGTGCCGTCCACGGCGAAATACAGCATCGTAATTGAATACTGGCCCGACACGGCGAAATCCGCTTCCATCGAGCGTATTCTGAAAATCGGCGGCGCAATTCCGTTTGCGGAAGCCCGCTATCTGACGCTCCCGAAAGTTTGGAAAAACCAGTATGTGACCGCGAAGGTCACCGATCCGGACGGCAAAATTTCCGCGCAGACGCTGTATGATGAAGCGATTGCCGCGGGCTTTGCCGCAGAAAAGGTCAAACTGGTCAACGAAAACGGCGAGAGCTACGTGGCGATTGAATGCCCTGATGTGTGGACGCAGCAGATTGCCGACTATGTGAACAACCATACGGTACGTTTTCTGACTTCCGATATCGACAGCAACGAGTTGCGCCCCACGATGGCGCAGACCCCGGAATGGCGCGAATACGAACTGCGTGACGCAGATGGTTTCTACGCCGAAACCTTTGAATTTGTATTGGAGGAAGGCGAGCAGACCATCTCGCTGGAAGCCGTGAACGAGCCGATGACCATTCGCTCGATCAAACTGGTGCCGCATGAAGATCTGATTACTTATGAATCTTACCTTGCGCGCTACGCGAATATCGGTTCCGGCAGCGACTGGGTGCGCATCCAGGCAGAATACACCAACGCGACCTCCTCGCAGACGGTGTATCCGATTGAGGACCGTACCGACGCCGCAACCATGCCTTCCGATACCGGCAGAACCGTGCTGAATACCATCGGCGGGGAAAAATGGCAGACCGCGGGGCAGTGGGTGCGCTATAAATTCAAGGTAAGCTCCAGCGGGATGTACAACATTGCCGCGCGCTACCGGCAGAATGTGCTGGACGGTATGTATATCTGCCGCTCCCTGTACATTACCAGCAACGGAGCGGAGAAGGGCTCGCTCGGCTATTACGGCGGGCGGATCCCGTTCTACGAGGCTTCTCAGCTTCGCTTCAACTATGACAACAGATGGCAGTCCACGTTCCTCAACAACGGGGGAGACGCATACAAGTTCTACTTTGAAGCGGGCGTGGAATACACCATTGAAATGGAAGTAACGCTCGGCTCCATGGGCAGCGTGGTGCGCCGTGTGGATACCGCACTGACTGCCATCAACGCCGACTACCTTGCCATTATGAAACTGACCGGCGCGGACCCTGACCAGTACCGCGATTACGGCTTCTCCCGCGCCCTGCCGGACACGCTGATGGACATGGTGCTTCAGTCCCGCGAGCTGTATGCGATTGCCGCGGAGCTGACCGCCATCACCGGTGAAAAATCCTCTCACGTGGCAACGCTGGAAAAAGTGGCGTGGCTGTTGGAGAGAATGTGCCAGAACGGCGGCGAAGAGGTTGCGAAATACCTCGAACAGCTGAAATCTTACATCGGTACGCTCGGCACCTGGCTTGGTGACGCCAAAACCCAGCCGCTCCAGCTGGACTACCTTGTGGTACAGCCGTTGGACAACGCGCTGCCGAAAGCCAAAGCGGGCTTCTTCAGATCCATTGCTCACGAGGTTTCCAGCTTCTTCATGTCCTTCTTCCGCAACTACAACCGGATGGGCGCCATCACGGACGACGCGGAGAATGAGGACACCATTGAGGTCTGGCTTGCCTACGGGCGTGACCAGGCGCAGGTCATCCGAAACCTGATCAACAACGACTTCACGCCGAAATACAACGTGGCGGTTAACCTGAAACTGGTTGCCGGCGGCACACTCCTGCCCTCCGTATTGGCGGGCATGGGACCTGACGTGTATATCGGCGTCGGCGAGGACAACGTGATTAACTACGCCATCCGCGGAGCGCTGGTTTCCATCGAGGAGATGGACGGCTTTGAGGATATGCTTTACTATAAATATGTAAAGCATGACAGCAACGGCGACGGTGTGGCGGAGATCACCAAGATCCGCGCAAAGGACGAGGCGGGCAAAGATATTCTCAACCCCAATCCGCAGTTCAACGAGGCGGCAATGTTCGTCATGGGGATTGAGGACGCCGAAGGCGCCTTCCACTACTACGGCTTGCCCGAAACGCAGAACTTCACCATGATGTTTATCCGGGATGACATCCTTGCCGACCTTGGCATTGAGATCCCGAAAACATGGGATGACATTCTGGCGGCGATCCCGATTCTGCAGGCAAACAACATGCAGATCGGTATGCACACCGACTATAAAATCTTCCTTTATCAGAATGGCGGCGAGTTGTTTGCCGACGACGGGATGCGCATCAATCTGGACTCCAATGTGGGTCTGGAAGCATTTGAAACGATGTGCAACTTCTTCACGATGTATTCCTTCCCTTATAAATATGACTTTGCCAACCGTTTCCGTACCGGCGAGATGCCGATCGGCTTTGCCTCCTACAACGGCACCTACAACCACCTGACCGTGTTTGCGACCGAGATCAAAGGCCTGTGGGAATTTGTGCCGATGCCCGGCATTGAACAGGTGGACAAAGAAGGAAACCCCTATATCAACAACGTATCGGTTTCCACCGCTTCCGCAATCGTGATGCTGAACGGTTGCTCCAACCAAAAGGACGCGTGGGAGTTTATGAAGTGGCACGCGGGCGCCGATTGCCAGATCAAGTATTCCAACGAGATGGTGGCAATCATCGGTCCCTCTGCCAAGCACGCGACCGCAAACATCCAGGCGCTCTCCGAAATGCCCTGGACTTCCGCAGAGTACGAACAGCTTTCCTATCAGTTCAATAACCTCGCTTCGATCCCGAACTATCCCGGCAGTTACATCATCGGCCGTTACACCAAGTTTGCATTCCTTGCCGCATATGACGACAATGCCGACCCGATCACCGAGCTGCAAAGCTACATTACTACTATTAACAAAGAGATTACGCGAAAGCGACAGGAGTTCGGGCTGGAAACCCTGGAATTGGGGCAGACCCTGACGCAGAAGCGGATGAAGCAGATCGAAGACGCATTCAACTCCGATACCGAGAAGATGGACGCCGGAAAACTGGAGGCAGCCTCCCATGCCGTCTTGCTGATGAAAGAGGGCATCAAGACAACGGATTATGTGACGTTGCAGCTTGCCGCGGAAGGGTTTGCCGCTGTGGACGCGACCGCGTTTGCCGCAACGATTACCGCGCTGAACAACGCCGTGCATGTACTGAACCGCTGAGCGGACAGAACGCTACAATAAAGGAGATTTGAGCAAATGTCAAAGAAAAAAGCGGTCATCCGCTCAGATATGACAAAAGCGCAATGGACCTGGAAAGAGATGAAGCGCAATAAGGTCGCCTACCTGATGGTAGCGCCCTATATGCTGATTTTCATCTGCTTTACCGTGGTGCCGGTGCTGTTGTCCATTGTGATCAGTTTCACGGATTTCAACCTTCTGGAAATGCCGAACTTCGTATTTCTGGACAACTACATCCGCCTGTTTCTGGACGATGATATTTTCATCATCGCCTGCAAAAACACCCTTATCTTCGCCATCATCGTGGGGCCCTGCTCTTATCTGATGTCCCTGATGGTTGCGTGGTTTATCAACGAGTTGCCGCCGAAAATCCGTGCGGTGGTCACGCTGATTTTCTACGCGCCGTCCATTTCGGGTCAGGTGTACCTGATCTGGGGTACTCTGTTCTCCGGGGACTCTTACGGCTGGGTCAACGGTACGTTGCTGAACCTCGGACTGATTACCAAAGAGATTCAGTGGTTTGAGGACGCGGACTATGTGATGCCCCTGTGTATCATCGTGGCGTTGTGGACCTCGCTTGGTACTTCGTTCCTGTCCTTTATCGCAGGTCTTCAGGGTATCGACCACTCCATGTACGAGGCGGGCGCCGTGGACGGCGTGCGCAACCGTTGGCAGGAGCTTTGGTACATTACACTGCCTTCCATGAAGCCTCAGCTGATGTTCGGCGCGATTATGGCGATCACGTCCTCCTTCGGCTTCGGCGGCGTGGTGACGGCGCTTTGCGGATTCCCGTCCGTGGACTACGCGGCGCACACCATTATGCACCATCTGGAGGACTATGGTAGCCAGCGTTTTGAGGTGGGTTACTCCTCCACAATCGCCGTGGTGCTGTTTGCCATCATGATCGGCGCAAACATGCTGGTCAAGAAAATGCTTTCAAAGGTGGGTCAGTGATATGTCGAAAAAACTTCGTACCAGAAAACACAAGGTCGTACTGAACCGATCCGCCGGGGGCGATGCCGGCATTACCTTCATTCTTGTCATTCTCGGCGCATTTATGTTCCTGCCGATGCTTTATGTCGTCATGCAGTCTCTCAAGCCGCTTGACGAGTTGTGGATGTTCCCGCCCCGCTTCTATGTGCGCAATCCTACCTTTAAGAACTACCGCGATCTGTTTACCCTGATGAACACCTCGTGGGTGCCGTTCTCCCGGTACATCTTCAACACGGTGTTCACCTCGGTGGTCGGTACGTTCGGTAACCTCTTATTCTCGTCTCTCGCGGCTTACGCGATGGCGAAGATCAAGTTCCCGGGCGGCAAGTTCATGTTCAAGACCGTGCGGACGTCCCTGATGTTCCACTCCACAGTCACGGCAGTCACTTCCTTCATTATTATGAGTGCCTTCCACTGGATTGACACCTACTGGGCGATTATCGTGCCGGCGTGGGCAACGTCCCTTGGGCTTTACCTGATGAAGCAGTTCATGGAGACCAACGTATCGGACGCGGTGCTGGAGTCCGCGCGTCTTGACGGCGCCAGCGAGTTCCGCACGTTCTGGGTGATTGCCATGCCGATGGTCAAGCCTGCATGGCTGACCCTGATTATTTACTCTTTCCAGGATCTCTGGAACAAGGGGTCTTCCATCTACATCCATTCGGAGCAGCTGAAATCCTTCAACTACGCAATCGGTCAGATCATGGCGGGCGGTATCAAGCGTGCGGGTGCGCATGCGGCGTCCATGGTAATCATGATGCTGGTGCCGATTCTGGTGTTTGTGATTTCTCAGTCGAACATCATTGAAACGATGGGCTCCTCCGGTATGAAAGATTAAAAGAAAGGGGAATAGCGATGAAAAGATTGATAGCGTTTGTTTCGGTGCTGTTTGCCCTTCTGATGGTAGCGGCAATTCCGGTCGGCGCCTCCCGCGCGTATCAGACCTACACCTACGCGATTGACGGAACGCCCCTGTACTCGCCGGACGCATACACCGCGGTCAAGAATATTGATTCCGCCGCGATGGGTCTGACCACCACGCTGAACAATGCCAGCGATGTAGTGGTGGATGCGAACGAAAACGTGTACATTGTGGATACCGACCGCAACCGGATCGTATGCCTTGACCCGTCCTACCGTGTGCGGTTTGAGATTGAAACGTTCTTAAACGGTCAGGGTGTGCCGGATAACTTTACCAAGCCCCGCGGGATGTGCGTAACGGCGGACCGTTACGAGGAGGGCAAGCTGAAATATCCCGGGCGCATCTTCGTATGCGACACGGAATCCAGCCGGATTGTGACCTTTACGCTGGACGGCAAATTTGACTCGATCATCCCTGCACCGGAATCCGAGCTGTTTGACGATGACGCCGTGTACTGGCCCGTGGCGGGAGCCGTAGACAACTATGACCGGTTGTTTGTGGTTTCCTCTCAGACCAACGAGGGCGTGATCGTGATGACGGATAAAGGCGAGTTTACCGGCTTTATCGGTGCGCAGCAGTCCGTAACCTCGGTATGGCAGCGGATCTGGAGACGTTTTCAGACCAAGGATCAGAGAGAAAAAACCGTTTCGGTAATTTCCTATCCTTATAATAATATTGCCATCAACGAGCGTGGCTTCATTTACGCTACCATTTATGCGGAAGAGCTGGTCGGTCAGATGACCACCGCGATCAAGACCAAATCCACCTTGGGCACTTATGCCCCCTGTAAGTTGCTGAACCCGGCAGGCGATGAGATCATGCGCCGCAACGGCTTCTGGCCTCCGGCGGGCGAAATTGACTATACCAATAAGTTGGATAAGACTAAGGGCGGGATCTCCAAGGTGACCGACGTTGCCTGCGGACCCGAATCCACATGGTCGATTATCGACTCCAACCGCAGTAAGATCTATACCTACGACTATGACGGCAACCTGCTGTTTGCCTTCGGCGACTCCGGCTCTCAGCTCGGCAACCTGTCGGCAATCAAGTCGATTGTCTATCAGGGAGACCGGCTGCTGGTGCTGGACGGCAACGGGAAAAACCAGAGCCTGACGGTGTACAACCGCACTGAGTACGGTAATGTGCTGATCCAGGCACTGCATCATCAGAATACCCGCCAGTATGACCTTGCGATTGAAGACTGGAAAGAAATTCTGATGCGTAACTCCAACTACGATGCGGCGTATATCGGTATCGGGCAGTCGCTTTACCGGAGCGGCGAGTTTGAAGAAGCGCTGAAGTATTATGAGTCGGCTTACGACACAGCTAACTACTCCGTTGCTTATCAGGAACTGCGTAAGGAATGGATGTCGAAATTCTTCCTGCTGATCCCAGTAGTGGTTGTGGTGCTGTGCGTGCTGATCGGAAAATTCCTCAAGCATGCCGCCAAGATCAACAAACAGGTGTCGGTCACCAAGGGCAAACGCACCTTCCGGCAGGAACTGCTGTATGTGTTCCACCTGATGTTCCATCCGTTTGACGGTTTCTGGGATCTGAAACACGAAAAACGCGGGTCGCTTCGTGCCTCCTTCGTGTTCATCGCCATCACAATCGTAGCGCTCTTTTACCGCAGCGTCGGTACCGGCTATATCATGAACCCGCAGGGCACCTACTCCACCATTTTTATGCAGATGCTGGTGGTGGCAATTCCGGTGTTGCTGTTTGCCATCGCCAACTGGTGCCTGACAACGCTCTTTGACGGCGAGGGCAGCTTCAAGGATATTTTCATTGCCATCAGCTACTCTCTCCTGCCGGTTGCGATCACCGTGATCCCGACCACGATTATTTCCAACTTTGTGGTCTCCTCCGAGACGAACATTCTCTCGCTGATTGTGACCATCGGGTTTATCTGGACCGGATTCCTTATCTTCTTCGGCATGATGGTGACGCATGACTACTCCATGCTCAAAAACATTCTGACTACGGTCGGCACGCTTGTCGGCATGGCATTTATCATGTTCCTTGCGATTCTGTTTACCTCTCTGGTCGTGGATATGATCAGCTTTGTGACCGGCATTGTGACCGAGATCAACTACCGACTCTAAGCACAGAAAGGAGAAAAACCAAATATGAAAAAGAAACTGTTTTCGCGGTTACTTTGCGCATCCCTTGCTGTGCTGATGACGGTGTGCATTCTGCCGGTGCTTCCGCTGAAGACCTCCGCGGCTACCACGATTTCGGATAACGTGGATTACACAAAGGTCATCTACGACACCGAGGCAGATCGCCTTGCCGCTATGCAGAAGTTCTACGATAACGGCGAGTATGCCCTGTATTGCGATACGACACTCGGCATTGTGGCATATCAGAAGATCGCCACCGGCGAAGTGCTGTTCACCAACCCGTGGAATATGAACGCCGAGAAAAACGGCGACAGTGTGGTCCGTGCGAATCTGATGTCTCAGATCATGCTGGAGTATGTGAACAGCGAAAATCAGTCGCTGGCGCTGAACAGCTACGCAGACGCGGCGCTCAAGGGGCAGATTTCCGTCAAGAACATCAAAAACGGTCTGCGTGTGGAATACGCCATCGGTCAGCGTTCTTCGAGAACCCTGTGCCCGATGCAGATTGAAAGGACCGCTTTTGAAGAGAAGATCCTGAAGCCGCTGGAGGCGGCGGTAGGGAAGGGGCTTACCAACCGTGAGCTGACCCAGTTCAAGGCGTATTTCAACCTTCAGGCTTATAAAACTGCGAATGACAACAAAAAGAAAGCAATCGCAATCGCTTATCCTGTCTGCGAAAAGAAAAACATTGATATCTATGTGCTGAACACCACCACCTCCTCTGCCGAAATGCGGAAGCTGGAGGCAAAGATCCTGGCGTTTTGCACCGGTTACTCCTTTGAGGAGATGGATAACGACTACGATTTCGTCGAGTATGAAGAGACCGCAACTTCGCCTCCTGTTTTCAAAATGGCGCTGGAATACACCATTTCCGGCAACGGCTTGCAGGTGGCGCTCCCCGCGAACGGGCTTCGCTATGACGAGACCGTATACCGGATTACCAAGTTCCAGATTCTGCCGTACATGGGCGCTTCTCTGTCCACCAACGAAGGGTATTCCTTCGTGCCGGACGGCTCCGGTGCTTTGTATGAGCTTTCTTCCCAGACGCTGACCCCCTTCCGTGTATACGGTGAGGACTATGCGCTGTTTTCCAACGTTTCGGGGTACCACAACGAGACCATGCGGATGCCCGTGTTCGGGCAGGTGGAAACCGTTTTCACCCCGAAGCTGATCTCGCCCACCGAATACGATGCGGACGGTAACAAGATCCGGGACGCTGTTTACAGCGAGACCGAAGGGGAGACCGCAAAGCGCGGGTTTCTTGGAATCATTGAGGAGGGCGAATCGCTGGCAACCATTGCCCCCAACCATGTGAGCTATATGAGCTATCGCTCGGTCGGTGCCTCCTTTGTGACAAGACAGAACGATACCTCCAAATCCAAATGGACGGTTTACGCCAGCCGCCGCTACACCGGCGACTACCGGATCCGTTACATCCTGCTCTCGGATGACACCAAGGCGCAGAAAGCAGAACTGTCTGACTACTATGAATGCAGCTGGATGGGTATGGCATGTGCTTACCGTGACTACATAGCGGCAAACAAAGAGACCTATACCCGCCTGGGGGAGGCAAGAACCAAATCCTCGATTCCGCTGTACATCGAGACCTTCGGGTGCGTGGATACCGTGAAAAAGGTGCTTTCCATGCCGGTTACGGTTTCCGTGGCGCTGACTTCGTTTGACGATATCGCCACCATGTACGATTATCTGGCGGGCGCAGGAATTTCCAATGTCAACTTCAAGCTGTCCGGCTACGCCAACGGCGGCATGTATTCCGACGTGCCGTACAAACTGAAGTGGGAGCGCTCCGTGGGCGGAAAATCCGGCTTCAAGGATCTTGTGAAGTACGCGGAGGAAAAGGGCTTCGGTATCTATCCGGACTTTGATTTTGTGTACACCAAGATGGGTGACGGCGGCAACGCCGTGAAGCTGAAAAAGAACGCTTCCCGCACGATTGACAACCGTTACACCACCAAGCGCACCTATTCGGCGACCCAGCAGACGCTGGTAAGCTATTATCAGATGGTGCTTTCCCCCGCCACATACAGCAAATTCTATGAAAAGCTTGCCAAAAAGTACGGCAAATACGATATTGACACCATTTCTCTTGCTACTTTCGGCAGTGCGCTGAACTCCGATTATGATGCGGATAAGACCGTTCTCCGTGAGGAAGCAAAGGAGTACGTCACAACGGCGCTGACCTTCTTCAAGGACAAGAATTACAGCCTGATGCTGGAGGGCGGAAACGCTTTCACCTGGAGCTATGCCGATCATATCCTGAATGTTCCGCTGGACTCCAGCCGGTACAACATGGAGTATCGCTCCGTGCCTTTCATGGGCGTGGTACTGCACGGTTATGTGGAATTTGCGGGCTCCGCGCTGAATATGGAGGGTAACCTCAGCTACGCGATGCTCAAAGCAATGGAGAACGGTGCTTCCATCTACTTTATCCTCTCCTACGCCAATACAGAGCTTCTCAAAGAAGATGAACTTCTTTCCCAGAACTACTCGGTGCGTTATGACATCTGGCAGAGCCAGCTGGTGGAAATCTACAAGGAACTGAATGCCGTTCTTGCCGATGTGCAGACCAAACTGATCATTGATCACCAGTTCCTGGAAGGTAGCCGTGTGCCGGAGCAGAATGAGTTGCTTCAGGACATTGCGGACGCCATGGAAGAGAAGAAAAAGGAGCTGGAAGAGAAAATTGAGGCGGATCGCATTGCGGCGATTCTGCTGATTCGTACCGCGAGCGACGCGGTTTCGGGCGGTGCCGGTAAGCTTGCTACCCAGATCTCTGTTGTGCAGGGGCAGATGGAGATGCTTCAGGAGCTGCGCATCAGCGCAACCCCCGCAGATAACAACTGGCTGTACCGTGCATGGGCGGATTACCGCGCAGAGGCTGCAAAGGCAGATGACGATGTTACCAAAAATCTTTCCGGCGCGATTGCCACGCTGAGAAACCGTCTCGACAGCTATCTTGCAATGCCGATGGCACAGATTACCGCAGCGCTTCGCAGTGCGGCAGAGAATCTGAGTGACGCCAAGGCAGGCTATAACACGCTGCTGGGTTGCAACGCGGACGCGCAGGTACTGGCGGACGCACGTGCCGATTTCATCACCGCGCTGGACAGATTTGCAGAGCTTTACGGGGTTTACTACGGTACTACTGGTACGTTTACCGAGGCTACCAAGGAAGCCTACATTGCCGGTAATATCGAAACGACCGACGCGCTGCTGGCGGGGCTGGTTCTGGCGGATACGGCAACCGATGTGGAGGATGCCGACCTGGAAGTCTTCCTCTTCGGCAACGACGAAACGATTGAGGCGAAGTACCCCGTACTCGGTGCGGCACAGCTGGAGCGTGCGTTCCTGAATATGCTGATTCGCGAGGGGCTTTACAACGAAGCGGATCCGGAAGGTTCTGCCATCAATTATGCCGCCCTGTATCAGGGTCGGTTGGATGACATCACAAGACCTCCGGAGCCGGAACCCGACCCGGTGGAACCCGGTCCGACAGAGCCGGGCGAGGGCGACGATGAGGACGTGGTGATTCCCGACCCGCCGAAATCCAAGTATTCCATTGACAACGCCCTGGTAATGGTTACCTACGGCGAGAAAAACGCACCTTACAAATCGCTGATTCTCAACTTCAACGATTACGCGGTGCAGACCACGGTAAACGGCGTAACCTACACCATCAAGGGTTACGGCTATGTGGTGATTTATTACTGAGGAGGGAGGAGCTTTTATGAATCAACAGGTAAAAGCGGGCACGCCGGCAACGCCGGCGGGAAATGCCCCTGCAAAGAAAAAGAAGATCGTCTCTCTTGACCGCCGCAAGGCACGTGCCGGATGGCTGTTTGTGTTGCCGTTTGTGATCGGCTTTGTGCTGATCTACGTTCCGATCATCTATCAGTCGCTGAAATACAGCTTCTTTACCTACACGATTGTGGACGGCGTGCTGCAAAAGTCCTTCGCCGGGTGGGAGCATTATCGTGGGGCGCTGTTTGAAAAAGCAGACTTCATGCAAACCCTGCTGACCGGTCTGAAGGAGATGGCGTTTGACATCCCGGCAATTCTGATCTTTTCGCTCTTTATTGCGGTGATTCTGAATCAGAAAATGGTGGGGCGTGCCGCTTTTCGTGCGATCTTCTTCCTGCCTGTGGTGGTTTCCACGGGTCTGATGGAGTCGATCATGCACGCGTCCTACGCCGCTTCCGGCACCAGTATGGACTTGGGGTCGGAGGCGAGCGCCACGGATAAAATTGCCTCGTCGCTGGCGATTGAAGGGTTGCTGGAAAGCGTATTTGAAAGCCTCGGCTTCGGCGAGGGGCTGGTCAAGTACATCGTCACTGCCGTGGCGGGGATTTCGGATATCGTCAACCGTTCCGGTGTGCAGATTCTGATTTTCCTTGCTGCACTGCAGTCCATCTCCCCGGCAATTTATGAATCCTGCCAGATCGACGGCGCAACCTCGTGGGAGACCTTCTGGAAGATCACTTTCCCGATGGTCAGCCCGATGATCCTGGTGAACGGGATATACACCGTTATTGATAACTTTACCACCGATTCCAACTCGGTCATGAACGTAATCAACGAAACCTACGGAAGCGCGATTTCCGGTGCACAGCACGTGAGTGCCGCAATGGGTTGGATGTACTTTTTGCTGGTACTGCTGCTGGTAGGCGTTGTGGCGCTGATTTGCTCCGCATTTGTGTTCTACCAGAGAAGAGACTGAGAGGAGGCTGAAGCATGACACAGAATATGGATAATCAAAAGCCTCTTGTCAAAAAAGAGACCAAAAACAAGATCCGTGTGGATTTTGAACGCACGGAACTGAAGGAACGCCTGAAGGCGAAGTACGTCAACTCGTATTTTATCAAGCGTGCCATCTGGTTCCTGTTCCGCTTCCTGCTGCTGGTGGGCATTGCGTTTGTAGTGCTGGAGCCGTTTTACACGATGATCATGCGCTCCATCATGGCGCCGCAGGACTTTATCGACTCTACGGTAGTAAATGTGCCGAAGCACCTGTCAATGGGCATTTACAAAGCGATTTTCGTGGATTTGCATTATGTAAGGGTTTTTTTCAAAACGCTTGCGTTTTCGCTTTCCTGCGCATTATTGCAGACCTTCTCCTGCTGTCTGATCGGGTACGGGCTTGCCAAGTTCAAGTTCCGCGGGGCAAAGGCGGTGTTCTTTGCCGTGATTCTGACGCTGGTCATTCCGCACGGCACCTTGCAGTCGGCAATGTATTACCGTTTCCGTTACTTTGCTTTCTTTGAAAGCATCAAATGCAATTTGCTGAACACCATCTGGCCGCTGATCCTGCTTTCCGCTACGGGTCTTGCGTTCAAGAACGGGTTGTACATCTTTATGTTGCGCCAGTTCTTCCGCGGGGTACCGGACGAGTTGGAGGAATCCGCGTATCTGGATGGCGCGGGCACCTTCCGCACTTTTGTGCAGGTGATCATTCCGCTGTCGATCCCGATGATGATTACGGTGTTCCTGTTTGCCTTCTGCTGGCAATGGACGGACGATTTTTACATCCCGCTCTTCTTCCTGTCCAAGGAGCCGGAATTCATGACGAATCTGACAAAATCTCTGCCGCCGGCATCCTTGCAGGCGATTTACACCAAGACCACGGGTTCCAGCGCGTCTTACCTGCAGGCAATGAAATATGCCTGCGGTCTGATGGTGGCAACCCCTCTGATCATTCTTTACCTCTTCTGCCAGAGATATCTGGTACAGGGTATCGAGCGCTCCGGTATCGTTGGTTGATTCCGGTTGCAAACACCCCCC
>ERZ779865.1525-NODE-1525-length-16753-cov-12.958498_pt1 | contig 16753 bp, 11 predicted proteins | sample MGYA00433088_ERZ779865 | MGnify/ENA primary metagenome ERZ779865 (study PRJEB29588, sample SAMEA2151703) | human gut metagenome | biome: human gut; feature: human-associated habitat; material: faeces | place: Denmark | collected 2008/2010 ... | reverse complement strand
CCTTCATATACATATCTGCACGGCCGTCATGTGCCAGCTTTACAGCTTTCAGGGAAGCTTCGATCATATCCGGCTCATTGATGATCTCATAATCGGAGAGGTCCATATTCAGTCCGGCTGCAATCTCACGGATCTTTGCCTCATCACCTACCAGGATTGCATCTGCAATGCCCAGTCTCTTGGCCTCATGTACAGCTTCCAGTACTGCACTGTCCTGTGCAACGGAGACTGCGACGGTCTTCTTCCCACACTCTTTTACTTTTGCTACGATGTCATCAAAATTCATTTTCTTCCATTCCTTTCCGCCCCTCGTGGGCTCCAAGTATGAATACATTCCACACATTATTCGCAAAATCGCACGATAAATCGTGCTTTCGCTGCTGCGCAGCTATTTTTGCTCATATGTGTGGCGGTGACTCTATTCGAGTCACCTAAAATCAAGCAAAACTGCTTTTTACATGCAAGCATGACAAAGCAGTCCCGCTTGATTTCATTGTCTTCCGAATAGTCACTCTAATCGTTAAAATAATAACACACTGGAATACAAAAATCAAGCTACTATGACAAATATAGCCACCTCTAAATGAGGTGGCTGATATCTGCCAGGGTCGGTACGCAGGCGTACAGACATTTTTTTAATTTTTCATCTGGCTGTGTCTGATCCGGCACCATCACGACCTTACAGCCGGCGCGGTAAGCACTCATGACTCCGTTGGGAGAATCCTCCACGGCCATGCACTCTTCCGGTGCCAGTCCCAGCTGCTTGCAGGCATAGAGATAAATATCCGGGGACGGCTTACCTTCTGCTACCATAGTGGCCGAAATCAGTTTCTCAAAATACGGCCGAAGTCCTGCCATCGCCAGATATTTTTCCGTCCGCTCCAGATCCGTCGCTGTGGCAACCGCTGCGGTGATATGCCTTTTTTTCAGATCTTCCAGAAGCTCCACGGCACCGGGCTTGCATTTGATGCCCTCCCGGTCCAGTGTTTCTTCCATCATCTCTTTTCGTTTGTCACGCACCACATAATAGTCAAAATCTTCACCGTACCAGTCCTTGAGCTGTCTGGGGGCAAAGGGGCGTCCCAGACTGCGCATCGTAAGTGCCTGCTCATCTGTCATGGTATACCCACAGGCTGCCAGTGCCTTCGGCCAGAAAATACGGTAATATTTTTCGGTATCGATCAGCGTACCGTCCATGTCAAATAAAACTGCCTGAATCATTGTTATTCCTCTGCGTCAGCCGTCTGTCCGGCATCTTCTGCTGCATCCGTAACATCAGTACCTTCTGCTGGGCTGTCCTTTGAATCACTTTCGTTTGTGCCGCTCTGGTCCTCGTCAGCTTTTCCGGCTTTCCGGTCACGTTTTGCCGCCTTGCGCGTCTTCCGGCGTTTTGCCGCTTTTTTCCCTAACAATACGATCAACAGGATCACGACTACACCACCGACGATGCAAAGTACGATCAGCAGTGTATGGCTGCCCTCGGCCTCTACCGTGCGGAAGCTGCCGGGCACTTCCATGGTAAACTGTCTATAGCTGCCGATCACAGTGGATTCCACTTCCGTGTACTCTCCATCCTGTGCTACCTCTATGACAGTGTTATCCGCATCCTCACAGTAGACACGCAAGGTTGCTTCTCCGGTATAGTCCGGTGCATCCTCTTCCATGGAATTGGTCATGGATACTGTATAAGTATTTCCCTCTACCTGCAGATGCAATGCTGCATTGGGATAGAAGTTGCCTTCTGCCATAACCAGTGCCTTATTGTTATCGTTTTTCTCTGCGGAAGCAATGGATGCGGTCCATTCCTCATACTCTGCTTCCAGCACTTTATTACCGGTAATATCACTGAAATCATAATCCGGCCATACACCGTAATAGCCATCCTTCTCCGGTACTTCCGGAATCTGGTCTGCCGACAGATAATCCCCGTAACCGCATTTATAGGAAGCCACTTCTACACCATCCGCCTGGAAGGTAATGGTAAACTGTGAGAAAGCGTCCGGAACGTCTTTGCTGCAGAATTCCTGGTAGGACAACGGGGTAGCACCGCCCTGATAACCAATGCCGTCTACGCCACCGGCTCCGCCTTCCACATAATAGTTGCCATACAGAGTTCCATCATCACTGACTTTTCCGGCAATGCTGCCCTGGCCTTCGCCGGACATATCCAGATCATTGTACGCATAGCTGTAGAAAATATCACAGCCTTCTCCGGCAATACCTCCGATATTATTTTTACCGGTGATCCTGCCCATGCTGTAACAGCTGCGGATCGCATAGCTGGCAGATCCGGCAATTCCTCCCACATAGCTGCCTCCGGTACTCTCTACGGGTGCATAAGACTCACAGGAAATGACTGCGCCATATTCTGCTTTACCGACCACACCGCCGACATAGTCTTTTTTACCGGTCACATCTCCAAGGTTGCGGCTGTCTCTGATGACTGCCTTGACCGTCTGCTCCACATCGAAACTCTCCGTTCCGGTTAAAGTGATATCGTCCTCAGGGTCAAAATCGTATTCCGTTGCCACCTGTCCAACGATACCGCCCACATTCGTATCGGCTTCCACCGTACCGCGGTTCACACATAAGGTGACCTTTCCCTTCTGGAAGCTGGAAGTATCATAGCGCGCTTCTTCGGTTCCTTCCGGTTCTGCAGTGTCATCCTCCGCATCGGGATCTCCGGGGTTCACCGCTTCCTTGCTGGCTGACTCATCCGAAGTATCTTCTACAGAAATTCCTTCATACCGGAAGAGATCATCCCGGATTTCGCTGACCAGATTCCGCAGAACTCTGGCCTGATCCATCAGCTCATCCATGTGGGCACTGGTGCTGTCTGTCCCGGCTTCCAGTACATCCCCCAACTGACCCAACTGGTCAAAAGCCTTGTCGAGCCTGTCATTCAGTGTATCCAGATTATCTTTGATACCGCCACTGCGATCCTTGGAAGCATTCGTCATGTTATCCAGATGCTTGGTGGCATTCTCTCCGAATTTTTTCAGTGCCGATTTATAGCTCTCCGTATCGTCCGGTACGGTGATGGTAATGTTTCCGCCACTGACGTCATGATCGCCATCGCCACCCCAGTTACCATTCCAAATGTCATTTCCACTGATGGTAACATCATGACTGTTGCCGTTATTCTTGTCATTATCCGCCTGCTTGTTCAGATCGTCATTCAGGACTTTCAGATCGTTGCTGACGCCGTTCAACTCTTGATTGTAAATATACCACAGATCATGAGCGGTCCCGGTCAGAGAACTTCCCGCATTGTTGGCATCCTTCAGGTTCGAACTGATACTCTTGGCAATACTGGATGCCTGTTTGCTATAGCTGCTCACATCTTTCTGGGTGGCATCCAACATATCCAGGAATTTGTCTGTCTCCGTATCCAGTTCCTTCAGCTTGTCACTGAGATACTGGATTTCCAGGAACGGCTCCATCTGACCCACGATACCGCCCACATCTTTTCTGCCCTGCACATATCCGGTGTTGGTGCAGTTCTGCAGATAGCCCTGATGCAGTCTGCCTACGATACCTCCGGTATTGTAGCCTACGTGCTGGTAGCCGATGGCCCCGGAATTGGAGCAATAATAAATCTTACCATCCGAAATACCTGCGATACCGCCGGTGTCCGTATGAGCTGCCACATTGGAGGTACTGTTGATCTGCTCCAGATTGTCCATGGTGATATCTTCCAGATCATAAGTCACTTCCGTGCTGTACGTATTGATATTGCCATTGTTGCTGCAGTTATTCAGAATACCGTGGTTGTTGCCCACAATACCGCCTGCGGAATGATTGCCGATCACATTTCCGGAGGATTCACACCGACGGATCTCTCCGCTCTCGGCATTGACTCCGGCAATACCGCCGACATCCGTATCACCGACCACATTTCCGGTAAATTTACAATTTTCAATGCTGCCATAGTTCACACCGACGATACCGCCGACCTGATCCTGACTTCCAGAGGGAGATACTTCCCCCGTGACCGTAAGGTTGCGGACTTTTGCTCCCTCCTGCACATAGCGGAACAATCCCACTGCCGAACCGTCTCCGGTCAGTTTCACATTGGAAATAGTAAAACCGCTGCCGTCAAAGATTCCTGCAAACGTAGGAATACTGAGTTCACCTGTCATGCTCAGAACAATGTCGTTCTGCAGCACTACTTTTTTATCTCTGGACCAACTGTCCAGTACACAGTTCTCCACCAGTTTCCGCAGATCCTCCTCCGTGCTGATCTCTATGACTGCATAATCCTGCTCCTTTATCGTGCTGTTATAACCGCTGCCGCCTCTGTACTGCTCATAGGTCAAAGTTTCTGCTGCATAGGCGGTGGCCGGTGTCTGCAGGATCAATGCTGCTCCCAGCAGGAAACATAATAATCTCTTACTGTTCATCTTCTGTTCCCTCGCTTTCTGCTGTTTTTTCCGTATTTCTGTCCTCACTGTTGTCCGAAATTTCCCCGTCTTTTCCGGCTGCTTCCACTATATTTTCTCCAGCCGGTTCTTCCTGTCCTGCTGCTTCGTGCTCCGGCAGCTCCTGGGCTTCCAGTCTGGGATAGTTTTCTTCCGGGGCATCGTCCCGCTCCTCCATCGTCACGGTATCCTTGGGACGCACCACCGCACCCATCTCACCATCAATGACACCGATGAAATCACCCTCCAACACACCATTGACATAACCCTTGATGTGACCGTTCATACGGATTCTTCCGGCGGAGGGCAAGGGCTTTGCCAGATCCCGTTTCAGCGTAAATGCTGTCTTCTGGATAATAATATCTCCGATCAGCAGTGTCTGCGGCAATGCCAGCAGTACCAGCAAAATAGAAGTCAGCGTACCACGTCCCAGTGCCAGTCCGATGGCTGCCACCGCAGCATTGGAAGATACATAGCTGATAATAAATCCTGCGGATACCAGCATAGAACCACTGGTAACGATGGTGGGGAACGCCTGATTCAGTGCCTCAATGGCTGCTTCCTTGATCGGCATATATGTCTTCAGATCCATGTAACGGCTGGTGATGACGATAGCGTAGTCAATCGTCGCACCCATCTGGATCGCAGATACTACCAGATATCCCAGGAAATATACATTTTCATTCAACAGATACGGCAATGAGAAGTTCATCCAGATACTACCCTGAATCGTTACAACCAACAGTACCGGCAGACCGGCGGACTGGAAGGTGAACAGCAGGATGATCATAACGAACAATGCTGTCAGCACCGTGATGATCGTATTATCCGTTGCGAAGGAATCGCCCAGATCCTTATCACTGGTGGCATTACCGACTAGCAGAATGTCATCTATATTATAGAACTTTGCCACGGTATTACGGATCTGATCCAGTGCTGCTGTGGTCTCTTCTCCCTCATAAGGAACATTCAATTCCAGAACAAATCGGGAATTGTCTTCGCCCAGCAGCTGATCTTTCGCAATACAGATCTGGGAATAAGCATCCGTCAGAGTTTCTTCCAGATCATCGTCCAGTGTGATGTTGCCGCTTTCTTTCTGATCATAAATGAACAGGAACATATCAATAAACGGAACTTCGTATTCACTGACGCCACTGACCAGCGCACCATAATCGCTCTGATCCAGTGCATATGCCGAATACAACATATCCGCCACTTCAATATCCAGATCGATCAGTTCCGCAAACTGCCTGGGGGTCAGCTTATCCGTCAGCATATAGCCGTCCATGGCCTCGATATTGCCAAGTCCCTGACAGGATTTCACCACATCCAGCTTTTCCAGAGCTTTCAGTGTCTGTGCCTCTTTTTCATAATCACCGTTGGGCACAATGACTGCCAGCTGGTTCACCATGCCGAATTCCTTATTTACCATGCTGACGGAAAATTTATTATCACTCATAGTACTGGATTCCAGAGTGTTGGTATCGTACACGTAGTTTGCCTTATTGGACAGGAAAAATGCTATAATAACACCTACGATCAGAATAGGCGGTATAATGTAGCGGGTAGCCACACAGAATTTACCGACCGCCGTGATCTTCGGCACGAAGCTCTTGTGGTGAGTATTGTCAATGGCCTTGGAAAAGGTCAACAACAGTCCGGGCATCAGGAAGAATACGGCCACCATACTGAAAATAATGGATTTTGCCAGAATGATACCCATATCATAACCGATTCTAAACTGCATGAACATCATGGCTACCATACCGGAGATAGTGGTCAGGGAACTGGAAGAAATCTCCGGGATTGCCTTACTTAAAGCCACGATCACGGCCTCTCTGGCATCCTTGTCCTCATGTTCTTCCATAAAACGGTGGGCCAGAATGATGGCATAGTCTACCGCCAGACCTAACTGCAGTACCACTGCGATGGAGTTCGTAACAAAACTGATGGTTCCGAACCAGTAGTTCGTACCTTTGTTCAAAATAGCTGCCACAATAAATGTAGTCAGATAAACCGGGATTTCCGCATAAGTCGTAGAGGTAAATAACAATACGGCTACGATAACCACTGCTGCCAACAACAGAATGACGATCATATCATTATTCAAGTCATCCGCGTCACGCTCTTCCTGACCGATATCGGAAGAATAGTAAACATCATAATCGGCCAATGCATCCAATACCTCATCCAGATGCTGCTGTGTAGCTTCCGTGTCTGCTTCCTCATCAAAAGTGACAGACAATAAAGCCTCCATGTCATGATAATGATCCTCGGTGTCATCGAAATCCAACATGCTGACACCGTCCATCTCCTCCACCTGATCTGCCAGTTTCTGTGCCTCGTCAAACGTCACGTTACAGATCAGGATCCGGGCGGAGCCATACGTGGTAAATTCCGAATCCATCAGATCCAGTCCCCTTCTGGTCTCTGTTGTGTCCGGCAAATAAGTGGTCAGATCGTTATTGACCTTGACTCTGTTCATGGATAATACGCAAAATATGCATAAAACAATAAAGATCAGATAAAATCCTTTTCGTTTGTCTACAATGAGCGTGGCAAGTTTCATCATAAAGGAATTATCTTTTTTGTCTTTTTCTGCGTTGTCTGCCATAGTTCCCTCCTGCTTTTTCTCTCTTTGTACCCTTATTTATGTATTTGATTTTATACACCTCTAGTTTAAAATGTTTTTGAACATCTGTAAAGACTTACTACAAAGATGAGAAATTGTATTAATGTCATTTAATGAACTTGTGTTGATTTTCTGCCACATGCAAAATATAATAATGGGGAAGAAAAAGCAAGCTACAGATTTTTTGTGATTGTTTATTTTTAGACATTTTCGCGATGTTCGTCTATTATTTTAGAAAAAATTCAGATTTGTATTACATATAGGAAATGATTTCTTCTTTTCCCGGAAAGGCTGGTGGATTGTCTTATGGAAAAAATGGATCGCCGTGTGCGCAAGACAAGAGCTCTCTTATTACAGGGGCTGGTAAAAATGTTAGAAACCCATGATATTCAGGATATCTCCGTCAAGGAGCTGACTGAACTGGTGGATATCAACCGCGGAACCTTTTATCTGCATTATGATGATATCTACGATATGCTCCATAAAATCGAGGATGAAATGTTCCTGGAATTTAATGAAATCATGGAGCAGAAACCGGTCGTTACCAATTCTCTGGCCTCTCAGGGGCCGTTGTTGGAATTCTTCCATTTTCTGGACCGAAACAGGGATCTGGCCAAGGTCATGATCGGCCCTCATGGGGATCTGGCTTTCGTCAATCGTCTGAAAGATCAGATTGAAAAGCGCACCCTCCAGGTTCTGGAAAGTGCGCAATCCGATGCTAATTATGAATATCTCTGCTCCTTCATCATCACCGGCTGTGTCGGTGTCGTAGAGACCTGGCTGAAAGAATCCGATCCCCAGTCCCCGGAAGAAATGGCAGAGATTCTCGGTGCCATGCTCTTACGTCAGCTTAATTTTGCTCCGGGGCCTGCATAGGCTGTGTCGGCTCCGGCATACCAACGCTTAAAGAAGTTACGATCTCACCATCCAGGAAGAAGGATACGGTATCACCTACCTGAAGTTCATCCAGAGTGGCATCTTCTCCGTCAATCGTAATGATCGTATCGTCATTGACTGTGATAGTCATAGTATCTCCGCTGAGAGTTAAGGTCATCTCATCCAGCATGTCTTTCTCGGGTTTCTGACCGTTGGGAGCTTCTCCGTTGGGTGCGCTACCGTTGCCATCAGGAGCCTGACCGTTCGGTGCTTCTCCGTTGGGTGCGCCACCGTTACCATCAGGGGCCTGACCATCCGGCTTTTCTCCGCTGGGTGTCTCACCGGTAGGAGCTTCACCATTGGGAGCTTCCGGCTTCTCTGCCAGTGCGATGGAGATCACATTGCCATCAATGGCAGTGATCTGGCCGAGATAAGATTCCACCTTCTCTTCACCGCTCTCCGTGCTCTCCGTCGTACTCTCCGGTGCGATCGTCTCTTTATTTTCCGATGCTTCCGTGCTTGCTGCACTTGCGGTGGTCGATCCGCCACAGGCTGTAAATCCTGTCATCACCATAGCAGCTGTCAACACTGCACACATTACTTTTGTATTCACCTGGGGTAAATTCCATCTTCTCATATTCTCATTCCTCCTGTTCCATTAAAAATCTTGTGAACATTTCTTTCCCCTTATCTGCCTCTTATGATAAAGGACATCTGCGAAGGAATTGTGAGAAAAATGTGGTGATTCTGTGAACTTTTCACGCATGACACATTTGTCATATGTACAGTGTTGGCAGTGTCAGATCATGTGTCGATTTTGCTGTTTTGTTGTAAATATTCAAGGAACGCGGTACAGCCTTCCAGAACGTCATCGTAGGTCATTCCAAAATCTCCCGTATACCATGGATCCGAAATATCCCGTTCCGATCCCGCATAAGAAAGCAGCTTCGCTACTTTCCCCTCCGGATCTCCCCCGAATATCCGCAGCATGTTGCGGATATTCGCACCATCCATACCAATCAGATAATCATATTCCGCATAATCCGCTCTCGTCACCTGCCGGGCCCGCTTCCCCTCACAGGAGATCCCATGCCTCGCCAGCTCCGCCTTTGCCGGCGGATACACCGGATTCCCGATGCCGTTCCAGATTTCCTCTGTGCTGGTGGCCGCGGACGCGATCTGGAAGCGGGCGGTGAGTCCGGCATCGGATACTAATTTTTTCATTACGAATTCCGCCATGGGGGAACGACAGATGTTGCCGTGGCAGATGAAAAGCACTTTTATCATAGTTTTGATTTACTCCTTTTTGCCCTGAAATGCCCTGCTTTGCAAGGGTTTCCGGGGTTATTGTAAAATGCTCTGAAATTACAGATTGTGGTGAATTAGTGCAGAATGGAGCATATTGTTACTACCTGTTAGTAGTAAAATTGGTAGTAAAAGTGGATGGGTTACTACTAAGGATTTTTACACTATATTTTACAATTTATCTATAAAATAATTCCATATGGTAGATATAACATTCGCAATCACTTTTGCCTTATTAGGAAAAATAACAAAAAACAAAGTTGCCGCAGTTAAAATTGTCATTATCACATTCAATCGCAAACTGTATGCAGTGTTTTTATAATCTGCCAGATTTTGTAAAATCATTTTCTTTTCTTCAAACTCGGCAAGTACCATGTCTATGTCTTCATCTATTTTTCTTGATTCAGAAATAGCATTATCACAAAAACTTTTATGTGAAATAAAGAAATGCTTCAATGCGAAGTCAGCCACCGCGTCACTGTACGCATACACATCAGCAAATCTCTTTTTTGATTTATCCCAAATATCATCTCTTTTATACCTATTAAAATCGTCTATTTCCATTGAAAAATTATATTTAAGTTTTAGAAGTGATTCTAGATTATTTCTTTTTAACTTGATTTTATCTAATTTATGCTTGTACTCTACAAGTGTTTTTCCTGCCTCTCTGGACAACATATCCAAAAACATAAACTTAAAATAATCTATCGCATACTCTTTGATATGATAATAAACCCTGTCCTTTATTGATTCAAACTGTCCTATTTCAATTCCGTCATCCTTAAATATATAAATAAGCCGATTACTCGCATATAACCTACCATACCTTTCTGAAAGCGTATTTTCAAAAAACATTTTATGTCTTTCATCTACAAATTGCCCTTGATATTCTTCAACTCCTAGTGATTGCCAGAAATCTCTATTATCATCGCGCCAATCAATATTTGTGCTATAAACTTCTATTCTAGGTGGAGAAACCTTTTTATTATGAAAAACAAACGGAAATAAAGAACTAAGTTCTTCCAAAAATTCCCATTCTATATAACTAATAAATTCATATATTTTATCAGCCTTTAGTGAGTTATCACTAAATCTATCAATGTAATAATTCTTAAATGCTCCTGTTGTTTTACTATTTCCAGTTAATGTTTGAAATGCATATCCCCTAGTTTCATGATAGCTATTCTCGATAATCTGTTTAAGAGCTTCCTTTTTTTCATTTTTCAATTTAATATCAAAAACCAAAGAAAGATATCCCGAATTAACATTGCATATTTTCACCGTGAAGTAATCTATAACATTCTCAAGCGGATGATTTTTAAATTCAAACAAACCACAATCCACAACATTATACCAAGCTAACAGAGATGCGTCCATTTGCTCAATTCTCTTGCATATTTCGTCTAAACCTTCTATAGGTGTCGACAAAAAACGATTAGATCGCCTTTTAAGTAATAACAGCTTAACTCCTCTTTGTAACCGCTTAATATCTTCTCTTCTAATCAAGTCTGATACAACCATTGAATACATGTCAAAAAACGCATTATCTGGCAAAGAATTGTCATCTTTCAAATAAAAATGGTCATCCCCATAAATTGTATCATAATTATTTTTCCAAAATGTCTTTCTCTTTCCCGGTAAAATTGATAATAATTTAGCTTTATGTTTTGCATACGAATATATAAAATCTTCCTTTTTTATTTTATTTCTCAATCCATAATATTTCAAAATATCATCTCCTAATTCGTAACAATCCCTGAATATATTATATCTCCAAAGCCAACATTTTTCCACAGAAAAAACGCCCCAGCCTAAGCCGGAGCGTCATCTCTTTTCCATATTAAACTACCTTGAACATCTTCTGTGACATCGTTTTCTCCTTCTTCTGCTCAACCTCCGCCTGTGCTTTCCTAAACTCTTCCATCCGTTTCAATTCTTCCTCAGCATCATCGAATCCGATATGCGTGTACACATTCATTGTGACCGATATATCCGAATGCCCCATGAGGTACTGTAATGTCTTGGGATTCATTCCCGATTTTGCCACATTTGAACAATACGTGTGTCGGCATACATGTGGAGTAATGTTTGGCATCTGTACCCGGTAGATGTCATTGTATCTGCCGACCATATGATTAAAGCGGTGTTGCCAATGCATTGCAACAAGTGGCATTCCATTATCATCGTAAAACAGAAATCCACTATATCCATCTATGGCTTTCTCCACTTTCGGTGCATTTCTATCCTCGATGATTGCCTGAAGTCTCTTCCTTCTGTCATCAAAATGTACCGGAAGTTTTGTAATATCACACTGACCAATAATATGAATCCCTTTGCCACTTGGAGATACTTCTGCATAGGAAGAAAACCGAGATAACATAAGCTGTGCAAATGGATCTGAAATATCCTTATGGTCTATATCTAATAAGAAGAAGCCTTTAGGAATCTTCAAGCCAAGCCCCGATGCCTGAAACTGATTTCTGGCTGATTCTGCATCATCAAAAGATACCCATGATCCTTTATGCGCGTCATCTGTTCCGGTTGCTCCTCCGTTTGCTGCGAATGGAACTTTGGTAACTTTCCCATTCTTGCCGGGTTTGGCTGACCATAAAAACCACAGCTTTTTATCCTTTAATTCATCCACTGTCATATCTCCCATCCTGCTCACCTCCTCCTTTTCTACAATCCTGTTTAATGGTTAATAGATGTTCTTACAAGCCATTCTTTATAGGCTTCAATCGGAATCAAAATTCTTGCTCCGATTCGTATTGTCGGAAATTCCGGTGTCTTTACCAGTTCATATGCCTTTGGCAGGCTGATTCCCATCTGTGCAGATAATTCCTGTACACTCATAGTTGTTTTTTCCATAAGATGTTGCTTTTTTCGTAGATTTTGTTGCGTCCGTCTCTTCAATGGTCGTTTCTCTGCTACCGCTCATGGCGGCTATTAGTCCCCGCAGTAACAAAAGCTTGTTCATTGAGAACGGGATGAAATTGTCAAGGTACAAATCCGTTACAGCATTTTGTGTAACTTTTTATTGTTTTCATGAATATTTTAAGCTATAATGTAACCGAAGTCCAAAAACTGACGGTAACGCTAACGGTTACGAATTAACGATTGGAATGAGGTATGATATGCCATTAAACTGGAATGATGAAACGATTCCATCAGAAGCAGATAAAACAACAGATATATTAGGTTTTAAAGAAATCGGTGGTATCGGGCAACTGATTTACCACCCTTTCCGATTCAAGAAATATGAACTTGATATTGATAAAAGCGATGATTATTGTGCAACACCATTTTGCCGCCCCGGATATGACCCCATCTTTCCTAAAGAAGATTTTCTTTCCGGACAGGGACTGCTTACCAGCCTTTGCAATCTGGCAATGCAGATAAACAGCTTTGATAATAAAATTCCATATACACAGCTCATCATGGAATGGTGTACAAATAATATGCATCCATATAATATTGATTTCATTTATTCTGAATTGAATGAATCGTTTGATATAAATAGCTTCGATGCAGAAATGGTAGAAAAAGACGGAACATTCGAGATTAACAACTTCTTAGATGACCTCGGAAAATTATATAATGCAGTCATGTTTTATGTTGCTCTCGAAGGTGTCTGTATTGCCGATGACGAAGCTGCATATGATTTATCCAAAGAAGGAAAATACTTTGAGGGCTACTCTTTCTTTGATAAATATAAGCATCCTATCGTTGCAATACCGGATGACTTAGATTATGGGGATGCAAAAGGAAATCTCATAGAAGAAATGCGAATTGATAATGAGTACATTAAAAATCATCCGGCAGAAAAACCTACAACCGGAGAATTTGCAACCACACCATATGACGATTACAATGAATTGCGGAATGCGCTTATTGACATCATTCCGGAATTTACCATGAAATTAAAGGTAGATCCTCGCACTAACCGATTAGAATTTTCTACCGATATTAATTCTGTATTTGATATTGCATGGCTGACACTTGCAAGAATGCTTTCCGAAGACCCTGCACCAGAAGATAAAGGCAAATCGGATAATCGTCCAGAAGGCATTATGATTCGTTGTCGAAACTGTGGTAAATTCATAATCCGAAAAAGTAACCGACAGGAATTTTGTGATGCCGAAGAATGTCAAAAGGTTCGAAATGCCCGAAAGCAAAAAGCCTATCGTGAGCGAAAAGCCATTGAAAAGGCTCAAAAAATCAAGAAAAAGGGACATTAATTTATATGTTTTGGCGGAAAGGCAAATAGCTTATTGTATCTAATGGCAGCCAGATACATGCAATTATGTGCTATGATATTATATAAAATATGTTAAAAGATACTGGAATCCCCCCTATGCAATTTCGCGAAAAAACGTGTGTGAGGGGGCATCGGTCTTTAGAAAAAAATGTCACAGAGATAATACTCCCCCCTGGGGTTAAGGAGGAATGCTTCAAATGATAAGAAAAGAAAATCTAGAAGCGATGATTAAGGCTATTGGATATATCCAGAGCTCACGTTCAAAAGTATTTGAGAAGAAATACTCGCAGTTTGACTGCGCCATTGAAGTTGATTTTAATGGCAGTGGTTCAATTAATTATCCAGAAGATAAGGGAATGAAGATTACTAGAAAGACCACTTGTAACTTCTCTCAGCCAGAAAACTTTGTTGTTCTTGAATGTATCACTCGATTAATGGACAAAGGCTATCGCCCTGAACATATTGAGCTTGAGAAAGAATGGACACTTGGCCACTCAGACAAAGGCGGTTTTGCTGATATCCTCGTAAAAGATGCGGATGGTAAAACTCTGTTTATTGTTGAATGTAAAACAGCTGGTAACGAATACAAGAAGGAATTGAACAATACTCTTAATGATGGAGGGCAGTTATTCTCCTATTGGAAACAAGAAGGGGCCTGTAAGTGGTTATCACTGTATGCTTCTGATTTTGATGGCACAAATGTTTCTTATACCACAGAAACCATTGATTGTAGTGATGATGCAAACATCTTAGCAACCGCTAAGAAAGACCCTTCCATTCTACTCTATCGTGATGCCGGCACAACTGAAGACTTATTTACTGCTTGGGATGAAACCTACGATAAAAGATTATGCGGTGATGTAATCTTTAGAGATGATTCCCAGGCTTATCAGATTGGTGTTAAGCCACTTCGCAAAGTAGACTTAAATGATTTCAGCGAGAATGACAAAGTGGTAAATAAATTCGAAGAAATTCTCCGCCACAACAATGTGTCTGATAAGGAAAATGCCTTCAACAGACTCATTGCTCTTTTCATATGCAAATTAGTGGATGAGATTCAAAAAGGCGATAACGATATTGTTGATTTCCAGTATAAAGTAGGAACAGATACATATGAAACATTGCAAGATAGACTCCAACGTCTTCACAAAGAAGGAATGGAGAAATTCATGCGTGAAGAAATCTTCTACGTTGCGGATGACTATGCAGAAAATCTTGTTCAACAGTACACTGGTCAGAAACGTCAGAAAATGATCGAGGATTTAAGAAACACTCTCCGTGTACTGAAATTCTATACAAATAATGATTTTGCATTTAAGGATGTTCATAACGAAGAACTATTCTATCAGAATGGTAAAATTCTTGTAGAAGTAGTTCAGCTTTTTGAAAATTACCGTATCATTGGTTCAAATGATGTGCAGATGCTTGGTGATTTATTTGAGCAGTTACTTAATAAGGGCTTTAAGCAGAATGAAGGTCAGTTCTTCACTCCTATTCCAATTACTCGTTTCATTTGGGATAGTTTACCTGTTGAGCGAATAATTAAGAAGGCTGATGGCATTGAATTTCCAAAAATAATTGATTACGCCTGCGGTGCTGGACACTTTCTTACCCAAGGATTCGAAGCAGTTAATGCAGGTATATTAGCGATTGATCCTACTTATCATATCGATTCACGTTGGACCGAACATAAAATATATGGAATAGAGAAAGATTATCGTCTAGCACGTGTATCAAAAATCTCCCTTTTTATGCACGGGGCAGGAAACGGTAATATTATTTTTGGTGATGGTTTGGAAAACTATCCTGATAAAGATATCAAACCTTCAAGTTTCGACATTTTAGTTGCAAACCCTCCATATTCAGTTCGTTCCTTTAAACCGCATCTCAAATTAAAAGATAACGAGTTTTCTATTCTTGAATCAATATCTAATGATGGTTCTGAAATAGAAACTTTATTTGTTGAAAGAATAACTCAGCTAATAAAACCAGCAGGCATTGCCGCTGTAGTTCTTCCTGTCACAATATTAAACAAGGAAGTTGAAAGCTATATAAAAGCACGTGAAAGCATACTCAAAAATTTCAAAATTCGTTCAATTGTTCAGCTAGGAAATAAAACTTTCGGTGCAACAGGACAAAATACAATAGTTCTTTTCTTAGAGAAATTTTCAGAACCACCTAAGAGAATTGATTTGGTTTCTGACTCAATCGATTCAATCTTTGAGGCAAGAGATTTATCAGATTGGGAAGACAATGACATATTAAATGCTTATCTTGAAAAAATAAACGTTACAAAGGATGACTACTATTCTATTATTAATTCAGAATATGATTTTTCACACTGGAAAGAGAATAGTTATTTTTCCACATATGTTTCGTCGTTTGAAAAATTATCAACTATTACAAATAAGCTTAAACAAAAGAGCTTTAAGAAGCTCTCCGAAGAAGAACAATCCGAATGGTTAAATCAGAAATTCCTAGAGTATATTACTGATGGCGAACGCGAAAAATTAACTTATTTTGCATGTGTTTATAATCAATTAGTACTTGTAATACAATCTCCAGATGATAATAAGGAGCAAGAAAAGTTTCTAGGCTACAAATGGAGCAATAGAAAAGGGTCTGAAGGTATACAAATCATCGAACCCGGTGGTTTACTATATAATGATACCAATCGAAACAGCGATTCAACGATTTCATACCTTATTAGGAATTCATTTTATGACAATCCTGTCGATTGCGGAGAATTAGAAAAATATACACATTATATAAAGCTTTCCGATATGATTGACTTTAGGTCAGCAACATTCAATAAAATAATTAAAACAACTAAAATACGAGTGAAAACACCCAAGCCAGGATACACTCTATATTCCTTAGCAAATAAAGCATTCACTGTAAGCCTTGGTAATAGAGTTGTTGTTGATGAACAATTGGTTGAAAATGGTACTATCCCAGTATATAGTGCCAACGTATTCGAACCATTTGGATTTATTGACAAAAATAACATTACTGATTTTGGTTGTGATTCTGTTATTTGGGGCATAGATGGCGATTGGATGGTTAATGTCATCAAAGCCAACAATCCATTTTATCCAACTGACCACTGCGGTGTACTTAGGATAAACAATACTGATATAATCCCCGAATACTTAGCACTTGCGCTTGAAAAAGAAGGGAAATACGAACGCTTTTCAAGAAGTAATGTAAACGTCAAATCCTGCGCCTACCCTTAAATTTAACGCCGCTTTTATGAGCGGC
>ERZ779865.1516-NODE-1516-length-16832-cov-2.777791_pt1 | contig 16832 bp, 10 predicted proteins | sample MGYA00433088_ERZ779865 | MGnify/ENA primary metagenome ERZ779865 (study PRJEB29588, sample SAMEA2151703) | human gut metagenome | biome: human gut; feature: human-associated habitat; material: faeces | place: Denmark | collected 2008/2010 ... | reverse complement strand
TTTTGGTCGGGGGGGGGGGAGCCGAAATTAAATAATGTATAATACTGTAAAGTTTTTTCAATAATGTTAAGAAATTTGTTAAAAAATGCTTGCTTTTTTAGTTATGTCGTGTTAAAGTGGTATTGTAAATTGACAGATGGAGAGAATTTTTTTGCTTTACGTGACGAATTATGACGATTTGCGTTGTGAAAAGTCGATACGTTTTTGTGTTGCTTGACATTTTGCCGTTGTCAAAACAGTATGTTTTATTAGGAGAATTATATTTATGAAAAAGAAGTTTAGTTTGACGCTAATCAGCATTCTTTCGGTCGTAGTACTCGTCGGCGTGGGTTTCGCCGCATGGATAATTACTACGCCGAACGTGGAAGAGAAGCAGACCGGAACGATTACCGCATCCGGCGTAACGGACGCAAGATACAAGCTTACGGCAACGATTACCAACGGAAGTATTGTCTTCGGTAAGCCGAGAGGTTACGATGATAGCAACAGCAACAACAGCGACTGGTTTAAGCCTGACAAAAATGTCGGTGCCGAAAATCTTACCGCTACTCTTACACTTACTCTGACTGATCCCAACGGTAATGCGTGGGATGATGAAACGGTTTTTGATAATTATCTTCCCAACACGTTTACTTTTATTATGAATGCAACGAAAGCAGCCGAAGAAGGAAGCTCGGTTGACGCCAAGGATGATTTTAATCAAGCGGTTAGTCAAAAATATGTCGAGAATCCGACCATAAGTTATACTGCAAGCGGAGAAGCGACCGCTACCACGGCAGATGTAACTCTCGGCACTGCTATCGAAATAAAAAAGAGTGCATTTACAAAAGGCGCTGACAATAAGTATACACTTACGATAACCATTACGTTTGCTTGGGGTACGGCATTTACCGACGCAACTCATATTAATCCGTACGATTACTTTAAAAATCTCGGTTATAGTGCTGACAATGCGAAAAAAGCTTTGGAACTTAACGCTATGCAAGAGAAAATTAACGGAATTAGCTACGAAGTAAAGATAGCTTCCATGGCAAACGCATAGCAAACGGCATAAGCGTTTGTGTTATTAAAAAGATGTAACGTTACGCCGAAAACGTGACGAAAACAATCTTATTTACGTATAATGTTTGTGGTGACGGAAGTACACGACAAGACGTACATACACGATACGAGAAGTATAGAAACATCGTGTCCAAACAATATTAAGATGAGGAGAAAAAAGTTATGAAAAAAGTTACCAGACATGCTTTTTCTAAAAAAGCGATTATGATAACCGCAAGTTTGTTTGTAACGCTCGCCCTTATTACTACCGGTTTTGCCGCTTGGCTCATAAGCAGCGGCGCATCCGGCGAAGGCACGGGTAATATTACCACTGCGACTATAGACGACGCTCGTCTCGGTCTTACGGTAGCAATGGCAGAGGGTAAAGACTTCGTTTGCTTCGGTCCTCAGGCGGACGACAATCATCCAGATATAAGGTACAAAAAGCCGAAAGCGGGCGAAAAAGACGATAAAGAAGTTCTTACCGCAACCGTAACCGGTACGATAAAGAATTATGACAGACTCAAAGAGTTTAATATAACGATAAAGATCAGCGACAAAGCTCTAACGGCGGCAGGCTATACTTGGACCGGAACAAACGAAGGCGAATCGAGCAGAACGTATACTTATAATGCCGAAAAAGCTTACATATCTTTGCCGGAATACGCCGTAGATACGGATGGGAGATTTTTACCGCTTCCTTCCGATACGTCTAAGACAACTGCGCCGAAAACTATTTCGGCGGGGGATAGTATGTTTACAGACGGCGCAACCGAAAACGAAAAGAAGTTTACTTTTGACGTTACGTTTGGTTGGGGCGAAAAGTTCGAAGGATGCAACCCCGGTAGATATCTTGACAGAGAAGTAGCCGATCATTTGCCAGATAAGACTTATACCGTGGACGAAAAACTGGAAATTATGACCGAGTTGCGTAGCCTTTTCGAGGATGGATCGAAAAATGTTGACGCCGCTAACCTTAAGTTCGTGGTAACGGTTGAGGCTGTTTCTAATTGATAGTCTTAACTAAAATTTTTCAATAAATATTCGGTGGGACGGAGAGACCGACAAAAAGTTTCTTCGTCCTTTTGGTATTTAATATAGCAGCCGTTTACAGCCGTTTTTTCGGCGCATTACGACTAACGGGCGGCAGAAAGTATTTTTAAAGGGCAAAAACTTCAGCAAACCCTAAGCAAATCGAACGCAGCCGCAAAGCATGACGTTTTTTGCAGGACTTGCAGACATTTTTATTTTTGTCGCCCGGGTGTAAAGACGTTTCCGTCATAGCAATCAACAAATCTTAAAGTAAACATGCGCATTTTAGCGGTTTTCGGTAAAGCTGATTAGTGCGTAGCGCAGAGGCGCAAAAGGCGAAATTTCGATAGTGTCTCAGAGGCTTGTAAATTGTTCCGCGACAATAAATATGCTGTTTTTGTAACTCAGTTCAATCGATATTTAAGTAAGAGAGATTTTTGCTTTTTTTAGATGTAACGTAATATGGACAAACTCGATCTGATAGCGCTTATAATAACGATTTTAGCCGTAACTTGTTTTTCGGTGGTTTTTACGCTACTTTTCGGAGCGTACACCAAGATTACGGTTGAGCAGTATAACGCAGGTAGGTTCGACGTAGACATTATAGACGAATTTGCCAAAGCGGATTCGGAAAAGAAAATTCGTCGCAAGCAGATTATTTCTTCGATAAAGCGGGTTGTCGGTTCGGTAGTTTTTGCGATAATCGCCATCTTTTTGATTATCGGCATAGTTAACCGAATCAGCGGCAACGCTACGGCTGTAGGCAACAAAATGCTTATGGTTGTCGCATCGGGTTCGATGGAGAAAAAACACGAGGACAATAAGTACCTTGAAGAGAATAATCTCAACGATCAGTTTCCTACATACAGCGTTATTGTTTTGCAAAAGGTAAAAAATGCCGACGAGCTGAAAAAGTACGACGTTATTGCTTATCGTAACAAAGAGGGCAAAATTATTATTCACCGTATCGTAAGCGTCAATCCGGACGGAACTTACACGATTAAGGGCGACGCAAACAACGGCGTGGACGAAATGCGCCCGTCTTTCGATAACGTAGTCGGTAAGTATAGCGGCAAATATCTCCCGACGGTAGGTTTGTTTATATTGTTTTTCCAGTCGTATTCGGGTATCGCTACCGTTCTTGCCGTTATATACTGCATGATAATGTTCGATAACCGCATAGGCGTTATAAGCGAAGTTCGTCAAAAACGTAAGGACATGCTTATAGAGCTGCTTTCCGCCGATGCCGAAGAGATAAGCGACAACGTAGACGTAAGGACGGAATATTTCGAAAAACTCTACCTGGACAAATTCATTTATCATTTCGACGACAACGGTTTTATCTCAAAAGAAGTCGCCGACGAAATTGTCAAATATAATCCGCCGCCGTCCGAACATGCGGATAACGAAACCGAGTAAAATAAGGTTGCGTTACGGCGTAAGAACGCTTGATTAGGATAATTAAAAAAGGAACCTTTTAAAATTCTTTCTTACTTTTCTTGAAAGAAGAGTAACAGAGTAAAAAAACATCTCAGAGGTGGAAACATGATAAAAACATTATTCACGAGAAAGACGCTGATTACCATTGGTCTTGCCTGCGTATATTCTTTGTTGCTTGTGTTTGTGTGCGCTTGCATAGACGGCGCTCACTCGATTTTTCCGGCAAAGAATATTATCAATATAATAGCGCAGGGTATGAATTTCGAACCGATAAAAGGACATATGTCCGGATTCATCATGGTGATGATGGTTGCCGTGTTTACGCTTATTGCGGTAACCGGAATATGTTTTTTGCGTCGTATCGCCATATTTAAGAAAAAAAGCCCGAAAAGTCTCAAAATGATAGGTTGGTATGTATTGGACTTTGCGGGATTTGAATTAGCGGGCATCGGCATAGGACTTTTGTTCCAAAGTCCCTTTACCGGCGAGAACCTTTCGGCTGTAATGAAGTACCTCGGTCAGTGCGTCCTTCTTACCACCGTCATATACTTAGTAGCCTTTGTAGCGATAGGCGCTCTTTTGATGCTTATCGTCAACTTTGTCTTTGTAGACAAGCCGTTCAGATTCTTCGGTACGGCAGACGAGCCGGTCTTCGAGGACGAAGGCATGGACAATTACGACGTTGCAGGCAGTTTTGACGTAAATGCGTCGAGCAGCGGAGCGGTAGGTGCAGCTGCCGCAGCTGCGGTAAGCGGAGGCGAAGGCGGCGGCGACAATCGCACGGTAGTAGACTCCGAGGAACTCAAAGACAGAGAGGTCGTATTCCCCACGCTTTCGGCAATAGATGTTGAGCTGGAAGGCTTCGATCTTCCTCCGACGAAAGGCGACGAGATTTCGCTCGGCGAGCTGTGCGACAGATTCAGAGACTATCTTGCTTACAGCCATAATCTTTATTTTGACATAGATACCATAAGATTCTTCGTAAGCGGATTCGCAGCCAGCCATTTCGAAATTTTGGAAGGCTTGTCGGGTACGGGTAAATCGTCGCTTCCGAGATATTTCGGCAAGTTTACGGGCGCAAACGTGCTTTTTATGCCGGTACAGGCAACTTGGCGAGATAAGTCAAATATTTTGGGCTATTTTAACGAATTTTCCAAGACTTATACCGAGACCGAATTTTTGTCGGCTTTGTATAAGGCAAATTACGAACCCGACGCCATAAACATCTACGTATTGGACGAAATGAATATTTCTCGAGTAGAATACTATTTTGCCGACCTTTTGAGCGTACTCGAGTACCCCACGGAAGATTGGAAGATAAAGCTGATGAATTTCCCGCACGACTTCGTGCCGCCGGTAAAACTCGAAGACGGATATATCCGTATCCCGGAACTCAGTTATTTTGTGGGTACGGCAAACCGAGATGACTCTACCTTTACCATAACCGATAAGGTTTACGACCGAGCCGTAACCATGGAGTTTGTGTCCAAAAACACGCCGTTTATGCCCAAGGCGGAAGTTAAACCGATAAAATTAACGGGTGGCACATTCAAAAACATGTTGGAATCGGCAAAAAACGACAAAAAATTTGCTCTTTCTAACGACGATATGGCAAAGATAGACAAACTTGCCGAATTTGTATACGACAGATTCGACGTAACGATAGGTAACCGTATAATCAATCAGATCGCAGCAGTCGTTCCTGCCTTTGTATGCGCAGGCGGCAAAAAAGAGGACGCAATCGACCTTATGCTTTGCAAAAAATTGTTCGCAAAACTCGAGGGCAGATTTGAAGAATACGTAAAATCCGCCCTTATAGAGATAGTCGAGCTTATCGGCGAACTTTACGGCGCAGGAACTTTGCCCCGTAGCGAAAGAACGTTAAACAAAATTATCAGGACCTTGTAATTACAGATGAGAATAGCGGAATGTCTGCAACTTAATAAATGTTCGGAGTCGTTAAACTCGTTTTTCGGCGACCGAACTCCGCTTGACGTCTTTTCTTCGTTAGACGACGCAGGCGATTTTTCGCTGCAGGAAGAATCGCTGAGAGCGGACGACTTCGTGTTCGAGCGCATTTCTTTTGCGCTCGGAGTAATAGCGTCGATAGCCGCAAGACCGCACTTGTCTACAAAGCGAGAAGAAATAGTTACGAGGGTAGAAAAAGCAAAACAGATTTCGCCGGACGATTTCGGCAGAGTTTGCCGGGACAGCAGCCTTTGGAAACGTCGAAAAGCGGTAATGATTCCCGAAAACATCTATTACTTCCAGCATACCGACGAACTTGCCATATACGAAAACAGATTCGTCGTAATGCTAATCGACGAGATAGACAAAGAACTCAGCAGATACGTCGATTTTTATACTAAAATTCTGCCGTCGATAGACGACGGAGCATGTTCGCTCGATGCAATTAAGCTAAGTCAAAAATTTTGTAGTACGGATAGGCTTCGCCGGGAAGTGGATTTTATCAAAGAAACCAATTTTTATAAGACTGTAGGTAAAGAAAAACGCCTTCGAGGTAAGGTAAAGCCCACAAACATACTTATTAAAGATCCTAAGTACAGAGAGTGCTACAAATTTTACGACGATTTCGTAAAATACAAGGTAACCGACTCGCAAAAAGACGAGATTTCGTTTTATAAACTTTTGACGCTTAAAGCGTTAAAAACTCTGGGATTTTCGCTAAAAAACAAGTCAAAAGCGTGGGAGTTTGTCGGTTGCGGATTCGACCTTAAGGCAAATTTCGACAATGCCGTAACGATAACGGTTACAGACAAAAAGTCGGGAGTAACTCAAAGTTCGACGTTAGGGATAGGACAAGGCGACGAGTATATAGGCGTGTGGAACATTTACTCGGGCAACGAAACGTTGTTTGCGTCCGGACTAAGCGAGTATCGCCTTATGCTCGAATGGTTTAAGCGAAAACTTCGCATAGTTCCGACAGACGGCGACGCCTACAAAAAGTTTTGCCCTGTTTGCAAGGCTGCTTCGCTAGGCGGCGATACCAAAGTCGTGTGTCGAAGATGCCGATCTCAGTTCGTCTTTACCGAGAGAGAGGGCAGAAAAGTTATTTGGCTGTGTAAGCACGGGAGGGGAAGATGACCGAAAGAGATAACGTTACTACGGCTGAACGCCTTCCTACAATAGCTATCAAAGACTTATACAAGTCTTACGGCGAAAAGAAGGTCCTTAAGGGGCTCAATCTCGAAGTTTTCGAAGGGGAATTGTTCGGCTTTATCGGTAGGAACGGCATAGGTAAGTCCACCACCATAGATTGTATGATAGGCGCAAAACAATTTAACGGAGGTACGATTACGTTGTGCGGATACGACGTCGTCGCACAACCGCTCGAGGCAAAACGTTGCTACGGATACGTTGCGAGCGAGCCTTCGTGCTACGAAGTTATGACCGGCATAGATTATCTTGAGTTTATCGCCGGCGTGTACAAAATTTCCGAAGGCGAATTTCGTCGGAACTACACGTATCTATGCAACCGTCTTAAGCTTGCCGAGACGGAACTGTATAATCCCGTTTCCGATTATTCTCACGGTATGAAGCAAAAGCTTTGCCTCGTTGCCAGCTTGCTGTTTAATCCCAAAATTTGGGTGTTGGACGAGCCTACGGTAGGCTTGGACATAATGGCTGTGGAAGAATTGAAAAAAATGATGCGAGAGTATGCGAACCACGACAAAACCGTATTCGTTACTTCGCATAATATCGAACTCGTAAGCAAAATCTGCGACAGAGTCGCAATAATAAACGACGGCAAAGTTTCCGCTCTTTACGACCTTAACAAAGAGCCTAACCGAAGATTACAACTTAGCAAACTGTTTTTGGAGACTTACGGAGAGTAACTGATGTTTAATTTGTTGCTAAAGGATATCCGAATTATGATCGGCAAAAAGACAACGATAGGTCGCAGACTCGCTTCTGCGTCTTTCGTCGTATTCGTTTTTGCCTGTTTCATAGGTTTGGAGATATATTTGTTTAGCGGCATTTTATCCAAAATTTCCGATATAAAAGGCGCTCCCGACGCATTTTTGTGCGTGTTTTTGTTTATAGTAACGTGCTTTATGACAGTGTCGGATCTGTTTACCGCAAAGAAATTGTTTTTCGACGCAAAGGATATCGAGATGCTGTCCGTACGCCCGGTTACGAACGGACAGATAATATCGTCTAAGCTTATTACGCTTTTTGCGACTCACTATATTACCGCTTTTATGTTTGTTTTTCCGTTGCTCGCAGTGTACGGATCGAGACAAAATTTTTCGGCAATGTACTTTTATAAGGCGTTGTTTTATCCGGCGGCATCGTTTTTGTTCGAGGGCGGAGTGGCGCTCGTGCTTGTGTATCCGCTGTTTATATTGTCTAAGTACCTAAAAAACAAACCTATAGTAAAGCTGTGTATCGCTACGGTAGTAATGGCAGCGTTTACATATTTTTACGCAAAGGCGCTCGGTTTGTTTACCGACCTCGTCGTAAACAACAGCATCGCTTTGATTTTTACGTCCGAGCGAATCGAAAGTCTCATTCGTTTCCGTACTTATGCGCTCCCGGTAAACTTCCTGATGGATATATTCGTGCAGAAAAGCGGTAAGGCGTTTTTGATTTATTTGCTGATAGGCGGAGGAATATTCTGCCTCGGACTCACTATAACGGTTTTTGCTTATAATTACGTCAGAAGTATCAATTTTACGTCAAAGAGCCGAAATCGCCGCAAAATTAAAATCCTTGACGTAACTAAATCGCTTATAAAAAAAGAGCTTACGCTTATTTTCAGAGATTCGGACTATATCTTCTCCTTTACGGGATTGCTTGTAGTACAACCGTTCTTGCTTACGCTGGTTCTTAAAGCGATGAACGCTGTTTTTTCCGGCGGTACGATAAGATATTATACTGCGTTTTTGCCGGCATTCGTTCCGTGCGTGGATATATTCTTTATTATGATTTTTTCTACGACGATCGCTCAGGGAGCAAACTCCTATATATCTATGGAAAAACAAACCGTAAAGAATATGAAAACGGTTCCCGTAGACTACAAAACCCAGCTTATAGTAAAAGTCGCTTTGCCGATGACGCTTTCAGTCACTTCGCTGGTGATTTCTCTTGCGGCGCTTACGGCGGGTAATAGGATGGGTAGTGTTGCCGTTCGCACTTATATGTGCGCTCGTTTCTCTGTCTGCGTTCGATATGGCGTCTCTCGTAGAGGAACTCAGCATAAGACACGGCAAAAAACGCAAGAACGGTTTCAGTACGGCATGTTCGTACGGATATCCGGCGGCGGTAGCGATAACGGGTTCGTTGCTTTCTTTCGCAGGTCTTAACGTTTACCTCAGTTTGCTTGTTGCCACGGCGGTAGCGATTGCCGCTTTGGCTCCGATTTGCGTAAACGTAAAGAAAAGAGCCGGCGAATTGTTCTTGGGATTGGAGGCTGAAAACTAATGAAAAAACGTAATTTGGTAATTCTGCTTTTGATACCGTTTCTCATGTGTATTCTGACCACCGTCACGATAAACGCAACTTACATATACGTCGACGTCGATATTTCGGATATTTCGTGGAAATACGACGATGTCGAAACCGTTAAAATAAATACGGAGCAGCGCCTCGAGGCGGACGGAATAAATCTTCGTAATTACAAAGTCGGCAGCGACAACGACCTCGTTTGGAGCGTAAGGAACAAAGAGGGCAGCATGGAGCCGCTTGCCAAGATAGTGCAAAGAAACGGCGAATATTATTTATCTACGCTATCTGAAGGGGCGGTTATAGTAACGTGCTCGACAAAAAAAGGAAACGTCAGCCGAAGTTTTGAGGCTATTGTTTACGATAAGGGCGCAGTAGCGGCAACTTACGAGATAGCCAAGGGCAATAACGTTGACAGCGTAACGTATATCGGCGAGTACGATTTGAAGAATTTTCAAAAGCAAAAGGCGTCTTTCAGAATAAAGGTAACCACTGCGCCGAGTAGTTTGAAAGAAGCGTTGCGAGTAGAGTGTTCGGATAACGTAACGCTTAGCGAGGATTACACTACCGTTACCGTGTCGGAACCCGGCGAGGCTTGCATCGCCTTTAAGGTCGATGATGAAAGCATAAGCGATTATTTACTTAAATTTACCGTTGTCAAAGACGGAATCAACGTCTTTGACTACAATCAGTTGCTATATTGTACCAATGCGTCGCAAAGCGGCGAAACGGTAGTTTTGCGTAAGTCGCTTCAGTCTCGTGCTTACGGCGAATCTGCGTTATCTGCCAACAATTGGGCGTATTTCGGAAACTACGATTCGGCAAAGAAAACGTATAATTTTAAAAACGAAATTTATTCTTTGCAAACGAAGTATAACAACCGTTACATTATGCAGTATAACGACGGAAAGCCGGAAAGCGAAAAAATTTCCGATTTCGTCAACGTCGGAGTTCGAGTTCAAAAAGATTTTTACGGTAACGGTTATACGTTAAACATGCACGCTCTGGCGTATCCGTACGGCGAAATCGCTTCGGTAAGCGGCGAAGAAATTAACGTCTTAACGCCCGAAAACCTTTTTAGAGGTCCGTTACCTTTCTATTCGCTCGGAGATATATCTCAACCCATAGTCGCTGCATACGGTCAAGACAATATAGGGTTTTACGTTGACGGCGACGGCATTACCGTTAACGACGTAAAGCTTCAAAACTGCGACAATGTAAACAGTTACAAAAAGTTAGAATATACAGGTACCGTTTGCGAAGTGAGCGGGGATAATGTTACGATTAAAAATTGTGAGATATCTAACGGCAAAACTGTGTTCAGAGCGTTTTCGTGTAATGCTCTCAAAGTAGATAATTGCTATATGCGCAACAGCCAAAACTTCCTTATGTCGCTGGGTGCAAACGAGTACGTCGCTGTCGGTGACGGCAAAAAACAGCTTGTAGATCTGTACGGCAATCGGATATCGGCTACGCTGAGCGAATACTTAAGCAAGGATGCTGCCGGAGACAGACTTTTGGAAGAATACCTTATAGGTAGCATTACTTCCGAAAATACCGAAAAGATAAAAGAAGCGTTGATTTCCTTGCAGAACGCTTTGGACGAACTTAGCGAAGTGGATGGTAAGTTTAAAGGTGACGTCACGGTAAACAATTGTCAATTCGAGCGAAGCGGTATTGCTGCTATAGCAATGGAATCGTTGTTTAACGGTCCGTTCCTATACAGTACTCAGGCACCGTCAAAAGTAAGCGGCTTATTCGAGATGTTGGGACTTATGTCCACGTCGTCGGTTTCGGGAATATCTTATCCGGTCAAACTCAAGATTACCGGCAAGACCGCATTTTACGATTACAAACAAGTAAGTAATATGGATATATCCGGACTTATCAACGAAAATATCACAGATATGTTAAAAGAATTAAACAAGGATAGTTTCGGTGAAGTGGATATAGATTACATTTTTCCGTTAAAGACTTTGGTTGGTCGGCAGACGGCTAATCAAGGTTATCAATACGACGGTAAAGCAAATATCGCAATCGCTTTTTACGGCGGAGGCGCAAATGCGTCTGTAGTCGAATACGAGGATTACGAATATGCGAGGGATTTGAGACCGATTCGGGAGGTAGACTTGCTTGAAGAATATCTCAGACGAAGTCTGAACAGTTCGGGTGGACTCAACCAAAACGCATTTTTGAAAGTGGTAACCATAGTGACGGGAGTGAAACCGTTTAAGTTTGTTTATACTAACGCCAACAAACTCGGAAGCGCTCCGAGCCTTGAAAATATGATTTCTTACGCTAACGGAGATTGAATATGAAAAAATTTTTTACTTGTGTTTTGATTTTTGTGCTATGTTTGTTTGCCGTCGGTTGCGGAATGGGCTTTAGCGGCGATGCCGAAATGGTATCGGCGGCTATAACTTACGACGAAATTTCGCAAAAATATTATTTTGAGATAACGTATGATGACGGCACGATAAAAAAAGTACAGGCGGACGGAGTTACCGAGCTTGGCAAAGAGGGACCGCAAGGCGATGCCGGCAACGGAATCGCAGACATAGTTACGGTTAAAGACGACGATTTGGGCGTAACTACGGTTACGGTAAAATTTACCGATGAGGAAAAAGAGCCGGTATCTTTTCAAATTCCGCACGGCGTGTATATTTCGCACGTTACGTTAAACGAAGCCGACGAAACGCACGCTTCGCCGTACCTTACTTTTGCATTCAGCGATGGCAGAGTTCCCAAGGAAATTATTTTGCCGCAAGCAAAAGACGGCAGGGGAATCAAGAGTATCGAGCTTATCGAGATTAAGGACGAAAAAACCGGCGTTATTACCGGCGCAAAATTAAGAGTGACTTTCGATGACGACAGCGAACCTACGGAATTTGACGTTCCCATGGCTAACGGAGTAAAAAACGTAACCACTAAAGCGGACGAAAAAGACCCGACAAAGTACGTGCTTGTAATATCGTATACCAACGGTCTTACCGAAGAAGTTAAGTTCGATAAGCCGAGCGAACCGAGCAATTGGATTAGCGGGGTAGAGCAACCCGGCGGCAGCATAGGCAAAAACGGCGATTACTACTTTGATACTGCGGCTAAGGTCATATACATAAAAGAAAACGGCAGTTGGAAAGAAGTTATATCCTTTAAGACTGTAGATACAACGCATTCGGTTACTTTTGACGCAAACGGTGGTGCTTTTGACGGTGGTTCGACTATAAAGATATATAGAGGAATTAAACACGGCGATTACCTCAGTTCGGGAGATGACGGAATATCCGCACCGCCCGTACCCGTAAGAGACGGATACAGGTTTGACGGATGGTATACCGTAAAAGATTTGAATTTGTATGTAGGACAAGAACACGTCTATTCTCGATTCGGTGACCTTACGTCGGTAAATAAAGACCTAACTTTGTATGCACGCTGGATAGAGGAAAAGTAAAGCGTAGGCGATTTAGAAGTATGTTAAAAAGAGGACGTTGTTTTTACGCATTAACCGAATGGTTAGGTTTGGAAAGAATTATTCTATAATGAATGTTTAAAGTTGTATCCACACACGCAAGATATATAGGCATCTTAAACTTGTATATTTTACGATATGCCTTTTGAAATTTATAGCGGAGATAGTCGGAGGGAAGAATGTCTACTTATTTTGTGTCCGATATACATGGCGAATACGACCTTTTTATGAGATTGCTCGATGAGATTAAGTTTTCTTCGGACGACGAGATGATAATATGCGGAGATGCGATAGACAAAGGGAAACAGTCAGTCAAGCTTTTGAGTTTTATTGCTTCGGTCGATCGTTTTAAGATGATTATCGGTAATCACGAATATTACTTTTTAAAATTTTACGACAGCCTTATGCAAAGCGTCGACGACGCAGACGACGTTCCGTATATGGTTGCGAGTTATTTTCCCGATTGCAAAAGGATAGACTGGGATTTGCTCGACTATCTTGAAAGTTTGCCGCTGTATATAGACAGAGAAGATTTTTTGTGCGTTCATGCGGGCGTGGAACTGGATGAAAAAGGGTTGATTAAGAAGATTTCCGAGCAAATGCCTCAAATTCTTCTGACAGATAGAAGATTTAAAGAAAAATCGATAATAAATAGAGACAAGACGGTGCTTTTTGGACATACGCCGTGCTTTTACGACAATCCTTCCGGTCGAATAATCAAAACAATCGGGCCGAATAAAAGAGGCAACCGGTTTTCGGATTTTTCGAAAGTGAGGTTAGATTGCGGCGTTGCGTTTACCGGTTTTTTGGGTGTGTTACGCAAAGAAGATATGCAAGAATTTTATGTAGGCGGCAAAAAATAATTTTTTGCCGCCGCTTGATTTTTTGTATGCGTGTATGTTAAAATTATATTATGGATTCGTAAAATCGAATTTGACATGGAAAAATTCGGTTCGATTTGCGCCCATACCGATAAAATAACGTCAAGGAGAAACCGATGTCGAAGAAAATATGGTTTATATGTCTGATACTTAGTATGGCTATAGCCGCAGCTTCCGTCACACCGATAAGTCATGTTTCGGCGGTCGGCATTTCGGCTTACGATTATTCTGCGACGGGAGTAAGTTCCGATTATCGAAAAAGTATCGACGCAGCATCCGTAGCGGACATGCTCGGCGTTCGGCTTACCGACGAAGAAAGAAATTACACGAAGAATTATTGCGATATAAAGTTTTCGTACGGAATAAACAACGGATTAGGTACGGATAAAGATTTGGGCATATCCGTCAAAAGTACGGGCAGCGGTTACGAAATAACGGCACCGGCAAAAGAATTTAAAGCAAAAAACGGCGCTACGCTCGTGTGCGTGCCGAGTTCGATTTCTTATGGAAACAACGAAGTGAAATTTGTTGCCGACGGCGCTTCGTATATTTGCGATTTAGTCGAAAAAAAAGATAAGTTCGATATAAACTATTCTATATCTACAGTCATTTCCGTTTCTCAAGCCAACGAAATAACGAATTATGCGATAAATGAAGCTAAGTACGCCGCAAACGTCAATTCGGAGTATAGCGTATATAAAAACAAAAAACTTGCTTACGAGCAGTATGCGGAACGACTTGCTTCTTATAACTTACAATTAAAAGCCTTCGAAGCGTATTCCGATTATCTCGAAAAAAAGCAAATCTACGACGAGTATCTTCTGCAAAAAAAGGAGTATGACGAAAGAGTCGCCGCATACGAAGCTGCCTGTGCCGAATATGAAAAACAATTGACAAAGTACGAAGAAGATTTGCTCGGATATAACGCCGCTCTCAGCGCATATAACAAGTATCTCGAACAAAAAAAAGTGTACGATGAAAGAATGGCGGAATATATGATTTACGAGAGTAAAATGGAGCTTATTAAGCATAGAGTCGCAGCTTTGGATTCCATATTCGTAAAGATGACTTCGCTTAACAGAGACGTATATTCTGCAGTTATGGGTTCTTCCGTAACGACCGTGCTAAACGCCTTTTTGGAGAATGCGGCGGCAATGGAAGTTGCTTTGGGTAAAGAAGTGGTAGGCGTTGCTGCGCTTGCAAAGGAAACGACCGTAACCGTAAGACGAATATTTGCAGAGTATAAGGAGTGCGAAACTTTACAGCAGAAATATGCGTACTATTGCGCAAACTACGATTTGATAATTACTCAGATATGTAAATTGACGAGCTACTTGGAATACTTTTGGCAGAATTTTCATATAAGGCAGATGGTTCGGGCGCAAAACACCGATCAAGATCCGGCAAAAGATAAAAAATATATAATTTTGTTGGCTCAACTTATACTTATAAGCAATCTTCTTTCCGACGAACCGGTGCTTTCATATGACAAAACAAGGACGTTTGATTTGCAAAAGACTACCATTCTTTATGAAATACGAAAGTCGGAAAGCGTCAACAAAAATCTTACGATAAGGGAAATATTGGAAAACGAGTTCAATAATTATCCCGTCGGCACTTCGCAGATTCCGACAGTCACGGTCGATGACGACAATTGCGCAAAGCCGAAAGAGGGCGAGGCAGCTTTCCCGGAAGCAGTAAAACTTCCGGATGCTCCCCTAAACGTAGAAAAGCCTGCGTTGCCTACGCTTCCGAAACCGCCTAACGACGACAGAGGAATGGAACCGATAGAAGTAGATCGTCCTGTAGAACAACCGTATGCCGAACATCCCGGCGAGCAGCCGGCAGAAGTCGAAGATCCGACATCCGATAAGGATGCCACGGCTCGATTTTATGCCCTAGATAAAGTGGTGGCGCAACTTGCGGATGGCAAAATAAACGAGAGGGATTTTTTGAGTTATTCGGAGGATTCGAGGCAAGTCGTTTTCGGCGATAGCGTCGTGTATTCTGCGGTGAATTTGAATTTGTCCGTAGTGTTCAATTACAAAGACGAGAACGGCGACGTGTCTGTGACCAAGACCGTTACGCCGTACGATCCGCTCGGTAAGTATGTTTTTTATCCGAACGGTTATATGGACGTCGAATACGAGTACACTTTTGAAAAGTGGGTGTTTATTACAGGCGAAGAAGTAAACTTTTTAAATATCACCGACGGCAAGAAAGACAAAGATATCGTTAACGTTTACGCAAAATATAATAAGAAAAAACGTAAATACGCAGTAGTTTATAGATACGGAAACGAAGAGTTTTTGCCCGACAAGCTTAAAAACTCCGTGATTTTGAGAGCAGAAACGGAGTACGGACGTAAGCCGGAGGTCCCGATGCCTTCGGTAGACGACGACGGCGATTATATGTTTGTATTCGGAGGATACGACAGAGAGATAACTGCCGTAAGCGGTGACGCAGAATATATCGCTAAATTTTCACGAATGCCAATTGCCGAAATTATAGGCGGCGAAATCTTTTCGATTACGGATCGTGGCGGAGTCGTCAGAATAAGCGCAGATTACAGCGTGCTAGATAAAGATAAGAAAACGGAAATTCGAATATTCGATGCTGCGGCGAGAGCGGCGCAAAGAGAAATGCCGCTTGCGATTTGTCTTAATGACGTCGAAGCGATTATAGATAGGACGGACGTAAAAGCGATAGCTTCGAGCAATTACGGCGCAATTTTGTCTGTACGCATAATTATGACTTCTGTTGCGGGCGCAAACAAATACACTGTTATTACTTCGGTAAAAAATACAAACGGAGCCGATATTGCTATAGGCGATAGGCGTATAGGCTCAACCGTGACGATTCGTGGGGTGAACATCGATTTTGTCGGAGGCAAGCTTTCGTTTACAGACGGAGACAGCGGGGAGGCGGCCGATAATTTTACTTACAATTTCGAAGAAAAAAAGTTTGTTTACCGTGCAGAGTCCGGCATATATGTTTTGGCTGCCAAGTATGGCGTCTCCGTATTTTCGGAGTGTGTCGACGCCTTAACGATTTCGGCTGAATGCGCCTATGCCGGAGAAGCCGTAACTTATCGAGTAAAAGAAAAAAGCGGGTATACGGCAAACGTATACTATTACGACGGAGACGTAAAAATCACTGTCGATTCCGGCTCGTTTTTTATGCCTCCGTTCGGGGTATTATTGCATTGCGATTACACCAAAATTATGTATAACGTTAGATTTTTGTACGAAAAAGACGGACAAAAAATCATATTGCTCGAAAAACGCTATCCTTTCGGTAGTATTTTGGGCGTAGATATAATTGCGCCTGCGCCGCCGCCAAGGTACAGTGACGACGAATTTACGTATTCGTTTTCGGGATGGAGCCGCAGCATAGGCGGCGAACTAACGTCGGACATAGAATTCGTAGCCGAATATTCTCGTGCGCCGATTGAAAAAGAAAATATAAAGAAGGGCGGATGGTTCAGCGGTAAAACCGCAATA
>ERZ779865.1505-NODE-1505-length-16896-cov-4.490470_pt1 | contig 16896 bp, 16 predicted proteins | sample MGYA00433088_ERZ779865 | MGnify/ENA primary metagenome ERZ779865 (study PRJEB29588, sample SAMEA2151703) | human gut metagenome | biome: human gut; feature: human-associated habitat; material: faeces | place: Denmark | collected 2008/2010 ... | reverse complement strand
AACTGCTTTCATATTCTATCCGTTTCGCACGTCCGTCACTTACGCTGTGCAAAGGATTATTTTACTGTAATTTTGCGGAAGTTCTTCTTACCTTTCTTCAATACAAAGTCAGCTGCAAAATCATCCTTAGTAAATGTAGTAAACGGATCATTCACCTTATCACCATTCACCGTTACACCACCCTGCTGAACACCACGACGTGCCTCTGCCTTAGAAGTAACTAATTCCGCTTTCACCATCAGGTCAAGGATACCAATCTTACCCTCTTCATTAAAATCATCTGCGGTTAAATTCGTGGCAGGCATATTGTCTGCATTTCCACCACCTGCAAATAATGCTCTGGCAGCATCCTGTGCTTTTTTTGCCTCTTCCTCACCGTGTACTAACTTGGTAAGCTCAAATGCAAGAATCTCTTTTGCCTGATTTAACTGACTTCCTTCCCATGTATCCATCTCGTCAATCTGCTCTAACGGAAGGAATGTCAGCATACGGATACATTTTAATACATCCGCATCGGCTACATTTCTCCAGTACTGATAGAAATCAAACGGAGAAGTCTTGTTTGGATCAAGCCATACCGCACCAGACTGTGTCTTACCCATCTTCTTGCCTTCGGAATTAAGCAATAACGTAATCGTCATGGCACATGCATTCTTACCCAGTTTACGACGGATCAATTCTGTACCACCAAGCATATTGGCCCACTGATCATCGCCACCAAACTGCATGTTACATCCATATTTCTGGAATAACTCAAAGAAATCATAACTCTGCATGATCATGTAGTTAAACTCCAGGAAAGTAAGACCACGTTCCATACGCTGCTTGTAACATTCATGCGACAACATTCTGTTTACGGAAAAATGTGCTCCGACTTCGCGCAATACATCCACATAGTTTAGATCCAATAACCAGTCGGCATTATTTACCATTAACGCCTTACCCTCTGAGAAATCAATGAATTTGCTCATCTGTTTTTTGAAACATTCACAGTTGTGCTCAATTGTTTCCTTTGTCATCATCTGACGCATATCGGAACGTCCGGAAGGATCACCAATCATAGCTGTACCACCACCGATCAATGCAATCGGCTTGTTACCTGCCATCTGTAAACGCTTCATCAGGCAAAGTGCCATGAAATGTCCAACATGCAGACTGTCTGCGGTTGGGTCAAATCCAATATAAAACGTTGCCTTTCCGTTGTTGATCAATTCCTTAATCTCTTCCTCATCTGTTACCTGGGCAATCAGCCCTCTTGCGACTAATTCATCATAAATTGTCATTTTTCCATCCTCACTTTCTTATCCATCTCATAGTTGATTCTGAAACGTATATTTCAAAATCATCTATCGTAACATAGCAGGACAAAACAAAAAGCTCGTCCTACCGATTCTTCGTATAGGACGAGCATATCACCCGTGTTACCACCTAAATTCACACCAGACTCGCATCTGCTGCCTTAGCAGGTATCATCTGTAAAGTTTACAGGAAATACCCGATGTTATAACGTACATCAATCGTCATAGCCTACTGAGAATCTACCGTTCGGTATGAGGCTCAAAGAGGTATTCATAACAAGTCTTCCATGCGCCTCTCACCTGCCGGCAGCTCTCTGTATGGGATTGCTTCTTACTACTTATTCTTATCAACGCCACGAATAGGTACAGTATAATCAAGAATAGAATATTTGTCAATAACTACTTACTGCCATCTTGTAAACTGTCTTGTCTACAAATTCCAATGTGATCTTCTGAATACCGGAATCCACATTTACCACGCTGTAATCATCATTTTTCGGAATATCCACCTCCGTAAATATCTGCTTTACTTCTTCTGCAGTCGAACCGATTCCGATTCCATCCCGAATCACAAACGGTACGGCATATTGCTTATCATGCGTCTGAAAAGAGGATGCCACAATATAAGTGATCACCATATCATCCGGTGACTGCACGGTATTCTTCTTCTGGTTCGTCACCTTGATATAAGCAACCGGTTCATCGGAATCATTGAGTAATTCACACTGAAAAGAATCTCCTGCATCAATCCCATCTGTCATATCATCATAATAACGCTTTGCGATATGAAATGTTTCCGGCAGATCTTTCATCGTCAGTGGAAATTCCATCTTCTGATCCAATAATGCAATATGATTCGTATCCGTGATTATATCTGAATATTGCTGACTAAACAGCGGATATATTACTGCTTCCGTATCTTCATCCTGACCACGGTTAAAAAGTGGCACAACCACAAAGAATACAGTCAGACAACAAACCACGATCAGCACATTCCGCAATGTCTTATTCATATTCTTTTAGTGATGGAACAAACGAATGCCGGTAAAGCACATTGCCATTTCATACTTGTTACAAGTATCAATTACATTGTCATCGCGGATTGATCCACCCGGCTGTGCAATGTACTTCACACCACTCTTGTGAGCACGCTCAATGTTATCACCAAACGGGAAGAATGCGTCAGAGCCAAGAGCCACATCTGTCATCTGGTCAAGCCATGCACGTTTCTCTTCTCTCGTAAACACTTCCGGTTTCTCCGTGAAGAAATTCTCCCATGTTCCATCTGCTAATACATCCATATAATCATCACTCATATATACGTCAATCGTATTATCGCGGTCTGCACGTCCGATACCATCCTTAAATGGAAGATTTAACACCTTTGGATTCTGACGCAGGAACCAGTTATCCGCCTTCTGTCCGGCAAGTCTTGTACAGTGAATTCTTGACTGCTGTCCGGCACCGATACCGATTGCCTGTCCGCCCTTTGTATAACATACGGAATTGGACTGTGTATATTTCAAGGTGATCATTGCAATGGCAAGATCAATCTTAGCCTGCTCCGGAATCTCTTTGTTCTCGGTTACTACATTAGCGAATAATTCATCATTGATCACAAGCTCATTTCTACCCTGCTCAAAGGTTACACCAAATACATCCTTCTGCTCAATCGGAGCCGGAACATATTCCGGATCAATCTCGATAACACAGTAATTACCTTTCTTCTTTGCCTTCAAAAGCTCTAATGCTTCCGGCTCATATCCCGGTGCGATCACACCATCGGATACTTCACGCTTAATTAACTTTGCTGTGGACACATCGCACACATCAGACAATGAAATGAAATCACCAAAGGAAGACATTCTGTCTGCACCTCTTGCTCTGGCATACGCATTTGCAAGCGGAGATAACTCTCCCATATCATCTACCCAATAGATCTTTCTCTCTACTTCAGTAAGCGGAAGTCCAACTGCCGCACCTGCAGGAGATACATGCTTAAATGATGTTGCAGCAGGAAGACCGGTTGCCTTCTTTAATTCCTTTACTAACTGCCAGCCGTTAAATGCATCTAATAAGTTAATATAGCCCGGCTTACCGCAAAGAATCTTGATTGGTAAGTCTGCTCCGTTCTTCATAAATACTCTGGATGGCTTCTGGTTTGGGTTACAGCCGTATTTTAACTGGATCTCGTTCATAGTTGTATTTTCCTCCTTAAAATATGTGTCAAAATATATATTATTTATTCTTGTTAATGATCTTTGTCTCACAAGTTCCGTCTGCAATATTGATATAACGGATAAACAGGGATACTTTGTTGTCTTCATTCAGATTATTCCATACAAGATCTGCAAACTCGTTCATATCGTTCGGAATATCGATCAAAGTCGGTTCACCCTCAAAACTTGGCAATGGATTGCCATCGCCCATGTAAGTGTGAATAAAATGTCCTTCTCCATTGACCGGATTCTCATATGCAAATGTATAACGGTTACATGCATCCGGATTACCGTTATTGCTCTTAAGGATTGACATTGCATAATTAAATGCTCCCTTGTCAAAATGAAGAATCCCTGAAATTCTAGGTGTGTAGTTTGGTGCATCCGGCTCAAATTCTCTTGTGCGAAGAGCCTGCTCAAATGTGTACTGCTTATCCATCAGATCATAGATCGTATCTGTCTGGTCACCATTTGTAACGATTGTCTTATTGCCCAGTACACGAACCGGTGCATAGATGATCAGGCTTGGATCTTCTAACTTAGAAGGATCAAATGCCTGTGTGCGGATTCCTTCTCCATCCTCCACAAAGATACGGTTACGGCTGTTCTCGCTTCTACCCATGATAAAATATGCAATTGCTGCATGTGTTCCGTCCGGTGTCTTACCGATTACAATTCCTCTTCCCGGATAGGATGTTGCACTTAATTCTGCTGCTAATGACTGCTGTTTCATAACTACCTCCTTATGCTAGATCAAATCTTCTTCCATGAGACATTATCCCTTGGAAATAAACCATAAAAATAACCGCCTGGTACTCCAAAACGGTGCCCAGACGGTCGGCAATTCTTCGTGTTGTGTTCCCCCTGGGTACTCCCAGCTTCCGTCAGTCGCACAACCTGATAATTAATATAATACATGAATCCAATAAAAATGCAAGTGAAAAATATTACAGACTGTCCGAGCGCATAAAAGATACGCTCATTGTCTCCTGCAATGAATATACAGGTGCCGACAATTGCACATATCAGATCTTCGTATCCTTTTGCATCTTCCAAATAATACATAATCACAAGTCCCGCAGGCATTGTGAATACCAGTCTGGTTATTACATCCACGATCCGGTATGGTGCCACTTTTGATGCATCTTTCATAGTATATTTTACGATCAGGGAAACAATCATCATAACAACCAATGCGATTCCCAATCCAACCAGTATATATCTTGTCTGTTCCTTCACATCTGCAAAGATCCCCTGATCCATGAATTCCGGCATCATATATGCTGCAAACATAAATGCAATAAACTCTATCAATGTAATAACACGACAAATCACCTTAACTGCTCCAAAATCCCTCATATAAATTCCTTCCATTTCTTCTTTGTTTGGCAATTGCATTCGCCTTTTTTATTTCTTAATTCGCTGTTTCTTTCCTTTTACACCTTTTCTTTTTAAAAGTTTTTTATACGGTTTCAGTTTCTTAGATGGCACTCTGACTACTGCTTTTGAATGAATCTTAGAAAATGCCCCCGAACCGACTGCCTTATTGGATAGTTTGGTTGTCTTGATCCGAATATCTTTTAATGACTTACATCCATAAAATGCATTCTTTCCAATCTTCTCAACCTTTGAAGGAATCAATATCTTTTTTAACGCTGTACATTTATAAAACGCCTTTGTTCCAATTACTCTGATATTCTTACCAATCGTGATTTTTTTAAGCTTCTTACAACCGTTAAATGCCTTTGATTTAATCTCCGAAACATTATAAGTATGTCCATTCGATTTGATCTGTGCCGGAATGCTCAAGCTTGTAATCTTCTTTTTGCCTGGTTTAACAAAAGCAACCGTACCGTCCTCCATCACGACATATTGATTCTTCTTGTACCTTAATTTTGTTCCAACCTTAGCAGGCAGATTGTCGGTATTATCCTTAGCAAATAATTTCACATTCTTACTTGTCTCCTGAACCTTCTGCAATTGATATGGATTGATCTTAACAAATGTTGGAGAATCACCATTTGTTACATACCATACAACCTGTCCTTCTGAATTCACGATTGGCGAACATTCCGACAAAGCTAATGGTGTCTGATAAATTGCCGATGCCAGTTCACCATTCGGATTCAAAAGTACCATCTTTGTAACATAACCTCCGGCCTCTTCCGTCTTCTTGTTATAGCTATATTCCTCCCACATCAACAGGAACTGATTGTTATTAAGTTTCACTAACTTCGGTTGTCCGGTAGATGCATTGTCATTCTTGCTATGCGCTGTCACTACATTTTCATTAATAGTTCCCTTTTCTTTGTCTACTGATACAACCCAGGTATTGTAATTGACTGCATATGTTCCATCATTTCCGCATCCCACAATCAGACAATAATCATCCGACAATTCCATACCACTTAAATTATTACCGGTCCAATTGTTTCCGGTCGAACCACTGAAATTCTTTACCGTTCCATATGCAGATGGTTTCCGAATCTTATCAGTCATTTTAGTTGCTGTATAGGCAATTCCTCTTGGATGAGCATCTCCCAAATCCACTCTATACACATATGTGTCATCCGTCTTAACAAACTGCATAAAGGAATGGCTGACATATCCATACGACAGATTCATTACTCCGCTATACGAATCTATCAATTGCATATCCGATTGTTGTACACAAAATGTACAATTTGCCTGATGATGCAATCCATCATCCCCTGCATACATGGTATGACAGGTATGAACATATAAAGTTCCATTCTTTTCTGCCATACTTAATCCACCAGCCTCAAACGGCTCATAGGTATTGGCTCCATACACAGTACAGGCACCTACCCGATTCCACGCCTTATCATATTTGACAATCCGGAATGTCTCCACACTGTCACTCTGTGCCGAATTGAACTGACCATATACAACAAAGTTATATTGTTCACCACTAAAGAATCCACCAATCAGGGGCAATTCCGGCTTGATACTTTTTTGTTTCACCAATCCAAATGCACTATTATATGTCTCAATCCATACCTTTTGCTCTAAAAATTCTACTCGTTCGTAACCGCCATCCGAAAGCTGCGTCAAGTAAGAAGATATAGTATTTCCATAATAACCTGTCGGCTCTGGATTGTGCATGTTACCAGATGCCTTTCCCTTAGTCGCAGTTGTAGAATAATACTTCGTATTTGCAGATGCAACCGAATCCGTAACCGTAATCGTCAACGTCTTATCCACATTAATCGGTGATGCATGAACTTTGATCGTGACAGAACCTTTCTTCCATGCAAGCAACTTTCCATTCTTATCAACGCTTACTGTATTAGGATCTGAACTTTCATATGTATAATCCAATACAAAGGAACTGTCCGTCTGATTCGCTATAGATATACAATCTCCAACCTGCATAGTTGCTGGTGCCATAACAGAATAATCTGTCGGATATGTCCACTCAATCGTCTCTATATAATAAACATTATTTTCTTTTTCGATTGCAACACATTGATTACCATACATTGCAAATGTATATACCGGATGTGTTGTCTTTACTTCTGATATCTTTGTCTTCCCGGCTATATCATACTCTGTCAAAGAACAGTCATCCGTCTTTACAATTAATCTATTCCCGTCCGATGTCAAAGCACACCGTGGACCGATACTACTTGTATCCATATCATTTTCATATTCAGATTGTGATGTCTGAAGTGCTAATTTTGAAACATTCGGATTGCCAACATTTAAAACGGAAACTGACACACCGCTATTGAGCAAATTGATACTGGTAGACTGTTTTGTGTGATCCGTATAATCGTAGACGTTGGAGTCTAATAATAACAACGTGTCCGAAGAAAATGTGGTAAGCACTGCTAAATATTTATCATTTAACATAGTTACCGGCTGTTGATGAGTAAAAAATCCCATCTGATATAAAATAGAAAGATTTGCTTCCGGTAACGCAATCTTATTATTTGAATCCACATTACCTGCCATCAAAGATGCCATATAATGATCGTAACCCCAATATCTCCAATTATATTCCCCTTTATAATAGAAATTACCATTGGTTGCATCAAAACCGTAAAATTCATATATTTCTCCTGTGTAAGATTGTTTACTCAGACATTTTCCCTGACGATCATACAACAACAATTCATCTTCATTCGTTGCCACATACATTCTGCCTTTCGTATCCACTCCTATGCAACTTACAAAATTGCCCCAATAGCCATTACAATATATTGCATCTAATGTTGTTTCTGATGTCTTCCCTGTGATAAGATCATATTTTGTAATTGTGACAGTATATGTATTCCCATATGTCTTATCTCCCACTGTAACTTTTTCTGATAAGGAGCCCGCCTTTCCGGTCATATAATAAAATGCATCCTTGGTAGTATAAAGCTGACAGTCACCTGTACGAAAAGTATATACATTCTTATATGACTTTGTATTCAGATCATAAAAAAACACATCATAATACCTATAGTTCTTATTATTATACTTGATAAAATAAATACCATTTTTCTCCGGTTGAAATATAATACGGTCATACCTGGAGGATGTTGAAAACAGATTAGCGTCCAATGATTGTGCAACGGATGCAGCGCCATATTGTGCAATCGTCTCTTCTTTCTTATCCTCACCTTCGTAAATAATTCCTGCCTTTTCGTAAGCAGCCTTCGTGTCCGGATTCTCTTTCACCGCTTCTTTATTCACGTCCGGATTGTTCATTGCAGCATCTGTTGCATGTACACAAATACTTTGCAAAGCAAGTACACTAATGCAACCAATACTAAATAAAATCTTTCTCCAACCTCTCATGTTAATCTCCTTTCCTTAACGCAAAATATTATAACGAAAATTCTTTCAATCCGCTCAACTGTGCGTATTTCCACAATCTTTGCAATCTATCATTATTATATTCCTTAAAATCCTCATATACAATCCTATTCTGAATCTGCTTTGCTCTGCTATTTCTGTTCTGAATCTTAATTAAGAAACGTTCCACCGGAATTCTATTATTTTTCTTTAAATTACATGCTGAACAAGAAAGAACAAAATTCCACATCTTATCATCTTTCACATATGACCAAGGAATAAAATGATCTACATGAACAACGCTCGTCAGTTTCTTACCACAGTAAAAACAAGTATTCTCTTCAAATTCTTTTCTAAGAATCTCGCGATATATGGATAAATCCTCTCTATGTGGTGTTGCTAATTCCAGTTTATCCAAAAGTTTAATCAGCACTGACTCATCATTGATTGTTTCCAAAAATTTTGCCCAAGCAAAATAATTCAATTTTTCAATCTCCGGTTTGTAACGCAACATAAAATCATATACCGAAGGATTTAAAATTATATAATCCTGATGATTCACATCAAATGCATAAAATAATCCCTCGAAATCATTGTATAACGCACCCAAAACATATTTCTTACAATTCTTCGCTGTTTCTCTTGTGACCCAATCCATATCATTTTGCGCTAAACTAGAAAATGTTAATTCTTTCAATACATCATATTTCTGTACTATATCAAGAAATATTTGTTCAATCTTGGAATATTCCGATTTTCCATCCGGACGCATCTGTCGCAAGCCATATTTTACAACCAAATTCCAATAATTTTCCGCAAACTTAGAAAACAGATCATTAAAAGATAGCTTATACCCAGAAACAGTCCATTCACAATTAAATAAATTATCTGATATCGCTTTGATCAATCCAAACTTGTATGTATTTCTTTTACTACAAGCATTTGAAAAGACATAATTAAACAATGACCAGATCTTATCCTCTGATACAGTATTACTCAATATGATTCCTGCTTTTTTATCCCAGCCTGCCATCTGTGTATCATCTCCGATCAACTGCTATCTCTAAATGAGTGCCAAAAACATCTGAATCCCCGTTTCAATAATTGCATCCGGAAATTCATACTCAGCCATATGTAACTGTGCATGATCCTTGCCGTCTCCAATTCCGAAAAAAGCACCCGTTGTTTCCTGTAAGTAATATCCAAAATCCTCTGACCATCGCATTGGTTGTTCTAACTCGCTTACTTTGAGATTCATCTTCTTTGCCGCATCACAAATCCGCTCCACACCATTTTGCGAATTCTCTGTTGCAGGAAATCGTTCAATTTCCTCAATCGTATAAGAAAATCCACCCTTGCATGCATATTGTTCAACAAGTCTCTGAATACTTTCTAAATAAGCATCAAATACATGTTGTCTCTCTGCTCTCACCGTAAGCCGTAATTCTCCCTCTGACGCAGATACTCCATAATTAGCACTTCCTATATCCATTCCAATCACAGTCATCAATACAAATTCATTCTGTTTCCGTATATCATCCGTAAGTTGCTCTAACGCTGACAAAAGGTTGGCAAAAGGAATTGCCGGATTCCGTCCTGCTTCCGGATATGCAGCATGGCTTGGAACTCCTTTCATGCGTATTGCTAATCCTGTCGACGCACATGCAAATGTCTGTTTGCGCACCAAAATTTGCTGTAACGGATATCCCGGAATGTTATGCAAACCGTAAATCTCTGCAATGTTTTTCTCACATATCAATGTCTTGCATAATTTTGCACCCTGCCCTATCTCCTCTGCCGGTTGAAAGATCAGATACACATCTCTTGTCAAAGATAGATTCTGTTCTGCAAGATACATGGCTACTCCACACAAAATGCTACTGTGTCCATCATGCCCGCAATAATGTCCCGGCTTTCCATCCGCTCCGCAGACCGCATCCATATCTGCCCGAAATGCGATTGGCGGCTGTGTCGGTTCACTAGTTGCTCGTCTCACCGCATAGAACCACTCTCCTTTATCTACAACAAAACAATCTGTATTCTCTTTCAGAAATTGCATTAGCACCTTCTTCGTCTGCACCTCATGCATAGAAGCTTCCGGTATCTGATGTAAATGTTTTCTCAACGCTATAATCTTATCTAACCGTTCCATCTTTATGTGATCGATTCTCCTTTTATTGATTATATATTCTCAGTATATCTGCAATTCGGAAATCCCGTGCAACCCCAGAATTCCCCATATCGTCCATTTCTTTTCTTTAATGGCAGATTGCATAACGGACACGTCTTTACATTGGAATCAAGCGTTTTCTTTGTCTCCGTATTCATTTCTTTGCCAAGTAACTCAAAAACACGCTGATTCATTCTACAATCCGCTAATGCCCTATGTGCACCTTGTGTTGATATTCCGTAATAGTCTGCCAAATCCCCCAGTCTTCTATGTCTCCATTCCGGGAAACATCTTTTTGCAAGAATAAGCGTATCCACATAGTCATTTGTTATCAACTGATGAAAATATCTCTCGCAATCCCTGTAAATGAATTTCATATCAAAACTTTGAATATTGTGACCAACTAACACATTTTCTCCAACAAATTCCAGAAAATGTCTCAGCACTTCATCAAAAAACGGTGCATCCGAAACCATATCGTCCGTTATATTATTTACCCTGCTTGCTGCAAAGGGAATCGTTCTTTTCGGATTTACCAATTCGCTAAACTCTTCTACTACTTTCCCTTTTCTGGCTTTTACCGCTGAAATCTCGATAACTTCATCATTATATGGAGAAACCCCGGTTGTCTCCAAATCAAATACCACATAATCTTCTATGTATTCATTTAAAAGTTTTCCTTGTGTGTTTCCTAACATATTCTCTGTACCAATCCATCATCCTGATTCTTACCATTTGTTGCCAGTAACTTCAATTATACTTCTTATCATATTGAGCAATTGTAGCTGCAACATGCTTGGTAAAATCATCCTCTGATATAAAGCCTAATTTCCACATTGTCAAATAGCCTCCCTCATTTTTCTGTCTCAGAAACCATATCTAATGACTTACTGATTTTCTTCGTAATTTCATATGCAAGGAGCATTACCCACCAGCTTATACTGTGATGAAATATTTCCATAGAACTCCAAATCAACAGGAAATGTCTGGCATCTTGCATTCTCTTTTACTGTAAATGGGCGAGCCCCTAATGGATGACATCTCTCGGTTTGCTTTAGTGACGGAGATTCAAAACAGTGAGCGAAGGTTCATCCAAACTCATTCTACGTAATATACCAGTTCTACCACCTTCCATATTCCAACAGCTCTTCATATATTCTTTTGCAATTGCCGGATCTATATCTCTCCAATATCCACCCGGAGGTACTAATTCAAATATTTTTCTCTTTTTCTCACCATATGGAACACCTGGTCCCTCAGGGCAATCAAGCAAAATATCTCGAAGCACCGATTTACAATCATGCTCTTTGGAAAATGAAAATGTAATAGTATTTTTCAAATCATTCCGAATTCCAATTGTAATAAGTCTTTCTCTTTTTTGAGGTACACCATAATTCCATGCATTTAATACCTTTTTATCAATTGTGTATCCAGCCTTCTCGAAAATGTTTAACATTATCTTATATGTCTTACCACCATTATGAGTTAATAAGCCTCTCACATTCTCAAACAAGAACATTTTTGGCTGCAATTTTTCCAAGAAAACAGCATAATGATAAAACAACGTTCCCCTTGCATCTTCCAAGCCTAATCTTTTGCCTGCATATGAAAACGCCTGACATGGTGCTCCTCCTGAAAGTAAATCAAGTTCACCCTTCTTGATTTCAAAATAGTTTTCCAGATCAAGACATGATATATTTGCAATATCTTCATGAATTACATTCCAATCAGGTCGATTTTTTTCAACGCATCTGAAGCATCCTTATCAAACTCTATTAATCCCAATGCATCAAACCCCGCTTTTTCTACTCCTAATGCCAATCCTCCAGCACCAGCAAACAACTCTATTGTCGTCCTCATATATATACCTCTTTCAAAGAATTTCTAATTACCTTTATATCAATTACATGTAATAAAAACACACTTGGCTTAAATATGAAATCGCCATTATTTATCCTATTTAATTCAACAAAACACAATAGAAGTATACCATTTTTCTATCAAATCCGCAATCAATAGACCGCTTGCATTACTATGCATAAATCGAGTAGATGATCTTTTTACTGATCTCATCCCTATATCGAAAATTCCATTTTCCTGTATCATGAGTTTGAATCCCCTATGGATTTACACTACTCTCAAACACACTACTACGCCGGTGAGGTATGTCGTGGTTTGAATCCCCTATAGATTTACACTACTCTCAAACCATTTCAATAATTTCGAGGTTACTCATTGTGTTTGAATCCCCTATGGATTTACACTACTCTCAAACTTTGTAGAAGCAAATACAAGTATTCATGCAGTTTGAATCCCCTATGGATTTACACTACTCTCAAACTGTTTGTACAATTGCAAAAATACCGCTATTGTTTGAATCCCCTATGGATTTACACTACTCTCAAACCGTCATCTAATCTCATTTCTGTTCCATAGTGTTTGAATCCCCTATGGATTTACACTACTCTCAAACCTGATACTGTACCGCACCAACCAAATCAGGTTTGAATCCCCTATGGATTTACACTACTCTCAAACAGCTTGTGGCAACCATACTTGGATTTGTGGTTTGAATCCCCTATGGATTTACACTACTCTCAAACAAACTCCAAATTTGAGACGGAATATAATTGTTTGAATCCCCTATGGATTTACACTACTCTCAAACCGCATTGGTTTCCTTTGCTTTCAATATCGGGTTTGAATCCCCTATGGATTTACACTACTCTCAAACTACTTTCGTATCTTTCTTCATTCTGGGTGGTTTGAATCCCCTATGGATTTACACTACTCTCAAACTTCTTGTGGATTTTTAGCAGATATGCTAGAGTTTGAATCCCCTATGGATTTACACTACTCTCAAACTGTGTCATGGTTTCCTCCTACCAGTCGCCAGTTTGAATCCCCTATGGATTTACACTACTCTCAAACTAGGACTGCTTTAATTCTTTGATAGCCTTGGTTTGAATCCCCTATGGATTTACACTACTCTCAAACCGTACGGGTATCTATTGCCGCTCTGACTTGTTTGAATCCCCTATGGATTTACACTACTCTCAAACGGAACCTAAAATGGATGGCAAAAATACTAGTTTGAATCCCCTATGGATTTACACTACTCTCAAACTTTCATTAGTGCCTACCTTAACTATATCAGTTTGAATCCCCTATGGATTTACACTACTCTCAAACTGTAATGTGAATGGTGATTTTATCCGGTTGCGTTTGAATCCCCTATGGATTTACACTACTCTCAAACCTTGTCTACTTTCTTTTCCAGTTGTTCGAGTTTGAATCCCCTATGGATTTACACTACTCTCAAACCTTAATCTGGTAGCCGACAAGTTCAGCAGTGTTTGAATCCCCTATGGATTTACACTACTCTCAAACATAAATCTGAAAGAATCCCTCACCAACGATGTTTGAATCCCCTATGGATTTACACTACTCTCAAACATCTGAATATTGACAAACAATGTGTTCTCCGTTTGAATCCCCTATGGATTTACACTACTCTCAAACGGTTCTTTCGGCGGATTTCGGTTGATATCAGTTTGAATCCCCTATGGATTTACACTACTCTCAAACAGTAATGCTTGCCATGCACCATTTGATAAGGTTTGAATCCCCTATGGATTTACACTACTCTCAAACAAGACAATAGGAGAAAATTTAGACACAATAGTTTGAATCCCCTATGGATTTACACTACTCTCAAACCGGGCAGTAGCCTTTCCATCTTGACCTAAGTTTGAATCCCCTATGGATTTACACTACTCTCAAACTTTTTAGACAGCCCTTGGAATATGGCATTAGTTTGAATCCACTATGGATTTACACTACTCTCAAACTAAGTCAGTATTGACATACACTACACCAGAGTTTGAATCCCCTATGGATTTACACTACTCTCAAACCAATGACGGAAAATGTCTGTTCGCCACAAAGTTTGAATCCCCTATGGATTTACACTACTCTCAAACGGATATGACGATGATACAATTCCATGTGCAGTTTGAATCCCCTATGGATTTACACTACTCTCAAACAGCTTGTATGAAATGCTTGTATATCCGTTTGTTTGAATCCCCTATGGATTTACACTACTCTCAAACTATTGGCAAATCGTTCGCTTGAAGATTGGTGTTTGAATCCCCTATGGATTTACACTACTCTCAAACAAACGATTTTTCGATATTCCGAATCCAAAAGTTTGAATCCCCTATGGATTTACACTACTCTCAAACCTCAAATTCGAGAAAACGTTCTGCATACGTCACATATAATCCACAAAAGATATCGATTTTGTCGAATAATCATATTTCACACAAATCTTCATCAATTATCAATCGCCTTTCATTTTCTAAAGTTGGATATTCCTTATTTTCCAGAAAAATAGCTTGATATCCATGGTTTATAATTGTTTTAATAAACTCATCAAATTGTATATCAGATACATATGATCTCATATTAACAAACACAAACAGCCTATCACCTACAAATTGGCGTAATATCTGCATATAGGTATATAGCACCTCCGTAAGTTCCTCACTATCTATATGTACAGTTATTCCCATAGCTTTCAATAATTGTGATATTGTTACTTTATCACAATCTATCATAATTTCATAGCCCTCACTTAAATTATATATATACCTCTCCACATCTGCTAATAATTGTAATGTATCATCAATATATTCGTTATCAGATGCTGTCTTTTCTAACGCATTAATTATTTTTGTTATAATTGTTTTATGGTTACAATTAATATCAAAATAATCAGTAAACAATTCAATATTTTTACTTACAACTAATGGTTTGTCATTATTAGAAAGAATCCATCCTCCCTCTTTTCCATCCATCTGTAATTTCAAATCACGCACTAATTGATAATAATAGTTTTGATTCTCCACGATGACGGAATTAAATATTCCAGACTCAATCTCAATATTACTCTGTAATGTAGTATATACTAATTTCATAAAATTGTTAACCTTTCATCTGTATCAAGTACATTGTTATTGTTTTCACCGGTAACAAATTCCATTTTCTGAAATTGTTTCTCTGTAACAGAAAGCATCTGAACTAATCCTTCTTTCGGTCGATTTTTCCGAACAGCACTCTTAATTCCATTCTCCACACTTTGATTATGTACCATGCGACAATAAACAGACTCCTGCATCATATAAAATCCATTTTTTATTAAAAATTTTCGGAAATCTCTATATGTTTTCTGTTGTGTTGAAGTTAAAGTTGGTAAATCAAAAAATACTATAATTCTCATAAATCTATAACTCATAAAATATGATTCTTTCTATATTCCGGTCAGTTAATGCATCGAATACACTTTTTACATATATCTTTATTGCATTCGTTAAAACTTGTTTTGTTCCTGCTATTTTTATTTCTTTTTGTAAAACAGTTAACATAATGTGTTTTTCTTCAGTCTCAAATTTGGTGAATTGCGTTTCTTTTACAACCATATCAACAATGATCCGAAACGGCTCCATCAAATCACAACTCAAATTATATGGATTATAAATATTATCATGACACAATCCAAATTGTGTTAAATATCCATTTGCAACGATTTCTTTATTAAAGGTTGATAACAAAATACTATATCCATAATCCAAAGCTGCATTTATTGCACATTCTTTGTCACGATTAAATTCCATCCCAAAAACCTTATTAAAGTATACTTTTGCTGCATGCCCCTCCCTATTGCTTTCATCTCTATAACATATGTCTTTAACATAGGAAAATAACATATCAGCTTCTGTTATATATTGTAAATTCTGTAAATGTACTGCCTGTTTTTTAATTTTTTCAGATACAATTGCAGTCCACACAAGTCCTTTTATCTGCTCTTCCCAAGCAATTTGGTTCTTGATTTTTCTAGAATTATCATGACTACCGTAGCACGCAATCAATTCGGAATGCGGATTATGTCTTGCATCACAAAAAACAACCTTTACCTTTTTATTGATCAATGCTTCCAAAAGGCAACCCGTCATGGATACTGCTGGATTTTCAATCAGAAGTAACTCTATATCATCCAACAGTATCTTGACAAGTTCATCACTACGAACCTCCATATAGTTCATTCGTAAGTCCAATTTGCATCTTTTATTAATGACTATTGTTCGAAAACTCATAACCACTCCAATATATTATCTGATTCTGTTCGGAATATTCCTGATGGTGATTCATTAATTATTCTTACACTTTCAAAATTTTTATTCCAATTTGATAATTTAGAACTTAGGGTATAAACCGCTGCTTGTTTACTTCCTTTAATTGCCGATAAATCACATCCAGTCGCTCTACTAGTATTAAATATAGAAAGCATATTTATTAAAACGTTACATTGTTCTTCCAAATCCATAAATAAAAATCTATC
>ERZ779865.1504-NODE-1504-length-16900-cov-4.346631_pt1 | contig 16900 bp, 16 predicted proteins | sample MGYA00433088_ERZ779865 | MGnify/ENA primary metagenome ERZ779865 (study PRJEB29588, sample SAMEA2151703) | human gut metagenome | biome: human gut; feature: human-associated habitat; material: faeces | place: Denmark | collected 2008/2010 ... | reverse complement strand
GACAGTGTGGGCGAGGACAAGGATATCATTGCGATGGCTTCGGATGATACGGATGCAGTTGTACAGGTCTTTTTTATTCGAAGCGGAAAGATTATCGGAAGAGACCATTTTCATGTGCGTGTCGGTTCGGAAGAGAGCACAAGCGATATTCTTGTGAATTTTGTAAAGCAGTTTTATTCAGGAACGCCATTTATTCCAAGAGAAATTATGTTGCAGGAAAGCATCGAAGATATTCCGGTACTTGAAGAGTGGCTTACGAAAAAGCGCGGACATAAAGTGACGATCCGCATTCCGCAGAAAGGAATGAAAGAGAAACTGGTAGAACTTGCTGCCAAAAATGCGGCATTGGTTCTTAACCAGGACAAAGAAAAAATCAAGAGAGAAGAAGGCCGTACGATCGGTGCGGTAAAAGAAATTGAACATTTGCTGGGAATGAAAGGTCTCAACCGTATGGAAGCTTACGATATTTCCAATATCAACGGTTTTGAGACCGTAGGTTCTATGATCGTATATGAAAAAGGAAAACCAAAGCGCAGCGATTACCGCAAATTTAAATTAACAACCATTACGGGACCGGATGATTATGCATCTATGCACGAGGTTCTGACCAGGCGTTTTACACACGGCATGCAGGAGAAAAAAGAACTTGCAGAGCGCGAAATGTCAGAAGAATATGGAAGTTTTACAAGATTTCCGGATCTGATCATGATGGATGGCGGACGTGGGCAGGTAAACATCGCATTAAAGGTACTTGATGAACTGAAAATAAATATTCCGGTCTGTGGAATGGTAAAGGATGATAATCACCGTACCAGAGGGTTATACTATCAGAATAAAGAGATACCGATTGACCGGACGAGCGAGGGTTTTAAGCTGATCACGAGGATCCAGGATGAGGCACACCGTTTTGCCATCGAATATCACAGGTCTTTGAGAAGCAAGGAGCAGGTACATTCCGTACTTGATGATATACCGGGCATTGGTCCGGCAAGACGAAAAGCGCTGATGCGCCGGTTCCAGTCACTTGAGGCAATCAGAGAGGCATCAGAGGAAGAACTTGCCAAAACAGAGTCGATGAATGAGCAGGCGGCAAGGGCAGTTTATTCTTTTTTCCGGGAAAATAAACAAGGGTATTCAAGTTGAAGAATTTCGGTGTCTATGGTAAAATATCGTCAGAATCTTTACGAAAAATACATTTAGGAGAGGACAAAGGATATGGAAGGTGTTGGAGTAGCAAAGATCGCGCAGATCATGGATTTATGTAATTTTCTGCCTGATATGGAATTAAAAGGACATCGTATTCTGATCAGCGATGTAAACAGACCGGCGTTACAGCTCAGTGGTTATTTTAAACACTTTGAACAGTCGAGAGTTCAGATCATCGGTACTGTAGAGTACACATACCTGCAGCAGTTAGATGAGGAAAAACGTGAAAAAATCTATCGTGAATTTATGGAATATGATATTCCGTGTGTTATTTTCTGCAGGGATCTGCGGCCGGATGATTCTTTCTTAAAAATTGCAGGGGAGAAAAATATCCCGGTACTTGGAACAAAGCGAAGCACTTCCGAGTTTATGGCGGAACTGATCTACTGCCTGAGTGAACAGCTTGCACCATGTATCACGATCCATGGAGTTTTAGTAGACGTCTATGGTGAAGGACTTCTGATCATGGGTGAGAGTGGTATCGGAAAAAGTGAGGCTGCACTTGAGCTGATCAAACGAGGACATCGTCTGGTAACCGATGATGTTGTAGAGATCCGCAAGATCAATGAACATACACTGATTGGAACATCACCGGATATCACACGTTATTTTATCGAACTTCGTGGTATCGGAATTATCGATGTGAAGACATTGTTTGGTGTAGAGTGTGTAAAGGAAAAACAGCAGATCGATCTTGTGATCAAGTTAGAGGACTGGAAAAAAGAAAACGAGTATGACCGTCTCGGTTTAGAGGAAGAATATACAGAGTTCCTTGGCAATAAGGTAGTATGTCATTCACTTCCGATCCGTCCGGGACGTAACCTTGCCGTCATCTGTGAGGCGGCGGCTGTCAACCACAGACAGAAAAAGATGGGATACAATGCAGCACAGGAACTTTACCGCCGTGTGCAGGAGAATCTCACCAAAAAATCTTCGGACGAGGATGAATAAAAGCCCGAAGTCAAAAAGAATAGCATAAATGGAGGCACAATCAGTCATGGAAAGAAAAAACGCATGGGAGAAATACCCGGAGGGCAAAGAAAGAGAAAAGGTATTTCAGTTTGCAGAAGATTACAGAAAGTTTATTTCCGAATGCAAAACAGAACGTGAATGTACTACAGAATTTGCAAAAAGAGCGGAAAAAGCAGGATTTGTAAATCTTGATGAAGTATTAGAAAAAGGAATAAAGTTAAAAGCAGGCGACCGTGTGTACGCAAACAACATGGGAAAAGGAATCGCCATGTTTGTGATTGGAAAGAAGAACTTAGAGGCTGGAATGAATATCCTTGGAGCACATATTGATTCTCCGCGTATGGATTTAAAACAGGATCCGTTGTATGAGGATACCGACTTTGCAATGTTAGATACGCATTATTATGGTGGAATCAAGAAATACCAGTGGGTGACACTTCCGCTTGCCTTACATGGTGTGATCGCAAAAAAAGACGGCACGGTTGTGAAGGTCAATGTCGGAGATAAGCCAGGAGATCCGGTATTTGGAGTCAGTGATCTTTTGATCCATTTATCCGGCGAGCAACTTGAGAAAAAGGCAGCAAAGGTGATCGAAGGTGAAAATCTGGATCTGATCATCGGCAGCATTCCGGCAGAGCAGGCAGGCGAAGATAAAGAAGCCGCAAAAGAAAAAGTAAAAGCAAATATCATGAAGATTCTTGCAAAGGAATATGATATAGAGGAAGAAGATTTCTTATCTGCAGAGATCGAGGTTGTTCCGGCGGGAGAGGCAAGAGATTACGGTTTTGACCGCAGCATTATCATGGGATACGGTCATGATGACAGAGTATGTGCATATCCTTCGTTCATGGCAATGCTTGAAATGAAAAAACCGGAAGTCACAAGTGTCTGCCTGCTCGTAGACAAAGAAGAGATCGGCAGTGTCGGTGCAAGCGGTATGCAGTCAAGGTTCTTTGAAAATACGGTTGCAGAGGTTATGAATGCAGCAGAGGATTATTCCGAATTAAAATTAAGACGTGCACTGAAAAACTCCAAGGTGCTTTCATCCGATGTATCCGCTGCCTTTGATCCGAATTATCCGTCTGTTATGACAAAACGCAATGCAGCATATTTTGGAAGAGGTCTTGTATTTAACAAATATACTGGAGCGAGAGGAAAATCAGGTTCAAATGATGCCAATGCGGAGTATGTTGGATATTTAAGAAATATCATGGACAAAAATAATGTATCATTCCAGACAGCAGAACTTGGAAAAGTTGACCAGGGTGGCGGCGGAACCATCGCATACATTCTGGCAAATTACGGCATGAGCGTCATTGACAGCGGTGTTGCAGTGTTAAACATGCATGCTCCGTGGGAACTTATCAGCAAAGTAGATTTATATGAAGCATACAACGGTTACGTTGCATTCTTAAAAGAAGCATAAAATAGAATTGAGGCAGACATGAATCAGCAGTTTTTGACAGAACTTAATGCAGTTGTAGCAGAAAACAGAATTTTTACGGATGAACCGATGAAAAAACATACGACATTCCGTGTGGGCGGTCCGGCAGATGTTTTGGTTATGCCGGAGAGAGCGGAATTAGCAGCAGTTATTCGTTTATGCAGAACGTATGACATTCCGTATCAGGTGATCGGAAACGGGAGTAATCTTTTGGTTGGTGACCGTGGAATCAGAGGACTTGTGATCGAGATGCTGTCAAAAGAAGATGTGATTTGTGTGGAAGATGACTGTATTACCGTGGGTGCGGGAATGCTGTTGTCAAAGACAGCAAACTGCGCAGCTGCACATGGACTGACCGGCATGGAGTTTGCTGCCGGCATTCCGGGCAGCATCGGTGGTGCGGTTGTCATGAATGCGGGTGCTTATGGCGGTGAGATGAAGAGAAATTGCAGGAAATGCTGAAAGATTTGATGTGCTTTCATATGATAAAGATGGAAATGAGAAAGTGCTTACGGTAGAGGAACTTGAACTTGGCTACCGGACAAGCTGCATTTTGAAAAAAGGTTATATTGTGACAGAGGCAAAGATAAAGTTAAAGCATGGAAACGAAAAAGAAATCCGTGCCCGCATGGATGAATTAAAGAAACAGAGGGTTGAAAAACAACCACTTGAATTTCCAAGTGCGGGAAGCACATTTAAAAGGCCGGAAGGATATTTTGCAGGAAAACTGATCATGGATGCAGGGTTGAGAGGCTATCTGGTGGGAGATGCGCAGGTGTCGGAAAAACACTGTGGATTTGTCATCAACCGTGGAAATGCAACGGCAGCAGATATCAAAACTCTGATGCAGAATGTATCGGATATTGTGGAAGAAAAGTTTGATGTCAGATTAGAGCCGGAAGTGAAAATGATCGGTGAATTTTAAACAGACTTGGGATGCGCGTGAAACGCTCCGGAATGGAGAATAGTGTGAAAAATAAGATTTTTCACACGCAAGATTTGTGCTTACGCACAAACTTGAGATGCGCAAAAAGCAGCGCAAGAATGGAGAATAAGATGAAGTTCGTAATTTTAACAGGAATGTCGGGAGCAGGAAAAAGTACAGCAATAAAAATGATGGAAGATATTGGATTTTATTGTGTGGATAACCTTCCTATCCCACTGTTGGAAAAGTTTGTGGAACTCACAACATTACAGAGCGCGGAATTGCAGAAAGTTGCAGTTGGTATCGATATAAGGAGCGGTCAGTCATTTGATGAACTGCATGGGGTGCTGGACCGGATGAAAGATAATGGAGTCGAGTACGAGATCCTGTTTCTGGATGCGGAAGATTCTGTGCTGGTAAAACGATATAAGGAAACAAGAAGAAATCACCCTTTAGCAGGCGGCGAACGCGTGGATAAGGGAATTGAAGAGGAAAGAAAACGTCTGGCGTTTTTAAAGGATCGCGCAGATTATATTATAGATACAAGCCAGCTTTTGACGAGAGAGTTAAAAGCAGAGTTAGACAAAATATTTATACAGAATCAGGACTATAAGAATCTGTTTATTACGATTTTGTCATTTGGTTTTAAATATGGAATACCGGTCGATTCTGATCTGGTATTTGATGTCCGTTTTCTGCCTAATCCATATTATGTAGAGGGATTGCGGGCAAAGACCGGAAATGATAAAGAAATTCAGGATTATGTAATGCAGTTTCAGGAAGCACATGTCTTTTTGGATAAACTCGAAGATATGTTAGAATTTCTGATTCCAAATTACATCACAGAGGGTAAAAACCAGCTTGTAATCTCCATAGGATGTACCGGAGGAAAACACCGTTCTGTAACACTGGCAAATGAATTATATAAACGTCTGTCAGAAAGAAAAGGTTATGGACTGAAAATCGAGCATCGTGATATTGGTAAAGATGCTTTAAGGGGAAAATAAAAGATGTCTTTTTCAAGTGAAGTGAAACAGGAGTTAGCAAAGCAGAGGGGAAAAAGCAGACATTGTCAGATTGCCGAGCTTGCGGCATTAGTTGCTTTTGACGGAAAACGCCAGCGGCTGATCGCGGATGCAGGGGATGTGCTGGATTCAGAAAATCCACTTTTGCAGGAAAAATATGGACTGTTACTAACACAACTGTTCCATGTTAATATAGAAGGGATAGATACATTGTCACCGGAACGCGTTCTTGAGACGATCAAGATGTGGAATCAGCCTTTGAACCGGGCGGAGATTACGGATACCGTAAATGGTATTTTGCTGCAGCAGACCTGTTGCAGACGGGCATTTATCCGGGGAGCATTTTTAGCAGGAGGATCGATCAGCGATCCGAATAAATCCTATCATTTTGAGATTGTCTGCAGGGAAATCTCGCAGGCAAAACAGCTTCAGGATATGATCAATAGTTTTGATATGGAAGCAAAGATCGTAGAGCGAAAGAAACATCAGGTTGTATATTTAAAAGAAGGTGCGCAGATCGTGGATATGTTAAATATCATGGAGGCACATGTGGCACTGATGAATCTTGAGAATGTGCGCATCTTAAAAGAAATGAGAAACTCTGTTAACCGCAAGGTAAACTGTGAGACCGCAAATATCAGCAAAACTGTGGCAGCAGCAGTAAAGCAGCTTGGTGATATAGAATATATTAAACAGAATGCAGGCTTAGACAGTCTGCCGGAAAATTTAAAAGAAATGGCATTGCTGCGGTTAGAGTATCCGGATACACCGCTTAAGGAACTGGGTACTTACCTCGATCCGCCGGTCGGAAAATCGGGAGTGAACCACAGATTGCGAAGAATCAGTGAGATCGCAGATGAACTGCGTGAAAAAGAGAAGATAGTGTGAAGCATAAGTTCCATGGCTTATTTTCGCACAGAATATGGAGGGTAGTGTGAAAAATAAATTTTTTCACACGTAAGATTTGTGCTTACGCACAAACTTTAGATGCGCAAAAGACAGCGCAAGAATGGAGATTATCATGAAAAAGAGTGTAGTGGTAAACATGCAGGACGATTTAGAGGCAAGACCAATCGCACTTTTAGTGCAGAAGGCAAATCAGTTTTCCAGCCAGATTTATATGGAATCTGAGGGCAATAAGAGAGTCAATGTCAAAAGCATTATGGGTATGATGAGTATGGCTCTTTTAAATGGAGAAGAAGTTGTGATCGATGCTGAGGGTGAGGATGCGCAGGATGCGGTTGCAGCAATCGAGGAATTTTTAACAAAATAACAGAACAGGTGTAGGGAGCGTATGGAAGAAAAGAAAACATTACTATTTATTTTCAATCCGTTTTCCGGAAAAGCACAGATTAAGAATCAGCTGATGGATATTGTGGATACCATGGTAAAAGCCGGCTACGAGGTAACGATTTACCCGACACAGGCACCGGAAGATGCAATACATAAAGTGGAGATGGATGCAGGAAACTATGATCTAGTTGTATGTAGTGGTGGAGACGGTACATTGGATGAAGTGGTGAGCGGTATCATGCATAAAGGACTTACTGTACCTTTAGGATACATTCCGGCGGGCAGCACGAATGATTTTGCAACGTCGCTGGGGATACCGAAAGATATGGTAAAAGCAGCCGATGCAGCAGTAAATGGAAGAGCATTTCCATGTGATATCGGTGCATTTAACAATGATTATTTTGTCTATGTGGCGGCGTTTGGACTCTTCACGGAGGTTTCCTATAAGACAAGCCAGGAATGGAAAAATGTTCTTGGACATGCAGCATATATTCTGGAAGGAATGCGCAGTCTTCATGATATTCCGTCCTTTAATATGCAGGTGGAGTACAATAATGTGCGGATTCAGGATGAATTTATCTATGGAATGATCAGCAATTCAACATCCGTAGGCGGATTCAAGGGAATGACTGGAAAAGATGTGCTCTTAGACGATGGGGTATTTGAAGTTACACTGATCAAAAAACCACGCAATCCGATCGAACTCAACGAAATCATCGCATCGCTGATCAATCTGGTGGATGATACGGATATGATCTATTCTTTTAAGTCAGATGAAGTAAAGTTTCTGGCAAAAGAGGAAGTTCCGTGGACCTTAGACGGGGAATTTGGCGGGGCACATGAGGAAGTTATTGTGAAAAATATCTGTCGTGCCGTCGATATTATGGTTCCGGGAAACAAATGAGAAAGATTGTTATAACTTTAACTTTATTTTTTGAAAGAAGTAATATATAATACCCATAGGGTAAAAATATTAATTTTATGGAGGAATAAGACATGTTAGTATCTGCAAAAGAAATGTTAGACAAAGCAAAAGCTGGTCACTATGCAGTTGGTCAGTTCAACATTAATAATCTGGAGTGGACAAAATCTGTTCTGCTTACAGCAGAAGAGTTAAGATCCCCGGTTATCTTAGGTGTTTCTGAAGGCGCTGGAAAATATATGACAGGTTTCGGTACCGTAGCAGCTATGGTAAAAGCTATGCATGATGAGTTAGGAATCACAGTTCCGGTTGCATTACACTTAGACCATGGTACTTACGAAGGATGCTATAAATGTATCAAAGCTGGATTCACATCCATCATGTTCGACGGATCTCATTACCCAATCGATGAGAACGTTGCTAAGACAAAAGAACTCGTATCCGTTGCTCATGCAATGGGAATGTCCATCGAGGCAGAAGTTGGTTCTATCGGTGGTGAGGAAGACGGTGTTGTAGGTATGGGCGAGTGCGCTGATCCGGAAGAATGCAAGAGAGTTGCAGATCTTGGTGTGGACATGCTTGCAGCTGGTATCGGTAACATCCATGGTAAATATCCGGCAAACTGGAAAGGATTAAGCTTCGAGACTCTTGATTCTATCCAGAAATTAACAGGCCAGATGCCGTTAGTACTTCACGGAGGTACAGGTATTCCGGAAGACATGATCAAGAAAGCAATCTCCCTCGGAGTAGCTAAGATCAACGTTAATACAGAGTGCCAGTTATCTTTCGCAGATGCTACACGTAAATATATTGAAGCTGGTAAAGATTTAGAGGGTAAAGGATTCGATCCTCGTAAATTATTAGCTCCGGGTGCAGAAGCAATCAAAGCTACTGTAAAAGAGAAAATGGAACTGTTCGGTTCTGTTGGTAAAGCTGAATAATATTGGCAGACAGACGGAAGTCCACTTTCCATAAGTTATATTTAACAAAGATTTCTAATTTTACATGAATTTGTTGTTCAATATAGCAAAATGATAAAAAAGTGAAATTTTTCTCTTGCATTTTGAAGAGAAAAGTATTATCTTAATTTCAACAAAACAAATGTGAGAGATGAACAAGGGCGTTCCAAGTAGCTTGGAATGCCCTTTTTTTATAAGGAGTTGTCACACAATTTTTTATAAAAGCCATATAGGAGAAATTTCTTACTGACATTCATCCACTTTCAAGGTACAATAAGAAACGAGGGTTTAGTGTGAAAAATATATTTTTCACACGCAAGATTTGTGCTTACGCACAAACTTGAGATGCAAATGAAAACGTTGTTTTCATTGAAAAACAGCGCAAGGATGGAGATTAAAATGTATTTTAGCCGTACTTATAACGGCATAAAATAAAACGAAAAGGGATAAAAAAAAGGAGGAGCTTTTATTATGATGAAGTATTTACAGAAATTGGGAAAAGCATTAATGCTTCCTGTAGCGTGTCTTCCAATCTGTGGTATCTTAATGGGTATTGGATATGCACTATGTCCATCTACCATGCAGGGGGGCGATGTTTCCGGTATCGTTCAGATGATCGGTTTCTTCCTTGTAAAAGCAGGAGGAGCTTTGATCGATAACATGGCAATTCTTTTTGTTATCGGTGTCGGCGTTGGTATGGCAGATGATAATGATGGTACAGCAGCTCTTGCAGCTTTGGCATCATGGTTAATGATGACAAACCTTCTTTCCACAGGTGTTGTTACAACATTAATGCCGGTGATTGCAGAGAATGAGACAAAAGTGCTTGCATTCAGTAAGATTGCAAACCCATTTATCGGTATCCTTGCCGGTATCATCGGTGCAACATGCTACAACAAATTCAAAGGTACAAAATTACCTGACTGGTTATCATTCTTCAGTGGTAAGCGTTGTGTAGCAATCGTTTCAGGTGTTGTTTCTATCATTGTATCCGCAATCTTATTATTCATCTGGCCTTTATTATTTGGAGCATTAGTTTCAATCGGTGAAGGAATTGTTGGATTTGGTCCTGTTGGTGCAGGTATATATGCATTCTTAAACAGATTGCTGATTCCAACCGGATTGCATCATGCACTGAACAATGTATTCTGGTTCGATACGATCGGACTTGGGGATTTACAACATTTCTGGGCAGGCGAGACGTCTGCAGATGTAACATGGGATTTAGGTATGTATATGTCTGGATTCTTCCCATGTATGATGTTCGGTATTCCGGGTGCAGCTCTTGCTATGATTCAGACTGCTAAGAGTAATAAGAAGAAAGTTGCAATCGGTCTGGTAGCCTCCGCAGCTGTCTGTGCATTTGTCTGTGGTGTTACAGAGCCATTTGAGTTTGGGTTCATGTTCCTTGCACCGGCACTTTATGTTTTATACGCATTATTATATGGTATCTTCACAGTGATCACGGTATTAGTTGGATTTAGAGCAGGTTTTAGTTTCTCTGCTGGAGCAACAGACCTTCTTTTCTCTGCAACCCTTCCGGCAGCGAAGAATACCTGGATGATCATTCCACTTGGTATTGCAGCATTTATTGTATTTTATGTTGTATTCCGTTTTGCTATCACAAAGTTTGATCTGAAAACTCCTGGTAGAGAAGACGATGATGTGGAAGCAGAGAAAAATGTCGACCTTGGGAGCAGTGATTACATAACTGTAGCGGCAGCAATTTTAGAAGGCGTTGGTGGTGCAGCAAATATTAAAAGTATTGATAACTGTATTACAAGACTTCGGCTTGAAGTAAAAGACAGTTCTTTAGTAGATGAGAAGAAAATCAAATCAGCAGGGGCGGCTGGTGTTATCAGACCAAGTAAAACAGCTGTTCAGGTTGTCATTGGAACAAAAGTCCAGTTCGTAGCTGATGAGTTCAAAAAATTATGTAGATAATCAAAAACATAATATTTGTGAAATGAAATCATATTGAAGAAAAAATAATCCCTTTTTTGACAGAGGCGGTTCCGGTTGGAATCGCTTCTTTGTCATCTATGTGATCCTTAATGAAAATATAAAGTTTCACAGTCCACATGTTTAACATAATGGAAAATAATTTATTGTTTACAAAGAAAAACGATAATGATAGAATAACCATGGTATATTGCGAAAAAACCAGAAAGGGGGAAGAAGTGAACACAGATGGCAGGTTTATGGCAGATGGTATTCAGACAGCTTCAACCCCAGAAAAAGCGGACAGTACCGCAGAATGTACGTCATTTGGACCGGAAAAAGCCGGAAGAGAGCGGACAAATGAACAAACAGGAACAGGAAAGGACACAAAAGGACGTGGAAAATGAAGATTTACTGATCAGTCAGATCGATGAGTTTCGTGAAAAAGCAAAACAACTTCAGGTGCTTCTGGCAGCAAAAGAAAGTAAAGCGGCGGAACTGCAGTCACTTGTGGATGAGAGAGCGGACAAGGCACAGGAGTTAGAACATATTTTAACAGAACGTCAGGAAGAGGCGGACAAGATTGTTACCGAGTTTGGACGGAAAGTAGATGCGCTTGCTGATAAAGTGACGACGAAAATGACAGAGATTGAGGCAGGTCTTACCGGACAGGTGGCTGATATCAGGAAAACCAGTGAGGAACAGATTGCCTTAAATCGTCAGATGAATGAGGAGCAGACGGCTTCTAACCGGAAATTAAACGAGGAACAGATTGCGGCGAACAAGCAGTTCTTAGAGGAACAGGCAATTGCCAACAAAAAGCTCAGCGAAGGACAGATTGCGGAGGTCAAGGAGCTGTTAGAGAATGCAACGTCACAGTTAGAGTCTATTAAGACGGATCTTTCTGAAAAAGTACACACGGAAAATGTCAAATGTTATCGTAACATACAGGATCTGTTCAATGAGTTTGATTCTAAAATTGAAAAAATGGATGAGATGGAAGGCGGCGTTGATTCGGTGAAAGGATATGTGAAGCTGCTATCCTGGTTTTCAATTTTAAATTTTGTGGTATTGATCGTATTTATATTATATTCTATGGGAGTATTTCGCTTTTAACAGTACACATGACGCCGGCGCTGCCAGCGTCTGTTTCTTTCTTTTTTAGAAATAAAAAAGAAGAGTCCGGCAGTAATAAATCAGTGAAATAGCTGCTAATTTTTAGGTAAAGAGAGGAATTTCATGAGCGCAGAAAAGAGAAAAGTTTGGGTTGTAGGGCATAAAAATCCGGATACGGATTCTATTTGTGCAGCTATCTCTTATGCATATTTAAAAAATCAGACAGAAAACGATAAAACCTATGTGGCAAAACGTGCCGGAGCAGTAAATGCAGAGACACATTATGTGCTCGATTATTTTGGGGCACAGGAACCAGAGTTAGTTACCTATGCGGGAACACAGATTAAGGATATTAATTACAGAAGAACGGCGGGAGTAAGCAGCCAGATTTCCCTGAAACGTGCATGGGAGACAATGAAAAAATTAGAGGTTGTAACGCTTCCGGTAACCAATCAGTTTGGAAAACTCGAAGGAATTATTGTAACAAAGGATATTGCAACGTCTTACATGGACGTTTTTGATAATCATGTGTTATCCCAGGCGAGAACACAGTATAAAAATATTGCGGAGACGTTGGATGGAACGATCATCGTTGGAAATGAGCATGCATATTTTGTAAGAGGAAAGGTAGTGGTAGCGACCTCGAATCCGGAATATATGGCAGATTATATCGAAGATGATGACATGGTAATCTCAGGGGACCGGGAAGAGGCGCAGAAACAGGCTATCGAGTCAAATGCAAGCTGTCTGATCATCGGTGGAGGAATTGAAGTCAGCGAGGATGTACGCGCCCTTGCGGAAAAACATGACTGCATCATTATTACAACACCGTTTGATACATTTTCGATAGCGCGTCTTATTAATCAGAGTATGCCGATCAAACAGTTTATGACACGAAAAAATATTATTACGTTCGGAATCGAGGATTATGTGGACGAAGTGCGGGAGACAATGTCAAAGATCAGACATCGTGACTTCCCGATTTTGAATGAAAATGGTAACTATGCCGGAATGGTTTCACGCCGTAATTTGATGAATATGCAGAAAAAACAGGTAATTCTTGTTGATCATAATGAGAAAGCACAGGCGGTAGATGGAATTGATGAGGCGGAGATCTTAGAGATCATTGATCATCACCGTCTTGGCAGTCTTGAGACAGTTTCGCCCGTTTATTTTAGAAACCAGCCGCTCGGCTGTACCTCCACAATTATCTACCAGATGTATCAGGAAAAGGGAGTGGATGTGCCGAAACAGATTGCAGGACTTTTATTGTCTGCAATTATTTCAGATACGCTGATGTTCCGCTCGCCGACATGTACACCATTGGATAAATCTGTTGCAGAGGCACTTGCAGTGATTGCGGAAGTGGACATTGAGACTTATGCGAAAAATATGTTTCAGGCAGGCAGTAATTTCAGCGGGAAAACGACAGAAGAGATCTTTTATCAGGACTTTAAGATTTTCCATACCGATGACTGTGATTTTGGCGTAGCACAGATCAGTGCCATGAGCCGGGAGGAATTAGACAAAGTGGCAGAGCAGATACGTCCGTTTATGGTACAGGTGCTTGCAGAGAAGAAGATCGATATGGTCTATGTCATGCTGACAGATATCTTAGAGGAATCTTCGAAGATTATTTTTGACGGGGAGAATGCAGGTAAAATTTTAGGAGACGCGTTCCGAAAAGAAGAGCGCAGTGACGGCATTTTATTAGATGGAATTGTTTCCAGAAAGAAACAGTTCATACCGACGCTCATGAATGAGATGGCAGAGCGCCAGTGAGAAGCAGTGTAAAAAATACGATGAAAATAATAGAATGCACATCCTGTGAACATTCTATTATCCTAAATTAAGATTTCAGGTTTTGGAGAGAGTCCCGAGGGGCTTCTCCAAAACTTTTTTTGTATGCGCGCGAAAAAGTGGAATAATTTTTAAAACCACAGGCATAGCAGACTTCTGTAATCGGTGTCCCCTCTGCAATCAGATCTTTCGCAAGAAGCAGACGTTTTGTCGAGAGATAACTGCCAATCGTATAACCGGTCTGTTCCTTGAATGTATGCATCAGATAAGAACGGCTCAAGAAGAAACGCGAAGACAAAGTATCAATGGAGATGTCTTCTGTCAGATGCTCGCCAAGATAATTCAGCACAGCAATAATTTTTTCATCAGAGGCGGAATCGTTGATAAATTCAATGCCATCGTGCATAGCGGCACGGTTTAACTGTATCATAAATTCCAGAAATAAAATTTCCTGATGCAGGGAAGCTGCGAAATCCTTATCGTTTTTAGCACGGTCAAGTGCCTGTATCGCAGCCTTTAGTTTTGCAGCGCGCGAACCGCGAAAACGCAGAACATGGGACTGTTCTGCGGCAGCCTGCTTCAGGCAATGTGAAAGATCGCAGTCCGGTTCCCTATATTTTTTCAAAAAGTCCGGCGAAACATAGATGATAATACGCTCATAAGGGGATTCCGACTGAATGATCGGCCGGTGTACCTCTCCCGCATGGACCAACACAATATCATTTGGTGCAAGCTGATAAGAACGTCCCTCGATACAATAAGTAATATCGCCGTTTAACAGAATCAGGATTTTGTGAAAATCATGATAGTGATAGGAAAATTCTCTTTTATTCTGATCTTTCAGATGAAATAATTTAAAACTTGATGTCAGATAACCGATTTTTTTATATTCCGGCATATTTCCCTCCTTAGTACAAATCAACCCTAACATAAAAAAGCACAATTTGCAATATAGACAGCACTAGACGAGTATATATTTTAAAAAGTGTTTTATATAATAGAAACATATCAAAGAAAACAATTACAGAAAATAAATGTTTTGAAAATTAGAAATAATAGGATAGAAAAGAAGGAGAATGGCATGAAAAATTTCAGCAATTACAATGATTACAGCACAAAAGAAGAATTACATTTTGAATCAAAAGCAGTACACGGAGCACTTGGAACGGAGCCACTTACCGGAGCAGTCAGCATGCCAATCTTCCAGACCGCAACATTCCGTCATCCGGAGCTTGGAGAATCTACAGGATTTGCATACAGCCGTCTGGAAAACCCGACCAGACAGGAATTAGAGCGTACCATGGCAATCTTAGAGGGTGGAATCAAAGGATTTGCATTTTCCAGCGGACAGGCAGCTAATATGGCAGTATTTTCCCTGTTAAATCCGGGAGATCATGTGATTTTATCTGACGATATTTATGGTGGAACATTCCGTATCATCGGTGATGTGTTTGGAAAATACGGAATCGAGCACACTTATGTGGATATGTCGGAACTTGACGAGGTAAAGGCAGCAATCCGCCCGAATACAAAGATGTTCTTCATTGAGACGCCAACCAACCCGATGATGAAGGTGGCAGACATCCATGCACTTTCTGAGATTGCAAAGGGCATCGGAGCTCTGACGGTTGTTGACAATACATTTTTGACACCATATTTCCAGAAGCCGTTGCAGCTTGGCGCAGATATCGTGACACACAGTTCCACGAAATATTTGGGAGGACACAATGATACGATTTCCGGTATCGTAGTTGTAAAGGATGATGAGGAGATTGCAGAAAAGATCCATATCCACATCAAATCCCACGGCAGTCAGTTAGCACCGCTTGACAGCTGGCTGATCCTTAGAGGAATCAAGACACTGGCAGTCCGCATGGACAGACATAATGAGAACGCAAAGAAAGTTGCAGAGTGGCTCAGAACACAGCCGAAAGTACAGAAAGTTTACTATGTAGGTTTTGAAGATCATAAAGACTATGCAGTGACCAAAAAGCAGACAACCGGTTTTGGTGGAATGATTTCGTTTACTGTTGACAGTTTTGAAACCGTAAAGAAAATCTTAAAGGGTGTCGATATGATCATGTTCGCAGAGAGCCTTGGAGGAACAGAGACACTGATCACTTATCCGACGACACAGACACATGAAGATACACCACTTGATATCAAAGAAAAACTCGGTATCACAGACTGTTTCCTGCGTATGTCAGTCGGAATTGAAAATGCAGACGATATCATCGCAGATCTTGACAGAGCGATGAATGCATAAAATGGAACAGGAAAATATACAGAAAGCAGAGACGATTTTGAATTGTGCGTGGGAGCGAAAAGCACAGGAATGCAGCGCAGAAATGAGGAATGTGATGAAATTTACAAAAATGCAGGCATTTGGAAATGATTATGTATATATTGATGCCATTCACCAGAATATTACTAATTTACCGGAGTTAGCAAGATTTGTCAGTGACAGGCATTTTGCCATTGGTTCAGACGGAATGGTTCTGATCTGCCCGTCTGAGAAAGGAGATTTCCGGATGCGCATGTTTAACCCGGATGGAACGGAAGGCGAAATGTGTGGAAACGCACTTCGCTCTGTCGGGAAATATGTCTATGATCATAAGCTGACGGATAAAACAGAGCTTGTGATCGAAACACTTGGCGGAATGCAGCATCTGAACCTGACCGTGACGGATGGACTGGTATCTAATATTCGGGCGGATATCGGAGAACCTAGACTGGATACAAAAGTAATTCCGGTAAATACAAATCTGGATCAGTTCGTAGAACAGCCGGTGGAAGTATTAGATAAAACATTCCATATTACGGCAGTATCCTGGGGAAATCCACATTGCGCGATGTTTGTGGATTCCGTTGCAGATTTGGATGTGGAGCGCTATGGAAAGACGATCGAATATATGACATCCCTGTTTCCAAATAAAACAAATGTTACATTCGCAGAGTTTGTGAAACGTGATTACATCAAAATCCGTGAATGGGAACGTGGAACCGGCGAGACAATCGGATGCGGGACAGGCTGCTCGACAGCGGTTGTTGCAGGTGTTTTAACCGGACGGACTGATCGTAAAGTTACGGTGGAACAGATCGGTGGACCGCTTTTGATTGAGTGGGATGAAAAAACCAACCATCTGTTTATGACGGGACCGTCACACACCGTATTTGAAGCGGAGATTGATGCGTCACATATTTTAGAAAAATAATAAGATTTTATATTGGGGCTGCCGTGCAGAATGTACGGCGGCTTTTCATGGTTTGAAGTTGTACATTAAGAATAAGGACGAT